>WNFU01016417.1_pt1 | contig 15298 bp, 18 predicted proteins | sample 5400121 | NCBI WGS metagenome assembly WNFU01 (sample SAMN13153360, study PRJNA577476) | soil metagenome | isolation source: 100 cm soil or saprolite under grassland replicate 1 | place: USA:California | collected 2016-06-15
GGCGGGATTTCAGTTGTGTGCGCGGGGTCACAGACAAATCGCACGTACGTTCGTAGGCTGGACCAAGTCATGAGTGGCACGCGAAGCACAATCCCGTTTTCGATTCACGCCGCGATCGAGACGATCTCTGCGCCGGCCCTGATGGCCGCCCCGTTCGTGCTCGGCTTCGGTGAAGCCGCGGCGGTCGTGGCGTTCGCGATCGGCGCCATGCTCCTCGGCCTGGCGCTTCAGGCGGCCGGCCCAAGGCGCACCGTTCCCCTCTCGGCGCACGCTGGCTTCGACTACGGGCTCGCCCTCGTCGCGGCCATCGCCGGCGTTGGGGTCGGGATTGGCACTGGCGATTGGGACGCAGGAATCTTTCTGGTCGGCTTTGGCGCCTTCCAGGTGGCGTTGACCGCATCGACGCGGTTCAGCGTCCCCGCGGGCGCCTAAGGGGTCGGCCTTCCTCCCATAGACACATATATCTCTCCTCCCTGTACCCCTGAGACGCCCCGCTTCGGCGGGGCGTCTCTTTTTATTCGCTCTTCTGGCTGCGCCCGTAGGCCGCCCATGCGTCAGAGGGAAGGGAGGCTGTAGTTGTTGAAGTACCAGAGTGCGCTCGTGTACCAAAGGACGGCGACGAGAGCAACCAAGGTGCCGCCGGCCAGCGGCAACGCCCAGCCGGGCAACCGCCGGGAGCGGACGATGACCAGCTTGGCGGCTATCGCCCCGTAGAGGAAGCAGCCGGCCAGCGAGTGAACGGCGACTCGCGCGTCGATGTTCGTCTTCACGCCGTAAGCGAAGGCGCAGTGATAGGCGACCGGCAGTGTGACCACCAGGGCCACGATCCCAACGGCGCGATGCACGTTGCCTGTCGACGTGCCAGCGGTGCCGATGCCGGGCAGCTTGCCGTACATCCACAGTGCCAAGCCGAGCTGCGAGGCGGCGAGTGTCAGCAGGCCCGTGGCGAGCCAGGACTTGAGCGGCAGGGTGCCGGTGGCCGTCCGTCCGAATAGGGCAGTCCCCGAGTAATCGGGAACGTGCTGGGTGCCGAGGACGTACAGAGCCGCCGCGATGGCCAGGGCAGGCCCGAGCGGTAGCCAGGGCCTGCCGAACGATTCGAGCCTTGTGGTTGTCACCTCATAGGGAAGTCAGCTCGGTGTGGGTGAAGCGGCGAACGAAAGCGCCCGGCCCGCGGCCAACCCGGACTACTGCGCGATCCCGTGCTCCAATCCCGAGGAGGACGGATTAGTCATATCGAGCGTCACGTTGCCGGACTTGGCGCTCAGTGAGGTCTGGGTGAACGTCAGGGCGCCGTTGGGATCGGCGCTCAGCTTCACCATTTGCCCGCCGGATGCCGCGCCACTTGGCTGGGTCGAGGAAGCGCCGCCCGAGGTGGTCGAGCTACTCGATGAGGAGCCACCGCAGCCGGCGATGGCGAGGGAAGCAGGGCGACCGGAAAGGCGATCGCGATGAAGCGTGGCTGGGCCATTGGTCAGCTCCTATCTGGCAGGCGACAACCGCTTCTGGTGACGCCGCGCAAGTCGACACTCGGTCTGTAGGGGTACGAGCCGAGCTCTGCCCAATTCAGACGGCCGCAGCCTTGGCCGTCAACTCGCAAGATCGAGAAGCCAAGGAATGCACCGGCTGCCTGCACGGTCAATTCGACGTCGGGTTCATGACATCGCGGTTTTCACGGGTCGATTGGGGGTAGAGGAGGGATAACGCGCGCCGGGCGACACTGGCAAGGTGTGGATTGGTTCCCCCGCTTTTTCTACGTCGTCCGGCGCCTTTTCTTTCCTGATCGCGGCCCTTGCGGGTTTGGGCTAGGCTCGCGGCGTGTCCAGGTCGAGCACCGACGCACTGCGGCGGGGGATCGAGCGAGCGCTCCCCGATCGCCCGTTCACGGTTGAGCTCTGGGACGGCTCGCGTGTTCCCTCGACGCGGCACGGACCGACGTTGACTGTGCACTCGCCGCGCGCGATCGGCCATCTGATCCGTGCGCCGGGCGAGCTGGGACTGGGCCGCGCATATGTCTGTGGAGAGATCGACGCGGACGACCTCGACGGGGTGGTCGCGCTCTTGGGACGATGGGAGGCTCCGCGAATGAGCCTGCCGCGACGCCTGCGCTTGGCGGCCGCTGCGCTGCGGGCGGCCGGCCTTCATCGCCTCCCGAAGCCGCCACCCGCCGAGCTGCGCCCGAAAGGTCGCCTTCACACGAAGCGCCGCGATGCGGCGGCGGTGCGCCACCACTACGACGTCTCGAACGAGTTCTTCGCCTTGTTCCTCGACGACACCATGACCTACAGCTGCGCGCTGTGGGAGGAGGGCACGGAGACGCTCGAGGACGCACAGCGCGCCAAGCTCGAGCTGATCTGCCGCAAGCTGGAGCTGGAGCCGGGAATGCGGATGCTCGACATCGGCTGTGGCTGGGGAAGCCTCGCGATCCACGCTGCCCGAGAGCACGGCGCCTCGGTCTGGGGCATCACGCTTTCGGAGCATCAGGCCGAGCTGGCGCGGGAGCGGGCACGGGACGCGGACGTGGCCGACCTGGTTGAGATCCGGGTCATGGACTACCGGGACCTGCGCGAGGAGCGCTTCGACGCGGTCGCCAGCATCGGCATGGTCGAGCACGTCGGCGAGGCGCGGATCGACGAGTACGCCGCGCAGATCGCCCGCGTGCTGGAGCCGGGCGGGCGGGTCCTCAACCACGGGATCACAGCGATACCTCCCCAGAAGGGCGGCGCCCACATCGGCGGGGACTTCTCGAACCGCTACGTGTTTCCGGACGGCGAGCTCCTGAACCTCTCGCGGATGGTGCTCGCCTTCGAGCGCGCGGGATTCGAGGCTTTGGGTGTCGAGAACCTCCACACCGACTACGCGGAGACCCTGCGCCACTGGACGAGTCGGCTCGAGGACAACCTCGACGAGGCCGAGCGCCTCGCGGGCACCGAGCGGCTGCGCGTCTGGCGCCTCTACCTGCGGGCGGCGCGGAACTCCTTCGAGACCGCCCGCAACGCCGTCTACCAGCTCCTGTGCAGCCGGCCGCTCACCGAGGGCGCGAGCGCCGTGCCCACGGCGCGGCGCCACGAGCCCGCCCGCCGGCGCGTGCCGCCGGAGCGCGTTCCGGCGTAAGCGCGCTTGGCGAAGCCGGTCCACATCGGCTGCTCAGGCTGGAACTACAAGGATTGGCGCGGGGTGATCTATCCGGAGGGTCTGCCGGCGCGCCGCTGGCTCGAGCATTACGCGGAGCTCTTCGGCACGGTCGAGGTCAACAACACCTTCTACCGGCTGCCCTCACCCCAGGCGGTTGCCAAGTGGGTCGAGCAAACGCCACGGGGGTTCGTCTTCGCGGTGAAGGCCAGCCGTTACCTGACGCACGTGAAGCGCCTCCGGGACCTACGCCAGGGGGTGCGCCGCTACTTCGCCGCGATCAAGCCGCTCGCCGACTCGCCGAAGCTCGGGCCGGTGCTGTGGCAGCTGAATTTCGCCACGAGAGCTGGTTCGCGCCGGAGGTCTATGACCTCTTGCGTCGCTACCGCGCCGCGCTCGTGATCGGGGACGACCCCGAGCGCCCATTCCAGACGCACGAGATCACCGCCGGCTGGACCTACATCCGCTTTCACCGCGGCAACCGCGGGCGGCGAGGTAAGTACTCGGAGCGCGAGCTGGAGGAGTGGAAGCGCCGGATCGCGGCCTGGCGCTCACAGGTTGAGGTGTTCGCCTACTTCAACAACGACTGGGAGGGATTCGCGCCGCGCAACGCGCGCTGGCTGGCCGATCGGCTTACATAACGGCATGGGCCGCCCCCGCCTGTTGCTGATTCCCGAGTTCACCGAAGTCACGTGGACGATCAAGCCACGCCTGGAGGAGTGGGCGGAGGTGGCCTCCTACGATCCGCCCGGCGTCGGCGCAGAACCCCTGCCGCACGGCGACCCGCGCTCATTGACTCGCCAGATCGTTGCGGACCGCGGCTTGCAGGAGATCGACGAGCGCGGCTGGGAGCGTTTCTTCATCCTCAGCGACGGGTGGGCTATTCCGGTGGCCGTTCGAATCGCCCAGGCCCGCCACGGTTCGATTCTCGGGATGGCGCTGGGCCACGCATCGCTCTCGTTTCGCAGGGATGGAGAGCGGCCGGCCACGAGCCCGGCGGTTTACGACGCGATGACCCAGTTAGTGCATCAAGACCACGAGGCTTTCATCCGCTACGGCATTGCCCAATCGACCGGCGGGTCGGTTGGCGAGGAGCTCGCGCAGCGCATGCTCGATCGATTCCCAAAGGAGCTCATGTTGATCGGCTGGGAGCGGGTTACCGCCGATGACGAGCCTTTCGGGGACGCGCTGCGTGAGCTCGACCTGCCCATGCTGCTCGCCAAACACGACGGCTGCCTGATGAGCACGCCCGAAGGCTTCGAGGACGCCGTCAAGGCGTTGCCGAGCGCCCGCTCCATCTCCGTGCCGAAGGCCCCCTCGCAGAGCGAGGACTTTGCCGCCGCAGTGCGCGAGTTCTGCGAAGAGGTCAGCCGGAAACAGGAGCAGGCGCCCGCAGGGCACTGACCGCAGCGGGACGCTGACCGCAGCGGGACGCTGACCGCAGCGGGACGCTGACCGCGGCGCGACGCGCCAGGGGGCGAGATCGTGTCCCGTGAACCCTTTGGTCCCCTATGGGGGACCGACAGCGCCATGCCTCGACCCGAAGCGTCTTCGAGCTCGCCGCGAGACAGCACGGGCTCGTAACGCGAACGCAACTCCTTTCGCTAGATCTGAGCAAGAAGGCAATCGCGCACAGGATTGCGAAGGGTCGGCTGCATCCAGTGTTCCGGGATGTGTATGCGGTCGGAAGGCCGGGCCTGACCCGATACGGGCGGTGGATGGCTGCCGTACTGAGTTGCGGACCCAACGCCACACTCAGCCATGGCGATGCCGCGGCACTGTTGGAGATCGCCGTCCCGCGGAGGGGGGAAATCGAGGTTTCCATACCGGCACGGATCCGTCGCAGGCGCCCCGGAATCGTTGTCCACCGCCGTGCGGCGCTCGATGCCGCTGACATCACAGCCCACCGAGGGATTCCGGTGACGACGCCCATCTGCACTTTGATCGACATCGCTCCGCGACTTTCGCCGACGCGACTCGAGGCCGCAATCAACGAGGCCGACAAACGGGATCTCGTGAACCCTGAGCAGCTCAGATCAGCGCTTGACCGCATGTCCCCGCGGCACGGGATGGCGGCATTGCGAAAGGTGCTCGACTGCCAAACGTTCGTGCTCACGGATTCCGATCTCGAACGCCTCTTCCTGCCGATTGCAAGAAGCGCCGGGCTCCCGTTGCCAAGAACCGGGCGGCGACTAAACGGCTTCAAGGTCGACTTCTACTGGCCGGACCTTGGCCTCGTGGTCGAAACCGATGGCCTGCGCTATCACCGAACGCCGGCGCAGCAAGCGAGAGACCGCGTCCGCGACCAAGCGCACGCCGCCGGTGGCCTGACGTGTCTCCGGTTCACGCATGCCCAGATTCGCTACGGGACAGAGCATGTACGAGCGACGCTGGTATCGGTCGTGCGCCGGCTGGGCATTGACACGTGACGCTTGAACCATTGGGGACCCCATAGGGGTCCGAATGGTTCAAGGGTCGCCCAATAGGGGTCAGCCGGGGAGCGGATCCTTTACCCGCAGCGCTTGGAGCACGCGCTTCGCGACGGCCTCGCCCGTAAGTCCGACCTCCTCGCGCAGGAGCGCCGGCTTGCCGTGGGTGACGTAGCGGTCCGGGAGGCCGATGCGCATCACCCGCGCCCGCGACTGCGGCTCGACGAAGGCGTCCTCGAGGTGCTCGAGGACGGCGGCGCCGAAGCCACCGGGCAGGACGTTCTCCTCCACGGTCACGACGAGCTCGTTCTCCCGGCCCAGTCGCTGGACGAGCTCGGTGTCCAGGGGCTTGGCGAAGCGGCCATCCGCGACCGTCACCTGGAGGCCGTGCTCACCGAGGATCCCGGCGGCGCGCAGGGCAACCTGGACGCCGTAGCCGTAGCCGAGGAGAGCCACCCGCTCACCATCTGTGAGGAGCTCGCCCCTGCCGATCGGGATCTCCTGCGGCCGCTCCGGCAGCGACGCTCCCTCGGCGGCGCCACGCGGATAGCGGAAGGCGATCGGGCCGTCGTCGTAGGTGAGCGCGGTGCGGAGCATGTGTACGAGCATCGCCTCGTCGCGCGGCGCCATCAGGACGACGTTCGGGAGCGGCCGGAAGTAGGAGACGTCGAACGCCCCGTGGTGGGTGGGCCCGTCGTCGCCGACGAGGCCGGCCCGGTCCATGGCAAAGACCACGTTCAGCTTCTGGAGACAGACGTCGTGGACGAGCTGGTCGAAGCCCCGCTGGAGAAAGGTCGAGTAGATCGCGGCCACGGGCTTTGCGCCCTGGAGGGCGAGCCCCGCGGCGAACAGCACCGCGTCCTGCTCGGCGATGCCCACGTCGTAGTACTGCTCCGGCACCTCCTTGCAGAGCTTCGAGAGGCCGGTCCCCCCCGCCATCGCCGCGGTGATCCCGATCACGCGGCGATCGCGCTTCGCCTCGGCGACGAGCGCGTCGCCGAACACCGCTGTGTACTGCGGCGGCGAGGGAGGCGGCGGCTTCTCCAGCTTCTCGATCGCCTCGGGCGAGTCCGTCTCCTTCACGGGAGCCGGCTTCGCGTCCGCCGGGCGGCGGTCGACGATCGATTTCGGCTTCGCCGCGTGCCACTTCTCCATCCCCTCCAGGCCGCCCTCCTCGGCCGGTGAGAACCCCTTGCCCTTGACCGTGTGGATGTGGACGACGACCGGCCGCTCCGCATTCAGGGCGTTGCCGATCGCGTGCCGCAGGGCGCCGACGTCGTGCCCGTCGATGACCCCGACGTAGGCCAGGTCGAGCTCCTCGAACAGGAGCCCGGGCGCCGCATAGGCCTTGATTGCGGACTTGAGCTCCGGCCCGAGCCGCTCGATTCGCCCGCCGAGGCCAAGCGGCAGCCGCGTGAGTCGCTCCTCCACGCCCTCTCGAGCGTGGTAGAGCGCGGGGTTCAGCCGGAAGCGCTGGAAGTAGCGCGCCAGGGCGCCGACGTTCGGGGAGATGGACATGCCGTTGTCGTTCAGCACGATCACGATCGGCGTCTGGAGCCCGCCGGCGTTGTGGAGGGCCTCATAGGCGACGCCGCCCGTCAGCGCGCCGTCGCCGATCACGGCGACCACGTTGCCGTCCCTGCCGATCCCCTTGCGCATCGCCTCCTTCAGCCCCACCGCGTAGCCGATCGAGGTGGAAGCGTGGCCGGCGCCCATGATGTCGTGCTCGGACTCGAAGACGGAGCAGAAGGGCGCCAGGCCGCGGTACTGGCGGATCGTCTCGAGGCGATCCCGGCGGCCGGTGAGCACCTTGTGGGGGTAGGCCTGGTGGCCGACGTCCCAGAGGATCTTGTCCCGCGGCGAGTCGAGCAGGCTGTGCAGCGCCACCGCCAGCTCGCAGGTGCCGAGGTTGGCACCGAAGTGGCCGCCGATCTCGCCGATCACGTCGATGATCAGCTCGCGCACCTCCTGGGCGAGCTGCCGGAGCTGGTCGTCCGAAAGGCCCTTCAGGTCTTCGGGGCCGTCGACCTGGTCGAGGAGGCGCTCTTCGCCGCTCGTTCGTTGTTCCTCGGGGCTCATGACTGTCGTGTGTAGATGAAGTCCGTTATCTGTCCAAGGTCGCGGGGGTCGCCGCTCACCGCCGCCAGGGCCTCGTGGGCCTTACCGTGCGACTCGGCGGCGAGCTCGCGCGCTCGCTCGAGGCCGAACAGGCTGACGTAGGTGAGCTTGCCATGTCGCTCGTCGCTGCCATGAGGCTTTCCGAGCTCCTCGTCGCTTCCGGTGACGTCGAGGATGTCGTCGACGATCTGGAAGAGCACGCCGAGCTCATCGGCGAAGCGGCGGTACGGAATTGTCTCAGGTTCATCCAGCCGCCCGAGAACGAGGGCCACGCCCACGCTGGCGGCGATCAGCCGGCCCGTCTTCAGGCCGTGCAGGCGGCGGAGGTCGCGCGCTGCATCGTCCCCGGCCGCCCCGGGCGCGCCAGACGAGGAGGCCGCGGACATCGACGTCGTGACGTCCATGTACTGCCCTCCCACCATGCCGTCCACGCCGATCGCTCCAAGCAGCTCGCCAAGCGCGGCGAGCACCGCGGACGGATCGCCTTGCTGGCGCTCGGCGAACAGCCGGACCGCCTCGGCGAACAGGCCGTCGCCCGCGAGGATCGCCACGTTCTCCCCGTAGACGACGTGCGAAGTGGGCCGCCCCCGGCGAAGCTCGTCGTCGTCCATCGCCGGCAGATCGTCGTGGATCAGGGAGTAGGTGTGGATGAGCTCGATCGCCGCAGCGGCCGGCAGCACCGACTCCGGCTCCAGGTCGAGCGACCGCGCGGTGGCGAGCGCCAGCACCGGCCGGATCCGCTTGCCGCCGGCGAGTAGCGAGTAGCGCATCGCGTCCGCGAGCCCACCGGTGTCCGGAATGCTGGAGAACCGCAACGACTCCAGGTATTCCTCGACGAGCTGGCGGAGGTCCTCCGGATAGGTGCTGGCGGCGGCCTGCTGACCGGCCGCCGCGCCCTCGCTCACGGGCTCTCGGACCTCGTCTCGCGCAGCGCGCTCTCGATCTCGGAGCTTGCCTTGGCTGCGAGATCGGCCGCCTCCCTCGCGAGCCCCTCCGCCTCGTCGTCGCCCAGTTCGGGATCGCTGAGCCGCGCCGCGATCTCGCGCAGTCGCTCGGCGAGCTGGTCGGTCGAGGTCATCGGTGCAAAACGGTACAGGCCTGCCGCGCGGGTTTCCCCGGCGCCCTACCGAACCCGCTAGGCACGCTCGGCGCGCGCGGCCGCGCCGAGGATCCCGTTCACGAAGCCGGGTGCCTCCGCGCCGCAGTAGCGCTTCGCGAGCGACACCGCCTCGTCGATCGCCACCTCCGCCGGAATGTCGTCGCGGTGGCGGAGCTCATAGAGGGCCACGCGCAGGATGCTCTTCTCGAGCGCGGCGATCCGATCGAGGTCCCAGCCGCGGGCCAGGCGCGCGATCTCCTCGTCGAGCTCGGTGCGGTGCTTCTCCACCCCGGCCACCAGATCCTGCGTGAAGGGCTTCGCGTCGGCGACCTCCTCGGCGGGCTGGTGACCCGTGACCTCCCCCTGGTAGAGGGCGAAGACCGCGGCGCGGCGTTGATCGGAGCGGCGCATCGGTCCCGGCCGGACCCGTTAGGCGCGGGAGACGTACTCGCCAGTGCGGGTGTCCACCCGCACGCGGTCGCCCTCGTTGACGAACAGCGGCACCTCCACGCGCACCCCGGATTCGAGCGTGGCGGGCTTCGTCCCGCCCCCGGACGCCGTGTCCCCCTTGACGCCGGGCGCCGTTTCCGTCACCGCCATGTCGACGGCGCTCGGCACCTGGACGCCCGCCGGGCGCTCGTCGACGAACAGCACCTCGACCTCTGAGTTCGGCAGCACCCATCGCATCGCGTCTCCGGCGACGCTCCGAGGAAGCTCGAGCTGCTCGTAGTCGCGGGAGTCCATGAACACCGCGCTCTCGCCCGCCTCGTAGAGGTACTGCATGCGCCGCGACTCGGTGCGCACCGGGCGAAACTTCTCCCCGGCGCGGAAGGTCTTGTCCTGGACCGAGCCGTCGTCCAGCCTGCGGAGCTTCGTGCGCACGAACGCGCCGCCCTTGCCGGGCTTTACGTGCTGGAAGTCGACGATCCGGTAGATCGCCCCGTCCACCTCGATGTGCGACCCGTTCCGGAATTGGTTGGTGCTGATCACGGCGTCGGAGGGTAGCGGGGCGACGCAAGCGACCTGCGAGCATTCCCGGCGCCATGGCGACGGACACGCGCGCGCAGGCTTCCCGGCTGAGCGCGGTGCTGCGCGAGGGCGAGCGGGTGATGCCGCTCGAGCTGTTCTTCGACCTCGTCTTCGTCCTGGCGCTCACGCAGTGCACTTCGCTGATGTCCCACGACCCGACCTGGTCGGGGCTGGTGCAGGGCGTGCTGGTGCTCGGGGTGCTGTGGTGGTCGTGGACCGGCTACGCGTGGCTGACGAGCGTCGTCGATCCGGAGGAGGGTGCGGTGCGCATCGCCATGTTCGCGGCGATGGCCGCGTTTCTGATCGTCGCGATCTGCGTGCCGGAGGCATTCGACAGCCTGGCCCTGGAGTTCGCGCTTGCGTACGGCGCGGTGCGGGCCGCCCATATCGCCCTCTTCGTGCTCGCGAGCCGGGAGGACCCGGCGCTTCGCTCCTCGGTGACCGGCCTGGGGATCAGCACCGCGATCGGGGTCGGGCTGCTCGCCGGTGCCTCGGCGCTGGACGGGCTCGCGCAGGGGGCGCTGTGGGGGGCGGCCCTCCTGCTCGACATGGGTGGTCCCTTCTTCTTCGGAGCGGAAGGCTGGAAGCTCGTGCCCGGCCACTTCGCGGAGCGACACGCACTGATCGTGATCATCGCCCTCGGGGAATCGATCGTCGCGATCGGCGCCGGCGCGGCGGCACAGCTGAGCGTGGGGATCGTCGCCGCCGCGGTGCTGGGGATCGCGCTGGCCGCGGCGCTTTGGTGGATCTACTTCGACGTGGTGGCGCTCGTCTCCCGGGGCCGGCTGGTGCGCGCCGAGGAGGGAAACGAGCTGGCACGCGACTCCTACTCCTATCTCCACTTCCCGATGGTCGCGGGCATCGTCCTCGTGGCGCTGGGCCTGAAGAAGACCCTCGCCGATGTCGACGATTCGCTCGAAACCGTGACGGCGTTCGCCCTGCTCGGCGGGATCGCCTCCTACCTCTTGGGCCACGTCGCGTTTCGCCTGCGCAACGTCCACACGTTGAACCGACAGCGGCTCGCGCTGGCGCTGGTGATGTTCGCCCTGCTCCCGCTGGCGGTCGAGATCCCGGCGCTCGCGATCCTCGCCATCGTGAACGCCCTGCTGTGGCTGATGATCACCTACGAGACGATCAGCTACGGCGAGGCGCGCGAGCGCGTGCGCCACGGGGCCGGGTAGCCCGCCGCAGCTACTGCCGCAAGCGGTCCGCCTCTCGGCGGATCTCGTCCTCGCTGATCGGCTTGCGGCCGTAGACGTCGTAGGCGTTCGCCGCGACGCCGATCCCCCAGCCCAGGATCGGGAAGATCGGCCAGAAGAACCCGCTGCTCGTCACCGCCCAGATGACCACGAGAAGCGCATTCACGGCCACGTACATGAAGACGTGCCCCCGGAAGTCGCGCTTCTTCTTCAGGCGCTGAATCGCCTGCTCGCGCAGCTCCTGCTCGGTCTGAACGCCGGCCTCCACTGGCGGTGTTCTATCAGGGGTGCGGGCCGCCGCGGGCGCCACGGCTCAGGCGTGCGGCGCGCCCCGGCTGCCATGGGCGCCGGCGAGGCGCCAGTACTCCACGGCGTCCTCGCCGGGCAGCCAGCCGGGCAGCGCGAGCGCGAGGCGCTCGGCGATCGCGACCGCGTACTTCTCGTAGCTCGAGCAGAGCTTGGCGAGCTTCTCGCGCGCCGCGCCGTCCTCCACCAGGTCGAGCCCACCGTCCTCCAGGCGGGAGATGAGCTCTTCGAGGTCCGCGTCGGAGAGGCGCTCGGGCGGGTCGCTCGGCACCCTCGCCTGGAACGAGCGCGCGAGGTCGGCGAGCGCGTGGCGGCCGACGGCGAAGGTCATCTCCGCCCCCACGGATCGCCGCGGCGCATAGGCGATCGAGAAGGCGCAGGTATCGACCACCGTCGTCAGCGCCGCGAGCCAGTTCTGGTTCACGTGCTGGGAGCGAAACCAGCCGATGATCGGATAGGAGAGCTGCGTCTCCATCAGCTCCGCCGCCCACGTCTCCCACTCGCGCAGGTAGCCGTCGAGCTCGTCCCAGCCGCCGCGGGTGCCGGAGCGCTCGAGCAATGCTCCGGCGGTGGGCGGGGAGCCGGCGCGCGGGTCGAGCTGCGAGATGGCGGTCTCCCGACGCGAGAAAGCCTGGAAGAGCGCCGGCAGGTACCCGATCGAGATGAACAGCACCGCGAAGCCCGACGCAGCCTCGGTGATCTGGAGCACCCTGGCGAACCCGCCCGCCGGCCCGACCGTCGTCGAAGCGGTGAAGAACGATCCGGCGCTGAAGTAGAGGTCGGTGCCGAAATCCGTTGTGCTCGCGCCGCCTAGGTGCGAGCGCTCGGCCCAGTGAAGGCCGGCGAATCCCACGATCACGCCTGCACTCAGGAAGGCGAGCACGAATAGCAGCCCCAGGGGGCCGAAGAACCCCAGCATCGTGTCGGCGCCCACGCGCGACATGCGCGACGCCACCGCCCGCCACGGCCGCCACACCACCGAGAAGAGCTGACGGGCGATCCGCGGATCGCGCTTCATCCGCCGGGGCAGGAGAAAGGTGACGAAGAACTCGGCGAGCATCAGCGCGACCAGCGCCACGCTCAGAATCCCGACGAGGACTCGCATCCCGCCAGCCTGCCAGATGGCACCGACCTAGACTGGCTTGGCCATGTCGCTTCCCGATCGACACGAGCTCGATCCCCGCAGGATCGGAGGCGCGGCGGGCGAGCTGATCGTCGCCGTGGCCGTCGCGACGGGACTGGTGGCGGCGCTCGACGACGTTGCGCCAGTCGCCGGCCTCGGCGTCCTCTACCTGCTGGCGGTCCTGTTCGTGGCCGTGCGTCGTGGCCAGGTCGCTGCGCTCGCCACGGCGGTGCTCAGCTTCATGACGTTCAACTTCTTCTTCTTCGACCCGCGTTACCGGTTCACTTGGACGCTTGGCGGCGCTCGCGCGTCAGCGGGCCACCGAGGCCGAGCGGCGGGCCCTCCTGGCGACCGCGCGCGAACGAGAGGCCAAGATCCTCGCCAACGCCGCCTCGTCCCTGCTCACCGGCGGAGACCTCGAGACCGAATTGACGGCGCTCGGCGCCGGATCGGGCGAAGACGACAACCCTGGACTCCGCGTCGCGCTGACCTCGGCCCCCACTCACGAGTCGGCGGAGATCGCCGTTCGGCTCCCGGCGAGCCGTCCGGGATGGCTCTATGGCAGGCCCGACGCGGGCTGGGACCGGCAGAGCCTCGAACGCCTCGCCGATTCGCTCGGGAGGCTGATCGACGTGGCGCGTGAGCGCGAGCGCATGGCCGGTCACGCCGCGGAAGCCGAGGCCGCGCGCCGTGCCGACGTCGCCAAGACGGCGCTCCTCCACGCGATCTCCCACGACCTGCGATCGCCGCTCACGGCGATCACCGCAGCCGCCAGCGGCTTGAGCCACGAGTCGCTCCCGGTCGAGGATCGCAACGCCCTCCTCGAAGCAATCGATGCCGAGTCCCAGCGCCTTGCTCGCATGGTGGACGATCTCCTCGACCTCTCGAGAATCGAGGCCGGCGCGGTCAACCCGCGCACCGACTGGTGCGACCTCGGCGACGTGCTGGCCAGGGCCTGGGGCCAGGTGGCCGCCCGCCATGGCGAGCCCGCCATCTCCCTCGACCTCCCCGCGGATCTGCCGCTCGTCCGCGCCGACGCTGCGCAGCTCGAGCGCGTGTTCTCGAATCTGCTCGACAACGCGGTCAAGTTCTCGCCCGACAGCACGTCGGTTCGCATCACCGGCGGATCGGGCTCCGGCAAGGTCACCGTCCGCGTGACCAACCGGGGCGAAGGAATCCCGCGCTCACGGCGCCGGGAGATCTTCGCGCCCTTCGTCCGAGTCCAAACGGGGGGGCAGGGGTCGGGGCTCGGACTCGCGATCTGCAAGGGCCTGGTTGAGGCGAACGGCGGCGAGATCCGGCTCGAGGGTGCAGCGGGCCAGGCGACGACCTTCGCCGTCTCGTTTCCACTCGTCGCCCAGGCGGTCGAAACCACGTGAGCCCCGAGGCGCCCCGAGGCGCCCCGGATCCTGGTCGTCGACGACGAGCCGCAAATCGTCAGGGCGCTGAAGGTCATCCTTCGGAACGCCGGCTATTCCACCGGACAGGCGGAGTCGAAGCAGGAGGCCCTGAACGCACTGTCGGTCCATCCCCCCGACGCGATGGTCCTCGATCTGGTGCTGCCCGACGGAAGCGGCGTGGACGTCTGCGCAGACGTGCGGCGCTGGAGCAACCTGCCGATCATCGTCCTGTCGGCGGTCGGCGACGAGCGCGAGAAGGTCCGCGCCCTCGACGCGGGTGCCGACGACTACATAACCAAGCCGTTCGGCACTGACGAGCTGCTCGCGCGGTTGCGCGCGGTGCTGCGGCGAACTACCAACGGCGGCGAGCCCCGCGTCACGATCGGGGATCTGACCGTCGACCTCGCGTCCCATGCCGTGACCAGCGACGGCGCGGATGTCCACCTCACTCCGATTGAGTTCGGGATCCTTCGGATCCTGACCCTCCACCGCGGCAAGCTCGTCACGCACCGCAAGCTCCTCCACGAGGTCTGGGGCCCGGGCTACGAGACGGAGACCCACTACCTGCGCGTGCACGTGGCCCACATCCGCTCGAAGATCGAGCCCCAACCCTCCCGCCCGCGCTACGTGATCACCGAGCCCGGAATCGGCTACCGGCTGCGGGACCCGGCCTAAGGGGACCGTGATCCAGGTCACGCCTCGGCTTCTGCCTCGCGCTCGACCGCCTCGATGCCGCCCGGACGACCGGCGCGCACCCAGCGCCAGTAGAGAAGCGACGCGACGAGCACGGTGCCGCCGAGCGCGAGGAGCGGATATCCGCGGGCCAGGTTGACGACGAGCGTGAACGCAACGCCAGCGGCGCCGACCAGGTTCGTCGCGGTCAGCAGGCGGGCGCCCCTGCGATAGGAGAAGCGGGCCATCGCCAGCAAGCCGGCGAGAAAGCTGACGAAGACCGCAACCGCATAGACCAGCACCAGCTCCTGCTCCTGGCCGCTGGCAGCGAGGACAATTGCCGCGGAGATCGCCGCATAGACGCCGACGGCGAGCATCGGGGTGTGGTGCTCGTTCGTGCGGCCTAGCGGGCTCGGCAGGAGCCCCTCCTCCCCACGCAGGCCGGTGCGCGCCAGCGCCTTCAGGAGGCCGGGACCGGCCTGGAACGAGGAGGCCGCTGCCGCCAGCAACAGCAGCCCGCTCGCGAGCTGGAAGAAGCCGAACAGCGCTCCGCCCCCAGCGGCCGACCGGGCAAGCTCGGAGATCTGGGTCTGGTCATGGGGCGGGATGCCGACATGGAGGTGAACCGCGAGCGCCGTCAAGCCCATCGTCAGCCCGCCGACGATGAAGATCGTCAGCCCCAGCGTGCCGCGCCCGAAGCGGTACTTGTCCCGATTGCCTAGCTGCCCGAGCTGAGCGATCGAGGTGGCCGGCGCCTCCGTGCCGGTGGCAAGGGCCATGGCCACGGGAAA
>WNFU01009943.1_pt1 | contig 15295 bp, 13 predicted proteins | sample 5400121 | NCBI WGS metagenome assembly WNFU01 (sample SAMN13153360, study PRJNA577476) | soil metagenome | isolation source: 100 cm soil or saprolite under grassland replicate 1 | place: USA:California | collected 2016-06-15
TCCTCGATCTCGAACACGGTCCAGGCGCTCCGGCTCGGCTCGAACCAGTCAAGGAACAGGCTCACGAACAGCAGCACCGCGCCGACTCCAGACAGCGCCAAGCCGCCGTTTACTCGCTCGGGCATCGCTCACCCCCTACCCGGATGACCTGTGGATACGTCTCAAGATCCGTGATTGCTAACAGGGCCGGCACGTCAGCGCAGCCTGCCCCGCACGACCTGAGCGGGACGCGCCAGGCCGAGGAGAGCCCGGAGCTCGTCCTCGAGGTGATCTGCCTCCAGATCGATGCGGCGCTTCGTCACGCGAATGATGCGGTGACCCGCACGCTGGATCCGGGCATCGCGCCTTCGATCGGCCTCGAACGACTCGCGGTCGCCGTGGTAGGCCCAGCTGTCGAGCTCCACTGCAACCCGCTGGTTGCGCCAGAGACAGTCGACGACATAGCCCGCCAGCGGCACGTTGACCGCCGGGATCGGCAGGGCGCGATCGCGGCAGTAGCGTAGGAACCTCCGCTCAAGCCCTGAGCGCGTATCCGCAAAGGGGAGGGGGCGTGCAGCGAGGAGGGCTCTGAGGACGCCGGTTCCGCGCCGTCCGCTTGTGCGCTCGCACAGGCGGGCAAGATCGGGGCGGTGCAGGAGCTCCAACCGCTCCGCCTCCTCGAATGCGTTCCGGAGCTCGCGGGGCCGAAGGCGAGTCGCCAGGTCGAGCAAGGTCCGGGCGATCGAGGTAACCGGAACCCCGTGGAGCTTGGTGCGCTCACCGGCGCCCAGACTCCGCATCCTGTGAAAAACGATTCCCGGCTGACGCTGGCGGTGACCCGACAGGCTCACGTGGACCGGACCATCGATCGCCGGCAGGATGCGCCACAACGATCCCGCACTTCGGTAACTCACCAGGGCTCCCTCCCCGCCGGTCAGCACCGCTGCCATCCACAGTCCGCTTTGTGTCAGAGGCCGATACCCGACCGCATAAACGCCGCGATGAAGAGGGTGTAGCCGTCCAGCATGAAGCCGGCGCTTGATCGCGGAGGCGCTGAGCCCCATCGTCAGCAGTTGCCTCCGGGCCACCACTCCGTGCTGGCGTTCGGCCAGAACTGCCAGATCGCGGTCCGGCGGCAGCCCATCGACGATCCCGCGAGCGTGTCGCCTCCGGCCATCCACCCGCGCTGGGTCGGATTGGGGCCGCTTGCCGGACCCTAAAGGGATCACCGCCCGAGCCTGATGAAGAAACACGCGCGGGTGGCGACGCAAACGTCACCGAACGCGCACCACCTTGAAGCGAACGCGCTACTGCGGGATGTGGCGGTGCCTTTGCTTGGGCGCGCGCCCCGCTTACTTGCGGGATGTTGCGTCAAGGAGGCGCCCTACAGCGGGATGTTGCCGTGCTTTCGCTTCGGCTGCTCGACCCGCTTCGTTTGCAGGGTGCGCAGAGCGCGGATCAGCTTCGGGCGTGTCTCGTGCGGAACGATGACGTCGTCGATGTAGCCGCGCTCCGCGGCCGAGTAGGGGTTCGCGAAGCGCGCCTTGTAGTCCGTGATCAGCTTCTCGCGCCGCTCCTCCGGCGTCGGAGACTGCTGGATGTCGCGCCGGAAAATGATGTTGACGGCGCCCTCGGGCCCCATCACCGCAACCTCCGAGGTCGGCCAGGCGAAGTTGAAGTCGGCGAGCATGTGCTTGGAGTTCATGACGTCGTAGGCGCCGCCGTAGGCCTTGCGGGTGACCACCGTCAGCTTCGGCACCGTCGCCTCGGTGAAGGCGTACAGGAGCTTGGCCCCGTGGCGGATGATCCCCCCCCACTCCTGGGATGTCCCGGGCAAGAATCCGGGCACGTCGCAGAACGTCAGCAGCGGGATGTTGAAGGCGTCGCAGAAGCGCACGAAGCGGGCCGCCTTCTCGGAGGAGCTGATGTCGAGCACCCCGGCCAGATGCTTGGGCTGGTTGCCGACGACCCCGATCGGGAAGCCGTCCAGCCGCGAGAGCCCGACGACGATGTTCTGCGCGAAGTGCTCGTGGACCTCGAAGAACTCGCCGTCGTCCACGATCAAGGAGATCACATCGCGCATGTCATACGGCTTCGACGGATCGTCCGGGACGATCGAGTCGAGCGCCTCGTCGGCGCGCTCGGGGTCGTCGTAGGGCTCGACGCGCGGCGGCATCTCGAGGTTGTTCAAGGGGAGGAACGAGAGCAGGTAGCGAACGTCTTCTAGGCACGCGTCCTCGGAGTCGGCGGCGAAGTGTGCCACGCCCGACTTCGTGTTGTGGGACATGGCCCCGCCGAGCTCCTCGAAGCCCACCTCCTCGCCGGTGACCGTCTTGATCACCTCGGGGCCGGTGATGAACATGTGCGAGGTCTCCTTGACCATGAAGATGAAGTCGGTCATGGCCGGCGAGTACACGGCGCCCCCCGCACAGGGGCCCATGATCAGGCTGATCTGCGGGATCACGCCCGAGCACTGGACGTTGCGGACGAACACGTCGCCGTAGGCGCCCAGCGACACCACGCCCTCCTGGATTCGCGCCCCGCCGGAGTCGTTGATGCCGATCACGGGGCAGCCGATCTTGGCCGCCAGGTCCATGACCTTGCACATCTTCTCCGCCATCACCTCCCCGAGGGACCCGCCGAACACGGTGAAGTCCTGCGAGAAGACCGCCACCGGGCGCCCGTCGATCGTTCCCCAGCCGGTCACCACCGCGTCGCCCCACGGCCGGCGCTTCTGCATCTCGAACTCGTAGGTGCGGTGGCGGACGAAGGTGTCCAGCTCCTCGAATGAGCCCTCGTCGAGCAGCTTCTCGATCCGTTCCCTGGCGGTGAGCTTGCCCTTCTCGTGCTGCTTCTCCACGGCCTCCTCCGAGGCCGAGTGGATCGCCTGCTCGCGCAGCTCTCTCAAGTAGGCGAGCTTCTCCTCGTGGGTCTCGGGGAACTTCTCGCGCATCGACGCGCCGATTCTATGCGCGCGCCGCCGGGCTGACAGTGGGCGAAGCTAGCTCGAGTACGCGATCTGAACCGCGAACGGCTCGATGATTCGACTTGCTCAGGCCCGGCTCGGCGTCGCCGCGACCCGGTCGGACCGGTGGCGCCGCGGAGCTGGGCGATTGCGCTCCCGCGGTGGGAATGAGCAGGCTGGGATGCCAGCCGCGCTCCGAGCGATGCCTGGCAGGCGCACGCGACGCGGATGATCCGCGCCTCGAGCGGGATCCGCTCCCCGGCCAGCCCGGCCGGGCCGCGGCCGTCGAATCGCTCGCCGGTCGCGCCGATCCAGTCGCAGACGGCGTCTGGGATCCCGGCGCCCCGCGCCAGCTCGGCGCCCCGCGCGTGACGCGACTGCACCAGGGCCTGCTCCTCGGGGCTTCGCTCCTCGCGCGGCTTGCTCAGCACGCTGGAGGGAAGGTAGATCCCGCCCACCTCGTGCAACCTCGCCGCCTCGCGCGTGGCCTCCGCGTGGTCGCGCTCGAGTCCCAGCTCGACCGCCGTGGCGAACCCGTAGGCGGCGGTCCCGTCCGCGTGGTCGCGGGCCCCCGGGCTGTGGCGCTCGAGAGCGTCGAGCAACTCTGCCCCGCGTGACTTTGCCACGCTCGCGAGACTCAGGTCAGGGCGGGGCGGCGATGCGTCGGGCTCGCTCGCGGCCTGCTCCCGCCCGGTCTCAGGCCCGCTCGAAGGGTCGCCGCTCGGGCGATCCGAGCTCATCGAGGAGCTGCTCCAGGACCGCCTCCACGTCGGCGCCGTCGGGCCGCGAATGCTCGGCGGTAATCGACACGCACGTGCCGAAGCCCTTCTCCGCCAGCTCCAGCGCGATTCGGGCGTCGCCCGCGCCTGCCCCGATTGCGCGCCAGGCGAGGGCCCGCTCCGGGTCGCGGTCCGTGACCTCGACCCTCACGGGAGGGGTCGCGCCCACGAGTCCTGCCGTCCAGGCCTCCAGGCGTGCGAGGTCGTCGGCGAGCTCCCACAGCTCCGGCGCGGACTTCACGAGCGTGCGCTGCGCATTGGTTTCCATGCCGGCGGGCTTCTGCCATCCGCAGCCGAGTCCTCCCTGGGGCCGGACGATTGCATACCGCCTCGCAGGCGAGCGCGGTTAGAAGAACGCCCCGCCCTTGTATTCGCCGAACACGTCGCGCATCGCGCCGCAAACCTCGCCGATCGAGGCACCATCGCGCAGCGCATCCTTGATCGGGTGGAGGAGGTTGCCCTCGCCCTCCGCGGCCTCGCGGAGATCCTTCAGGCGCCTGTCGACCGCCTCCTGGTCGCGCGCCGCCTTGAACTTGGCGAGCCGCTCGACCTGCCGCTTTTCGGTCTCGGGATCGATCCTGAGGATCTCGACATCGTCGATTTGATCGGTCACGTACTTGTTGACCCCGACGATGATGTCCTGGCCCGTGCGGTAGCGCTCGTGGTAGGAGGCGGCGGACTCCTCGATCTCGCGCTGGATGAACTCGAGCGCCTGGACCGAGCCGCCCAGCTGCTCGACCTTGTCGATCAGCTCCCACGCGCGGGCCTCGATCTCGTCGGTGAGCGACTCGATGAAGTAGGAGCCGGCGAACGGGTCGGCCGTGTCGGCGGCGCCTGATTCGTGGGCGATCACCTGCTGCGTCCGCAGCGCGATCCGGGCGGAGCGCTCCGTGGGCAGCGCCAGCGCCTCGTCGAAGCCGTTCGTGTGGAGCGACTGGGTGCCGCCGCAAACGGCGGCGAAGCCCTGGAGCGCCACGCGGATGATGTTCACCTCGGGCTGCTGAGCCTGGAGGGTCACGCCCCCGGTCTGGGTGTGGAACCGGATCATCCGCGAGCGCTCATCCTTCGCCCCGAAGCGCTCGCTCATGATCCGGGCCCACATCCTGCGGACGGCGCGGAACTTCGCGATCTCCTGGAAGACGTTGTTGTGGCAGTTGAAGAAGAAGGCGAGCCGCGGAGCGAAGTCGTCCACCGCGAGCCCGCGATCCAGCGCCGCCTCGACGTAGGCGATCGCGTTGGCCAGCGTGAAGGCGACCTCCTGGACCGCCGAGCATCCCTTCTCGCGGATGTGGTAGCCGGAGATCGAGATCGTGTTCCACTTCGGAATGTGCTCGCGGCAGTACTCGAAGATGTCGGTGGTCAGCCGCATCGTCGCCTCTGGCGGATAGATGTAGTTGCCGCGGGCCACGTACTCCTTCAGGACGTCGTTCTGGACGGTGCCCTGCAGCTTCTCGGCCGCAATGCCCTGCTCCTCGCCGACCAGCTCGTAGAGCAGCATCAGGATCGCCGCAGGCGCGTTGATGGTCATCGAGGTCGAGACCTCGTCCAGCGGGATCGCCTCGAAGCAGATCCGCATGTCCTCGATCGTGTCGATCGCGACTCCCGTGCGGCCGACCTCGCCGAGGCACAGGGGATCGTCGGAGTCGCGGCCAAGCTGGGTGGGCAGGTCGAAGGCCATCGACAGCCCGGTCGAGCCGTGCTCGATCAGATAGCGGTAGCGGCGGTTCGTGTCCTCGGCGCTGGCGTAGCCGGCGTACTGGCGCATCGTCCACAGCCGGTCGCGATACATACCGGCGTGGATGCCGCGGGTGAACGGATGCTCGCCCGGGGCTCCCAGCCTCTCCTCCAGCCCGGGACGCACGTCGTCGGACTCATATAGCCGGTTCACCTCGATCCCGGAGTCGGTGAAGCGGTGCTCGTCGTCGGGTCCGACGAGGGGGGCGATGTAGCGGTGAAGGTCCTCGTGGACCTTTTCGGCCTGCTCGCCGGGCCGGCCGTCGCCCTCAGCCGGGCCGCCGGACTCGCCGCTTGCGGGCTTCTCGGTCGGGCGAGTGGCCATCTAGGTAAGGATACGGCGAGGCCACCTCGTAGACCAGGATTTCGGAGCCGGGGTCCCCTACCGGCGCCCGGCCAGCATAAGCAGGCAAGGCTTGAAGGATTAGGTACCCGATGGGGTACCGAAAGCTTCAACGTGTGCCGGCGCTCCACCGACGCCAGCCCATCGCCGGCAGCGTCCCTACTCGGTGCTTTGCCGCTCCAACATCGCCTGCCCGGCGACCTCGGCCATTCGCTCAGCGACCGCGGGATACGAATACGCCTCGCGGGCCGTCGGACTGGGCGGCTCGAGCTCCCCGGCCGCGATCCCGCGGAGCGCGCCAACGATCGCCGGGACGTCGTCCGACGGCACGGACTCCCCGCCCAGCTCCTCCACGACGCGCCCCGCCTCGGTTCCGGCGGCCAGCGCCAGGATCGGTCGGCCCGCCGCCAGGTACTCGAACAGCTTGAAGTTCAGGAGCTGGCTGCGCTTCCTGGATGCCAGGAGCAGCAGTGCGTCGGCGCCGCGCTGGAGCGCCAGCGCCTGCGCTCTCGGCAGAGTCCCGGTGACGACGATCCGAGCGGGCGACACGTCGGTGCGCATCAGATCCGCCTCGCTTGCCGTGAGCGGCCCGGCGACTACGAGCTCCAGTCTGGCGGCTGCCTCGGGATCCTGGCGAGCCAGCTCGCCGAGCGCGCGAACGAGCGGGGCCGGGTCGCGGCCGTAGCTTCCGAACCTCCCGGTGTAAACGAGCGAGACCCGCTGCGGATCCAGGATGCCCTCCGGCGGCCCGGCGGCCGAGCCCTGGTCGGAGAGGTCCGGGTCCCAGCCATTGGGGACCAGGCGAGGTTCGATCCCGAGCCGCTCGCGCAGATCGTCGGCGGCCGGCCGGCTGACGGAGACCACGGCATCGGCGCCCGCGAGCCAGCGGCGCTCCAGTGCCTCGTCGAGCCGGCGCTGCAGACCGGTGGGAAATGGCGGGCGGAGAGGCTCGAACGCCCAGGCGTCGCGGAGGTCCACGACCCAGGGAACGCCGCGGCGAGCGAGCGCCCGCCCCACGAGGTGCACCGACTCGGGCGGCGAGCTCGTGATCACGCAGTCGAACCGCTCGGCGCGGTTCAGGCGCAGGGCCTGCGCGCGCGCGAACGGCGCCCAGGCCAGCACGAGGGGCTCGGGCACGAGGACCCTGCTCAGCACGTGCGGCCTTCCCGAATAGGTGCTGGAGTCATAGAGCGCGTCGATGTGATCGCGCCCCCGCAGGCGCGCGCGCACGCGCTGGAGGTCCGCGGTGCGAACCACGCCCTCCTCGACTTCAGCATCGCCCGTGCCGTAGGCGGATGTCGTCAGGACGGTCACCCGGTGACCCAGCCGCCGCAGCCACTTCGCCATGGTCGCCGGGCGGTGAGCCCCGGTGTCCAGGCACGGCGGATAGAAGTAGGCGACGAGCAGCAGGTTCACCGCGTCCTCCTGCGGCGCTCCTCGACTGCCTGCGCGTAGGCATCGTCCATGCGATCGAGCAGGCGGGGCCAGCTCCAGAGCCGCTCGGCCTTGGCCCTTCCGGCCGCCCCCATGGCCTCGCGGCCGGCGGCTCCCAGCTCGATCAGCCTGCGCACGCCCGACGCCACCGCCCCCGGATTCCCCCGCGGAACCACGAGCCCGGTTCTGCCCTCATCGACGACCGCGCGCACACCCGGGTACTCCGTGACGATCGTCGGCAGCCCACACGCCATCGCCTCGATCAGGACGATCCCGAACGACTCGGGGGGCTCCGTCGTGAGCAGGAACAGGTCGGCCGCGCCCAGCACCCGCGGCAGCTCCGCGTGTGGCACGGCCCCCAGGAAGTGGACGCGGTCGCTCACCCCCGCCGTGGCGGCGTCCGCACGAAAGCGGTCGAGTAGCTCCCCGCCCCCGGCCACGACCAGGTTGACGCGGTCGTCGCCGAGCTCCGCGAGGGCCGCGATGGCGACGTCCAGTCGCTTGAAGTGGTGGGCGCGATCCAGGGTGGCGACGAAGGCGGCGACAAGCGCCCCTTCCGGGATCCCCAGGGATTGCCGCAGGCTGGGATCGCCGGCTCCTGGGGCGAACAGCTTGGTGTCCACCCCGTTCGGCATCTCCACAAGCCTCTCGGGGCTGCGTCGTTCGATGCGACGCAGGTAGGGGACCGAGTGGGCGTGGTCCGGCGAGAGCACGCAAACGCGGTCGGCGGCTCGGGCCAGGAGAGGCGCGACCGTGCGCTCGTAGCCCTCGAACAGCACCTTGCGTCCCCCTTTGCCGACGAGGCGGTTCTTGTAGTGGAGGAGCAGGGCCTGCCTCCGGCGCGTGCCACGCAAACGGCCGAGCAGCGTGAGCTCCGCGCCGAAGATGAACGGGTAGTGGATGTGAACGACGTCGAACCCCTCGACGCGCGCGAGGCTCGGGATCAGCGGGGCGTTGCCGATCGAGAGCACCGGTTCGATCCGGTGCACGACGGCGCCGCCCGGGTCCGGGGGTTCGCCCTCGGCGGGCGCGGTGAAGACCTCCACCGCGTGGCCCCGTTCGGCCTGGCCCCTCGCGAACCGGTAGCACGTGTTGCCGGCGCCCCCCGGATACGGCGGAAACGTCGCCGTCAGATGCGCGATCCTCAATTACTCGGCGGCGCCAACCAGGCGCTCGACGCCCGCCTGCTCGATGGTGCTCCGAAGCCCCTGACGGAGCTCGATCTCGGGCTCCCAGCCAAGGAACTGTCTGGCCCGGGTGATGTCGGGCTGTCGCACGTGCGGGTCGTCCACCGGAAGCGCCTCGAAGACGATCTCGGAGCGCGACTCCGTGACCTCGATGACGGTCCTGGCCAACTCGAGCAACGACATCTCGTCGGGGTTGCCGAGGTTCACCGGCAGGTGGGCCTCGGACTCCATCAGCAGCACCAAGCCCCGGATCATGTCGTCCACATAGCAGAAGCTTCGGGTCTGGCTGCCGTCGCCGAACACGGTCACCGGCTTGTCCTGGAGCGCCTGGCGCAGGAAGGTGGGGATCGCTCGCCCGTCGTGGGGCCGCATTCGGGGTCCGAAGGTGTTGTGGATCCGGGCGATGCACGTGTCGACTCCCTGCTGGCGGTGGTAGGCCATCGTCAGCGCCTCGGCGTAGCGCTTCGCCTCGTCGTAGACGCCCCGGGGACCGATGGGGTTGACGTGCCCCCAGTAGTCCTCGTGCTGGGGATGGATCTGGGGATCGCCGTAGACCTCCGAGGTCGAGGCGAGGAGGATGCGCGCGCGCTTGAACTTCGCGAGGCCCAGCATGTGATGGGTTCCGTAGGAGCCCACCTTGAGGGTGTGCAGCGGCAGCCGGGCATAGTCGATGGGGCTGGCCGGGGAGGCGAGGTGATAGACGAGATCGACCTCGTCGTCGAGGAAGAGGGGCTGGGTGAGGTCGACGTTGAGAAAGCTGAAGCGGGGGTCGCGGATGTGCTCGATGTTCTGGAGCGACCCCGTGTCGAGGTTGTCGACGCAGATCACGCGGTGTCCCTGCGCCAGCAGGTGATCGCATAGATGCGAGCCGAGGAAGCCGGCTCCGCCGGTGACTAGGCAGGTCGTCATCTCAGCTCGGCAGGGTACGGCACCCTCGCGGCACAAGACGAAGAGGGGCGCCCAGATGGGCGCCCCTCTTCAGCTGGTGTTGGAGTGACTATGCGGGTCGCCGCGCGAGCCGGCGGAGCAACAGGCCGAGGCCGATTGCCATGGCGCCGACCGCGAGCAATCCGAGCACGTCGAGCCCGGTGAACGGGAGCCCGTGGTCCTTGGTGTCGCCCGTTCCGGTTGCCTTCGGGGATGCCGGTGTGTCACCGGTGTCCGCCGAGGGCGACGTGCCGGACGAGTTGACAGCCTCGACACCCGACGAGAGCTTCGGGCTGTTCGAGCCGCCGGAGCCGTGCTCGCCGAGCACGCCATGCCCTGGCGCCTCCTCCGCGAGCGGCAGCACCGCGCTCACGGTGAGCGGGCTCAGCCCTGAGCCGGGCCCGCTGCCTCCGGCGAGCGGGCTGACCGCCAGGGTGGGCGTTGCCTCCGAGGCGCAATCGCCACTCTCCGGTGCCGGGATGACGTCCTCGCCGTTCTGATGATCGTCATGACCGTTCAGGCCGTTGACGGAGATCGTGATGACGACGAACGGATTAGTCTCGGACCCGGTCGCGTGGCAGATCGTGACCTTGTCTGGGTGCTCGTTGGCGTGATCTGGACTCGCACCGGCAGTCGGGCTCACACCCGCGGGGCACTCCTCGCCGGGCGCCACGGGGATGATGTCCTCGCCGTCCTGATGGTCGGCGTGCCCGTTGAGGCCGTTGACGGAGATCGTGATGTTCACGAACGGGTTGGTGAGCGACGCGGTCGCATGGCAGAGCGTGACCTTGCCCGCGTGCCCGTTGCCGCCCGCGTTGCCGTTGCTCTCGGCACCGCTGTTGGCTCCGCCCCCGTTCCCCTCGTCCGCCGGGGTCGACGTACCGTTCTCGTCGCCGACGGTCGAGGTGTTGCCCTCGTCCGGCGGGACCGTCGAGGTGTCGTCCTCGTCACCCGATCCACCGGATGGGCTCGCATGCGCTGACCCCGTTATCCCGGGGGGTCCGCCATGCGGATTGCTCGCCGAGTTACCCGGCGGGCTAGTGGGCTTGTGTGACGGCGAGCTTGCTGGCTTGCCGCCGGGAGCCGTCCCCGTCAAACCCGGGGGTCCTCCATGCGGGTTCTGCCCTGAGTTCCCCGGGGTCGAGCTTGGCGGGCCTTGCCCGTTGCCGTTCCCAGGATCGGCCAGGGACAACGCAGGCGCCGTCATGACGCCGACGCAAACCACTAGTGCAAGAACGAGCCTCCTACTCACGATTGCCTCCTCCAAGAGATTCAGGTAGGGGAATGACGCTCATCCTCGTAAGCGCCGGAACCGCTCGTAGGGTTACTCACGAACTGTCGGTCCCTGACCCCAGGCGCGAACCGTGCGTGCTGGGGGTGGACGTTTATTGGGGTAGGGAACTGCGACATCACGGCGCGGGTGGCGTTACATTCGGCACTTGGTGGCACCGGGGAACACGACGAGGCTTCGGGACCGCGTCAACGGGACGAAGCTCGGCGGGCGCCTGAACGGAACGAAATTCCGCCTCAACGGGACGAAGCTCCCCGAGCGGGCCGACGTGACGACGTTCGGCGAGAGCTTCGACGGTGTCCTTGTGGCCGCCCGGACCGGGGAGGATTGGGCTTGGCGCGAGCTCTACCAGGAGCTCGCTCCGCGGGTGCGGGGCTACCTTCGGGCGCGCGGAGAGATCGATCCCGACGACCTCACGGGCGAGGTGTTCCTGCAGCTTGCGCGCGACCTCTCGAGGTTTGACGGCGGCGAGGCGGAGTTTCGGGCGTGGGTGATGACGATCGCGCATCACCGGCTGCTCGACGAGCGCCGTCGCCGCTCGCGCAGACCCGCTGAGGCAGCAGCGCCGGAGGAGATGCCCGAGCCGTTGGGGGGCGATGTCGAGGAGGAGGCACTGGCGAGAGTGGGGGAGGAGCGCGTCCGTCAAGCCCTGGCCGGCCTCTCCAAGGAACAGCGAAGCGTGCTCCTGCTGCGTATCCTGGGCGATCTCACCGTCGAGCAGGTTGCGGGCGCGCTGGGGAAGAGTCCCGGCGCGGTGAAGGCTCTCCAGCGGCGCGGCCTGGAGACGCTGAAGGCCGACGTTTCGAGAATGGGCGTAACCCTATGAGCGACTCAGGCGCTGGTGATAACGAGATGGGCCATCTCAGCGAACTGAGCGACCGCGACATCGATCGGCTGCTGGCCGGCAGGCTTCCGCCCGATGGCAACGGGCGCGACGGGCTGTCCGCCTTCGTCGCCGAGCTCCGGGGTGCGTATACGTACCGTCCGCCCGAGGGCGTCGAGGACGCTCACGTCGCTGCGGTCGTCACGGAGGTCCAGCGGCTCGCGGAGGTAACCAACCCCGCACCGGCGGAGGCATCGCTGCGTGCAACGCCGGCGCGCGCGCCGAAGCCCATGACGCGCATGCGGCTAGCGATGCTGGGCGCCTGCCTCGCTTTGGCAGCCCCGCTCGCCACCGTCGGGTTGGCCGCGGCGGGCGTTGCTCTTCCCGCTGCCATTCGTGCACCGTTCGAGGCGCTCGGGATAGAGCTTCCGAATCAGGCGGAGTCGTCCGAAGTCAATCCCGTCGTTCACCTGCCCCTGGGGTATCCGCGCGCGACGCACCATCGGACGTGCGCTTCCGCTGACAACGCCGGACCAGGACGAAACGGGTGTGCGACTGAGGCCACTGGGGGCAAGCACGGCCAGCAAGGCGCGAGCGAAGGCGGCCGTAACCATGCGAACGCACAGGGACACGGCGCCGACGGTTCGGCAGCCGGCGGGCACCACGGCGGAGGATCCGCGAGCCGTGGCGGCGGCGGAAGCGGCGGTGGAGGCACCGGCGCCACCCGCGGCGCGTATGGCCACGGGAGCGCGCCGACTCGGACCCACGGCAACGGCGGCGGTGGAAGCGGCAGCGGCGAGAGCCCGACGCCGACTTATGGCGGCTCCGGTGGCAATCCGCAGGGTGGCAATCCCGAGGGTGGCAATCCGCACGGTGCACCACCCGGCCAGAGCGGCTCGACCCCGGTGGGCCGGCCGACGAGCCCGCCAGGAAACTCGGGCTCCAATCCGCACGGTGGTCCGCCCGGGATCACCGAAACGGCGCCGGTCGGACACGGCGGCGGCAACCCCGGCCACTAGCACTTGTAGTAGTCGCCATCGGCAAGCCGGCGGGGCGCGCCCGGCCCTCCAGGGGTTGAAGCGGATGTGCCGTCCAGCGTTCGTCCCCGGCCCCGAGACGAGTCCCCTTCGCCGCTACGGGTGCTCGCCGCGGCGGAACCTGCCTTTCGCCGCACGGCCCGCCGCTACTCGCTGTGCGCGGACGATGCGGAGGACGCTTACCAGCGGGCCGTCGAGATCCTGCTGACCAAGGCGCCGCCTCGCCCGCCCCACCAGCTCGCTGCGTGGATGCAGGTGGTAACGCGCCGGGAGGCGCTTGCCGTGCGTCGAGCGCGGGAGCGTCTCGTCACCGGCTTGGACGGCGACGATCGCCTTCACGAGGTTGCCTGCGATCGCCCCGGCCCGGCCGAGCAGGCCGAGCGCCGCGAGCGCATCGCCTTCGCCGCGGGGGCGCTCGCGCTCCTGAAGCCCCACGAGCGGCTCGCCATCGTGCTCCACGCTCACGGTTACTCCTACGCCGAGATCTGCGAGCTATGCGGCTGGACCTACACCAAGGTCAACCGCTGCCTGTCCGAGGGGCGCGCGCGCCTGCGCGAGCTGGCACCCCGGTCGGGGTGGGACGGCGCGCCATCGCGCTGATCCCGATGGGCCGACGGCGCGCCGCTAGCGGTGGCGTTGGAGGCGCTGGTGGTGCCGCCGGTGATGGTTGGGGGCGAGGCCGGAGGCGTAGGGGACGAAGCGCTTCTTGTTGAGCTGGTGGCGAATCACCTTGCGGGCCCTGGGCCAGTAATTGACGTCGAAGGTGGTGTCGGGGTTAACGCTGCGGTAGTAGATGAGCATGCGCGCACGGCCGTGGCGCTCGACCCATCGGAACAGCTTGCGCGTGAAGTGCGCCTTGTAGTCGTTGTTCCACGGTGAGTACTCCCCAACCGCGAACGGAAACCCGCGCCACTTCCGGTAGAACTGCTCGAACGCCGCCCACACGCCGGGGGTGCCAAATGCCGAGTAGATGTCGGCGGCGACCCAGTCGACGAACCGCTTCCCTGGCCAGTAGTCGGGCGAGGCGACCGCCGTGCACGCTCTCGGTCTCGTAGACCGGATCCTGACTCGACTCGGCTCGGAGGAGGCGCGGCATGCCGCGCTCCCGGAGCTCCCGGTTGATCTCGCGAAGCTTGCCGCCACGCATGATCAGCACGACGCGCTGCCAGGCCTGGCGGAAGCTGCTCGTCGAGTGGCTCCGACCCCTGGAGCTCCCGCTTTCGTTGAAGGCCGAGTACGGGTTCCAGTAGCCGTTCATCTCCGGAAACAGGCGGATGTAGACCACCTGCTTCGATGCGGCGATCGACTGGTTCAGTCGCAGGATGTAACGGTCGCCACGGCCCTGGGCGACCGCGCGCGGGCTGATCCGCTCGGCTTCGCCTCCCGGCGCCGTCGAGAGGCTCAGCACGCCCCGGGTGCGGGTCGCGGCCCAGCGATCGAGGGCTCCCGTGGTCAGCGGCGTATCCCAGTGGTAGAAGTCCTCGAGCACCGCCGGATGGGCGCGCACTCTCTGGGCGAAGCGGTAGAAGTCTGCGTTGTCGGTCGTGTCGGAGACGCCATGGAAGATCTTGTGGCTCGGCGGGACGTAGCTCTTCGCGGATGCGGAAGCCGCGCACACCAAGAGCGCGGCCACGCCGCCGGTGGCTGCCCGCAGCAGGCGCCGCTGCGCGAGCTTTCGACTCGAGTGCTTCCCCGCCATCTCCTCTGCCATCGGCGCGTCCGGCACCGCGCTTGAACTGGCGCGCGGCCGGGTGTGTCGGCGGGTCGGTTTCGCGCGGAACCGATCGCACCGTGAGATCGATCACACATCGACGCGTCGCGCGTTGGGAACCGGCGCGCGCCCCTGGATGCCGGGCGTAGCCTCGCCCACGAGTGGGACCTACGACCAACGAGTACGAGGAGCTCACGGAGGAGGAAGAGGAAGGCTCACGGACGAGGAGGATCATCGTCCGCCTCGCGTTGCTCGCTGCGGCGCTCCTTGTCGCGTACGTCCTGCTCTTTGGCGGCAGCGAGTACGAGGTCACCGCCGAATTCGAGAATGCCGCGCAACTGGTGCCGGGCTCCCAGGTCGTGGTCGGCGGCGTCGCCGCCGGGTCGGTGAAGGACATCGCGCTCGGCGACCACGGCCAGGCCCTGGTCACCTTCACGGTCGAAGACCCCTACGCCCCCCTGAAGCAGGGGACCACGGTCCAGATCCGCTCCTACTCGCTCTCGGGGATCGCCAACCGCCAGGTCCAGCTCACCCTGCCGCCCGCCTCCGCGGCCGGCCCCGAGATCCCCTCAGGCGCCACCCTGCCCGAATCGCAGACCGTCTCCGAGGTCGACCTCGACCAGCTCTTCAACACCCTGAACGCGCGCACGATCAAGAACTTCAAGCACGTGATCGAGGGCTTTGAGATCTCCTACGAGGGGGTCTCAAAGCAGGCCAACACGGGCTTTAAGTACCTGAACCCCTTCCTTTCGACCTCGCGCCAGCTGTTCGGCGAGCTGACCCGCGACACCCCGGCGCTCGAGCACCTGATCGTCGATTCCTCGCATCTGTCGGGCGCCCTGGCACGCCGCGCCCCCGACATCTCGCTCCTGATCCACAACGCCAACCTGATGATGGGGGCGCTGGGGCGCCAGCACGCCGCCCTGTCGCGCTCGATCGCCGAGCTGCCGGGCTTCATGCGCCAGTCGAACACCACCTTCGTCAACCTGCGGGCGACGCTCGACGACCTCGACCCGCTGATCAACGCCTCGAAGCCGGTCGCCGAGAAGCTCGGGCCCTTCTTTAAGACCTTCCGAAGAGCGGCC
>WNFU01005743.1_pt1 | contig 15294 bp, 14 predicted proteins | sample 5400121 | NCBI WGS metagenome assembly WNFU01 (sample SAMN13153360, study PRJNA577476) | soil metagenome | isolation source: 100 cm soil or saprolite under grassland replicate 1 | place: USA:California | collected 2016-06-15
ACAGCAGGCCGAAGGGGACGGTGCGCTGGACGGCGCGGGGGGTGCGGTTGCGGGCCTGGCCGACCCCGGCGACCTGCCGGCTCTCTTCGAACAAGACCTCGACCTGCCAGCGGGCGGCGTAGCGTTCCACCAGCTCGGCGGGGGTGGCGGCAAGGTCGGTGGTGACCAGGGCCAGGTCGAAGCTGTCGGGGGCGCCGGGGGCGCGGACCAGCACCACCTGGACTGGGCGGGTGCCGAACACGGCGGGCCACAGGCAGGTGAAGCCGGCGATCGCGGCGAGACCGTTGTGGCCGTAGCGGGTCACCTGGTGCAGCGCGAATGGGGTCGTGACCTTGCCAGCGATGGTGCAAAGCTCGGGGAGCCGGTCGCCTTTGGTGCGGGGTCGGCCACGGGTGCCGGGACGCCGCGGCGGTGGCAGCCGGTGCAGGCGCGCGTCGGCGCGGAGCCGGCAGCAGACGGTTGCCTGGGCGGGCAGGTCGCGCAGCTGCTTGCCGGCGTAGGCGCCGTCGCAGACCAGGTCCACGCGGCGGCCGCCGAGGTGGCCGCAGACCAGCTTGACCAGCTCGACGGCCAGGTCCAGCCGCCCGGGGGTGTGGCCTGGCTGCCACAGCCTGGCCAGGATCGGCAGGCACACCGCGCGGTGCGGCACAAATGGCAGGTCGACCAGCACCCCCACCACGACCTAGTTGTTGGCCCAGGCGACCCGGTGGCGGCCGGGGGCCAGCGGGTCGTGGTGCCAGGCGGCCCCGAAGACCTTGCGGCCGCTGCGGCGCATGAGCGTGTCGTCGCAGACCAGCCGCACCGGCGCGTCGGCGGGGACCAGCACGGCCACGATCAGGTCGAGCAGGACCAGGCCGAGCTGGTCGGCTGACCAGCGGGCGTGGGAGAAGAAGCGGTGGGCACGGCTGTGGTGCCAGGCCTGCTCCAGGTGGCCGCCCAGCAGCATGCCACAGACGGTGTGCAGCCCTGGCTGGGCCCAGAACCCGCAGGCCAGCCCGATGAAGGTGGTGAAGGTGGGGGTGGTGAAGCAGCCGCGGAAGCGGTCCAGCAGGCAGGTGAGGGAAGCGGGTAGGCTGCGGGTGAGCATCGGCGGTGGGTGCGGCTCCGTCTCAGGGACCTGCTGATCAGGCTGCACGGGTGGGCGGGTGCTGGTAGCGGGCCTGGTGGACGCGTCGGTGTTCTTGGGTCAGGTGGAAGGCCCAGTAGGCGGGGAGGTCGCCGTTGGTCCACAGGGCGTGCAGCTTGAGGACGGCCTCGGCGCCTTGGATGCCCCAGCGGGCGCCGGTGATGTCGAGCCGGTCGCCGACAAGGTGCCGGCAGGCCCCTTCGATCACGCCGGTGGCGATCGGCCAGCCGCGGGCCAGGGCGGTGTGGTAGCCGAGGTGCTCCCGCTTGGCCTGGAGGTAGCCGATGCAGGCATCGACGCCACCGCGCTGCTGGGGTGTCAGCCCGGCATCGGCGGCCTGGGTCTGGAGCGCGGCGATGACGGCGTCTGCCTCGCCGGCCAAGATGCGCACGGCGTGGGCGGCGACCCAGGGTTCGGCGGCCGGGTCGCCGTCGTCGTGGAAGCACCAGGCGGCTTTCCAGAGGTATTCCAAGACGTGGATGAAGTCGACCAGGATGTGGATCGGCACCCCGCGGCGGGCGGCTTCGGATTGGATCAGCTCGAGCTGGTGGCGGGCGCCGTCGACCAGCACGATCCAGGTGCGACGGTAGGTCGGGTCACGCTGGGTGGCCTGGTCGAAGACCTGGGCGATCACCTGCTCGCTGGTGGTGGCGATCGAGCCGGTCAACCACTTGGCGCTGGCGACCGGCCCCTTGCGGTGCCGCCGACCACCAGCGCCACCACCAGCACCATTGGGGGTGGCGTGCAGGGTGATGGCGGGGTGAGGACATCGTGGGGCCGGCGGGGTGCAGGGTCGGCGTCGTAGACGGCCCCCAAGGTCGCCATCCGCTTACGGCCCTGCTTCTCCCCGCTGGCCAGCCGGGTCCGGTAGCGGCCTGCACCCTTGGCGGCTGCGGCCTTGCGGGTCTGCTCGCGCAACGCCTCGGGACGCATCACCACCCCCTTGCCGTCCACGCTGAGCACCAGCAGCGTGTCGTCGCTGCACGGTAGGGGTGTCGCGGTGTGGTAGAAGGCGTCGATGTCGCTGGCGGCCGCCACCGTAAGCTGCTCGACCTGCCGTTTGCCGGCGACCTTGCCGCAGGTTCGGGTCAGTGCCTGCTCGGCGGCCTGGAACGAGCCGCGCACCGCCTCGACCGCAGCGCGGCGTTGCAGCCCGTGGGAGTCCAAGCGCTCGGGAAGGTTCAAGGCGGCATCAGCCGGACACAGGTTGCGGGCACCATCGGCCCGCCAGGCGCAGCGGGTCATCTGCACCGTCCCGAACACCGTCGTCAGGTGGCGCACGTGGCCCTGCTCGACCTTGCGATGGGCGATCCCCTCGGCATCCACGACCGGCCCAACCCGGCCCTGGGCGAGGGCGTGCCGCTCGCGCAGGGCGCGCAGGTCCAGATGCTCTTGGAACAGCAGCCGCAGCACCTCTCGGCCGCCCGTCTCCAGGTGGTCCTCGAGCTGGTCATGGGTCCAGCCGCCAGCCTCGGCGCTGGCGAGCGTGGCAACAAGGGCAGCGAAGGCGGCACGGGACCGATCAAAGGCGTCCTCGGCCAGCGCGGCGTCGTCGCAGGCGTCGTAGGCTTGCATCGGGCTCTTTCTCGTCGGTTCGGTTGTGACACCCGCAACCTACGAGGAGGAGCCCCGCGCCTTCATCTCCCTCCTGCCCAAGGCCGCCGTCAGTCCTGCGTTCCGCACCCATGTGGTCGGGCCGTGTCAAGGGCAGGTTTGTTTCCCTGCCTTCTCGTGCTGGCCAGTTCACGCCGGCCGCAGCCGGGGTCAAGGTGGAGCGCCCGACTGGACGAGCGACCTTGACGCCGGCGAGGACCGGCGCAGGATCAGGCGACGAGAAGGCCCGGGATGGTCAGTCAACGGAGTGGCCTCGCAAGCACCCATTCGGGCCTCCCAGCTGGGAGGGTCCGCATGACGTTGGAGTTCGGGCCGGGCTGCTCAGTCAGTTGAACGGCCGTGTTGCAGGCACATGCGGAACCTCGAGCGCACCCGGCGAGGTGACCTTCTCCGACGCGTGGTCGGCGTGGTTGTGCTGGTGGTTGTCGAGCTGGGTGAGGACGTGGAAGCAGCGGGCCAGCAGCTTGCGGGCGACCGCGACGGTGGCGATGTGGCGGCCGCGGCGGGCGGCGCACTGGACGTAGAAGCCGGCGAACGGCGGGCGGGTCTTGGCCCGCTCGGCGGCCTCCTCGAGCACGAAGCGCACCGCCGCCGAGCCCTGCTTGGTGATGTGGCCGTGGCGGATGGTGCGGTCGGAGTTGCGCACCTGGGGGGTGAGCCCGGCCCAGGCGCACAGCTTGCGGGCGGTGGGGAAGCGGGTGATGTCGCCGATCTCGGCGACCAGGGTCATCGCGGTGATCCGCCCGACACCAGGCAGCTCGCGGAGGGCCTGCACGCGCGGGTCGGGTCTGGCGTGGGCGAGCAGATCGCGCTCCATGCGGGTGATGATCGGGGTGAGCTGGTCGAGCACCGCCAAGCAGTCGTCGATGATCATGCGGGGCGCCGGTGGCAGGTCCAGCGCGGCCAGCCAGGCCCTGCCGGCCTTGCTCCACAGGCGCTGTGGGACCCGCACGCCGCGGTCGGCAAGCACCGCGTGGATGCGGTTTTTCAGCGCGGTCCCGGTGCGCACCAGCGCGGCGCGGTGGCGCAACAGGGCGCGCTGGTCACGGACCTGCGGTGGGGCGATCCACGCCTCGGGCAGCAGATCGGCGCGTAGCAGGTGCGCCAGCGTGCGGGCATCGACCTTGTCGTTCTTGAGCCTGGCCGAGGCGATTGCCTTGCAGCGGGTCGGGTGGACCAGGTGCGGCTCCAGGCCGAGCTCCTCCAGCAGGTCGGCCAGCCAGCCCCAGCCGTAGGCCGCCTCGAACGCGACCGGCGTGCCCGGCGCCAGCGCCCCAAGGATTGGTGTGAGTTCGGCGGGGTCGTTGGGCAGGTTGCGATTGAGCAGCTGGCCGCCGTCGTGGTCGAGCAGCGCGACCTGCGAGCGCTTGCGGTGGACGTCCATGCCGACGTAGACCTCCATGTGGGCCTCCTTCCTGAGCTCGTCTGCTTCGTCGGAGCGTAGGACTCCGTTGAGCAGGGAGGGAGGCCCGACCCACATAGCGTCAGTTGATGGCGGGGTCTAGAGACACGCACCGATGAACCTGCAGGTCAACGCCTCCGGGAGTCCGGAGGATTGTCCGAACGCCTAGAGAAACGCATCGGCCGATTGTGACGTGCTGCGCTGGGTTGATGCTGGTATCGTCTAGAGACATGTACGTGAAGACGACCACACGCCGAAACAAGGACGGCACCCCCGTGCGCTACCTGCACCTGGCCCACAACCAATGGGACCAGGCGGCAGGCCGGTCCGTCCCCAAGATCCTCTACGGATTCGGCCGGGAAGACCAGCTCGACCGTGCGGCGATCAAGCGCCTGGTCGCCGCGCTGTCTGGGCTGCTGGAACCCGCCGACGCGCTGGCCGCCACTGTCGGCGCCGGGCTTGGCTTTGTGGAGTCCCGCCCGCTGGGCGGGGCGTATGTGCTGGACGGGCTGTGGCACCGACTGGGCATCGACAAGGTCATGGCGAACCTGCTCAAGGGTCGACGGCTGGACAGGCGCACCGAGCGCGTGCTGTTCGGCCTGGTCGCCAACCGGGCGTTGGCGCCCTCCTCCAAGCTGGCCGCCGCGGCCTGGATCACCCATGACGTGCATATCGACGGCCTGCCCGCCAGCAGCGACGACGCCTGCTACCGGGCGATGGACTGGCTGCACGACGTCACGTCCGCGCTGGAGCGCGAGGTGTTCTGGCAGCTGGCCAGCCTGCTTGACCTTGAAGTGGATCTGTTGTTCTTCGACACCACCAGCACCTACTTCGAGCTGGACGAACCCGACGAGCCGGTGGCCCGCGACGAGCGCGGCCAGGTGCTCCCCAAGACCGAGAACGGCGACGGCGACGGCGAGGAGCTGGCGGGGTTTGGCAGCTACGGCAAGTCCAAGGACCACCGTGACGACCTGCCGCAGATCGTGATCGGCATGGCGGTCACCCGCGCAGGGATCCCGGTCCGGGTGTGGTGCTGGCCCGGCAACACCACCGACTCCGCGCTCCTCATCCGCCAGGTCAAGCAGGACCTGCGGGACTGGACCCTGGCCCGGGTCATCTGGGTGGCCGACCGCGGCTTCGCCTCCGCCCAAACCGCCGCTACCTGCGGCGTGGCGACCACCACGACATCATCGGGGAGCGGCTGCGCTCCGGCTCGGCCGAAGCGACCGCCGCCCTGCAACGCCAAGGCCGCTACCAGCAGGTTGCCGGCAACCTGCGGGTCAAGGAGGTGCGGATCAGCCAGGCCGAGCGGTTCGTCATCTGCCACAACCCCAGGCCGCCGACCGCGACCAGGCGACCCGCACGCGGCTGCTCGCCCAGCTCGCCGAGGCGATCGCCGGCGCCGCCAAGCTCTCGGCGACCAAGCGGGCCGAGCTGCGCGGGGTCATCTCCACCAAGCCCGGCCTGCACCGCTACCTGCGCACCACCCCCGGCGGGCTGCTCCGCGTCGACAAGCACGCCAGCAAGACCGAGACAGGCCTGGACGGCAAGTACCTGCTGCGCTCCTCTGACCCCACTGCGATGATCCCTGCGGTGGTCGTGGTGAGGATCTGACCCTTGGCCCCACCGGCTTGCTGCCTGCTTCAGGACCTGTCGGCCCGTGCCGCGACCACCTTCCAGGGCACCACCAGCCGGGCGATCGTGACCTGATAGGAGCCTGTTGCACCCAGACTCGTCGCAGTGCTGTCCGCCCCGCCCGACCGGCCGGTGCCATCCGCCCCCGCTGGAAGGGAGACCGCATGTCCACCATCGCACAGCCGGAGCCGACGCGCGTCACCATCGGCGTCGACACCCACGGCGACCTGCACGTCGCGGCCGCGCGTGACCAGCTCGGCCGACCGCTGGGCACCACTCTGGTCCCCACCACCCTGGCCGGCTACCAGCACCTGCTCGGCTGGGCCCTGAAGCTGGGCGAGCCGGTCGCGTTCGGGATCGAGGGAACCGGCTCCTACGGCGCTGGGCTGGCCCGCTATCTTCACGCCAACGGGCAGCGGGTGGTCGAGGTCAACCGGCCCGACCGGGCCACCCGCCGGCGCAAGGGCAAGTCCGACCCGGTGGACGCCGACGCGGCCGCCCGCGCGGTCCAGGCCGGGGACGCCACCGCGATCCCGAAGGCCGGCGTCGGGGTGGTGGAGATGCTGCGGATGCTGCACCTGGCCCGCAAGACCGCCATCAAGGCGCGCACCCAGACGGTCAACGCCCTGCGTGCCCTGCTGGTTACCGCTCCGGCTGAGCTGCGTGAGCAGCTGCGCGGGCTGTCCAAAACGATGCTGCCCCGCGCTGCTGCGGCGCTGGAGGCTGGCAGGGTCACCAGCCCGGCCGCGGCGGCCATGCTGGCGCTTGCCACCCTGGGCCGGCGGCATGCCACGCTGACGGCCGAGATCGCCACGCTGGACGCTGAGATCGGTCGGCTGCTGGGCCGGTTCGCCCAGCCCCTGTTGGACCGGGTCGGCATCGGCCCGGACAGTGCCAGCGCGTTGCTGCTGGCTGCTGGGGACAACCCCGGGCGGCTGCGGTGTGAGGCGGCGTTCGCGGCGCTATGCGGGACCAGCCCGGTCGAGGCATCCTCGGGCAAGACCGTGCGGCATCGCTCAACCGTGGCGGCGACCGCCAGGCCAACGCGGCGCTGTACCGCATCGTGATCGTCCGTTTGCGCTGGCACCAGCCCACGCGTGAGTACATGGCCCGCCGGATCGCTGAGGGCAAGACCAAGACGGAGGTGATCCGTTGCTTGAAGCGCTATGTCGCCCGAGAGGTCTTCGCAGTGCTCGATAGCCTGGCCTTCGACCTGGCTTCCGCGGCTTGACATGTATAGATGGCATGTGAGCGGGACCCCCTCCGCTCGGTGCGGCACGCTGGCCGCATCAGATCACACTGCGGGAGCCAGAGGAGGTCCCGATGGCCATCGTAGGAGGCCTCGACATCCACCGCCGCCAGATCACCTACGACTGGATCGACACCGACACCGGCGAGACCTGCCGCGGGCAGCTCAGCCCGGCCACCCGCCTGGAGCTGCGCGGCTGGCTTGCTCGGTTCACCGGCCAGCAGGCCGGGTTCGCCTTGGAGGCCACCACCGGCTGGCGGTTGGTCGCCGAGGAGCTGCAGCGCGCCGGGTTCCGCGCGCACCTGGCCGAGCCGGCCGACACCCGGGCGCTGCGCGGCCCCAAGCGGCGCGCCAAGACCGACCGCACCGACGCCCGCCACCTGCGGGAGCTGCTGCGCGCCGGCACGCTGCCCCAGTCGTGGATGCCACCACCCCACATCGCCGACGCGCGCACCCAGGTCCGGCTGCGCCGTGCGCTGGTCGGCGGGCACACCGGCTGGTACCAGCGCATCCACGCGATCTTGTTCCACCATGGGCTGCCGGACCGCTCCTATCTGCTCACCGCCGACGGGCGGGCCTGGCTGGCCGGGGCCGAGCTCCCTCCGGTGGCCCGCCAGACGGTCGACCTGGCCCTGCGGATGATCGACCACATCGACACCGAACTCGACCTGCTCGACACCGAGTTGGCCCGCATCGCACGAGCCCAGCCAGGCTGCAAGGCGCTCATGCGCCGCTACGGGATCGGTCGGCCCGGCCGCGGTGGCGATCTGGGCCGAGTTCGGCGACGTGCGCCGCTTCGCCAACGCCCGCCAAGCGGTCCGCTTCACCGGCCTGGACATCACCATCTCGGAGTCCGACGGCAAGCGCGCCCGCGGCCACCTCGCCCGCCAAGGCTCCCCGGTGCTGCGCTGGGCGTTGCACGAGGCGGCCATGTGCGCCGCCCGCCCTACCTCCCCCGACCACGCCGACTACCTCCAGGTCAAACAGCGGCTGGGCGGCAAGCGCGCCGCGCTGTCGGTGGCGCGCAAGCTCGCCCGCGAGACCTACCACACCCTCCACGACCTCGGCGACCAGGCGCTGGCCCCCGTCCCCGCCGAACTCCCAACCGCCGCCTGAGCTGGCTGGTCATCGTGCGCGCTTGGGCGCCTGAATCGTTGATGTGGTGCGGCTGGCTCCCTGATGCTCCTGTCGCCACGCGGCGCGTCATCACGCACTCGTCGTGGACGGCCTCCATAGAACGAGCGGCCGCACCCGCCACGTGCGGGAACCCGATCACCCATCATGTCGCCGGACCCTGGTCCGAGCACCGAGATAAGGCTGGACGCCGCGCGCGGCGATCCCCTACCAGCAGACCAAGCCTCGCACGGTGATGCCCATGGCATGACGCAAGCTGCTCCTTTCCTTCGTTGCCCGATCCTGCGGCACTCCTCGCCGGCGTCAAGGTCGTTCGTCCTCGCTGCGCTGCGGGCGCTCCATCTTGACCCCCGGCTCGGTCCGCCACGCCCAGCCAACAACAAAGGAGCAGCACATCTGACCCGAATTCCTCGTTGACCCGGGGTCCCGTCACAGATAAGGAGCGTCCTGAGCGCTGAGGACATCGCGCTTGGCTACAAGCAACTGCTGGAGGTCGAGCGGGGCTGGCGCGACATCAAGCAGATCATCGACCTGCGGCCCATCTACCACCGCCTCGAGGACCGCATCCGCGCCCACGTCATCTTGTGCTGGCTGGCGCTGCTGCTGGTCCGCGTCGCAGAGACCACCACCGGCCAGACCTGGCCGACGCTTCGCCGCGACCTGGACCGCCTCCACGTCGGCACCTTCACCGGCCCGGCCGGCACCTTCCGCCAGCGCACCGAGCTCACCACGGCGCAACAAGCCATCTTCGCCAAGCTCCAGCTGCCCCCGCCCAAGCAGATCATCGAGCTCGCCACCCGCCCCTGACCCGGGCAGGACAACCACCCTAGAGACACGCCGTTGCTGCGTTCGATCACACATTCCCGCAGGTCAACACGACCTTCCGTACTCTAGAGCACCATCACATCTGCGGAAGTCAGTGGCTGCCGTCCAGCCCCTCAGCCACGCCCCCAGCGCAGGCGAACAGCCCCGGGGAGGCCTCGACCAGCCAGCCACGCTCCACCAGCCGCTTGAGCTTGATCCGCATCCCCTCCCGATGGCGGGGCTCGACGCCGGCCCCTACCGCCTGGCACACCTGCCTGGCGCGCAGCGGCCCCCCGGCATCGGCCAGCACCTCCACCACGTCCCGGTAGGCCACCGGCAACCCCCACCTATCCCCATCCTGGCCGAAGACAGGAACCTGGGCTCCCACCCTCGGCGCTGCCGCCCCCGCGCCAGCGTTGGGATCGGGATCGATCACGACCGCATCCCCGCCTGGCAGCTCCTCGCCGGCCAACACTTCGACCACGGTCTGCCTGGTGATCTCCAGCCGCCCCAGCAGCGCCTCCTCGGCGGCCACCTGCTCGGCCAGCCGGTCCATCTCGGCCCGCAGCGCCTTCACCCGGGTGCGGGCCGCCCGCTCCCGCGCGTCCAACGCCTCCAGCAACGACCCCATGACCGGCTCCTCACACCCTCACCAGGAGACGATCCTCACCCACCACCCCCAGACCCGCCAAACCTCCAGCTCACCCGGTCCCTGCAAAGGAACCGCACCCATCTGCCATTCCTGCGGTTACCCATCGGCTGGCCGCGCCCGCTGCGCTGGCACCCGACCAGTGCCGTAGTCTGCTCGACCACCTCGCCCAGATTGCCGACCCCCGCCACCGGCGTGGCCGACGACATGCGCTGGGCACGGTGCTGGCCGTCGCGGTCGCCGCGGTGCTGACCGGCGCCAAGTCCCTGGCCGCGATCGGCGAGTGGGCCGCTGACGCGCCCCAGCCGGTCCTGGCCGCGCTCGGGGTACGCCGCGACCCGCTGCGCCGAGTCTGGCGGCCACCAGGCGAGGCGACCGTGCGCCGCGTGCTGGCCCGCGTCGACCCCGACGCGCTGGACCAGATGATCGGCCGGTGGCTGGCCGACCAGCAGCCACAGGCACCCCGGCCGGCGTGGCGGCGGGCGGTCGCGGTCGACGGCAAGACCCTGCGCGGCAGCGGCCACCACCCCAATCCGCAGGTCCACCTGCTCGCCGCGATGGACCACACCACCGGCGCGGTCCTGAACCAAGTCGACGTCGACCACACCACCAACGAGATCGTCCGGTTCCGGCCCCTCCTGGACCGCTTGGACCTCACCGCCACCGTGGTCACCACCGACGCGCTCCACACCCAGCGCGAGCACGCCGACTGGCTGGTCACCCCAAAGCACGCCGCCTACCTGCTGATCGTCAAGCACAACCAGCCCGCGCTGCACCAGCAACTCAAGGCCCTGCCGTGGTCAGACATCCCCGTCGCCGACCGCACCCGCGACCGCGGCCACGGCCGGGTCGAGCTTCGCCGCCTGCAGGTCACCACCGTGGCCGGTCTGGACTTCCCCCACGCCACCCAGGCGCTCCGCATCACCCGCCGGGTCCACGCCCTGCACAGCCCACGCTGGCGCACCGTGACCGTGTACGCGGTCACCAGCCTCACCGCCGCCCAGGCCCAGCCGCCCGCCTGGCCGACTGGATCCGGGGCCACTGGGGCGTCGAGGCGCTGCACCACCTCCGCGATGTCACCTTCGCCGAGGACGCCTGCCAGGTCCGCACCGGCACCGCACCGCGGGCCATGGCCAGCCTGCGCAACCTGGCCGTCGGCATCCTGCGCGCTCGCGGCGACCGCAACGTCGCCGCCGCGCTGCGACGCAACGCCCGCGACGCTACCCGAGTCCTGCCACTCCTTGGCATCACCAGCCCGTGAAACCGGCACTCCGGCACTTTGCCGAGGCCTGGGGGTCAAAGGACCCGGCCCCATGAGGGCCGGGCGTGAGAAGTATCGTCGGTCGCTGCAATGGTCCCGACCGCGGCGTGCGGTTCGGCCCTATTTCGACAGCCGCACCCTGCGCTTAGCTGGTTTCTGGTAGGCGCATGTCGGCCGCCGGGCCGGCATGCGGGCTTGGCTTGCCTGGGAGGAGGTACGGCGATGGCAACAGCAACTCGTCGTGCGCGATCAAACCAGGAGACGGCCGTCAACGTCGTGCGCGGCCCACCCGCCCGGGGCGACGGCAAGACCGTGGCGTCTCCCCTTACCAGCGAACAGGTCTGGCGAAAGGTGACCAAGGCGTCGTTCGCCGTCCTCAGCTACGTCACGCCCGCAGGGGAGCCTCGATCGAGCGGCGTCGTCTACAAGGTGGTCGGACGGCGACTCTACGTGGCGGTGGCGCCCGACAGCTGGAAGGCGAAGCATGTCGCGGCGAGCGGTCGAGTTGCGGTGACGGTGATGGTCCGCCGGGGCGGCGTGTTGTCGCTCGTGGCGCCGATCCCGCCGGCGACGGTCAGCTTCCACGGAGCGGCGATCGTCCACGCTGCCGACTCTCCGGAGATCCGCCCGCTGGTGAAGGAGCTGTTGAGATTGGTGCCGCCCGAGCGGCGTGCATCGGCCAGCATCGTCGAGGTCATCCCCGAGGGCGCGTTCCTCACCTACGGCGTGGGCGTCTCGCTGAAGAAGATGCTCGACCCGACCGCCGCGCAGGGACGCGTCGCGGTGGGGTGATCGCAGGAGACGAGGTGAGGAAGGTGAGTCTAAGAACATTGCTCTTGGCCGCCCTTGCCGGCGGGTCGGCGATCGCCGTGTTCCGCCTTTCGCTCCGGTATCGCCGGGACCTTAAGGCCGCCCGCTCCCGGCTGGCCGAGGTGGACCGCCGCGTGGTGCCGACGGACTGGGGTGCGGTCGAGTACGCGGAGCGAGGCTCCGGCGAGCCGTTGCTTGTGCTCCATGGCATCTTCCACGGCTGCGATGGGGGCCTGCTTACCGTCCGTGACCTGTGTCCTGACCGTCGAGTCATCGCCCCGTCTCGGTTCGGCTACCTCGGCTCGAGCCTGCCGGCCCACGCGACACCGGCCGACCAGGCCGACGCGCTTGCCGCGCTGCTCGATACGCTCGGGATCGGCGAAATCGACGTCATCGGCATCTCGGCTGGCGCCACCTCGGCGCTTCAGCTAGCCCTGCGGCACCCCGAGAAGGTGAAGCACCTCGTTGTGCTAGTGGGCAACCTGCCGGGAAGCCCGACCGCCGTCGTCCAGCCTTCCTGGGGCCGGCTGCTCGACAGGCAGCTTCCCATGTGGGCGCTCAAGGTCTTCTCCCCACCCACCATGGCGCGGCTTGCGGGAGTCCCGAAATCGTTCCCGATGACTGGCGACGACGCCCGGTTCGTCACTGAGTTCATCGACAGCCTCTTCCCCGTCGCCCCCAGGGCCCGGGGCGCGATCTTCGATGCTTTCGTGTCCAACGCAGACGTCAACGACTACAACCTGGAGGCAATCAGAGTCCCAACCCTGATCGTCCACACCAAAGACGACCCCCTCGCCTCCCACGACGCGGCCAAGCGCGCCGCCGGGCGCATCCCCGGTGCTCGCCTGGTCAGCCTTGAATCCGGCGGCCATCTCATGCTCGGTCAAACGGAGATCATTTGTAACGAACTCGCCGGCTTCCTCGCCGATCGCGTCGGGGTCGGGCAGGTGCATGAAGCGCGTGTGGGGTTCGGATAGTGCGGGCGGAAGCCAGGGGTGATTGCGTGGATAGGCTGACGGCAGAGGACCGGCTCATGCTGTGGCCGGATGAAGTCTGGCCACAAGACATCGGCGCTTTGGTCATCCTCGACGGCCGCGACCTGCTGGACGTGGACGGTCGCTTCCGGATCGAGGTGGTGACCGCGGCGATCGAAGGCCGGCTGCATCTCGTGCCTCGGTTCCGGCAACGTCTCCACATCCCGGGACGTTGGCGTGGCGGGCCGCTGTGGGTGGATGCACCCGGGTTCGATCTGACCGACCACGTCCGGGTAGCTCCTCTTTCCGCTCCCGGCGACGAGGCTCAGCTGCTGCTCGCGACCGAGCGACTGCGACGGCGTCGCATGGACCGGTCGCGGCCGTTGTGGGAGATGTGGTTCCTTCCCGGCCTTGCGGAGAAGCGGATCGGCGTGTTCGTGCGGATGCACCACGCCATGGCCGACGGCATGGCCGGGGTGGCGACGCTCGGCACGTTGCTGGATGCGGTCCCCGATGCCTCCGTTGCGCGTGCGCGGCCGTGGACGCCGGCGCCGCTACCGTCGGAACGTGACCTGTTCGTGGACACCCTGCGCCGGCGCGTCGATGACCTGGGGCGCGCGTTGTCGACGCTTGCACGTCCGGTATCGAGCGTGCGGCGCGTCGTGGCCGCGTGGCCGGCGATGCGCGAGATCTTCGCCGAGGAGCCGGGGCCCGAGACGAGCCTGGACCGTCGAGTCGGCCCGGACCGTACCGTCGCGCTCATCCGCAGCAGGATCGACCTCGTCAGGGAATTCGCACACGCGCACGACGCGAAGGTGGACGATGTCCTGCTCACGGTGATCGCCGGCGGCCTGCGCGAGCTCCTCCGCCGCCGTGGAGAGACCATCGAAGGTGTCATCATCCCGATCTACGTTCCCGTGTCGCTCCACCAGCAGCAGCGCGGCGATGCGCGGGGGAACTTGGTCAGCCAGATGGTCGTCCCACTCCCCATCGGTGAGTCCGATCCGGGACGCAGGCTCCGCCAGATCGCGGCCGAGACCGCGAAGCGCAAGGCGAGGAGTCACCCGAACCTGGGGATCCTCTTCCACGGCGGAATCGCTGGGCGAATCGCCGGCCGGGCGATCGTGAAGCTCATCAACCGTCAACGCGTGAACGTGACCAGCACCGACCTCCCGGGTCCACAGACACCGCTCTACCTTGCGGGAGCCCGGCTGCTCGAGGTGTTCCCGATGCTGCCGCTCATCGGGCAGGAGTCCCTCGGTGTCGGCGCGCTTTCGTACGCGGGACAGTTCAACATCATGGCCGTCGCCGACAAAGACGCCTACCCCGACATCGAGGTCTTCGCGGAGGGCGCGCGGGACGAGCTGAACGTACTCGAAATGGAGGTCCACAATGTTGTCGTTGCGTGATCGGACGCGCATGAAGCATCTGGGAAAGACGCCGCCCTTCAGTGGGTCAAACGGCGAGGTCGCTCCGGGCAGCATCGCCGAGGTTGCTTATCTCCACCTCGGTGGGCTCGCTCAGTGGGTGATGATCCGTGGTGAGAGCCTCGACAATCCGCTGTTGATACTCCTGCACGGCGGGCCGGGCTGGTCCGAGACGCATTTCTTCCGGCGCTTCAATTCGCAGCTCGAGAAGGCGTTTACGGTCGTCTACTGGGATCAGCGCGGCAGCGGCAAATCGTTCGACAGCAAGATCCCCAGATCCTCCATGACGGTCGAGCAATTCATCGCCGACCTCGACGAGCTGGTTGACACGGTGTGCAAGCGCGTCGGACAGGAGAAGGTTGTGATCTTCGGCCACTCCTGGGGCTCTGCCCTCGGCGTGCTTTATGCCGCGCGCTTTCCGGAGAAGGTCGCCGCCTATGTCGGCAGCGGGCAGGCCGGAGACTGGGCGGCGGGCGAGTCGTCATCGTATGCCTTCGCGCTTGCCGAAGCGCAGCGTCTCAACAATCGCAAGGCGGTGGAGAAGTTGCGAGCCATCGGGCCGCCACCTCACACCGCCCAAAGTCTGTGGACACAACGTTTCTGCTTGAATCGCCTGGAAGGCAACCTACGCCCGAGGGTTTTGTGGAGCCTCGGCCGGATCCTTCTCGGTGGGCCGGAGTACTCGATCTTCGACCTTCCAAATCTGATGCGCGGCTTCCGGTTCTCCATCGACGCGATGTGGGATGAGGTTTCGAGGATCGACCTCACGACGGCCGTGCCCGCCTTGCAGATGCCAGTCTTCTTCTTCCTCGGGCGCAACGATCACTGGGTCCCCCCAGAGACGAGCGTGGCCTACTTCGACGCATTGACAGCACCGTCGAAGAGACTCGTCTGGTTCGAGGAGTCCGGGCACGAGCCGTTCGCCGATGAACCGGCAAAATTCAACACATTAATGGTGGAGTTGGTGCGACCCGTGGTGGTCGAGAGTGCGCGTTCCCGGCTCAAGCGTGGATCGCGTCCAGGGTGATCCGTAGCGCCGCACCGTAGGCGGCCAAAGTCTCGTTTAGGCCCAATACCGGTCAGTTAGCCTGCTTTGCTGAGGACGACGACCGCGTCAGCGACGGGCATGGTCGGCTGGGACCAGCTGCGATGGTGGGCACGTTTGAGCTTGTAGCCGCTCATCTTGCGTTTCACCGCACGCGGGTAGGC
>WNFU01006353.1_pt1 | contig 15289 bp, 19 predicted proteins | sample 5400121 | NCBI WGS metagenome assembly WNFU01 (sample SAMN13153360, study PRJNA577476) | soil metagenome | isolation source: 100 cm soil or saprolite under grassland replicate 1 | place: USA:California | collected 2016-06-15
TGAGATTCCCAGCGGTCTCTGATACGTCGCTAGCGTCTCGCCCATGGACGAGATCTTCGGCGACACGCAGAAACAGCGGGACCCCGACCGTCGCTGGTTGCGGCACACGTACCAAGAAGGACCTGGCTTCCGATTCCTGGCAACCCGCGGGGGACGGCCGCCGGGGGCACCCTCGACCCGTCGCGACCTCGCGACCGTACGCGCCCGCGCCCGCCTGTTGCGCCTCGCGCGCGAGGAAGGGCTCGCCGCGGCGCTCGAACGCGGCGAGTGCAGTCGGATGACGCTCTGGCGCTGGCAGCAGGCGTACGCGTGTGGAGGTCTCGGCGGGCTCCTCCCGCAGCGCATGGGTCCCCGACGTCCGGCGACCAAGCACCCGACGTGGCTCGAGCAGGTCGTGATCGCGGTCCGGCTGCACACGTACTGGAACGCCAAGCGCATCTCGGCCGAGCTGCGCCGGCGCGAGATCGCGCTGGTCAGCCACGGCTGGATCGAACAGCTCTTCGATGACCTGGGCACGGCGCGACCCTCGCTGCCCCGCCAGGGCGGTCCGCGCTACGAGCGATCGGCGCCCAACTCGCTCTGGCACATCGACATCAAAGGCCCCTTCTTCATCCAGCTGACCCGCGAGCGCTATCTGAAGACCTGGATCTTCGGGCTGGTCGACGATCACTCCCGCTACGTGCTCGGCCTGCGCGTCGCCACCAGCCGCGAAATCGCGGGCATCTTGGTCTGGCTGCGCGACTGCATCGAGCTGTGCGGCCGGCCGCTGGACCTCATGAGCGACAACGGCGTCGAGTTCGTGCACTGGATGCCCGGCGTGCTCAACCGCTTCGGCAAGACCTTGCGCGAGCTCCAGATCCGCCAGATCAAGACCCAGGTGAACACGCCCTGGACCAACGGCAAGATCGAGTCGTTCTGGGCGACACTCAAGAGCGAGGTCCTCGACCGCGAGGTCTTCCGCTCGCTGGACGACGCCGAGGCCGCCCTCGAGCGCTTCGCCCGCTACTACAACTACCACCGGCTGCACGGCGAGATCGGCTGGCTGACGCCTGCCGAGCGCTTCGATGGCACACCCTTCGTCGACCGCGGCTTCGAGCACATCCCGTTCGACGACCTGCGGGCGGCGGCGTGAGGACGTATCAACAATGACCGGGAATCTCACCTAGTTCTTGCGCTCGCCGAGCTGCTGATCCAGCACCGCTAGCAGGTCTGGGAGCTCGAAGGGCTTCGCGACGTACCCGTCCGCGCCGAGGTTCGCCCCGATCTCGCGCCCGTTCGGATGGCCGGTGAGGAGAACGATGCGCGCGCTTGGCTTGCCGCGCCGGCGGTACTGCGATACGAACGACCAGCCGTCCATGATCGGCATCGTCAGGTCGAGAAGGATCACGTCCGGTTCGATCTGGCGCACGAGGTCGAGCGCAGCTGCGCCATGACGGACGGTCGCGACCGCGTACCCCGCATCGTGAAGCGCTTGCCGCAGGACCTCGGCGAGCGCGTCGTCGTCATCGATCAGCAGGACCCGGGGCTGCTGACCGTCATCCGGCTGTATTCGCCTCATCGAGCCCCCGGTTGGTGCGCGTTGCAAGACGGGTGCCAATGGCTCGCTCGCCTAGCGGGTGGTCATCGACACGCAGGTGCGGGTCTTGCTCCCAGGATCGGATCGGAGGTGACCCGATGCCGCCACGCGGAGTGAAGAGCAAGAAGCGAACGCGTCAATACGAGCACATCAAGAAGAGCGAGTTCGCACGCGGCCGATCGACGAAGGTCGCGAAGCGCATCGCCGCCGCGACGACGAACAAGACGCGCCGGAAGAAGGGTGAGACCAAGTCGCGGAGGAAGCGCAGCTAGTCGGAGAAGAGCAGCGCGTCGACGTTTCGCTGCGGCGCGTCCGGCCAGTCCGGGTCGTCGGACAGCTTCACCATGAGCTCGTCGATGCGCGGTGCCGTACCGTCCTCGCGTTCGAAGCGCAACGAACCGTCAGCCTCGCGTCGGCAGTGGACCAGCGTTCCCGATGTCGTGCGGTACGTGCCCGGCTCGGGGGTAGCGATCGTCATCGTCCGCCTCCCCGTGCGCATCTCGAATGAGGAAGTCGAGTGGAACGCCTCCGGTCGGTACCCAGCGATGATCGGCGTCGTACGCCGCGCCATCGCAGTAGCCGAGCGTGCCGTGGCGCATCACCATCCCGCCGACGCCGTCGCGCGATCGCGCGGCAAGGTGCGCGGGATTCCGACACTCGAAGTGAATGACCGTCGACATCACGCGCCTCCCCTCCACGACGTCGTTCGACGCTCGATCGCTAATGTCACGATCGCGCAACGACATCGTACGCGGCGATGCGGGCGTTGCACGAGAGAAAATGGCGCCGCCGGTACTATCCACACTTGGCGACCGACCGAGCGAGCATGACTGAACGTAACTCTTCCGGTTACCCGCGCATCGAGAACCCCAACTCATTACGGAGCGTGGGCGAGGCGGCGAAGCATTGCCGGGGATGCGAGCTCTGGGCGCGCGCCACGCAGACCGTCTTCGGCGAAGGGCCGCGCAACGCGAAGGTGGTCCTGGTCGGCGAACAGCCGGGTGACAAGGAGGATCTCGCGGGTCACCCCTTCGTCGGACCCGCGGGCCGGATCCTCGACGAGGCGCTGGAGGCCGCGGGCATCGATCGGAAGCGCGTCTTCGTCACGAACGCGGTCAAGCACCTCAAGTGGCGCGCCCGCGGGAAGCGGCGGCTCCACGAGCGGCCGAACGCCAGCGAGGTCGCGGCGTGCCGTCTCTGGCTCGAGCTGGAGCTGAAGCTCACCAGGCCCGACGTCGTCGTCGCGCTCGGCGCCACCGCGGCGCAGGCGCTCCTGGGCCGCGCCTTTCGCGTGACCAAACAGCGCGGCACCGTCGTCGCCTCACCGCTGGCGCCGCGCGTCGTCGCGACGGTGCACCCGTCGTCGATCCTGCGCGCGCCCGACGAGGAGGCTCGCCACGCCGAGATGCGCGCGTTCGTGAAGGATCTGCGCGCGGTCGCGAGGCTTCTCCGCTAGTGCCGTTCCAACTTAATTCCGCGAATAGACTGCAGTCGCTCGAGTGGGTGGCCAGCGATCCCGAGGTCGCGGTGCCGCTGGGCAGATAGCGGTAGACGCGCCGCTGGCGCGTCGCGTGGTCGGGATCGTCGGTGTTGGTGAGCGTCGCGCGCTTGAGCGCGCCAAAGTGCGATTCGATGAGGTTGAGCCAGGAGGCTTCGGTCGGGCTGAACACCGGGGTGATGCGCAGCCGGCGCAGCAGCGCCAAAAGGCGCGGGCTGTCGTGGACGTGCCGGAGGTTGTCGAGCACGACGAACAGACGCCAGCGCGGGTAGCAGACCCGCAGGCGCTGAAAGGCCTCGGCCACCTCGCGCACGCGCTTGCGTCGGCGGAAGATGCCGCCGAGCGCGCCGGTGTGCACGTCGTAGAAGGCCAGCAGCGTGCGGGTGCCGCCGCCACGGTGATAGGTCGCGCGCACCCGCGCGGGCCGGTTGCGCTTCGCCCAGACCACGCCGCCCTGCGGCCGCAGCTGGAGCGGGCCGAACTCATCGAAGCAGATCACCCGCGATCGCGGCGGGCGCCGCGCGTAGAGGCGGCGGACGGCCCCCTTTTTTCGTCGAAGCGCGGGTCGGTGGAGGCCTTCCAGGTCTTGACCCGCTGGGCCGAGAGACCCTCGCGGCGCAGCAGTCGGCGGACCCATTCGTCGCTGATCGGCGGCAACACCTTGCGCCGTCGGCAGTACTCGGCAAGCTTGGCCACCGACCAGGACGAGTACGGCAGGCCACGCTCTTTGGGGCTGGAGAGCGCGATCTCCACGAGTTCGCGCAGCTGCTCGGGCCGCATGATCGGCGGTCGGCCATGCGGATTGGTCGCCAGCTCGAAGATCGCGAAGCCCGAGGCGTTGAAGCGCCGCACCCAGGCGTACGCGCGGGTGACGTGGCAGCCGGCGCGCTCCGCGGCTTCGGCGACCCCGCGCCCGGCGCGCACCTCCGCAATGACTCGGTACCGCTGGTGGATCCGCGCGGACAGCGACAGGTCGCCGAGCCGACGCTCCAGCTGGACTCGTTCGCCCCGGCTCAGAGAGCGGAGCCGGACGGATCGCGACGCCATCTCGATCCTCCTCCGCTCCCCTCATGGTGGCGAGCAGATGATACGGCGTCATAGCAACATTAAGTTGGAAAGGCACTAGCCGTACACCGCGAGCGCGCCCTTCCGGCAGCGCAGCCGCGCCGGCAAGCCACCGGCGAGCGCCCCGTCAGCGTGCACGGCGATCGGCTCGTCAGAGGAGATCGTGATGTCGGTGCCTTGGTAGAACACCGGTCGTCCCGGAAGGGGGCGTCCGCGCCAGACCGTGAAGAGAGACGCGAGCAACGCGCCTCGGCCCATGCGCGGGAACACCGCGACGTCGAGCCTGCCGTCCTCCATGCTCGCGCGGGGCAGCAGCGGGATGCCCCACGCGTAGTACGGGCAGTTGAGGACGAGGACCTGCATCGCGCGGTGTCGATGCGACGCGCCGTCGACGTCTATCCGTACGCGGTGCGTCGTCCGCGTCGCCCAGCGCATCACACGGCGTAGCGCGCGTCGCCAGCTGCCGCGCTCGGCATGTCGGGCCGCGCCGAAGAGCTCGGCATCGAGGCCGATCCCGGCTGTCTCGAAGAACAGCTTTCCGCCGACCTCGCCGACGTCGACACGGCGGATGCGGCGACGCGCGATGACCGCCGCCGCGTCGACGGGCCGCAGCGGCAGCTCGAGGCCGCGCGCGATGTTCATGAAGCTGCCGAACGGAAGGATACCCAGCACGACCGGCGTATCGAGGAGCTCGGCGCCGGCGGCGGCCACGGTGCCGTCACCACCCGCGACGATGCATGCCCCATAACCTTCAGCGGCGGCGCGCCGCGCGAGATCCGCGGCGGTCGGTCGTGGCTGCGCGGTCTCGATCGCCTCCACGGTGAAGCCGCCGCTCTCGAGGATCGCCCGAACGCGTGGCACGTCCTCCGGCGTCGCGGTCCGCTTACCGGCCGCGCGGTTCACGATGAGAAGCGCGCGAACCGAGGGCAATATGTCAGGAAGAAGCGTGCTCGCGGAAGCGATATCCCTTGCCCGCCACGGTCTCGATGAACCGCGACTTGCGCGATGGATCCCTGAGCTTCCTGCGCAGGTCGCCCACGTGGCGATCGACCAGATTGCTCTCGGGGACGAAATCCATGCCCCAGACCGCGTCGAGGATCATCGTGCGGCTGAGCGTCTTGCCGGCATTGGACGCGAGCAGATACAGGAGTGACTGCTCCACCGGTGTGAGGCGCACGCGCGTATCGCCGACGCGAACGTGCTGATCGAGCATGTCGATCTCCAGCTCACCGATAGTCACCGTGGGCACCAGCGGGACCATCTCTCCATAGGTCCGTCTCATCAGGGCGAGCGCACGCGCGACGAGCTCCTCAGGCGTGAACGGCAGCGTGAGGAAGTCGTCGGCTCCGCGATCGAACGCTTCGAGCTTCGTCCGCAGGTCTCCGCGCGCGGTCATGACGATCGTTGGGACGGGCGCGGCCGCAACGCGTTGCCCGATCAGATCCATCGGGCTTCCGGGCCGCAGGTCGATGTCGACGATCATGATGTGCGGCTTCCACGTGCCGATCAGGCGCTTGGCCTCGCCGACGCTCGCCGCGCGCTCGGCGGTGTATCGCCCGTGATTGAGCGCGAAGACGATCGAACGTCCGATCGTCTCGCCGGCGACGACGAGGACGCGGGCGGGACTCGTCGATCGCTTCTTCCGGCGCGCCATCACTCTCCTCATGGGCCCGTGCCCCTAGATACGAGCGTAGCAGTCGATGAAGCCCCTTCATGACTCTTCGTGGCGCGCGCCCTAGCGTCATCGGCGACACATGCCAGCAAGCGACAGCCTCTCCACCGGCACGGTCCTCATCGCGGTCGCGCCAGCGCTGCGGCGCCTCGTCGAGGTCGCCGCACGCAGTGTCGGCTTGCGACACGAGCACGTGGGCGACGCCGATCTGGACAACGCGGTTCACCGCAAGGCGCCCGCGCTCGTCCTCACGGATGCCACGCGCGCGAGCTACGCGCTGGACGGCAGGACCGTACCGGTCGTCGTACTGGTCAAAGGCGGCGTCGGTCCCAAGGTGGACGCGCTCGCGCTGGGCGCGGCCGATGTCGTCGGTATCCCGTTCGATCTGCAGGACCTCTCCGTGCGGATCTCCGCGGCGATAGGTCGCGCGACGGGAGCCTATCCAAGGCCGGTCGACGGCTTCGGGCTCGGACCCGTGCAGATCGATCTCGAGCGGAACCGGCTCCGTATCAACGGGATCGATCTGAGGCTGTCACCGCTCGAGCAGCGCATCTTCCTGGTGCTCGCGGCGAACGACGGAGACGTCGCTCCGCGCGAGGCGATCCTCGAGGCCGTCTGGGGGCCGGGCATGGAACCCAACAGCAACCTCATCGACCGGCACATCCGCGACCTGCGCCGCAAGCTCGCCGACGATTGGCGGACCCCGAACTACATCGTCACCGTGCGCGGACAGGGCTATTCGTTCCGGAAAGACGGCGGAGGGACACCAACGCTCTCCTAGACTGATATCTCCGCCATGACGCCCTCCCGATCCGACAGGCCATACGGCTCCTTTCCGGGAGGCAGACCCGAGGCGCGTCCCGAGCCCGAAGCCCTCCGCCCACAGCCGACCCTTCGTCAGCGCGTCTGGCGCCGTCTCTCGACACCGCTGGCGATCGCCGCGCTCGTTCTCGTCGCGCTCGCGTTCGTCTCCGCGGTCGATTCGGGTGCCCGCCACGCGCTGCGGGTGGAGCTCGAGCAGCCGACCGCCAGCCCGACGCCGCCGCTGGCGACGCTCGTGTATCAGCACGTCGCGCCCTCCGTCGTTCAGGTGAACGCGCGTGGCCGCGGGAATGAGAGCAGCGGCGGAGCCGGCGTGATCGTCGATGAGCAGGCCGACATCCTCACCAGCCTTCACGTCGTGCAGGGCGCGAGCGAGGTACGCGTCGTGTTCAGCGACGGCACCGAGTCGCGGGCCGAGATCGTCGCGAAGCTCCCGGACCGCGACATCGCCGTGCTTCGCGCGCTGTCGCCGCCCGCGCAGCTCATCGTCGCGACGCTGGGGAACCCGGGCGCGCTGCGAATCGGCGACCCCGCGTTCGCCATCGGAAACCCGTTCGGCCTGACCGGATCGCTCTCGGCCGGCGTGATCTCCGGTCTCGATCGCGCCATGACCGGGCCCGGACTCGCGCAGCCGATCGCCGGCCTGATCCAGTTCGACGCCGCGGTCAATCCCGGCTCGTCGGGCGGGCCGCTGGTCGATCAGAACGGTGACGTCGTGGGCATCGTGACCGGTCTCGTCAATCCGGCAGGTAAGGTGTTCAGTGGCGTGGGATTCGCGGTGACCATCGATGCCGCGGCGGCGGGCCTGGGCATTCCGCCGGATTGATAAGGAAGGGACTCATGTCGAACGCCATCCGTCCCGGCAGCCAAATGGAGCGTCTCCTCTTCGAGATCAAGAAGGTGATCGTCGGGCAGGATCACCTGCTCGAGCGCATCGTCGTCGCGCTGCTGGCACGCGGCCACCTGCTTGTGGAAGGCGTACCGGGCCTGGCCAAGACGCTGGCGGTGAAGACCGTCGCCCAGGCGATCAGCGGCGAGTTCAAGCGCATCCAGTTCACGCCGGACCTGGTGCCCGCCGACCTCGTCGGCACTCGCATCTACAACCAGAAGACCGGCGAGTTCCAGACCTCGCTCGGCCCGGTGTTCACGAACCTGCTCCTGGCCGACGAGATCAACCGTGCCCCGGCGAAGGTCCAGAGCGCGCTCCTCGAGGTCATGCAGGAGCACCAGGTGACGATCGGTCGCGAGACGCATCGCGTGCCCGATCCGTTCCTCGTCATGGCGACACAGAACCCGATCGAGACCGAAGGCGTCTACGCGCTCCCGGAGGCGCAGGTCGATCGTTTCATGATGAAGGTGCTCATCACCTATCCGAGCGAGATGGACGAGTTCGTCATCGTCGAGCGCATGACCGGCGCCCTCGCCCAGGTGCAGCCGGTCATGACCACGGCGCAGCTCATCGCGCTGCAGAACGACGCCGACAAGGTCTTCGTCGATCCCGTGCTCATGGAGTACGTCGTCCGGATCGCCTCCGCGACGCGGCAGCCGAAGGAGTTCGGCGTCGAGGACGTCGCGAAGTACCTCACCTACGGCGCGAGTCCCCGCGCCTCGATCAACCTCGTGCTCACGGCACGGGCGCTCGCGTACATGCGCGGCCGCGGCTATGTCCTCGCACAGGACATCGCCGACGTCGCGCTCGACGTCCTGCGGCACCGCATCGTGCTGTCGTACGAGGCGCTCTCCGATAACGTCGACCCCGACGATCTCATCAGGCGCGTGATCGAGCGGATCCCCGTGCCGGCGGCGCCGATGCAGGGACGCGCGCTTGCCCGGTAGCGCCGAGAAGACCCTGCGCCGCCTCGACTGGACGGTGCTCCGCCGTCTCGATGGCCTGCTGCAGGGCGACTACCGCACCGTGTTCCGCGGTCAGGGAATGGACCTCGCCGACATCCGCGAGTACGTGCCGGGCGACGACGTGCGGAACATCGATTGGAACGTGACGGCGCGCCTCGACGCGCCACACGTCCGCGAGTACCTCGAGGATCGCGAGGTCACGGCGCAGTTCCTGCTCGACGTCTCGCCGTCGGTGGACTTCGGCACGGCGAACGCGCTGAAGCGTGACCTGCTCGTCGATTTCGTCGGCGTCGTGTCACGCGTGCTCACGCGCAGCGGTAACCGCGTCGGCGCGGTCGTGTATGGCCGTCACGTCGAGCGCGTCATTCCGGCGCGCACCGGGCGCATCCAGGTGCTGCGTCTCATCGACGAGCTGCAGCGCCGTCCACGGCTCGAAAGCGCGCCGGCGACCGCGCTCGCGGAGCTGCTCGACACGGCGCTGCGCGCGTACAAGCGACGCTCGCTCATCTTCGTCGTGTCCGACTTCTTCACCACGCCGGGGTGGGAGAGGCCGCTGCGCCTCCTGGCGCGGCACCACGAGGTGATCGCCGTGCGCCTCGTCGATCCGCGCGAGCGCGCGCTCCCGGACATCGGATTCGTGATCCTCACGGACGCGGAGACCGGAGAGCATCTGTACGTCGACACGCACGACGCGCGCTTCCGCGGGCGCTTCGAGGACGCCGCGCGCCGACGCGACGAGACCCTGGCCATGACGTTCGGTCGCGCGGGAGTGGACGTGCTCGAGCTCTCGACCGAAGAGGACCTCGTGCGCTCCGTCGTGCGGTTCGCGAGCACGCGGAAGATACGCGGCGCGCGGCGGCGCGCGGCGGTCGCCTCGTGAGCTTCCTCTTTGCGCCTGGCCTCTGGCTTGTCCTGATCGTGCCCGCGCTCATCGCGGCGTACGTGTGGGCGCAGCGGCGCCGGCAGAAGTACGCGCTGCGCTACGCGAACCTGTCGCTGGTGCGCGAGGCGCTCGGGAAGGGCCCCGGGATCCGTCGCCACATCCCGCCGGCGCTGTTCCTTGCCGCGGTCTTCTTCATGACCGCCGCGACCGCTCGACCGGTGACGATCGTGACCGCCCCGGCCGAGGAGGGCACCGTGATCCTCGCGATCGACGTGTCCGGCAGCATGCTGGCCGAGGACCTGAAGCCGAACCGCATGGAGGCCGCGAAGGACGCGGCGCGCGCCTTCGTCCAGCGGCAGGGAACCGACGTGAAGGTCGGCGTCGTGTCCTTCTCCGGGGACGCTTCGATCGTCCAGTCACCGACGAACGACAAGGACCTCGTGATCGCCGCGATCAACCGGCTCCGCCCGCAGCGCGCGACGGCGATCGGGCGCGGGATCCTCGTCTCGCTCGACGCGATCTTCGAGAACGACGAGGAGATCCCGCCGAGCCTCCAGGCGATGCAGCGGCTCGAGCAGTCGGGTGGACAGCAGCGCCCGCAGGCGACGCCACCGCCCGGGGGGACGCTAAACGCGCCCGCGACGATCATCCTGCTGTCGGACGGCCAGAACAATCAGTTCCCGGCTCCGCTGCAGATCGTCGACGAGGCGATCAACCGTGGGATCCGCGTCTACACCGTGGGTGTCGGAACGGCCGATGGCACGGTGGTGCGCCTCCAGGGCCGGCAGGTCCGCACGCGGCTCGACGAGACGACGCTGAAAAAGATCGCCGAAGTGACCGACGCCGAATACTTCAACGCGTCGAACGAGAAGGATCTGCGCGCGGTGTACGAGAAGCTCTCGACACAGCTCGTGCTGCGGCAGCAGAAGACCGAGGTGACCGCGTACCTCACCGCGCTCGCAGCGGTCCTCTCGATCGTGGCCGGCGCGCTCTCGCTGCTCTGGTTCCAGCGCCTCCCGTAGTGCTGGCGCAGGCGCCGTAATACATTGTTATACGATGAGCGAGCGGACCGTCTTCTCGCTGCGCGCGAGCAAGGACACGCTGCGGACTCTCCAGGAGGAGGCCCGACGGTACGGGGTGCCGCCCCGGACGTTGGCGGAGCGCATGATCGAGGAGGGCGTCAAGATGCGGCGGCATCCTGGCGTCGTCTTCATCGACCGTGGGGGAGGCCGCTCCGCCGTTCTCGCCGGACGGCCGCGCCTCGGCATCTGGCAGATCGTCCAGGTCGTCCGCGCGAACAGGACGCGCGCGGCGGCGGCGCGGTGGCTGTCGCTCGATGAGGGATCGATCGACCGGGCGATCGCGTACGCGAAGGAGTACCCCGATGACATCGAACAAGCGATCCGGCACAACGACGAAGCGTTCGAGCGCGTGGAGAGGCGGTATCCATCGTCCGCGAGCCTGATGTCGGGACGGCGACGTGCGGCTCGTTCTCGATGAACAGCTCGATGCCGCTTTCGCGGTCGAACTCCGCCGACGCGGTCACGACGTCATCGCTGTGACCAAGGACGTTGGGTTGCGAGGTCTCGATGACGGGCAGCTCTTCGCCTGGGCCGTCGCGGCAGGACGCGCGATCGTGACCTACGATGCCGCCGACTTCGTCCCGCTCTCCGAGGAGCGCGAAGCCGCGGGCGAGCCTTTTCCCGGCGTCATCTTTCTGTCGTCCAAGCGTTATTCGCAGCGGCCGCAGAGTCGTGGCGCGCTGGTCCGTGATCTGGCGCGGCTGATGGATGCCAAGCCAGAGCGTGATGCCCTCGAGGGTCGGTCCGTCTGGCTGGGGAGTGATGACTAGGCGGCGCCGGCCTCCATCTTGACCGGACATAATCGGTCTGTGACTCCGATGGCCCAGGGGATCGACCTTCGTGCGCGCGTCCACGACCTCATGCCCACGATCCGTGGGGAGCTCGAGCGTCTGGTACGTGTCCCTTCGGTGAGCGCGTCAGGTCATGATCCAGCGCCACTGGTGCGCTCGGCGGAGATCACCGCCGAGATCCTCAAGGCCTCGGGCTGCGAGACGAAGATCCTGCGCGCCGACGGCGGACACCCCGCCGTCGTCGGGTACGTGTCGGCGCCGGCCGGCGCGCCGACCGTCCTGCTCTACGCGCACCACGACGTACAGCCACCGGGACCCGATTCGGAGTGGACCTCGCCACCGTTCGCGCCGACGGAGCGTGGCGACCGTTTGTACGGCCGCGGCGCCGCGGACGACAAGGCCGGCGTGCTCGCCCATGCCGCGGCGCTGCGCGCGTTCGCGGGAAAGCCGCCCGTCGGCGTGGCGGTCTTCGTCGAAGGCGAGGAGGAGGCGGGGTCCGAGCACCTGCGCGGATACCTCGAGAGCGAGCGCGAGCGACTGCGGTGCGATGCGGTCGTCGTCGCGGACGGCGGGAACTGGCGCATCGGCACCCCCGCGCTCACCACGACGCTGCGCGGCGTGGTCGCCTGCGTGGTCGAGCTGCGCGTCATCGACAAGGCGGTGCACAGCGGGGGTTTCGGGGGCCCGGTGCCGGACGCGCTCTCCGCGCTCTCACATGTGCTCGCGTCATTGCACGACGAGCAGGGTCGGCCGCGCGTGCCCGGGCTGGTGCAGGGCAAGGCGCCCGCGCTCGATCTCACCGAGGACGAGCTCCGTCAGCAGGCCGGCGTGCTGCGCGGGACGAAGCTCATCGGCGAGGGCGGGCTCACGGATCGCATGTGGATGATGCCGGCGATCGCGGTGCTCGCGATCGACGCGCCGCCGGTGCGCGAGGCGGTGAATCAGCTCGTCCCGGTCGCGCGCGCGAAGGTCAGCATGCGCATCCCGCCCGGCCAGGACGCGACGAAGGCGCTCGACGCCCTCGTGGCCCACCTCGAGCGGAACGTCCCGTGGGGCGCGGAGCTGCGGATCGACCGCCATCCGGTCGGGGAGCCGTTCGCGACGAAGACGGGCGGTCACGCGTACAAAGCGATGCACGCCGCGCTGGCTGAGGCGTGGGGCCGGCCGGCCGTCGACACCGGAACGGGCGGCAGCATCCCGTTCCTCTTCGATTTCGCCGAGCTCTTCCCGAAGGCCGAGATCCTGGTGACTGGCGTCGACGATCCCGAGTCCGGTCCGCACGGCCCGGATGAAGGGCTGCATCTCGCGGAGTTCGAGCGCGTCTGCCTGGCCGAGGCGCTCTTCCTGGCGAAGCTGGCCGCGCGCTAGGGGAGCCTCCGGTGGTGGCGATAACGCCACGACGCGTAGATGGCCTCGTCGTCATCGATGCGGTGTCCCGAGAGATCGCACACGAGATACGGCGGCGAGCTCTTCAGCTGGATCTCCACGAGTCTTTCGCAGCCACGGCAGTCCGCGATGTCCATGTCCTCGCGGCGGACCCGGCAATACACGTGCCCGCCGGCGAGATACGCGCGACGAGTGTCGGCCATCGCGGTCAGGCCTGCTCGACCCGCCGAACGACGCCGCCGGCGAGCGCGTAGGTGATGTACGGCGCATGGCCGCCGTTCGGAACCGCGAAGTGGATCGGGATCCGCGGGGGTACGGCGAGCAGCGCGACGAGGAAGTCGCGCGTGACCACATCCTGGTCGTACACGGCCGCGTCGGCCTCTTCGTGCAATGGGCACGTCGTATCGCCGTTCAGCAGCGGGCAGAGCGGACCGGGACCGGAGCACCGCATGACCTGCGCGCGATCCTGCCGAAGCTGAGCCAGCCATGAATTGCGGCGGGCCTCCGATGCCGTGACCAGCAGCGTCCGCCGGATCACCGGCGTGCCGCTCTCCGGCGACGGAGGTGAAGCATGTCCGGCGGGATGAGCGCGTACGCCAGATAGACCGCCGCGATCAACGCGAGGACCGAGACGGCCGACCACAGACCGAGGGCGAGCTCGATCGTCACCGCCGCATCCTGCGCGCCGCCGGTAGGGCCGTCGAAGGGTCGAAGGTCCCTGGCGCCATGGGTCGAACCGTCCTATTTCCCAAATGTTTCAGACCTGAATCTGTCGGTCGTGAAGCTGATCGTGTTCTCCACCTTGCTCGCCATCCTTTTCGCCGTCGGGCTCGGCTTCGTCGTCGTCGGCTTTCCGGGCGGTGGGAGCTCACGCGTCGCGAGCCAGCCCGCCGCTCAGCCGCTGGGGTCCGCTGCCGCGCCCGCTACCGCCGCGGTCGCCGCAAAGCCGGTGACGGCCGCAAGCGCATTGCCCGCGGCCGGTCTGAAGGGCGCCGACATCGGCCATCGCGCCGACGATCTCGCCGGTCCGGTGCGTCGCACCGGCCCCGCCTCGGTCACCATCGAGCTCGTGGCCAAGGAGGTCGTCGGGAACGTCGCCGACGGGACGACCTATTCGTACTGGACCTTCAACGGCACCGTCCCGGGGCCATTCCTTCGCGTGCGCCTCGGCGACACCGTGATGCTGCACATACACAACGACGGCAAGAGCACGTTCCCGCACTCGATCGACCTGCACGCCGTCACCGGACCGGGCGGCGGGGCAGGCGCCACGAGCGTGAACGCGAACGAGGACAAGTCGTTCACGTTCAAGGCGCTGAATCCAGGGCTCTACGTGTATCACTGCGCGAGCGCGCCCGTGCCGATGCACATCGCCAACGGCATGTTCGGGATGATCCTGGTCGAGCCCGCGGGTGGGCTGTCGCCGGCCGGCCGCGAGTTCTACGTGATGCAGAGCGAGCTCTACACGAACGGGTCGTTCGGGCAGAAGGGCGCCTTCACCTACAACCAGGACAAGGCCATCAACGAGCGGCCTGACTACGTGATCTTCAACGGCTCAACGACCAGTCTCACGAGCAACGTGCTCAAGGCGAAGGTCGGTGAGAAGGTCCGGATCTACTTCGGGGTCGGTGGGTTCCTGCCGTCGAGCTTCCACGTGATCGGCGAGATCTTCGACACCGTGTACCCGGAGAGCTCGAGCGACGCGTTGCACAACATCCAGACGACGTTCGTACCCGCCGGTGGCGCCTCGATCGTCGAGTTCACGGTCCAGGTGCCCGGTCGCTACCTCCTCGTGGATCACTCTCTCACGCGCGTGTTCAACAAGGGTCTGCTGGGCTACCTCGACGTCGAAGGACCGGAGGATCAAGCGATCTTCGATGGAACGGGGGAATCAGGGCATTGATCGGCCAGGCCGAGCCACCCTTCGTCCTCGTCGCGAGCGACGATCCGCGAGCGTTCGCGGAGATTCGTGACGCCCTGCGGATGGGCGGCGCGCAGGTCGCCGCATGCAAGACCGTGAGCATCGCCCTCGAAGCGATCACGTTCCACGTGCCCACCGTCGTCGTCGTGGACGTCGCCATGGAGACGGGCAAGGGATGGGACGTCGTCTATGCGGCACGCGCGCGAGGCCAGCTCGCGACGATCGTGCTCGACAGCGGCGACGACACGAGCACGCGGCGCGCCGCGTTCGCGGCCGGCGCAGACGATGTCGTCGCGCTTCCCGCGGACACGAACGAGCTGGTGACGAGGGTCCTGGCGCTCGCCGGACGCGCGCGGCGCGCGAATGCGACGGGTCCGGTGTACCGGCATCGCGGCCTCGTCGTCGACGTCTCCGGACATTCGGTACGCCTGCACGGTCGCCCGATCGCGCTGACGGCGCAGCAGTTCGCGATCCTGCGTGCCCTGTTCGAAGCGAACGGCGCGACGCTCGAACGCTCGCGTCTGCTCGCCCGCATCGAATCACTCGACGACGAGCCGCCGTCCGACCGCGCGATCGACCTGCACGTCACGCGACTGCGCAAGCGGCTCGGCGACAGCGCGAAAGAGCCGCGTTATGTCGAGGCCGTCTATGGCGTCGGCTACCGGCTCGCGACGGACGGTGTGGCTGCCACCCGCCTTGGCGACCAGGCCGAGGACGTCCTCACGGCGCTGCCCGATCC
>WNFU01010402.1_pt1 | contig 15287 bp, 14 predicted proteins | sample 5400121 | NCBI WGS metagenome assembly WNFU01 (sample SAMN13153360, study PRJNA577476) | soil metagenome | isolation source: 100 cm soil or saprolite under grassland replicate 1 | place: USA:California | collected 2016-06-15
CGACCCGGCCGAAGTCGTCGTCGCCGAGGGCGGCCAGCCAGGCGCGGACCTCGGGGGTGAACCGCAGCGAGCACCATCCCATACCAGCAATGATATATACCTTGGCCGGTATGGCAAGAGGCCCGTCCCTTCGGAGGCGCAGAGCTGGTCAGGCGACCCTCAGCGGCCGCTCCTCGCCCGCCAGGCGGTGCAGCAGCCGAGCAAGGTCGGCTCGGTAAGGCGCCAGGCAAACGGGGCTGCCGGGCATGGCCAGAGCTTACCGGGCGGAGTAAGGCGCGGTCCCCGCGTACTCCAGGGGGAGTAGGCGCGGCACCCACCGGCGGCCGATGACGCGGGCGGGGGAGGGGGCCTACCGTTGCCCCATGAGCACGACCAGGGCCGCGCGGCGGCCGACGCGAAGCTGGCTGGGGCTGGTGCCACCCGGCTGGCCGTCCGACGTCGCCGTGGCGCTGTCGACCGGCGTGCTGCAGGTGGTGCTCACCCTGCTCGCCTCGCAGAACCTGCGGGGGCGCCTGCCGCTGGACGCGCTGGGGGTGGTGCTGCTGGTCGCCGGGCCGGTCGCGCTGCTGGGCCGCCGCCGCTGGCCGCTGGCCACCCTGCTGGTGGTGGCGGCGGTGACGGTGCTGTTCTACGCCCTCGGCTACCCGTTCGGGCCGGCCTGGCTGGCGCTGATCGTCGCGTTCTGGACCGCGGTGACGGGAGGCCAGCGGCTGGTCGCCTGGCTGACCGCCGGTCTGGCGATCCCCGCCTTCGTGGCGCTCACCGCGCTGTTCGGCCGCACGCCGGTCCCCACCCTCGGCGGCGTGGTCGCGCACCTCGGCTGGCTGCTGGTGGTGCTGGCGGCGGCCGAGGTGGCGCGGATCCGCCGCGAGCGGGTGCTGGAGGCGGCGCGGACCCGCGCCGAGGAGGACCGCCGCCGGGCCGGCGAGGAGCGCCTGCGGATCGCCCGCGAGCTGCACGACGTGCTCGCCCACAACATCTCCCTCATCAACGTGCAGGCCGGCGTCGCCCTGCACCTGATGGACGAGCGGCCGGGCCAGTCGCGCACCGCGCTGGTCGCCATCAAGCAGGCGAGCAGCGACGCCCTGCGGGAGCTGCGCTCGGTGCTGGACATCCTCCGCCTGGGCGGCGACGCGCCGCGCTCGCCAACCTCCGGCCTGGACAGCCTGGACGGCCTGGTGGCCAACGCCGCGGCCGCCGGGCTGGAGGTACGCACCCACGTGGAGGGAACGCCGCGGCCGCTGCCCGCCGGTGTCGACCTGGCCGCCTTCCGGATCGTGCAGGAGGCGCTGACCAACGTCACCCGTCACGCCGGGCCGGCGACCGCGACCGTGCTGGTCGCCTACGGCGACGACGGCCTCACCGTGCAGGTCGACGACAATGGCAAGGGCGTGGAGTCGGCCGCCGGCCGACAGGCGACAGACTCCGACCGGCAGGATCGCCGGTCGGGCAACGGGATCCGCGGGATGCGGGAGCGGGCCGCCGCCCTCGGCGGCGAGCTGACCGCCGGCCCGCGCACCGGCGGCGGCTTCCGGGTCTCCGCCCACCTGCCGCTGGACGGGGCACGGCCGTGACCGTCGACCGGGCGATCAGGGTGCTGCTCGCCGACGACCAGGCGCTGGTGCGCGCCGGGTTCCGGGCGTTGCTGGACGCCCAGGACGGCGTCGAGGTGGTCGGCGAGGCCGCCGACGGCGAGGAGGCCGTGCGGCTCACCCGCGCGCTGCGTCCCGACGTGGTCCTCATGGACATCCGCATGCCCGGCCTTGACGGGCTGGAGGCGACCAGGCAGATCGCCGCCGACGAGCTGCTCGCGTCGGTCCGCATCGTCATCCTCACCACCTTCGACCTCGACGAGTACGTCTTCGAGGCGTTGCGCGTCGGTGCCAGCGGCTTCCTGGTCAAGAGCACCGAGCCGTTGGAGCTGATCCGCGGGGTGCGGGCGGTCGCCTCCGGCGACGCCCTGCTCTCCCCGGGCGTCACCAGGCGCCTGGTGGCCGAGTTCGCCAGCCGCGCCAAGGAGCCCCGCCCCAGCCCCGAGCTGAACCTCCTCACCGACCGGGAGCGCGAGGTCATGGGCCTGGTGGCCGCCGGGCTGTCCAACGACGAGATCGCCGAGCGGCTGGTGGTCAGCCCGGCGACCGCCAAGACCCACGTGAGCCGGGCCATGGTCAAGCTTCGGCTGATCGGGACGAGCCACCGCGGACCACGCGGACGCGGCGTGACTCACGTAACGTACCGCCGCCGTCATGTGCGGGCGGCCCCTACCCCTGGCGTGGTAGCGCGCCCGGCCGGCGCTGCTCCCCACGGTCGACCCCGAAAGCCTCCACCGGGACGACGACGCCGCGGCGTCGCGCCGGCAGCATTGTGGTGGGATACCACCACCACCCAAGCGACCAGGAGGACCAGATGAGGAGGGCAACCACTATCGCGCAGATGCTCGTGCGCGCCACCTTCGTCGTCCAGCTCGTGCTCGGCGGGCTGTTCTGGACCGGCAACGCGCTCGACCTGGTCCCCCTCCACCAGACGATCGGGTTCCTGCTGGTGTTCGGGCTGTGGACGCTGGCGGCGCTGGCCGCCCGCGCCGGCGTGCGGCCGCCGCTGGTGGCGGTGGCCGCCGTCTGGGGGCTGATCGTCCCGATCCTCGGCCTGAACCAGACCCGGCTGCTGACCGGCTCGGCCCACTGGCTGATCGAGGTCCTGCACCTGCTGGTCGGCCTCGGCGCCATCGGCCTGGCGGAGAACCTGGCGGCCCGCATCAAGGAGCGCCTGGCGGCCGTCGCCTGACCGCGACCCGGCGCCGCCATGCCGTAGGCTTGCCGGGTGCCGGAGATCGTCGACGTCGCCGTGGTGGGGGCAGGAGTCATCGGGCTGTCGGTGGCCCGGGAGCTGCGCCGCGCCGGCGTCGAGCGCGTCGCCGTCCTCGAGCGTGAACCGGCGGTCGGGCAGGGCTCGTCGTCGCGCGCCAACGGCGGCGTCCGCGCCCAGTTCACCACCAGGGTCAACATCGAGCTGTCGGCGTTCTCGATCGGGGAGCTGGAGCGGCTGGACCGCGACACCGGGCTGCTCGGCTTCCGGCAGACCGGCTACCTGCTGATGACCGGCACCGAGGCGGGCGAGCGCTCGCTGCGGACCGCGTTCGAGCTGCAACGCTCCCTCGGGGTCGCGGTCGAGTGGCTGACGCCGGAGGAGGTCGGTGGGCGCGTGCCGTTCGTGCGCCCCGACGGGCTGCGGGCGGGCACCTTCCACGGCCGCGACGGCTTCCTCGACCCGCACGGGGTGGTCACCGCGCTGCGGCAGGACGCCGAGCGGCTCGGCGCCCGGATCGCCACCGGCGCCGAGGTGGTCGCCATCGAGCGGGCGCCCGGCGCCGGCTTCGACGTGAAGACCGGCGAGCAGACGGTGCGGGCCCGCTGGGTGGTGAACGCCGCCGGGCCGTCCGCCGGCCTGCTCGCCGCGCTGCTCGAGGTCGACCTGCCGGTGGCGCCGGTCCGCCGCAACCTCGCCTACGTCCGCGACCGCCCCGGTCCCGGCCGACCAGGGGACCCTCGCGACCTCATCCCGATGTGCGTCGACCTCGACACCGGCGTGCTGGTGCGCCGCGAGGTGAGCGGCGGCTTCGTGGTCGCCTGGTCCGACCCCGACGACCCGCCGTCGTGGGAGACCACCCTGGACCCGCGCTTCCTCGAGGGCCTCGGCAGGCGGGTCGGGCACCGGTTCCCACTGCTGGAGGACGTGCCCGTGGACCCACGCCAGTGCTGGGCCGGGCTGTACCCGGAGACCCCGGACCACCACGCGATCATCGGCGACACCCCGGAGGCCCCAGGCTTCGTGCAGTGCGCCGGCTTCGGCGGCCACGGGGTGATGCACGCCCCGGCCGCCGGCCGGGCGGTCGCCGAGCTGGTCGCGCACGGCCGCTGCGCCACCTTCGACCTGCACCCGCTGCGGCCCTCGCGCTTCGCCGAGGGCGACCTGGTGGTGGAGACGGCAGTCCTCTGAGTCAGCGCACCGCGACCGGGGCGCGGAGCAGGGGCATGACGACGTCGTCGACGACCGACACGACGTAGGCGTCGGGCACGGGCGGGCCGTCCGCGGAGAACCGCTGCATCACCAGGGCCGGGCCGACGTCGGCGACGAGCTGGGTGATGGCCTCCGGCCGCACCTGCCCGCGCTCGGCGGCGCGGCGCAGCAGGGAGAGGAACATCTGCTTGCGCGGCTTCTTGACGCGCTCGTGCAGCAGCTGCGCGAAGCGGCCGTCCGGCTCGATGTCGGCGATCACGTTCTCCAGGGCGCAGCCCGCCGGGGAGTTGAGGAACTCGGTCATGAGCCGGAGCAGGTCGAGCAGGTCGTCGCGCACGTCGCCGTGGTCGGGCAGGTCGCACGGCGACGGCAGCACGTGGTTGAGGGCGTCGACCACCAGGTCGTCCTTGCCCGCCCAGCGGCGGTACAGCGCCGCCTTGCCGGTGTGCGCGCCGGCGGCGACCCCCTCCATCGTCAGGCCGGCGTAGCCGACCGTGCGGAGCTGCTCGAGGACGGCGTCGAAGATGGCGTGTTCGAGGGTCTCGCCGCGGCGCCGCGTGGGCGGGCACGGGTAGGCGGACGGCACCGCGGTCCGTTCGGCCTCAGCGGCCATCGGATGACCTCCACATGAAACTTATGAGGAACTTATAGAGAACGCTTGCGTTCCCTATCGCGGGGCGGGTACCGTCACTTGCTAGTGAACGGCATCGTACACTACCCGAGAGGCGGAAGCAGCCCATGACGGTCTCCCACGCCGAGCGCCCGCAAGCCCCCGGCGGGGCGCGGCGCGGCCACCACCCCGCGCTCGCGCTCACCATCATCGCGGCGTCGCAGCTCATGGTCGTGCTGGACGCGACCATCGTCAACATCGCCCTGCCGCAGATCCAGCAGGCCCTGAGCTTCTCCACCACCAGCCTGTCGTGGGTGCTGAACGCGTACACGCTCACCTTCGGCGGGCTGCTGCTGCTCGGCGGCCGCGCCGGCGACATCCTCGGCCGCCGTCGGGTGTTCATCGCCGGCATCCTGGTGTTCACCCTCGCGTCGCTGCTCGGCGGCCTGGCAACGTCGGCCGGCTGGCTGCTGGCCGCCCGCGCCCTGCAGGGCGTCGGTGGCGCGATCGCGGCGCCGACCGCGCTGGCGCTGATCACCACCAACTTCGAGGAGGGCGAGGAGCGCAACCGCGCCTTCGGCGTGTTCGGGGCGGTGGCCGTGGCCGGCGGGGCCCTCGGGCTGCTCCTTGGCGGCGTGCTCACGTCGTGGCTGTCGTGGCGCTGGGTGCTGTTCGTCAACGTGCCGATCGGCATCCTCCTCGCGGCCGTCGCGCCGCTGTACATCAACGAGTCGGAGCGGCGGCCGGGCAGGTTCGACCTCGGCGGGGCCCTCACCTCGACGGCCGGCATGGCCGCGCTGGTCTACGGGTTCATCCGCGCCGCGCAGAACGGCTGGAGCGACCCCGGGACGATCGGCTCCTTCGTCGCCGCCGTCGTCCTGCTGGCCGTGTTCTACTCGATCGAGACCAGGACCCGACAGCCCATCACCCCGCTGCACATGTTCCGCGACCGCGACCGGGCGGGCAGCTACGCGATCATGCTGGCCCTGGCCGCGGCGATGTTCGGCATGTTCTTCTTCCTCACCCTGTTCGTGCAGGGCGTCCTCGGCTACAGCCCGCTGCGGGCCGGCTTCGCGTTCCTGCCCATCACCGCGGCGATCATCGTGACCTCGCAGTTCTCCGCGCGGTCGCTGCCGAGGCTGGGGCCCAAGCGCCTCATGGCGACCGGCGCCGTGCTGGCGGTCCTCGGGCTCGCCTGGCAGACGCAGGTCTCGGTGAGCAGCGGCTACGTCGACGGGATCCTCGGTCCGATGCTGCTGTTCGGTCTGGGGATGGGCCTGCTGTTCGTGCCGCTGACGATCGTCGCGGTCTCGGGCGTGGCGCCGCACGAGTCGGGCGCGGCCTCCAGCCTGCTCAACGTCATGCAGCAGGTCGGTGGCTCCCTCGGCCTGTCGATCCTGGTCACCGTGTTCGGGACCGCCAGCCGCAACGAGGCCGCCAACCAGGTCGCCCGCTTCCTCGCCGACGCCACGCCGCAGCTCCGCGCCCAGTTCCAGCAGACCGGCCGGCTACCCGCCGCCTACGCCGACCAGGTGCTCGCGCACGGCATCTCGACCGCCTTCCAGCTCTCGGTCGTGTTCGCGGCGCTGGCGCTGGCGGTGGCGACGGTGGTGATCCGCGCCAAGGCGTCGGAGGTGGACGCCTCCGTGCTGCCTGGCGTGGAGCGCTGACCCGGCGCTAGCCCCCCTGGCCGGCCAGCTCGTCGCGGACGAAGCAGCCGGCCAGGTGGTCGTCGACCACCCCGCACGCCTGCATCATCGCGTACACGGTGGTGGGGCCGACGAACCGGAAGCCGCGGCGCTTCAGCTCGGCGGCCAGCGCCGCCGACTCCGGGGTGGAGGCCGGCAGCTCCGCCAACGACGCGGGCGCCGGGCGGGCCGGCGGGGCGTGCGCCCAGACGAGCCGGTCGAGGGTGGTGTCGGTCATCGCCACCATGGCGCGGGCATTGGCGATGGCCGCCGCCACCTTGGCCCGGCTGCGCACGATGCCGGGGTCGGCGAGCAGCCGGGCCACCTCCGCGTCGCCGAAGGCGGCGACGGTGGCCGGGTCGAACCCGGCGAAGGCGCGGCGGAACGACTCGCGCTTGCGCAGGATGGTCAGCCAGGAGAGCCCGGACTGGAAGCCCTCCAGGCAGAGCTTCTCGAACAGGCGCACGTCGTCGTGGACCGGTCGGCCCCATTCGGTGTCGTGGTAGGCGACGTACTCGGGCGGCCGCCCCGCCCAGGCGCAGCGGGCGCGGCCGTCGTCCCCGGTCGCAAGGTCGGCGGTGCTCATCAGGGCAGAGCTAACCATCCCCCTGTGACGGCGCCGGCAGGGCGTCGCGGTGCTCCCAGCCCTCCTTGACGAGGCTGAAGTGGACGTGGGTCCGTGGGTGGCGGGCCGCCGCGGCGCGGTCGAGCCGGACCCCCAGGCCGGGCCGTGTCGGGAGGCCGAAGCAGCCGTCGGCGGGGTCGACCCTCGGGGCGCCCTCGACGACCTCGGCGACCCACGGGTCGGCGAAGTCGTTGAAGTGCTCGAGCACCTTGTGGTTGCCGGTGGCGATGGCGAAGTGGAGGTTGGCCGCGGTGCCGACGGGGCCGCAGACGTTGTGCGGCGCCAGCGGCAGGTCGTAGGCGGCCGCCCAGCCGGCGAGCTTGCGGAGCCCGGTGAACCCGCCGAAGTGGCTGAGGTCGGCCTGCACCACGTCGACCAGCCCCGCCTCGAACAGCTCGCGGAACTCGGCGAGCACGTGCAGCCGCTCGCCGGTCGCCACCGGCAGCCAGGTGCCGGCGCGCACCCGGCGCAGGCCGGCCGGGTTGTACGGCGGCACCGGCTCCTCGATCCACTCCGGCTGGTAGGGCTCCAGCGCCCGCGCGGCCCGGACCGCGGTCGCCGGGCTGAAGCGGCCGTGCATCTCCACCATAAGGGCCACCTGCGGGCCGACCGCGTCACGGACCGCGGCGACGATATCGGTGGCGACGCCGAGCTGGCGGGCGCTCAGCTCGACGGTGGCGGCGCCGAACGGGTCGACCTTCATCCCGGTGTAGCCGCGCCCGACGACCTCCGTGGCGAGCCGGGCGTAGGTCCGGGGGTCGCGCCCACCCTGGTACCAGCCGTTGGCGTAGGCGGGGACGCGGTCGCGGAACTTGCCGCCGAGCAGCCGCCACACCGGCTGGCCGGTCGCCTGGCCCATGAGGTCGTGGCAGGCGACGTCGATCACGGCCAGCGCGGTCTGGGTGACCTCGCCGGCGCGGCCGTACTCCTCCCAGTGGAACCGCCAGGCGAGCCGCTCCACGTCGAAGGGGTCCATGCCGACGACATGCCGTCCGGCCAGCTCCTGGATGCAGGCGAGCAGGGTGTCGGTCTTGCTGACCATGCGGGCCTCGCCGACGCCGCGGAGCCCCTCGTCGGTGACGAGCTCGACGAAGGTGAGCTCGCGCCACGGCGTGCCGACCACCACCGTCTCGACGCCGACGACCTTCACCGTTCCTCCGGCGGCAGGCCGGTGAGCGCCAGCGCGGCCTTGAGGTCCCGCGCGGTCTGCTCCAGGTGCGCCAGCATCGCGGCGGCGGCACCCTTGGCGTCGCGGGCCCTGACGCGGTCCAGCACGAGCGCGTGCTGCTCGATCACGTCCTCGACGGTCCCGCCGCGGGCCAGGTGGCCCTGCATGCTCCGCATCCGGCTGGCGCGCAGCGGCTCCTCCATCGCCTCGATCAGGAAGCTGAGCATCTGGTTGCCGGCCGCGGTGGCGACGCTGGCGTGGAAGCCGATGTCGGACTCGTGCAGCGCCACGGGGTCGTCGGCGGCGTCGCGCATCGCCGCCAGCGCCATCTCCATGGCCGAGACCGTCGCCCGCGTCGCCTGCACGGCCGCCAGCGAGGCGATGTGCACCTCCAGGGCCCTGCGGACCTCCAGCAGGTCCATCAGGCGGCGAGGGTCGCGCCGCACCGCGGCCGTGAAGAAGCCGCCGATCGGCCCGGCGTTGGGATGGGCCACGACCGCCCGCCGGCCGTGGCGGGTCTCGACCAGGCCGCGGGCCTGGAGCGACCTCGCGGCCTCGCGCACGGTGAGCCGGCTGACCCCGAACTGCACGGCGAGGTCCGCCTCTGACGGGAGCTCCGCTCCTGGCTCGAGCTCCTCCAGCACGAGGTTCTCCAGCCGCTGGACCACGGTGTCGGTGATGGCCACGGGGCAAGCATGCAACACGTCAGCACCCGGCGCAATGCGTCATCAGATGAGATCGTGGCCACTGCCGAGGTCAGCGCGCCGGAATGCCGACTAGAGTTGGAAACTCCTCTGATATCTGCCACGCTAAGCGCCAGCGGGTCGCTGCTCGCCAGCCGGACAACAGTACGCTGACCATGGTCATGGTCATCTACCGGGAGGCGTTCTTCCGCTGAACGCGCTGCAGCTCCGCGTGCTGCGGCGCCGGGACTGAACGGATCGGAGCGGCGCATGACGATGTTCCCGCTGGTCTGGACGGGAGCGATCCGTGGCTGACCCCGTGGGCACGGCGGGGCGCCCGGTCGTCCCCGGCTCGGGCGCGCTGCGGCCGCTCGGCATCCACGAGGTCCGCCTGGAGCCGGGCTTCTGGGCGGACCGGCAGCGGCTCGGCGGCGAGGTGATCGTCGACCACTGCCGCGCCTGGATGACCCGGCTCGCCTGGGTGGGGAACTTCCGCCTCGCCGCCGAGGGCCGCCCGCTCTCCGACCGCCGCGGCCGGGAGTTCTCCGACTCCGAGGTCTACAAGCTGCTGGAGGCGCTCTGCTGGGAGGCCGCCCGGACCGGCGCCGCCCCCGCCGAGCGGGGGGTCGCGGAGCTGACCGAGCTGGTCGCGGCCGCCCAGGAGCCGGACGGCTACCTGAACACCTGCTTCGGGCACCAGGGGCCCGGCGTTCGCTACAGCGACCTGGAGATGGGGCACGAGCTGTACTGCTACGGCCACCTGATCCAGGCGGCGGTGGCACGGCTGCGCACCCACGGCGAGGACGAGCTGGTCGCGGTGGCGCGGCGGGCGGCCGACCATGTCTGCCGACAGTTCGGCCCCGACGGCCGCAACGGCATCTGCGGGCATCCCGAGATCGAGACGGCGCTCGCCGAGCTGTCGCGCGCCACCGGGGAGGAGCGCTACCTGGAGCAGGCGCGGCTGTTCGTCGAGCGGCGCGGGCGGGGCCTCCTCGGCGACCACGAGCTCGGCCAGGCGTACTTCCAGGACGACGTCCCCGTCCGCGCGGCCCGGGTGCTGCGCGGCCACGCCGTCCGCGCCCTGTACCTGGCCAGCGGCGCCGTCGACGTGGCGGTGGAGACCGGCGACGACGAGCTGCTGGAGGCCGTGGCCGAGCAGTGGCGCAACACCGTGGCCGCGCGGACCTACCTCACCGGCGGCATGGGCTCCCGGCACACCGGGGAGTCCTTCGGCGAGGACTTCGAGCTCCCCCCCGACCGGGCCTACGCCGAGACCTGCGCGGGCGTGGCGTCGGTCATGCTCGCCTGGCGGCTGCTGCTGGCGACGGGGGAGAGCCACTACGCCGACGCCATCGAGCGGACGCTCTACAACGTCGTCGCGGCCTCGCCCGCCATGGACGGGCGGTCGTTCTTCTACGCCAACCCGTTGCAGCAACGGGTGCCGGGCTACGTGGTCGACTCGGGCGCCGCCAGCCCCCACGCGGCGGCGGGCCTGCGCTCGCCGTGGTTCGCCGTCTCCTGCTGCCCCACCAACCTCTCCCGGATGCTGGCGAGCCTCGCCGGCTACGTCGCCACCGTCGACGAGGGTGGGCTGCAGCTCCAGCAGCTCGCCGCCTGCACCGTCCGCGCGACCCTGCCGGACGGCCGCGCCGTCGGGCTGCGGGTCGAGACCGGCTACCCCTGGGCGGGCGCGGTGACCGTCCAGGTCGAGGAGGCCACCGGTGGGCCCTGGCGCATCGCCCTGCGCGTCCCGGCGTGGGCGGACGGCGCCGTGCTGGCCTACGGCGACCTGCGGCGGCGGGTGGGGCCCGGCTACGCGGTGCTGGAGCGGGACTGGCGGCCAGGGGACGAGCTGCGGCTCGACCTGCCGCTCGCTCCGCGCTGGACCAGGCCGGACCCGCGGGTCGACGCCGTCCGCGGCTGCGTCGCCGCCGAGCGGGGCCCGCTGGTCTACTGCGCGGAGTCCGTCGACCAGGGTCCCGCGGCCCGCCTGGACGAGGTCGCGGTGGACGCCTCGGTGCCACCGGCCGACCAGGGCCCGGACGGTGGGCTCGGTGGGGCCATGACGCTCCGCTGCGCCGCCCGCGCCATCCCGGTCGGGGACCCCGGCAAGCCGGCCTCGAGCTCCGCTGGGCGAGCCGCGGACGCGGCCGTGCCGCTGACGATGGTCCCCTATCACCTCTGGGGCAACCGCGGTCCCGCGTCCATGCGCGTGTGGCTGCCGGAGCTCCCGAACTAAGCCGCCTGGGGCCGCCGCCCGACCGACTGTAGTTCCCGGAGGGAGGGGCGGTCCCGGGCGGCGCTCACCCGGCGAAGGCGTGGCCGGGCTGGCCGGCACCGGCGGCGGGGAGGACGAACACCGAGCCCGCCAGCGGCTCCGCGGCCAGCTTGGCGGGGTCGAGGCCGGCGGTCGCGCTGGTGATGTAGAGGTCGCCGAGCCCGGGCCCGCCGAAGGTGCACGCGGTGGTCCGCGTGGCCGGGACCTCGACCGCGCGGTCCAGCACGCCGGCGGGGGTGTAGCGGTGCACGGCGCCGCCGTCCCACAGCGCGACCCACAGGCAGCCGTCGGCATCGACGGTCAGCCCGTCCGGGAAGCCGGTCACCCGCGCGAGGTCGACGAACCGCCGGCGCCGCGCCACCAGCCCCGTCTCGCTGTCCACGTCGAAGACGTCGACCCGCCGGCTCGGGGTGTCGACGTAGTACATCAGCCGTCCGTCCGGGCTCCAGCCGATGCCGTTGCTGATGCTGACCTCGGGGAGGACCGTGACGAGCTCGCCGCCCGGGCCGACCCGGTACAGCCGGCCGCCGCCGGGGGCCTCGTCGTAGCGCATCGTCCCGGCCCACAGCCGGCCGTCGGCGTCCACGGCGGCGTCGTTGCCTCGCACGCCGTCCTCGGCCCAGCTGACCAGCCAGTCGAAGGCGCCGTCGGCGGCGTAGCGGCCGATGCCGTCGCGCAGGTTCACCACCAGGCCGCCACCCATGCGCGGCTTGGCCGCGCCGACGTGCTGGGGGGTGCGCAGCACGGTGTCCTGGCCGCCGGCGGGGTCGAACCGGTGCACCTCGGACGCCAGGATGTCCACCCACAGCAGCGTGCCGGTGGCGCCGTCCCAGGTCGGCCCCTCGCCGAGCACCGCCGTGGCGCGGACCGCGACGTCCAGACGCTCGGGCACGTCGGCTCCTCCTCTCAGGCGAGCGCCGCCCGCCGTGCCGCCGGCCGCTGACCGAGCCGCTCCGACAGGCCCGCGGCGCCACGGCGCACCAGCTCGCCCCATTCCCGCCGCAGCTCGTCGCTCCAGCGGATGCTCGGCACCGAGATGCTCATGGCCGCCACCATGGCGTCGGTGTGATCCCGGACGGGCGCCGCCACGCAGAGGACGGCGTCGTTGGACTCGCACTCGTCGTAGGCGAGGCCCAGCTCGCGCACCTCCGCGAGGCAGGCGCGAAGCCGTGGCACCGAGGTGATGCTCCGTCCAGCGCCTCCGGGTCCAGGCCGGAACAGCAGCACCTTGCCGACGCCGGTGCAGTGGGCGGGCAGGCGGCGGCCCACCGCCGACACCATCCGCACGGGATGGGTGCTGTCGGCCTTGGCGATGTAGACGACGTCGGTGCCGTCCAGCACGGCCACGTGGACCGTCTCGTCGCAGGACGCCGCGACCTCGGCGGCGGCCCGCTGCGCCTCCCTGGCCAGGTCGAGGTGCTGGGCGAAGGCCGCGCCGAGCTGGAACGGCCGCATCCCCAGGCGGTAGCGGACGGGCTGGCCGCCCGCCGGCGTCAGGTAGGACCGCTCCACCAGCGTGCCGATGAGCTCGTGCACGGTCGTCCGCGGCAGCCCGAGCCGTCCGGCGACCTCCGGGGCGGACAGGCGTTCCTCGTCCAGGAAGAGCTCCAGGATGTCCAGCGCCCGCCCCACCGCAGGCACGGCTCGGCCCATGCCAGCGACGGTATCATCATGCCGGACGTCGTTCGAAATCCCGAACAAGGGTTCGGGAAAGGAGGCCGGCGCATGAGCTCGACCGGGAGCGCGACACGGCGGTACCTCGCCTCGCTGGGCCTGCCGGACCGCGACCCTGGCGAGCTGCCCGCCTCCGCCGGGCGCTTCCCCGACGGCGAGCGGTTCCACGTCGAGATCCCCTCGGTCGAGGGGCCAGAGCCGTTCCGGGCGGTCCTGGAGGCCGCCAAGGAGCACGGGATCCGGGTCCACCGGATCAGCCAGGGCAGCGGCATGATGCTGCTCACCGACGACGACATCGGGGAGATGGTCGCCCTCGGCCGCGAGCAGGCGGTCGAGGTGTGCCTGTTCGTCGGGCCGCGTGCGGCGTGGGACGTGGGGGTCCAGGTGACCGCGCCGTCCGGGCGGGTCGCCGCCGGCGTCCTGCGCGGCACCGAGCAGCTCGTCTACGGCATCGAGGACGTGCGCCGGGGGTGCGACCTCGGGGTGCGCAGCATCCTGGTCGCCGACATCGGCCAGCTCTGGGTGCTCGGCCGGATGCGGCGGTCCGGCGACCTGCCGGAGGACCTCGTCATCAAGGTCTCGATCTCCTTCCCGGTCGCCAACCCCGCCACCGCCAGGCTGCTCGAGGACCTCGGCGCCAGCACGCTCAACCTCCCCGTGGACCTGTCGCTGGCCCAGATCGCGGCGATCCGCCAGGCGGTCGGCCTCCCCCTGGACGTCTACGTGGAGGGCGCCGACGACTTCGGCGGTGTCGTCCGCTACTACGAGGTGCCCGGCCTGGTGCGGGTCGCGGCGCCGATCTACCTCAAGTTCACCGTCCGCAACGCCCCTGGGATCTACCCCTCGGGGGAGCACCTGCTCGGCGTCGCCGTGGCGACCGCACGGGAGCGGGTCCGCCGGGCGGCCATCGGCCTGGCGCTGCTCGGCCGCCACGACCCGGACGCCGCCCGATCCACCGGGGCACCCCTTCGGGGTTCCCCGAACCCCTCCGGCTCCTGACGGCCGCCACCCTCACCGGCGGGCGGGCGGCGCCCTGCCGGCGACCGACAGGGTCGCGGTGGCGCCCAGGAGGGCTTGGAGGCGAGCCGCCAGGTCCCCACGACGCGGCCGTCCACCACCACCGCCGGGTGGATCCAGCCACCACCGGCCTGGATGCGCCGGGCGAACCGGGGGGAGAGGACCAGGTCGCGACCGCGCCAGCCGAGCAGGTAGTCGTCGAAGCGGTACAGCAGCCGCACGCACGGCCCGCCGCGCCCCGGCCGGGGCACCGTCGCGCCGGCCAGCGTCCACGCCGGCGCGCCGGCCGCCTCCACCTCGACCAGCTCGCCGGCGACCAGCTCGAAGCCGCGCCTGGCGCGCCCGGCGGCGATCCCGGCCCAGGCGGCGAGGTCGGCCGGGGTGGCCGGCCCGTGGGCGCCCAGGTAGCGGCGGGTGAGCTCGGCGAGGGCCGCCTCCGGGTCGAGCGCCGGGCGCCGGTCGCCCACCCAGTCGTCGAGCAGCACGTAGGTGGGCTCGTCGTCGTCCAGGTCCGGTCCCCGGCAGACCAGTCCCTGCATGGCCGCGTAGGCGACCAGGTGGGCGGGCGCCTGGCTCCGCGGGTCGAGCGCGACACCCCCGCCGGCGAGTCTCGACACCAGCTCGCCCCGTGGCAGCGGGCCGTGGGCGCCGAGGACCTTGCCGATGGCTCGCAGCCCGCGGGCGCAGCGGTCGTCGTCGAGCCCGAGCTGCAGCCGGCGGCGGCGGTTCGCGGCCGCGAACACGGGCCCGAGCAGGGCGACCAGCCAGCCGACGTCCTCGGCGGCCAGCATGTGCAGGGTGCCGCGCATCGCCCAGGTGCGCACCAGCGACCGTTCCCGGTTGCACGCGCCGCGCACCGCCCGCGCGTCCAGGCCGTCGCCGCGGGGCCGGACCGCCAGCCGCGACGCCGGTGTGTCCTGCGCCTGGATGCCGCCCATGACGCGGACCACCTCGTGGACGTCGCCGGGCCGGTTCCCGGTCAGGCGCTGTGACCGCAGCCGCAGCAGGCGCACCTGGTCCTCGGAGAGCGAGCGCGTCATCCCGGAGGCTCAGCCCGCCGCCCCGTCCCCGGGTGGCGCCGGCGGGATGTTCTGGTTCAGCCGGAACAGGTTGGTGGGGTCGTAGCGGGCCTTGACCGCCGCCAGCCGCTCCCAGGTCGACCCCGGGTACGCCTCGTGGACGCGCGCCTGGCCCTCGTCGCCGACGAAGTTCACGTACACGCCCGGGTCGCCCTGGCGCAGCGCCGCCGCGAAGCCGGTGACCCAGGCCTGGTGGGTCGCGGCCTCCTCGGGCCGCTCCCAGACCGCGCCGATGGCCGCCATCACCCGCCGCCCGCGGTGGGCGAACGCGGTCGCGTCGGCGGGCACCCGCGCCATCGCCCCGCCCAGCACCCGAAGCTGCGCCACCGCCAGCGGCGCGGTCGAGGCCTGGAGGTGCTCCACGATCGTCTCCGCGGTGGGGCGGTCGACGGCGGCCAGGAACAGCGAGCGGGCCGCCTCGTGGTCGGGGCTGGGGCCGCCCTCGGTG
>WNFU01005750.1_pt1 | contig 15285 bp, 15 predicted proteins | sample 5400121 | NCBI WGS metagenome assembly WNFU01 (sample SAMN13153360, study PRJNA577476) | soil metagenome | isolation source: 100 cm soil or saprolite under grassland replicate 1 | place: USA:California | collected 2016-06-15
GCTCTCCTACATCCCTCCATACGTAGGGCAGCCGACGCGGAAGGATGGCCTTCCTCTTCCAGAGGAGTACGAGTGCTACTTCCGACGGTCGCTCCGTAAGCGCTTGGCGCAGCCGGAGTTCGAACGGAAGGAAATCTGGTTCGTCGCTGATGATGGCTCGAACGTGGGGGAGGCCGTCTCTGATGCGGCCGCCGTGATCAGCGACGAGGGCTTGCCCTGGTTCGACCGCTTCCGCGAGCCGCAAGAAGTCCCGCGAACGCTTGCCGAAGAGAAGGAAGCCATGGACGGCACCTGGGGATTTGGGAACACATCGTCGCCAGTACGCCTCTACCTCACTGGCTATGCGGCAGTCCACGTCGGGGAGTACGACCTCGCGGCGCGCTCGTTCGAGGAGCTGTTGGCGTCCGGAGTGATGGAGGAGACCCATGAGCGTGTGCGCAACGCGTTGGACGCTCTCGCCATCGGCGGGACTCGCTAGGGATCGATTCCGTTGCGACAACGCCGGCGGACTTGGCCATCCGTCAAGCCGTGGCGCGGCATTCCTTAGCTGATGATTAGCGATGGCTTAGCGGCGTCGTCCGCGCGGCCAACAGAAGTAGCCGGCTTCCAGCGACTTTCGAGTGGAGCGTACCGGGATCGAACCGGTGACCTCCGGCTTGCAAAGCCGGCGCTCTCCCAAACTGAGCTAACGCCCCGTGCCTGCATGGTAGAGCCAAATCGTGAGTATTGCGCTCTCCCAACTCTCTTGAGGCTCATGCAGCGTCCCTTCTTCTCGCCCTTCTGCTTCTTCATCGGGATCCACCTGGAAAGGCCCCGACGACGAGAGCGTAAGTGAAGCTCACTTTCCACATCTGCCACTTCCCGGACGCGGCGCTCAGGCGCTCGGAGTTCGACGAGGAGCGGAAGGATCATCGCGCCGGTTAGCTGAGCCGGACCGCGCCAGTCATCACATGAGCCTGAAGCGCTGCTTGAGACGACGAGGGCGAATCGCTAATCGCCCTACTCGGCACGCGCTGGCAAACCTCGCGTAACTGACCGGCGATTTCGCCGATGCGACCGCTGGGCTCCGGTCCTAGATTAGGAGCAGTACTCAAGCAAAGGAGCCTGAAGTGGCGATCACAATCACAACTCATACGAAGCGCCGGGAGCTTGCGCAGCGAGTTTCCAACGGAATTGAGGTCACGCTCTTCTGGGGCCCGACCAGCGGCGAAGTCCTCGTGAAGGTCGTCGATCACAGCTCAGCGCACGCATTCGAGCTTTCGGTCCCTAGCCAGTGCGCCCTGGATGCCTTCCATCACCCCTACGCGTATGCAGCGCGCAAGGGTCTCGAGTACGACAGACTCCTACCAGAGGCAGCATGAATGGCGGGCGAGACCGTCAGCATCCTCGAAGGCGATACGTTCGTCGTCAGCAATCGCCGTGGTGACATCGATGCATCGCCGGCCGAGGCCCACGGGCTTTTCAACCGCGATACGCGTTACCTCTCCCGCTGGAGCCTGACCGTCGGCGGTCAGACGCCACGGCTGCTTTCCACCGACGACGTCAACTACTTCTCCGCGCAGTTCTTCCTCGTTCCGGCATTCCTCCGTGGCGAACAGGCCTTCGAGGGCGACCTTTTTCTCGTCTCGAAGCTCGACAGGTACGCCCGTGGATCGACTGGCGAGATCACTGATGCGATCCGGCGCCGATCCTCGTAACTTGAGACTCATGAACAACGACACCCTGAATATGTATTTGCAGGAAATCGGCCGCTATCCGCTGCTCACGCGGGCCGAAGAAGTGCGGCTGGCGAAGCGCGTTGAAGCCGGCGACGAGTGTGCCCGGAAGCGGATGACCGAGTCGAATCTCAGGCTTGTCGTCGCGATCGCCAAGGGCTACCAGGGGCGCGGCGCGGAGTTCCTCGACCTGATCCAGGAGGGAACCGTCGGCCTCATGCGTGCGGTCGACAAGTACGACTGGCGGCGTGAGATCAAGTTCTCGACGTACGCGGCATGGTGGATACGCCAGGGGATCATGCAGGGCTTGTGCGTTGCCCCGTCGATTCGCGTTCCCGACTCGCTCCTGGAGCGCGCAGCATCAGTACGCATCGTCGAGCGGGACATCGCCTCCCGGCTCGGCCGTCAAGCTTCAATGAGGGAAATCGCCTTCGCCCTGGGGCTGACGATCGAAGAAGTCGAGGAGGCGCGGTCGGCGATGCAGCCCGTCTGTTCGCTAGAGGAGCCCCTGAGCAGCGAGGAAACGCTGCCCCTCGATCTGCTTCCGGATTCCAGTGCAGCCGATCCGGTCCTCGCGCTCGTCGAAGAGGCGCGTGATCAGGAGCTGAAAGCCCGGCTCGCCACGCTGCCGGAACGCTCACGAACGGTGATCGAGCTTCGATTCGGCCTCGAAGACGGCGTAGCCCATACTGCGGACACCGTGGCGGAGAGGCTCGGCGTCACACGCGAACGCGTGCGCCAGATCGAGTTCCAAGCGCTGAGCAAGCTCGCTACTGCGTCACCCTTGGCCGCAGAGGCGGCGCAGGCCGCGTAATGCGCCACGACTACGACCTTCTGGTCATCGGCTCGGGACCCGCCGGACAGAAGGCGGCGATCCAGGGCGCAAAGCTCGGCCGGAAAGTCGCCATCGTCGAAAGGGAACCGACGCTAGGCGGAGTCAGCGCCAACACAGGAACGATCCCGTCGAAGACAGCCCGCGCGGCGATCCTCGACCTGACCGGCCTCACGCAGCGCTCTGTCTACGGCGACGCGTATCGGTTCAGCAACACGGTCACGATGATGATCTCCTGTGGCGCGCCCAGCACGTGATGGAGCACGAGCGCGCTGTCATCCGCGACCAGCTTCGGCGTAACCACGTGGAAGTGATGGTCGGAAGGGCCGCCTTCCTCGATCCGCACACCCTGGAGGTCGGCGGGCCGCGTCCACAATCCCGGAGTGCCGACAAGATCGTGATCGCCGTCGGCACGCGGCCCACGCGACCTTCGGGTGTCGACTTCGACGACCAGACAGTCATCGATTCGGATGGCATCACCGGCGTCAGACGTGTTCCGGCGACCATGACTGTCGTGGGCGCGGGTGTGATCGGTGTGGAGTACGCGTCGATGGCCGCGGCGCTCGGCGTGAGTGTCACCCTCGTCGACAAGCGCACCGAGCTGCTCGATTTCGTCGACGACGAACTCGTCGACGCCCTCCGCTACCACCTGCGCGGTCTCGGGCTCACGTTGAGGCTTGGCGAAGAGGTCAGCGCGATCGAGCGACGCCCCGACGGCTCGGCCGTGACCTCTCTCGCGAGCGGCAAGCGGATTCCCTCCGAACTCGTGCTCTACGCCGCGGGCCGACAGGGTGCGACCGAAGACCTCCGACTCGAAGCTGCGGGCCTCGAGGCCGATACGCGCGGGCGGCTCGCCGTCGACAACCGCTTCCGGACCAAGCAGGCGCACATCTATGCAGCCGGCGACGTGACCGGTTTCCCGGCACTCGCCGCGACGTCGATGGAGCAAGGACGCCTGGCCGCCTGCGCTGCCTTCGGCCTCCCAGCGCCCGAACTGCCGAACGCTCTGCCATACGGGATCTACACGATCCCCGAGATCTCGTTCGTCGGCCGTACCGAAGGACAACTCACCAAGGCCGGCGTCCCGTACGTCCTCGGCATCGCGCGCTACCGCGAGCTCGCGCGTGGCGAGATCGTCGGCGACAACATCGGGTTGCTCAAGTTGCTTGTCAACGCTGACTCGCGAGAGCTCGAAGGTATTCACCTGTTCGGAACGGGAGCGACAGAGCTTGTCCACATCGGCCAGACCGCGATGGCGGGTGGTTTGACCGTCGACTACTTGGTCGATGCAGTTTTCAATTATCCGACGTTCTCCGACGCATACAAGATCGCCGCTCTCGATGCGGCCAACAGGTTGAACGAGATCGCCCACGAGTCTTTTCCGCAGGCAGTAGGAGAGTGACCGAGGAGTTTCCTCTCAGGACAGAGCGACCGCGGGCTGGCCTCGCTCGGCTACGGCCGCTACTCCGTGGCGGATCAGCTCGGCGCGCGAGGAGATTCCCAGCTTCTGGAAGACCTTGCGTAGGTGGTACTCGACGGTACGCGGGCTGAGGAAGAGTTGAGCAGCGATCTCCTTGTTGCTCCCTCCCTCACCGACGAGGTTTGCGATCTGGAGTTCCTGGGGCGTGAGCTCTGAGAGCGTGCTCGGATCGCGCTTTCGCGCGGTCTCGCCCGTGGCACGCAGCTCGCCACGTGCACGCTCCGCCCAGGGTTCGGCGCGGAGTCGATCGAATGCGTCGACAGCGGCTCGTAGCTGGATGCGGGCATCCGTGCGGCGGCGCATTCGCCTGAGGTGCTCGCCGTACAGCAGCTGGATTCGGGCGAAGTCCAACGGTCGTGCCTCGACGTCGAGCTGGATCGCCTCCTCGAAATGCTCCGTTGCCTTATCGCCCTCCGCGAGCAACGCCCGGCAGGCGGCGAGTCGCGGTTGCGCCGAGGGTGCGCCTGAATAGCCGATCCAGGCCTCGAACAGCGCAAGCGCGGCACGTGCCTCTTGCGGTCTGGCGGCTCGAACCGCCGCCTCGATCCTGTCTGGGAAGATTGGTCCCACGATCGGATCCAGCGCGCCCGACGCACCTCTTTCAAGTGAATCGAGTCGTTCGAGCGCTTCCACCCAGCGCCCGCGACCCAGATCCACGAGTGCAAGCGCGTACACAGCCATGGAGGCCCGGAGGCGCAGCCCATTGGCGGTAGCGTGCTCCAGCACGTTCTCAGCCTGGCGACGCGCCTCCTCATCGCGTCCCCGGACGGCCGAGACAATTGCGAGCGCCGCGAGCGGGTAGAGCTCGAGATTGTCCGCCTTGATCTCGCGCGCCAGCTGAACGGCCTCGCTGGCTGCGACGGACGCCTCGTCGAACTGTTGTCTGAGTGCGAGCTGCCCAGCTCGCATGCCGAGCGTGTCGGCCAGGATTCCGAATTCCCCACGCTCCCGGGCCATCGCCGCCGCCCGGTCGGTAAGTGCTCCGAAACGCTCTTCGTCGCCGAGCCATTGCGCGCCGTAGCTCGCCCAGATAACATGCCGCGGCTCGTCCGCTCCAGCTCCCCAAGCAACAACATCCGTCAAGAGCCGCACGCCCTCTGACGTGTCGCCGTTGATCATGGCCGCGAATCCGGCGAGCGACCGAGCGAATAACGTGGACGTCTCGTCGCCTGCCGGTGGGACAACAGTCGCGGAAAGCGCGGTAATGTCGAGGTAGCCGGCGCGATCACCTTCCTGCCATACGGCGTCCGCCGCGTCCACCAGCAGCTGGATCGCCTTGCCCGGATCGATCGGCGCGATCTCGCGCGCCGCGTCAACGAGCACGGGCACGACATCTCGAGGTCGACCGCAGCGAACCGCGGCGAGTTCCCGCACATGCGCGAGCTCCGCTCGGAGAGTCGGCTCTGTCACGAGCAGACCTGCTTTATTCGCGAGCGTGAGCGCCTCCTCGTCTCGGCCCGCCAGACTCAGGTTGGACGCGGCGCGGACCAGGAATCGGCCGCGGCTTGCAGAGTCCGCTGTCAGCTCGGCAGCGCGCTTCAGTGCCTTTGCGGCGGCCACGTGGCCCCCTCGTTCCTCCGCCCGTTCGGCGGCCTCGTCGAGCGCCCTCACGACATCTGTGTCGTGCTCCAGCGCGGCGGAGGCGAGGTGCCAGGCTCGACGGTCGGCCTGCTCTGCATCGTCGGCGAGCGCATCCGCAAGCGCCTGGTGAACCGTCCGCTGCTCGCTCGACGTAGCAGCGCCGTATACGGCTGACCTGACCAGTGTGTGGCGGAACTCGAGCCGAGTGCCATGAATTGAAATGAGCTGTGCATGCTCTGCAGCATCCAGGGCGGACGAGGCTATGTGCAGGCGCTCGCCGGCACGGCCGACGAGCACGACATCCTCGGAGTCGTCTGCCGCCGCCACGAGCAGGATCAGACGTGTCTCATCTGAAAGCCTGCGGACGCGGTCGTGAAAGACGTTCTCGAGCTGACGCGTCATCGGCAGCGCCTCGGGAAGCGGGTCCTGTCCCGAGAGCTGGCCGTCGGTCAGCGCCAGCGGGAGCTCAACGAGGGCGAGCGCGTTGCCCTGCGTCTGGGCCAGCAGACGCTCCCGCACGGACGGCGCCACTTCAACCCCGCCACGTTTGAGCAGGACCTCGGCCGCCTTGGCATCGAGCCCCGTAAGCAACAGCGATGGCACGTCGGCAGCTTCAAAGCTGCGCACCTCACCCTCACGAGCGGCGAACAGGAGCACGATCCCCTCCGCGTGCAACCGTCTCGCCACGAACTGAAGCGCGTCCGAGGAGGCGGCGTCGAGCCAGTGAGCATCGTCCACGAGACACAGGACCGGTCGCCGCTCGGCGAGCTCGGCGAGCAGCGACAAACAGGCAGAGAAGACGAGAAAGCGCTCTTGGCCGGCGGTCTCCCCAAGGCCGAGAGCCGAGCGAAGCGCCGCTGCCTGCGGCGCGGGTAGCGCGTCAAGGCGGTCGAATGCCGGTCGAATCAGCTGGTGCAGGGCCGCAAACGGCAGCTCCGACTCCGACTCCACACCTCGAGCGGCGAGCACGTGCATGTCGGTGGCCCGGTCGCGGGCGTCCTCGAGGAGGGCACTCTTTCCGATCCCGGCTTCGCCACGCAACACAAGTGCACCGCTCTCCGAGATCCTTGCTCCGTCGAGTAGGGCACCAATGGTGGCGCGCTCTACGTCGCGCCCATAAAGCATGTGACGATCGTATGCTCTTTGAGCCGCTTCGCGTGAGTTTTCATGCGGACTCGGGGACCTTCCAGGCGTCTCGAACCGCAGCCACGATGTGTTCGTAGCCCGTACATCGGCAGAGATTGCCGGAGAGGAGCTCGCGGATGCTCTGGTCGTCGCGGTACTCACGTGGATCGACTCCGGCGAGCGTTGTGAGAAAACCGGGTGTGCAAAATCCGCATTGCAGGCCGTGGTGGTCCTTGAACGCTTGTTGCATCGGGCTGAGACCATCAGCCGGCGTTATGCCTTCGATCGTCGTTACATCGGCGCCGTCGAGCTGCGCGGCGAGCGTGATGCACGACCGCACTGGTGCTCCGTCCAAGAGGACGGTGCACGCGCCGCAGACCCCCTGCTCGCAGCCGACATGAGTTCCGGTATGCCCGAGTTCCTCCCGCAACAAGTCGGCGGCGAGAAGTCGAGCCTGGATCGTTCGCCGAACAGGCTTGCCGTTCACTGTGCATTCGATCTCGAGTCTGTCGAGTGGTTGATCAACCGGTCTCATCTCGCTACCTCGGCAAGCGCTCGGGACACCAGTGCGCTCATGACGCGGCATCGGTAGCCGGCGTCCAGTCCCTGCCCATTCGTTTGCTCGGCCTGTTCGACCGCTGCCGCAGCTATTCGAGCCCGGTCGGCTGGTCCGAGGTCGGTGTCGCGCGCGGCTTCCTCGGCCCATGTCAGGCGTAGCGGTGACGCGCTGACTCCAACCGCAGCAAGCTGCGCCTTGACGACCTTCCGGCCGTCCGAGAGCTTCACGGCTGCCGCGACGCCTACAATTGCAGGGCCGGCTGATCTCTGCGCTACCTCGAGAAAGGCGTAGCGCACATCGGACAGGACGGGCAGCCGCATCTCGGTCAACACCTCGTCCGCGCCCAGCCCTGTGGCGTAGGGACCGAGGAAGAAGTCGCGCGCCGCGATGATTCGACGTCCGCCCGGGCCCACCGCTACGAGAGAAGCGTCAAGGGCAACGGCGACGCCGGGCAGCTCGGCCGCCGGATCGGCGTGTACGAGGCTACCTCCAATGGTGCCGCGATTCCGCGTCTGCAAGTGACCCACGTAACGCAGCGCGAGCGGAAGCAGTGGGCAGCTGTCCCGCACGACTGTCGATGTCTCGACGCTCCGCTGCCGCACTCCGGCCCCGACCACGAGCTCATCTCCCTCGCGCGCGAGGACCTGGAGCTCGGTCACGAGCGCAAGGTCGATCAATACCGCCGGACGCGCAAGTCGCATGTTGAGCATCGGAAGTAGGCTCTGACCACCCGCAAGTAGCTTCGCCTCCCCTCGGCACGCGGCAAGCAGAGCGAGAACGTCCTCCAATGTCCTTGGCCGCGCGTATCGAAAGTGCGCAGGTTTCATCCTGCTGCGCCTTCTCCGACCATCTGCAGAATGTCGGACGGGGTTATCGGTGTTCGCGTGATTTCGGGAGGCGCGAAGTCGGCGAGCGCGTCCTCGATTGCGCTCGCAATTGCAGCCGGTGGTCCAATGATTCCGGCTTCTCCGACGCCCTTGACGCCGAACGGGATCTCGGCGGCAGGACTACCGAGCTCTTCGAGATGAAACGACGGCATATCCGCTGCGCTCGGGAGCAGGTAGTCCATCAAGGTGGTCGACTGCGGCTGGGCATAGTCGTCGAAAATCAACTCCTCGTACAAGGCACCGGCGATTCCCTGAGCCACTCCACCATGGAGTTGGCCGGCGACAATCAGCGGGTTGATGACCTGCCCGCAGTCGTGAAAGATCCCGTAGTCGACAACACGTATCTGTCCGGTGTGGATGTCGATCGCGACAACGGCGACATGTGTCGAGTTGGTGTACGCCGGACAGGCGTTCAACCTCCCGAGCTCGTCCGGGCTCCGATCGATGTAGGGTGGAAAGTAGGTCGCACGCGCCTCCAAACCCGGATCGAGATCCGGAGGTAGTTCGAAGGTGCGGATCAGCGCCGCATGCGCGACGTCTCGCCATCCGATCGAGACGCTCGGGTTCTCGACAACGAAGAATCGGTCGTTCTCGATCTGTATCTCACCGGCCTCGGCTTCCAGCAGATGCGCCGCTATGCGGATCGCCTTTTCACGGAGCTCGCCGGCTGCGCGATGAATCGCCCCACACGTGACGACGGTGCTGCGGCTCGCCCAGCCGCCGAGGCCATACGGGCTCAAGTCGGTGTCTCCCATCACGACTCGTACTCGGTCGAGCGGCAGCGCGAGGGCATCAGCAGCCACGGTTGCCACCATCGTCTGCAACCCCTGACCGGCAGTCGATACTCCAACTCCGATCACCACGCCGCCGTCAGGATCGAAGCGAATGTCGCAGGAGTCTTGCGCGGTCCAGTGGCCGCTCGTCAAGAAGTAGTTCGCAGCGACTCCCTCGAGATAGTTCGCAGCACCGACACCGATGTAGACATTGCTGTTGTTCGCAAGTCGCAGACGGGCCTCTGCGGCGCGCCTGGACGCAAATTCAACGCCGCGCTCGAACGCCTCGCGGTGGCTTCCAGAGCCGACGCGGGCTCCTGAAGCGGTTACGTAAGGCAGATCCACGGAATCGATGATGAGTCGTCGCCGAAGCTCGACGCCGTCAAGAGAGAGCTCGCGAGCGACTTTGTCGAGCAGACGCTCCATCGCGAATACGGCTTCCGGCTGCCCGAAACCGCGGTATGCACCGCTCGGGGTCTTGTTCGTCACGAAGCAGGTGACGTCAAACTTCTGGTGAGGGATCCGGTAGGGCCCGGTCAGGATCCCGACCGCAATGAAACTTGGGCTGAAACCGGCCGGATAGATCTCTCCCGAGCCGACGTCGTGAAGAATCCGCCCGCGGACCGCTTCGATCGAGCCGTCTTCGTGGACGGCGGCCTCGATGTCGATCTGCACGTCGCGCGCATGACACGCTGCGATCAGGTGCTCGTAGCGGTCCTCGATCCATCGAACCGGTCGCCGTAGCCGACACGCGAGCCACGGAACGACGTACTCCTCTGGATAGATCTCTGCCTTGCCTCCAAAACCGCCGCCGATGTCGGGAGCGATGACCCGAATCGACCCCTCCGGGAGGCCGAGCACATGCGACAACATCGTGCGCAAGAAGTGCGGGAACTGCGTGCAACTCCACACAGTGAGGCGGTCATCGCTGAAATCGGCGACGACTCCTCGCGTCTCCAGCGGCATCGGCGCCTGACGCTGCACGGTGTAGGAGCCACCGACACAGCGCAACGTTTCGAACGCCGTGTCGACGGCCGGGTTGTGCCCGGCTACGTCAACGAGCTTGTTGTCCGGCCACTCCGGATAGAGCTGCTCCCCTCTCGGATCTAGAGCCTCGCCGAGGTTGGCGACCGTCTGCAACGGCTCGATTCGTGCTTCGACGAGCTCGGCGGCATCCTCGGCCTGATAGCGATTCTCGGCGACGACGGCCGCCAGCGGAGCCCCGACGTAGCGAACTCGCTCCCGGCACAGAGGGAACATCGCGACAGGCTTGGCGATGGCGTAGAAATGCGGGACCGGGCTCACACCATCGAGATGCATGGCGGTCGCGACGGCGAGCACGCCCGCGGCGCCGCTCGCCTTTGCTGTGTCGATCTCGAGAATTCGGCCGTGGGCGATCTGGGAACGCACGAAGCACGCCTCGACCATTCCGGGCAGCCGAACGTCTGCCACGTATTTGCCGCGGCCGGCGAGCAGCCGGTCATCTTCGAGCCGCGGCGCAGGCACCCCGATGTACTTCGGATGCCACCCGCCGTTGGCGAACGGAGCCTTGCCGGGCTCCACCTCGGTCAAGGTCATGACGAGCTCTGTTCTGCGCCGGCCACGATGCATCGATGCTAGACGGCGATGAGGCATCTGAGAATTGCGGTTAGGGCGGCGAGCCCCGGACCAACGGAAGAGGCCCCTTTCGGGGCCTCGGTAGCTGTGGGGCTGGGGCGGGATGTCCCGCCCCAGCCACGTTCTGGGATTAGGCGGCGAGGGCTTCTGGTTCCGGCATCACCTCCCTTACGACCGGCTGGGCGGCGTGCTTGGCCGGAAGCCATACCTTCACGGCGATCGCGGCCAATACGGCGGTCACGCCGGCCACGGTGAAGCCGATGGCCATTGCATCGGTGAAGGCGCTTGCCGCGGCGTGCGTGAGGTCAGCCGCTTGAGATACCGGCAGCTTCGTTGCGACTGCGTTCGCCATCCCGACCGAGTCCTTGGCAGCTACCTGCGCGCTATCGGGAAGCGAGGAGACGGAGTCGGTCATGTTCGCGGCATACAGCGAAGTGATCAGCGACCCGATCACCGCCGTGCCAAGTGAGCCGCCAACCTGCCGAGTGACGTCGTTCATCGCGGAGGCGACGCCGGCCTTGTCCTCTGGCACCGCTCCCATCACTGATTCGGTCGCAGGGCCCATGATCCAGCCCATGTTCATCGCGACCGCGAAGAACCAAAGCCCGAGCGACCAATAGGCCATGTCGGGTGACCAGAGCAAGCTCGTCGCAAGCTGGACGCCCAGTCCGACGAGACCTGCCGCGACGATGCGCGTCGTGCCGAAGCGAGCGACGAGCTTGATGCTGGAAATGGCGCCGACCACCAGCCCGGCTGCAAGCGGAACCATCGCGGCGCCGGCCTGCAGCGCCGAGTATCCATGGGCGTCCTGCATCCATTGAGTCAGGGCGAAGATGGCGCCGAACAGCGCGAAGAACGCGAGGCCGATCGCTCCTGAACCCATGCTGAAGCGTGGATTGCGGAAGAACGACAGATTCAGCATCGGTGAGGGGGTGCGCAGCTCCCACCGCACGAACGCCGTGCCGAGAATGGCAGCGAGTCCGAAGCAGCTCAGAATCATCGGATTCGTCCAACCGCGGTCCTGTGCCTCGATGATCGGATAGACGAGCGCAAGGAGCGCTCCGATCGACAGGACGGCCCCCAGAGCATCGAAGGCTCCCGGCTTCGGGTCTCGACTCTCCGGGACGAGCACGAACCCCGCGACGAGAGCCAGACCTGCGACAGGAACGTTAACCAGGAAGACCGAGGTCCAGCTGAACCACTCGAGCAACAGGCCGCCGAAGAGCGGACCGAGGCCGATGCCGACCGAGGCCATCGCCGACCAGATGCCGATCGCTTTCCCTCGCTCTTCGCGCGGGAAGATGTTGGTGATGATCGACAGGGTTGCGGGCATGATCAGCGCTCCGCCGATGCCCATGAGGCCGCGAACCACGATCAGCTGATTCGCGCTATCGACGACGAGAACGGCGAGGCTAGCCCCGCCGAAGAGCGCAAGTCCCGCCATGAGCGCACGCTTGCGGCCGAAGCGGTCGCCGAGCGTGCCCATTGTCAAGAGCAGACCGGCGAAGACGAGCAGGTATGAGTCGACGATCCACTGCAGCGTGGAGCTGGACGCGCTGAACTCGTCCTGCAGACTCGGCAGAGCCACGTTGAGGATCGTGTTGTCGAGCCCAATGATGAGTAGGGCCACGGAAAGGACGGCCAGGGTCTTCCAGCGCCGGGCGTAGACCTTCGGCGCGATTGAGAGGACCCCGCCGTCGGCGAGGTGCGTCATCTTCTTCTCCTTCGAATCGGTGGACATGCCACCGAACCTAGGGGGAGCAGCCTCGGCTCGAATCCGGGTTTTGCCTAGCGGGTCACCGGTCGTCCCTGGTCCTGGTGAGCGACCGGTGAAGGGCTGGCGACTTTGCCGATTCGACCTGGAAGCCGCCGTCGTAGCTTCGGCGTATGAGTTCGGCAACTATCGAAGACGGAGTCGAGCGCCGCGAGCTGGCGCATCGCCGGAGCGATGGGATCGACGTCTCGCTCCTCTGGATCGGCCCCGCGGAGAGCCTCACTGTCATGGTGCTCGACCAGGGATCGGGCGCCAGCTTCGAGCTCGTCGTCGAAAACGGCACGGAGGCGCTCGATGTCTTTCGTCATCCGTTCGCCTATGCGGCTTGGCGCGGAGTCGACTACGGAATCCCGGGAGAGTCCGTTGCTGCCTAGCCGCCTCGCGATCTGCCTCGCCTGCGGCGGCCGCATGGCGCCGTGCCTGGTTATCGCCGCCTCTCCCCGTTGCCACGATTGCCGAGACATCCACGCGCCTCTTCGGGCCGACCTGGTGGAGCCGCCGATCTTGCGGCTCCTCCCGCCGCTCGAGCCCGAGTCGGAGGAGCTCGAGGCGGCGTGATGACCAGGCACCGGTCCCTTCGCCGCTTCGCGGCTTTCGAGCTCCTCCTCTGGGCCTCGCTTTACCCGGCGTACTTAGCGATCCGCGGTTCCTCGATCGAGGACAACCAACAGGCAATTGCGCACGCCTCGAGCCTGGTCGACCTCGAGCGCGCCGCCGGCCTGTTTCACGAGGCCGCGGTCCAGAAGGCCGCTGGTTCGGTCGGCGACGTTCTGTCGGCGTATTACATGCTCGGCTTCGGTCCGCTGATCGCGGGGGTGCTCATCTGGCTCGGCTTTCGCCATCGTCCCCTGTATTGCGAGTTGCGCACCCTCCTACTCACGTCGTTGGGCCTCGCGGTCATCGGCTATCTGGCGTATCCCACTGCGCCACCGCGCCTGGTTCCCGGTCTGGGGATCAGTGACACCGTGGGGCTGTCCGCCCACGACACGGGCTCGGTCGCAGGCATTCGCTTTAACCCCTACGCAGCCATGCCCAGTATGCACGTCGGCTGGAGCGTCCTCGTCGGCATCTTCGGGTTCTGTGCGGCTCGCTCCCGCGGGCTGAAGGTCTTCTTCGTAGCGCACCCGTTTCTGATGGTGCTAACGGTCACGGCGACCGGGAACCACTATTTCGTCGACGCGATCGGAGGGGCCGCCGCCGCGCTGGGCTCAATCGTTCTCGTCGCGACCATTCGACGGGCGCGACCGGGACGAGCGTCGATCACGAGGGCTCGGGTGGCCGATCTCTCGCCTGCGGCCCAGGCCATCTGACCTTGGTCCTCGCAGGTGACGTCGGCGGCACGAAGACTCGGCTTGCGCTTTTCAAACCTGATTGCGCGAAGCCGGTCCGTCTCGGGACATATCCAACCGCGGGTGGTTGCACCCTCCTGAATCTGGTCGAACGTCTCCTGGATCAGGTGAAGATCGACGGTGCCTGCTTTGGCGTCGCCGGCACGGTGATCAACGGCCGGGTCATGGGCGTGAACCTCCCATGGCCGCTCGATGCTGCTCAGCTCGGACGTGCGCTCGACGTGCCGATCGAAATCGTCAACGACGTCCATGCGAATGCGCGTGGAATCGACGCGCTGGATGAATCCGACTTCGCTCTCCTCAACCCGGGCGCGGAGGCGGCCTGCGGCAATCGAGCCGTGCTCTCCGCCGGGACAGGTCTCGGCGAGGCCGGACTGTTCTGGGACGGCAACCGCCACCACGGTATTGCGACCGAAGGCGGGCATGCAGACTTTGCGCCGAGGACAGATCTCGAGGTTCGGCTGTACTACCATCTCGCTGCCGAGTTCGGACACGTGAGCTATGAGCGCATCTGCTCAGGGCCGGGACTTCGCAATCTCTATCGTTTTCTCTCGCCGGACCAGGCTCCTGCCCCAGCTGCTGCGGCCATCTCTGCAGAGGCGCTGGAAGAACCCTCATCTCTCAGCAGCCGTGCACTCGACCTGTTCGTTTCCATCTACGGCGCGCGTGCCCGCAACGTCGCCCTCGGCTTCATGGCGAACGGCGGCGTGTATCTCGGCGGCGGAATTCCACCGAAGATCATCGGCCGGCTGAAGGAAGGCGGGTTCATGGACGCCTTCCTCGACAAGGGTCGCTTCGCACCGCAGCTCGCACAGATTCCTGTTCGAGTGATCCTCAACGACCGGGCTGCACTGCTCGGCGCCGCGCAAATCGCAGCCGAGCTCCGAAGTACGGCTTCATCTAACTGAACATCTAACTGAACACTCCCTGAGTCAGGAGCGCTCCGGCGACAGAGGCATCTCGAAAGAGATGGCTCTACCAGCGAGTTATGCCAATGGAGCCAGGCGGACTCTCAACTGGCGCGCATCCCTCGTTTTGCAGCGCGTTTGTTTCGAGTCCCGGTTACGCGAGCCGGCGCTCTCCCAGCTGAGCTAACGCCCCGCGCGGGGCCAGTGTAGCCGGGCGGCTACGCGGCGCTTGGTCGCGGCGGCGGGAGTGGCGGGAGATCGAGGTCGGGCTCGGGCTCGCCGTCGATCAGCTGCTCGGACCACTCCTCCCACGACTGGAGGAAGTCGACGACGATCTCTGCTGCGTGTGAACTCGGCATGGCGGCTCCTTTCGATTTACGAGCCGCAGTGTCCGCCGCAGTCCTTCGCCAACGTTGTCGGCCCCGGAAGGGAGAGGGAGAATCCCTCGTCCGGGGCCGACCGTCAGCGCGGACAACTTCTAAGGCGCCGACTCGGCGGCGCCGTCTCGAGGCCGTCCGGCCTTTGCCCGGGTGGCCGCGTTAAGCCGCGCGCTCCAAACGCTCCTCGACGCGGGCCCGGGCGACGATGTGGTCGCGGTCGCCGAAGCGGAGGGCCGCCTTCAGCGTGCGCTCCTCGTCCCACAGGTGGTCGAGTCGTTCATTCAGACGCTTGAGCTCAGCGGACA
>WNFU01005996.1_pt1 | contig 15284 bp, 14 predicted proteins | sample 5400121 | NCBI WGS metagenome assembly WNFU01 (sample SAMN13153360, study PRJNA577476) | soil metagenome | isolation source: 100 cm soil or saprolite under grassland replicate 1 | place: USA:California | collected 2016-06-15
GGAGGTGAGCGACCTCGGCATCGTGAGCCGCTCGTTCCGCTACGCCGCGTACGGCGAGATCGCGCGAACGAGCCTGCTCGGCGCTACGCCGACGCTGCTCGGCTTCGCCGGTGAGCTGCGCGATCGTTCAGGGCTCATCTACCTGCGGGCCCGCTGGTACGACCCGCCAGTCGGAAGATGGCTCACGAAGGACCGGTTCATCGGTTCCCAAGCACAGCCAGCGTCGCTCAACGGCTATTCCTATGTTGCGGGCCGACCTACGTCTCTCGTTGATCCTTTCGGGATGGATCCGCAAGGGAATTGGGCGTATGCGGTCGCGCAGATGTTCGCGGATCTCGACTCACCGAATTCCGGAACTCGGCTGGCCGCGTACGCCAAAGTCGTGGGTATGGGCCTCGGTGCTGGGGCGGCTGGCGCAGGCGCATGGGGGGTCGGAAGTGCCTTGCTCGCCGGCACCGCGACCACCGAGGAGCTGATCACGGTTGTCGGTGTCACGAAGCCGGCGATCCAGGACCTGATCTTGCGGAAGAACTACATCGAGCACCTTTATCGTGCTGGTGCGACGATCGGCGTCGGTAGTACCGCTGACGCCGCACGACGCGAGATCGCACAGGGGTTGACGAGCGGCAGACACATCGAAAAGGCATACAACTACGCGGTCGGGATCCAAAGGTACCTGGACTCGCACCCGAACTTGAGCCCGGATGACGTCTGGAACGCTCAGCGTGTGTTGCAGGACATGATCCGGGCGCTGATCGGAGAGTGATCCGTTTGGCGATCTACTACGAGGGGCTGGTGTCGGAATTGACCAGGGCCGTGCCCGAAGTTCATGTCGATGAGCCGGATCTGCCGCCTATCGCCCTCGGCGCGCTCGTAGATCTGTTGCGGGAGTCGCTCGAGAAGGGGGATCCACGGCTTACCGAGCGCATCCTCACGTTCGTGGAGCACGCCGCAGGTTCACCTGACTCACGCGTTCGCGGTCAGATTCAGGTGTCGTTCCTCGAAGATCTCGCCAGCCTCGCGTCCGATTGCGCATCTGTTCTTGAGCGACTCGGTCCGACGACGCAGGAACTGCGTCGCGAGTATGAGAGGGAATGGGGACCGATCTGCCCAGGAGATCGCAGCGGAGGAGCCGACTAGTGGTCGATCGCACGCTTACGGGAACGAGCCGAACAAGGTGGGGTGCGCGAGTGCGCACGTTCGGTCGATGGCAGCGGATCGCCTTACTCGCCGCGATGCTCGTGTTCAGCGCGTGTGGTCAAAGTGCGCCCGACAGCCAGGTGCTAAGCGGCAATGATGCCCCGGCCATTTCCTCGCCAACGCGCTGTCCGAGCCCTGTCGGCCTCGAAGAGCCAGGGCCGAGCGCGGCCGCGGACGCGCTTCGCGCGTTGGACGGGATCCGCACCGCGAGATCCGAGGATCTCTTCGCGTTCACCGATCCAGCCCTCTGGCCGGTGATTCGACAGGGACCGCTCAGCGTGCCGCCGACGCACACCGGCCTCTCCCAGGTCACGGCGGGACCTGCCCAGGGTTCGACCGCGGCTACCGACATCTCGAGAGCGTGTGGGCGGCACGTGCTCGAGGCCTCGTGGTGGATCGCTCTGTGTTCCGACGGTACGACGACATGTGTCCGCGACAGGCCCACGGCCGCTTCGCATCTGTTCTTCGTGCGCCGGCACGGTCAGGCGCTGCTGTGGTGGATCAGGTAAGCCACTGTTCGCGACCCCGTGCCGCGTTCGGCAAGATCGAACGTCGCGGCACCTGGCTGGGCCGCAGCCGATCGCGGCCGCCTACCGCGTAGCGACGACTATGAGCGGCGCTTCGAGCATCGGTCGCAGCGGTCGGCCGAACGGGTTGAACACGAGGCCGAGGTTCTCGAGCGTCACGACGCCCAGCAGGCGATGTCCCCGGGCGGCCAGGATGAGCGGCGTGTGGCCGCGCGTGGGGTCCGCTCAACTGATCACCTCGCCCGAGCGAGCGACCCGCTGCGCCACCTGCGCGCGCAGCGCGTGCATCTTCCGCGCGTAGCGCTGCGCCGCGCTCACGTATGCCGCGTGCGACCAGGTGAGGGGCGAGACCGAGAGCGGATCACCGGTCGCCGCGTGCAGCTGCTCCGGCATGACGCCTGAGGGTAAGGACCGCGTGACGCACCACTCGAGGATCTTCCGCGCGGGCTCAAGGTCCTCGACGCGCTTCGCGCATGCGATGTGATGCTCCGCGAGCCACAGCGTCCCGATGAACCACGGGTTGCCCGTCACGTCGACGCCGTCGTGGCGGAAGTACTGGTCGTGCTCATACCGCGCGAGACCGCCGATCGCCGTCGGGACCCAGAGACGCTCTTCGATCGCACGCATCGTCGCGACCACGCGCGGGTCGTCGGGCGGGAGCATCCCGAAGAGCCACACGCCCGCCAGCGAGATGTCGAGCGTCGGGTCCTTCGTGATCGTCCCGTCGGGCAGCACGGTGATGGTGCGCATGAACCGCCCGCGGCCGGCATCCCAGAGGTGCTCGAGCGCGGCGGCCTTGATCTCGTCCGCCGCGGTGCGATAGCGCGTCGCGAGCTCGTGCTGGCCGAAGGCATCGGCGAATTCGCACGCCGCGGTGAGCCCGGCCCAGACCGCACCCGTCGTGAACGCGTGGATCCCGCGGCGCTCCTCCCAGAGGTCGACGCTCGGCGCCGGCAGCCGGGTGTGCGGCTCGCGGAACGAGACCATGAAGTCCGCCGCGGCGCGCACGAGCTTGCGGTAGAGCGGGCGCACGAACTCGAGGTCGCGCAGGCGCTCGTAGTGGAGCCACAGCGCCCACACCGGCAGCGCGGTCTCGTCCTCCTGGATCGGCAGCTGGAGCTTGCCCTCGGGCGTGCTCCAGGGCAGCCATGAGGAGCCGACCGACCCGTCCGGGGTGTACTTGTGGTGGAGATAGCCCTCGCGCGTGATGAGCTCCCCGCAGATCGCGTAGAACTTGCGCGGCAGCTCGACGTACCCGGCGAGGTCCATCGCCGCCGCCGCGAGCGCGCCGTCGCGCGGCCACATGTACGAGTACGTGTCGCGGTTGAAGCGCAGGACGTCGGAGTCGTTCCCGGCGAGGATCGCGCCGCGCTCGTCGGTCTGGGTGCGGAGGACGAGGCACGACGTCTTGTACTGGTGGCAGAGGTCGTCGGCGAGGACCTTCGAGAGGTCCGCCTCGTCCTTGTTCGCCCACAGGCGCCAGTAGTCCTCGGTCCGCTGGATGAACGAGACGTGGCCGCGGTCGCGGACGAGCTGGTCGATGGCGCGAACGTCGTCGTATGTCTGTCCCGCGGCGATCCAGAACGTGACCGTCGCGGTCCCGAAGGGGGCGAGGCGCACGTCGATCTGGCCGACGGTGTCGACCGAGCCCTGGGCGACGGCGTTGCGCGAGAGGACGCCGTCCTCGGCGTCGCGCCACGTGCCGACATCCGTGCCGGTCTCCTTGCGACCGACCGCAAAGGAGGTCAGGCCGACCGCGCCCTCGCCGCTGCGCGCGTTCAGGAGGAAGTAGCGGCGCGACTTGTAGTGGATGAGGGCGCGCGAGCGCGGGTCGTAGTAAGCCGAGTCGCCGACGTCGTTCCCGTAGAGGTCGCACTCGAAGTGGTGGAACAGGCGGACGTCGCGCTCGTGGCCGGTCGTGTCCTCGACCGTGACCTCCTTGAGGTATAGATCGCGGTCGAAGTCGACGACGTCACGGCAGGAGATGCGCAGGCCGAGCGCCGCGTTCGCGAGATGGACGTCGGTGACGAGCGTCTCGTGGGCGTACCGGAGCTTGCGCTCCCAGCCCTCGTCAGCGGTCCAGCTGAACCGTCCGTCGGCCCAGATGCCGAAGCGGCACGGGTGCCCGCCGGTGTGGTCCTCCATGCCGACGTACGGGTAGTAGATGTCGCGGAGCTGGTAGCGCGCGTCGAACGTGACGAGGAGGCTGCCGTTCCCCAGGGGAAGATCGCGTGGCATGACCGCGAGACTACTTCCGGCGGACCGCCTCGAGGAACCGCGTCGCGTTCGCCAGAGCGCCGTCGCGGTCGCCCTTCTCGACGAGATCGGACCGGACGATCGGGTTTCCGACGCCGTAGCCGGCGACACCGGCCTGCTCGTACGCGGCGATCTCGCTCAGCTCGATCGTCCCGGTCGGGACGAGGGGGAGGTGCATGATCGCGCGCCGGACGTTCGCGATGTACGTCGGACCGCCGAGGCTCTGGATCGGGAAGATCTTGATGTAGTCGGCCCCGAGCTCCGCGGCCTGGACGATCTCGGTCGGCGTCATCGTGCCCGGCATCGCCATGACGTCGCGCGAGCGCGCGACTTCCATCATCTGCGGCACGAGGATCGGGCTCACGAGGAACCGCGCGCCCGCGAGGACCGAGTCCTCCGCCTGGCGCCCGTTCAGGACGGTGCCCGCGCCGATGGTCGCGCCGCGGTCGGCGATGGCGTCGTCGCTCGAGAGCCGCTCGATCACCGCGAACGCGTCGGGCACGGTGAGCGTGATCTCGATCAGCCGGATACCCGCGTCCGCGAGCATCCGCGCGCACCGCTCCGCGAGGTCCGGCGTGCCCACGCGGACGACGGCGACGACGCGGTCCTCGGAGAAGACGCGGATGAGGTCGCGCCGCGTCGCCAGCGGCCGTTGCGTGATCGCCATCGAGACGATGCTACCGGCTAGCGAGGGCGAGGGCGCGAGCTTGCTCGCGCACGAGGACGAGCGACGCCGGTACGAGCGAAGCGACTAGCGCTGGATGAGGAAGACGCGGGCCGGCGAGCCGGTCCCGTTCTCGATCTTCAGGGGGGCGCAGACGATCTCGTACGTGCCGGGCTGCACGTCGTGCAGGTCGAGGCCCTCGATGATCACGACGCCCGCGCGCAGCAGCGCGACGTGCACAGGGTGGCCGATCTTGCCGGAGCCGAACGGCTCGATCGACAGGTAGTCGATCCCGACGAGCTTCACGCCGCGCCGCACGAGCCAGTGCGCCGCCGTCTCGTCGAGCGCGATGAAGTCCCTGTCGAAGGGGGCCGCGGGGTCCGTCCAATGCGCGCTGTTGCGCGTCTTGAAGACGATCCGGTGCGTGTCCGCGCCGATCGCGGCCGTCTCGAGCCACTTGTGCGAGATGTGCTCGTCCTCGTCGTAGCCGACGACCTGGCACGGCCCGACGAGCACCTCGAGCGGGAGTCGGTCGACGCCGGGAGCGCCCTCGATGAAATGGGCCGGCGGATCGACGTGGGTCCCGGTGTGATCACCGAGCGTGACGACCGAGACGTTCGAGCTGTCGCCGCGCGCGAGGCGCTTCAAGGGCTCGATGCGCGGGCCCTGCTCGCCGGGCCACGTCGGCATGTCGGGGCGGAGCGTGAGAGTGACGTCGTGCACGCGCATGCTGGCGGCCGCAGCATACGAGCCGATGGGCATCTCCCCGGACGAGGTCGAAGAGCTCTTCCGCGCGTCCGGCGCGTTCCTCGAGGGCCACTTCGTCCTCTCGTCGGGGCGTCACTCGCCGCGGTACCTGGAGAAGTTCCAGGTCCTGCAGTGGCCGAAGCGGACCGAGCGCCTGTGCGCCGCGATCGTCGAGCGCGTGCGCGACCTCGGGATCGACACGGTCGCGGGGCCGACGACCGGCGGGATCATCCTCGCCCACGAGGTCGGTCGTCAGCTCGAGGTGCGGGCGGTCTACGCTGAGCGGAGCGAGAGCGGGCCGGGGCGCGTCTTCCGGCGGGGCTTCCAGCTCGGCGGGGACGCGCGGGTGCTGGTGGTGGACGACATCATGTCGACGGGAGGATCGGTGGACGAGACGATCGCCGCCGTCCGCGCCGCCGGCGCCGACGTCGTGGCCGCCGCCGTGCTCGTCGATCGCTCTGGCGGGAGGGCGCACACTTCCGGTGTTCCGTACTTCGCGCTCTGGGAGGTCGCCATCGACAGCTACGAGCCGGCCTCGTGCCCGCAGTGCGCGGCGGGCGAGCCGATCAGGAAGCCGGGAACGACGCCGATGATGAAAGAGGTGCGCTGATGGGTCTCCTTCGAACGATCCGTACGCTCGCGTGGGTCGCTCTCATCGCCGCGATCTACCAGGAGCTGAAGAAGCCACCGGCCGAGCGCACCTGGCACGGCAAGGTCGGCGGACTCATCCCATATGACTTCCGCGTCCCGACCGTCGAAAAGATCCGCTCGGCGTACTGGGACCCGACGAGCGACACGCTCTTCAGCGACCACGTCATCGGTGTCGGCTGGGCGGTGAACATCCCTGTCCTCATCCGCAAGCTGAACGAGGCGTCCCGCCAGTACGCCGACGCCACCGCCTCGGTGCGCGAAGGGATCTCACAGCGCTTCCCGCAGGGCGGCGCGCGTCGACCGGGCAACGGACACACCACGAGTAGCGAGGGAACGTCCTCGTGGCGACAATAGGCCCCTTGGTCATCCGCCCGCCCGTCGCCTGGAGGCTCCAGGGCTTCCTCGGTCACCCGATCCGTTTCGCCGTCGTGATCGCCGTGCTCGTCGCGATCCCGATCGGCATGGTGCTCGTCGACGAGTTCCGGAGCGCCCTATTGGGACCGGCGGCGGGGCGGATCATCTTCGTCATCCTCTTAGTGGGTGCCGGCGCGGGGGTCGGGGCGTCCGCGGGACAGCTCATCTCCACGCTGCGCAGTCAGGCGTTCATGGACACCCTCACCGGCCTGTACAACCGCCGCTTCATGGACGCGGAGCTCGGCCTGCTCCAATCGCGCGCCGGCCGGTACGGGCACGACTACTCCGTGCTGGTGCTCGACATCGACGGCCTGAAGCGCGTGAACGACACGTGGGGCCACGAGGTCGGGGACATCGCGCTCCGCGCATTCGCCGAGTGTCTGCGCCAGTCGCTGCGCGGCTCCGACGTCGCGATCCGCACCGGCGGCGACGAGTTCGTCGCGATCCTGCCCGAGACGCCGTGCCACGACGCGCACATCGTCTTCGACCGTATCCGCCGGCAGGTGACCGACCTGCGCGCCGTCGACAAGCGGCTCCAGATCAGCGTCAGCGCCGGCGCGGTCGGGTGGAAGTCCGGCCGGACGCTCGAATCGCTCGTGCAGGACGCGGACGCGCTGCTGCTGAACGCGAAGCGCGGCGGCAAGGACCGTCTCGAGACCGAGGTCCCCGCGAGCACGACCGCCTGATCCGGCGCCTATCCTCCGCGCCGCAGTGACCCGCATCGTCGTCGCTCGCCCCGTCCCGGAGGAGGCGCTCGCGCTCCTGCGTCCGCACGCGGACATCTCCGTCGGGCCGCAGGATCCGGCGCTGCCGCCGCCCGACGAGATGCGCGCGATGGTCCGTGACGCGGACATCCTGTACACGCTCCCCGGCGCGCGCGTCGACGCGCAGGTGATCGCCGCGGCGCCCAAGCTGCGCATGATCGCGACGCTCGCGACGGGCTACGACAGCATCGACGTCGACGCCGCGCGGTCGCGCGGGATCCCCGTCACGTACGCCCCGGGCATCCTCGACGAGACCACCGCCGACGGTGCGTTCGGCCTGCTCCTCGCGACGGCGCGCCGCTTCGGCGAGGCCGAGCGCTTCCTGCGCGCCGGCAAGTTCCGCGGATGGACGCCGTTCATGTTCCTCGGCCAGGACGTGCACCACGCGACGCTCGGCATCGTCGGCATGGGCCGCATCGGCGGGCAGATGGCGCGCCGCGCGAAGGGGTTCGAGATGCGCGTCCTCTACTACGACGAGCGGCGCAACGACCGCGCCGAGCGCGAGCTCGGCGTCACCTACGCGCCGCTCGACCGGCTCCTCGCGGACGCGGACTTCGTCTCGCTCCACGTCCCGCTCATGCCGTCGACGCGCCACCTCATCGACGCCGCGGCGCTGCGCACGATGAAGCGCTCGGCGGTGCTCATCAACACCTCGCGCGGGCCGGTCGTCGACGAGCGCGCGCTCGCCGAGGCGCTCCGCGACGGCGTGATCGCCGCCGCGGGCCTCGACGTCTTCGAGCGCGAGCCGGAGGTCGAGCCGCTCCTGCTCGAGCTCGAGAACGTCGTGCTCTTGCCGCACGTCGCCTCGGCGTCCGCCTTGACGCGCACGCGCATGGCGGTGCGCGCGGCGCAGAACATCCTCGCGTTCATGGACGGCAAGCCGCTCCTCGACCCGGTGCCGTAATGCCCGCACGGGTGAACCCGGACGTCCCGGGCGAGGCGAAGCTGCTGCGCAAGGTGGGGAAGCGGATCCGCGCGCTGCGCGAGAAGCGCGGGCTCACGATGGCCGAGCTCGGCGCCGACCGCCGCGGGCGCGTCTACTTCGAGCGCCAGTACGTGTGGAAGATGGAGACGGGCCGCGTCGCGCCGTCGCTCGCGGCGCTCTCGCATTTCGCGAAGCGGCTCAACGTCTCGATGGCGGAGTTCCTTCGCGGGGTCTAGCGAGGAAGCGGGCGGCCGCGATCTCGCCGATCCGGTGCGCGGCTCGCGTAGGCATCCGTGCGCGGGCGGTCGCGGCCTCGCCGATCCGGTCCGCGGCTCGCGTAGGCATCCGCTGCCTCCTCGCGACGTCGTGCTCGCAAACACTCGCCCTCGCTTCGCATCGGGCTCGTGACGAGCCGCGTCCCGGATCGGCTCGACCGCGTCCGCCCGCCTCCGCCGCTTCCTCCGGGTTTCCGTCCTTCCCCGCTTCCTTCTCCCTGTCCCTGTGCACCGTGCGCACCCCTGCTTGACCCGGCGTGGTATTCCGATCTAAGAAGTCGGAAATCTCCTTAGGGTCGCTTCAGGCCGCTTCAGAGACGGGGAGGCGGGAGAACGGACGATCGAGCGAGCAACGGAACAGGGAGGCGCGAGACATGGGCGGGTATGCGAAGCCGGAGGTCCTGGTCGACACGCAGTGGGTCGCGGAGCACGCCGCGGATCCCAAGGTGCGGCTCATCGAGGTCGACGTCGACACGACGTCATATGAGAAAGGACACGTGAAAGGCGCCATCGGGCTGAACTGGCGGAAGGACCTGCAGCAGCACCCGGTGCGCGACCTCCTCTCGAAGGAGGAGCTCGAGCGGCTCTTCTCGGGGCTCGGCATCGCGAGCGACCACACCGTGGTCGCGTACGGGGACAACAACAACTGGTTCGCCGCGTGGGCGTTCTGGCTGCTGAAGTACTACGGGCACGCCGACGTGCGCCTCATGAACGGCGGCCGCGCGAAGTGGGTGGCCGAGGGCCGCGACCTCGCGACCGACACGCCGTCGTACGCGCCGACGAAGTACACGGCGAGGACGCCGGACGCCTCGGTCCGCGCGCTGCGCGACCTCGTCATGGACGCGACGAAGCGCGGCGACCGCCAGCTCGTCGACGTCCGTTCGCCGAAGGAGTACAGCGGCGAGCTGCTCGCGCCAGAGAACCTCCCGCAGGAAGGCGCGCAGCGGGGCGGCCACATCCCCGGCGCGAAGAACATCCCGTGGGCGCAGGCGGTGAAGGAGGACGGGACGTTCAAGAGCGCCGATGAGCTGCGCGAGCTCTACGGCACGAAGGGCGTCGCGCCCGAGCGCGAGACGATCGCCTATTGCAGGATCGGCGAGCGCTCCTCGCACACGTGGTTCGTGCTCACGTACCTGCTCGGCTACCCGAAGGTGCGCAACTACGACGGCAGCTGGACGGAGTGGGGCAGCCTGATCGGAGCGCCGATCGAAGCGGGCTAGTTGGCGCCGGGCGCACCCGCGATGACCCGGTCGGTGACCGCGAGGAGCTGATCGACCGCGAACGGTTTCGCGAGATGGCCGCTCGCGGAGAGACGCTCGGCCCAGAACTGAGCATTCGGCCCCGCGGTCATCACGACGAGCGGGACGTCCAGACCCCGTTCGTGGAGCTTCCGTGCGAACGTACCGCCGTCGACGAGGGGCATGTGCACGTCGAGCAACACGACCGAGGGGCGCGTCCGACCGACCAGGGCGAGGGCCTCCTCGCCGTTCGAGGCCGTCGCGACCGCGTAGCCGTGCTCCCGGAGCACGTCGCGCACGATGCTCAGGATCGCGGGGTCGTCGTCGACCACGAGCACGAGGCGCTCGGCGCGCCCCGCTGCGGTGCGCGGCCGTTCGGTCCGCGCGACGAGCTTCTCCGCGCGGGTGCGATCGCGCCACGAGGCGATCCAGCCGAGCACCTCGTCCGCCGGCATCGGCCGCGCGACGAAGTAGCCCTGCACGACGTCGCACCCGCTCGCCGCGAGCAGCTCCCACTGGCGACGCTCCTCGACGCCTTCGGCGATGACCTCGAAGCCGAGCTCGTGCGATAGACGGATCGCCGCGCGGACGATCGCGTCGCTCCGCTCCTCGGTCGCCATGGCCACGATGAACTGGCGATCGATCTTGATGCCGTCGACCGGCAGGCGTTGCAGATAGGCCAGCGAGCTGTATCCGGTGCCGAAGTCGTCGATCTCGACGCCCACGCCGAGCTCGCGCAGCTGCCCGATGGTGTGGCTCGCGTGCTCCGGCTCGGTCATGAGGACGCCCTCGGTGATCTCGACCGAGAGCGCTCTCGGCTCGGTGCCCGCTCGTGACGTCGCGGCGCGGATGCGGTCGATGAGCGACGCGTCCGCGAACGCCCGGGCGGACAGGTTGACGGCGACGCGCAGCCGCGGCAGCGACCGCCGCCAGCCGGACACGTCGGCGAGGGCGCGGTCCAGGACGAGCTCGGTGAGCGGGCGGATGAGCCCGGTGCGTTCGGCGAGCTGGACGAATTCCGCCGGTGGGATGGTCCCTCGGTCCGGATGGTCCCAGCGGGCGAGCGCTTCGAACCGCACGACCTCGCCGGAGCGCAGCGCGACGAGCGGCTGGTACCGCAGACCGAGCGAGCCGTCGGCGATCGCACGGCGCAGCTCCGCACGGAGCGCGAGCCGGCCGACCCGCTGCGGGTGGATCTCCGGCGGGCAGACCGCGTACGTGTTCGCCGAGCGCTTCGCGATGCCGAGGGCGATATCGGCGGCGGCCTCGATGCCGCGCACGTCGTCGGCGTGGTCCGGGTACACGGCGATGCCGACGCTCGCGCCGACCTCGATCTGCCCTTCCGCCGCGGCGAACGGCTGCTCGAACGCCGCGAGCAGGCCTCCCGCGACGCGCTCGGCGGCCTCGAGCCCTTCGCCGGGAAGGAGCAGACCGAACTGATCGCCGCCCCAGCGCGCGAGCATCCGTGGCGGGGCGGCGACCGAGGCGAGGCGCTCCGCGATCCGGACGAGCAGCTGGTCGCCGACGACGTGGCCGAACGTCTGGTTCACCTCGACGAAGTCGTCGAGGTCGATGACGAGGAGCGCGAAGGGCCGGCTCCCACCCGCGGCCGCGGCATGGGCCTCGACGAGCGCCCGGTGCAGCCGCCGGGCATCCGGCAGGTCCGTCAACGGGTCGAGCTCCGCCCGGCGCTCTCGTTCCTCGACCAGCGCGCGATGCTTGATGAGGACAGCGGCTTGATCCGCGAGCAGCTGGCACATCGCCAGGTCGTCGTCGGCGAAGATCGAGACGTGCGAGCTCATGGCGCTGATCGCGCCGAGCACCTCGTCCGCGGTCCGGATCGGCGCGGCGACGAGCATCTTCACATCGCGTTCGCGGTACAGGTCCGCGCGGGCCGGCACGTCGCGGACCGGATCGAGCGATACGACGGCGTGCCCCGCGCGTATGGCGCGCCCCGCGAAGGTCTCGTCCACCGGGGCCTCGTAGCTGGCGCCGGTGCCGACGAACCTGAGACGCTCGGATCCGGCCGGCACGCCGATGAGCACGCCATCGAAGCCGAGCGCGCTCCGCGCGCCGGACGCCAGCTCGCGCAGGAGGCCGTCGGTGTCCGCGGAGGCGGCGAGCTGCGGCGCGCGCGAGAGGAACGAGCGCAGCTCCGGCTCCTGCCAGAGGCGCCGGAGCCAGAGCGGTGGCGCGAAGCCCACGAGGTACGCGATACCTGCGCCGAGCGTGCTGAACGGCTGGACCAGAACGATCGGCGTGTCGGCGACGACGGGCAGGGCCGCGATCGCTCCGGCCCCGAACAGGCTCACCGCAGCGAACACCGTGCCGATCGCGATCGCCGTGTATCGCCGCCCCGTGACGCCGCGCGAGCGGCGCGCCTGGCGCGCGAATGCCAGCGCCGACCAGGCGATCGGCGCGACCACGTACGCCGTCGCCGCGGCGCCGAGCGCGGGCGGGAGCGCGCCGTGGAGCAGCACGAACGTCACGGTCAGCGCTACGAACCCCGCGCCGGCGCCCCACATGATCGGACGCCGGATCGCCGCGAAGTCCCCGACGAGGCGCAGCATCAGATAAGGCAGGGCGAGGATCAGGGCCTCGCTGATGACGAGACGCGCCTCACGTGGAGCGCCGAGGACTGCCGCGATGCGCGAGACCGTGACGAGCAACGCCATGGTCCCGAAGAGCAGCGCGATGTCGACGCTCGCTGCGCGTCGCTCGCGGAACGCTCGGATCGCGACGACCGCGAACGTCACCCACAAGAAGGCCTGGCTCGCCGGTGCCAGGACGACCGCCAATTCGCGCGCGATGTCGTTCAACTGACGCGCCGCCGCCCGGCTCCCCTGCTGGGGCGCACGGGGGGCGGACGAGCAGACGGCAGGCCACTCGTGTCGATCGACCCCGCTCGATCCAGCGCTGATACCGAATGCGCACCGGGCGCTATACGAATGGGTAGGGGGAGCCCCTCTCCAGGATCCTGCGGCGCGTGCTTCCTAGTCGAGCGCCTTCGCGCGGCGAACGGGGATCGCGCCCGTGTACGCGGCGAGGCTCAGGTCCAGCGCGCGCTCCAGCGAGAGCTTCAGCCCGTACAGATCGCTGCGCTTCTTGATGTCGCGCAGCTCGCTCTGATCGCCGAGCGCGCGCAGGAGGTGATCCGACGGTCCGAGCACGCTGACGATGAACGGCGGCGACATGAGGCGGCCGTTGATCTGGATCGTGGCGCCGACGCACGCCGTCGCCGACGTGATCCGCTCGCCGTTCACAGCGATCCCCTTCGCGCCGGCCTTCCACGCCGCGTTGAAGACGTCGGTGATGTCCTGGCTGTGCACGATCGCGAGCTCGATCGACCGTCGCGGCGCGGTCGCGGGAAGGCGGCCGTCGTCGAGCGTGACGACGAGACCCTCGCCGCGCTGCGCCGTGAGGCCGCTGTCGCCGCGGAGCTCGTCGATCTGCCGCTTCAGCGCGGCGGCGCGGTCGTCGAGCGTCGCCGCCTGCTCCTGGACCGCGTCCAGCTGCGCGCGTAGGGAGACGACCTCGCCGCGGAGCCCGTCCTGCTCGCGCTGCATGACGCTCGCGGCATCGGCCAGGTCGGCGCTGTAGCGCGAGGCGATCGGCGACCGCGTCGCCTGCGTCTGCCACTGGATGCCGACGACGAGGCCGAGCAGGAGGGTCGGGACGAACAGGATGGAAGCGACGCGCATCGGCTCACTTTATGAGAGCTACAAGTGAGCCGTCCGGGACGCCATGTGAACCACAGAAAGCCGAAAACCCGATCAGGGAGCCTCTTGGACCTTCTCATTACCCACTACGACGAGCTGCATAGGCTGGCTGACCTGATGTCGGGCGACACCCCGATCGATGGCGAGAAGGAGAACAGGTCTAGGAGGCCTGTCGCGCGATCAAGGCGCCACTTCCAACATGATCTTCCCGCGACGATGCGGCGCACCAGCGAGCATTTCATGCGCTGTGCGAGCCTGTTCCAACGGCACCACAGACCCGACTTGTGCCCTCTCGGATCAGGGCGTCCCACGGCCCGACACCCGCTGCTGCGACTCGCACTAGAACCTCTCCCGTCGCTGGCCTTGGCAGCGGTATGTCCTCGATCTCGATGACGTCTGGCGAACCAAAACGGTGGATGCGGGCGGCTTTCATCGCTCAACGCTATCGCGCTCTGCTGCCGAGGACGCTGGTCTGCTCCAGGTGGTCATGTCGGTCCGGAGAACAGTGAGCCCGCCGGGATTCGAACCCGGAACCAAGGGATTAAAAGTCCCCTGCTCTGCCGTTGAGCTACGGGCCCGTCCATGACGAGTCTAGTTGCTGATCCGCACGGAGCCGCACCGCGTACAGCGTTCGATGGCTCGTGCGCTCGGTCTCGCATTCGCCGTCCTCGTCGTCGCGTGCAGCTCCGCTCCGCAGGCCATCCGCACCGATAGCGTGCGCGTCTTCGACGATCCCGCCAAGCCCGAGAAGGAATGGGGCTACGCGCCCGGTGTCATCGAGGTCGCGCGCGGCACGACGGTCACCTTCACCAACGATGGCGCCGTGTTCCACACGATCACGTCGGACGATCCGAAGCGGACGTTCGACATGGGCGCGAGCCCGAAGGAGAAGGTCCAGATCCGATTCGACGTCGCCGGAACGTGGTCGTACCACTGCGGCGTGCATCCGGACATGAAAGGCGCCGTGAAGGTCTGCGACGGCGAATGCCGGTGAGGACTCTCACCGGATCCTCATGCGATCGGGGCCGCTGATCCGTCATGCTGGCGTCGTGAGAACGATCGCGGTGCTCCTCCTGTCCCTCTTCGCCTTCGCCGTCTGCGGCGGAGCGGCGCAGCCGGCACCGACGCCCAGCGCCGCCCAGGCCACGACGGCCACGCCGACCCCGGCCGCGACGGCGACGGCCGCAGCGATCGTCGCCGAGGGCGGACTGACCTTCACCGTGTCCACGGGTTCGAAGGCGGTCGTCCGCGTGACGGAGCAGCTCGCGGATCGGCAGAACCTGAGCGACGCCGTCCTCACGAGCGAGAAGGTGAGCGGGGAGTTCACGCTGCTCCCGAACGGCACGTTCGCGCCGACGTCGAAGATCACGGTCGACCTCACATCGCTCGCGAGCGACAACCGCCAGCGCGACAACTTCATCAAGAACGACACGCTCGAGACGCGGCGCTTCCCTGAAGCGACGTTCGTGCCGACGAAGGCCGATGACGAAGGACGTCACGTTCGACGTCAAGGCGACCCGCACCGATGCCGACCTCACGTCGACCGCCACCGTGACGCCCGCGCTCCAGTTCGGCACCTTCGGCATGACGCAGCCGCGGGTCTTCTCGGTGCTGTCCATCAAAGACGAGATCCGCCTCGAGGTGCAGCTGGTCGCGAAGCAGAAGGCTTAGCGGCCTTCGCTCACATCCGCTCGGTCCGGTCTTTCACAGCGGGCGGGGCGGGGACCACGATGGGCTCGCGCTCCACGTCGGACGCGAACAGGTTCTTGTACGTGAGCCCCGCGAGCGCAGCGCCGGCGAACGGTCCGAGGAGATACACGAACCAGTTGTCGAAGAACACCGCGCCGACCGCGGGGCCGAACCAGCGCGCCGGGTTCATCGCGGCACCCGTGAGCGGCCCGCCC
>WNFU01005960.1_pt1 | contig 15283 bp, 15 predicted proteins | sample 5400121 | NCBI WGS metagenome assembly WNFU01 (sample SAMN13153360, study PRJNA577476) | soil metagenome | isolation source: 100 cm soil or saprolite under grassland replicate 1 | place: USA:California | collected 2016-06-15
CGCATAGCGAACTCTAGGCAGGACAGTGCCGGCGGTTCGGCCGACCGACTCGCGCGGGATGCCGGCGCGCCGCGCCCATTTTGGCCTGTTGCTCATCGATGACCTGCAGGGCGGCAGCCTGAGCAAACCGGATATTCACGTGGCGCCGCATCGGCGCCGTTTGTGCCGAAAGCGCGCCGCGGTCGTGCACCGACGCGACGGTGGATCGTGCGGGGAGTCAGGCCCTGGCCCCGACCGCCTCGACCGCCAGCTTCGCGGCCTCGGTCGGGCTACGCCCCACCCGTACGTCCTTGGCCTCGAGCGCCTCCTTCTTGGCCTCGGCGGTGCCCGAGGAACCGGAGATGATCGCCCCCGCGTGGCCCATCGTCTTGCCGGGCGGGGCGGTGAAGCCGGCAATGTAGGCGACGACGGGCTTGGTCACCGACTCGGCGATGAACTCGGCGGCGCGCTCCTCCGCATCGCCCCCGATCTCGCCGACCATCACGATCAGCTCCGTCTCGTCGTCGGCCTCGAACAGCGTCAGCACGTCTATGATGCCGGCGCCGGCCTGCTTGAGCTCGTTGCCGATCTGGTAGGTCAGCGTGCCCGATTTCGAGACGACTCCGATCGGCCCGGGGTCGAAGAAGTGCGCCGGGATGATCCCGACGTTCGACTTGCCCGGCGACAGCACGCCCGGGCAATTTGGGCCGATCAGCCGCACGCCGGCGTCCCTGGCGTTCCAGTAGACCCGCAGCATGTCGTGGACCGGTATGCCCTCGGTGATCGCGATAACCGTCTCGATGCCGGCGTCGATCGCCTCCTCGATCGCGGCCGCGGCGAAGCGCGCCGGGACGAAGACCATCGACGTGTTCGCGCCCCGCTCGCCGACGGCCTCCGCGATCGTGTCGAACACGGGGACTCCGTCGACGTCCTGGCCGCCCTTGCCGGGGGTCACCCCGGCGACCAGGTCGGTGCCGTACTCACGGTTGCGAAGCCCGTGGAAGCTGCCCTCGCGGCCGGTCAGGCCGGAGACGACGAGCTTGGTGTCCGTCCCGACGATGATCGACATCAGTTCGCCAGCTCCACCACGCGCTCGGCGGCGCCGAGCATCGTCTTCTCGACGTGCAGGTTGGGCAGGTCGGCGTCGGCGAGCAGGCCGAGGCCCTCCTCGGAGTTCGTCCCGTCGAGCCTGACCACGACCGGCATGTCCATGTCGACCTGGTTGTAGGCCTCGATGATCCCCCTGGCGACCTCGTCGCAGCGGGTGATCCCACCGAAGATGTTGAACAGGACCCCGGTGACCTTCTCGTCCGACGTGATCACCTCGAGGGCGTCGACGATCGCCTCGGCCTTCGAGCCACCGCCGGCGTCGAGGAAGTTGGCGGGCTTGCCACCGGCCTGGGCGACGACGTCGAGCGTCGACATGCAGAGCCCGGCGCCGTTGCCGAGGATTCCGACGTTGCCGTCGAGCTTGACGTAGGTGAGGCCCTTCTCCTTCGCCATCTGCTCCTGGGGATCCTCGGCGGAGGTGTCGCGCATCTGCGCGACCTCGGGCTGGCGGAAGAGCGCCGAGTTGTCGACCGTCACCTTGGAGTCGAGCGCGACGACGTCGCGGTCCGACGTGACGATCAGGGGATTGACCTCGATCAGGGTCGCGTCGGACGCGTTGAAGGCAGCGTAGAGCTTTAGGAGGACCTCGGCGACGCCGTCGACGACGTCGTCGGCGACCTTGGCGTCACGTGCCAGAGCGCGCGCGGCATCGGCGTCGAAGCCGTTGGCCGGCGGGACGTGGCGCTTGACGAGCGCATCGGGGTCGCGTTCGGCGATCTCCTCGACGTTCATCCCACCCATCGCCGACAGGATCGTCATCAGCTTCTTCGCGGAGCGGTCGAGGATGATCGAGGCGTAGTACTCGGCGTCGATGTCGGAGGCGCGCTCCACCCACACCTCGTGGACGGTGAACGGACCCTCGCCGCGCGGGCCGCGGATGTCCATTCCGAGGATCGCCTCGGCGTGCTGACGGGCCTCGTCGCGGCTCTCGGCGATCTTGATGCCGCCCGCCTTGCCGCGACCGCCGATCTGGACCTGGGCCTTGATGACGCAGGGATAACCGACCTCGTCGGCCGCCGCGACCGCCTCGTCGACGCTGCTCGCCGGACGCCCGTCGGGAACCGGGACGTCGTGCTTGGCGAAGAGCTGCTTTCCCTGGTATTCGAGGAGATCCATGCGGCGCCCGCGGCAGCCTATCCGACGCCGGCTCGGCTCACCCTGCGCTGCCGGCGAGCGGCTCGAGCTCGACGGCGCCCTCGCCCTCGACGACGCGGATCACCTCGACCTCGTTGCCGCCGGCACGGAACGCGCTCGGCGGGACGACCACGCTGACGTAGATACCGCCCCCGATCTCGTAGCAGCGCCCGACAGCGGCGATCCTTCCGTTGACGGCCACTGCGATCGGCTCGTCCGCGCCGACGTCACCGCTGATCTGGCCGCGGACCAGCGCCGGCACGGCGAGCGAGCCCGGGTCGACGTCGTCGTAGAGCTCGCCGTCGGTGAGCGCGAAGGTGGGGGCGCCGGGCGCCGCCTCGGACGGTACACGGCGCCCGATCAGCCCGGCGTGGGGGCCGAACCCGTAGACGTCTCCCCAGCCGCCCGACCCGAACAAGGCCAGCTTGTGCTCGACGACCGCGTCGCGGCGCTCCAGGTAGTCGTCGAACGACAGCGTCTGTGCGCCCCCGTAACGGTCGGCGACCGATACCTCGCCCGCGGTCGCGTCCGCCTCTCCGTCAGGCTCGCCGGTCAGCGGCTCGCCCGCGGTCTCGAACGGCAGCTCGGCACCGAGCAGGTCGGCGATCGTCGGCAGCAGGTCGACGGACTGGGCGAAGCGGTCGTCGACGCCGCCGCGGCGCTGGCCGGGGGCCTTGACGAACAGCGGCACTCCGGCGATCTGCTCGACCGTCTGCTCGGTCACCTCGCGGCGGTAGATCCCCGGCTCGAAGGCGATCCCGTGGTCGGCTGTGACGACGACGAGCGCCCGCTTCCAGATCCCGAGATCGCGCAGTCGCCGCATCAGCTCGCCGATCAGGCGGTCCGCATAGCCGGCCTGGAGCAGGTGGCGCTGCCACGAATGCTCGACGAGCCACGCCTGTGACGTCCAGCGGCCGTGCTCGCCCGCGAACGCCTGAAGGCTCGGGTCGCCGACCGGATAACCGGCGCCGTTCGGCAGGTACTGCCACGGCTGGTGCGGGAGCTCGATGTGCAGGAAGTGCAGGGCGCTGCGCTGACGACCGATTCCATCGACGAAGCGCTCGAACTGGGCGGGGCGCGCAGCGTAGGGGCCACCGCCGAGCGCCTCGGTCTGCTCGGCTTCGGCCGCGCCCGGCGCATCGAGGCCGCCGGCGGCGAAGTCGCCAAACGTCGTGTCCACGGGCGGCAGGCCCTCGCGGTAGGCGTCTGGCAGCAGGACGTGCGCCGCGACGATCGAGAGGTCCGCGACGAGGTCCTTCATGCGCTCGGCGAAGGGATCGCCGCTCTCTCGCGCGCACAGGCTCGCCGGGCACAGGCTCGTCACCGCCTCGTGCACGTCGAGCTCATAGCTACCCCCCAGCAGCGTGAACAGGTTGTCGGGCTGCGACGGGGCGTTGGGCAGCGTGTCGGCACCGGGATCGCTGCCCGTGAGAAACGCCGGGACCGCGCGGTTGGTGAAGTCGGCGACGGTCGTCGCGTTGCGATACCACGTCGCCTCGCGCGAGAGCTCCGCGAAGGCCGGATAGCGGCGAGCGTCTATCCGGCCGCGCTCGTCAAGCAGCGATGCGACCGGGAACTCGTCGAACACGACCACCACCACCGGCGCGCTCGACCGGACCTCGGCGTCGAGCGCGCTCACGTCGCGCTGCGGAAGGACGAGGTCGCGAACGGGGGAGATGAACAGGAAGATGGCGACGAACAGCACGGGGGCCGGGGCAAGCACGGTCAGTACGGCGGGGACGAACCGGGTGCTCGCATACGCCGCCGCCGCCGCGGATCCCACCCCCAGCGAGCCCGCGACGAGAATCCCGGCGGGCAGCCCGGTCAGCGAGTCGAGCGCCTGGAGCGCCAGCGCCGCGACGAGCAGGCCGACGAACGCCAGGTGCGAGCCGCGCCGAGCCCGGGGGCCGACCAGCCCCGCGACGGCCTCGACCCCGAGCATCGCCGCCGGCGGCAGGGCGACGAGCCCGATCGCGAGCAGGATGATGTCGCCGCGCGGGTTACCGCGTGCGACGAAGAACTCCGGGCTGTCCCACAGGATCTCGAAGAGCGGCTGGCCAAATCCGAACGCCCACAGCACGGCGAGATGGGCGCCCCCCAGCCACAGCTCGCGCCGCCCGGAGCTCACCGCGCGACCCTATCAGCGGTCACAGCAGGGATTTTCGAGGCCAGTTGCGATAATGCCGCGCTTCATGCCCATCCCTCGCGACGTCAAGAAGGACCTCAAGTGGGTCACGGCCGACTGCTACGGCACCCTGATCGATTGGGAGAAGGCGATCGTCGATGCGTTCAACGAGGAGGCCGCGAAGGACGGCTTCACGATCGACGAGGCGAAGCTGCTCGAGCGCTTCTTCCCGATCCAGACCGAGATCATGGCCGGCTCCTACGAGCTGTATGCGGAGGTCCTGCGGCGCACGGCGGTCAACGTGGCCGAGGAGCTTGGGTGGCAGCTCGAGCCCGCGCGCGCGCAGTTTCTTCCCGACTCCGTGGCTCGCTGGCAGCCGTTCCGGGAGGCAAACGCGGCGATGGACCGCCTGTCCAAGAAGTTCGAAATCGGGATCATCTCCAACATCGACGACAAGCTGCTGGGCCTGTCCCGCCGCCACCTGCGCACCGACCTCGACATCGTCGTCACGGCCCAGCAGGTCCGCAGCTACAAGCCCGACCCCGCCCACTTCAAGGAAGCCGCCCGGCGAATGGGCGGCAAGAAGGGGTGGCTCCACATCGGGTCGAGCTACTACCACGACGTCGCGCCCGTGCTGAAGATGAACGTCCCCGTCGTCTGGGTAAACCGCCACGGCGAGGCCCTGGACGGGCGCAAGCCGCCGACCGCGCAGGTCAAGAACCTGCGCGAAGCGACGAAGCTGCTCGGCGCCGGCTCCTGACCGTCCCCGAACCGGCGCCGATCCGATCCGACCGCGCCGACGAGGCGATGGTCGCCCGCGCCCGCGAGCGCTTTAGCGGCGGCCGCGCCCGGTCCGGCCGGGCGGGCGGCGCACTGCCCAACGTCGTGCTGATCGGCGGGCTGAAGTGCGGGACCACGAGCCTTCACCATTACCTCAACCTGCATCCCGAGATCGGGATGTCGCGCCCCAAGGAGCTCAACTTCTTCGTCTCGGAGCTCAACTGGCCGCTCGGCCGCGACTGGTACGCGAGCCACTTCCGCCCCGCTGATCCGGTCCGCGGCGAGACCTCACCTCACTACACCAATCGGCCGCGCTTCGAGGGCGTCGCCGAGCGGTTGGCCGAGACGCTCCCCGACGCTCGGCTGATCTACATGGTCCGCGACCCGATCGACCGCATGCTCTCCCACTACCTGCACAACCTCGGCGGCGGCTACGACGACCGCCCGCTTGCCGAGGCGCTGTCCGATCCGCACACGGCCTACGTGGACCGGGGCCGCTATTTCTTCCAGCTCGAGCCCTACCTGGAGCACTTCGACACAGACCGGATCGAGCTCGTATCGCGCGAGGAGCTAAAGCGCGACCGCGCCTCGACGATGCGGCGCGTGTTCGGATTCCTCGGCGTGGACGAGGGCTTCAGCTCGCCGCAGTTCGAGCGCGAGTGGGAGACGGGGACCGCCAAGGGCAGCGGCCGGTTTCGGGTCATGGACCGCGCCGTCCGGCTCCCCGGTCTGCGCGCCCTCGATCGCAACTTCGATCGCCTGCCCGAGGGACTGCGCTGGGCGGTCGAGCGCCTCGTCCACGATCCCGACGCCGGCGCGGCGCCCAAGCCCGAGCTGCCACCCGATCTGCGGGCCCGGCTCGTCGATCTCTACCGCCCCGACGTCGAGCAGCTGGAGCGCTGGGCCGGGCGGGACTTCGGCTGGCTGGGCTGAGCGCGTCCGCTGGGCGATACTGCCGGCGTGTCGCGCGACAACGTCGAGCTGATGCGAGAAGGGCTGGAGGCGTTCGAGCGCGATGGAGTCGAGGCTTTGCTCGACTACATCCATCCGGAGTTCGAGGTAACGACACCGCCCTCCCTGTCGGTCGAGCCCGACACGTATCGCGGCCACGACGGCGTGCGGCGATACTTCGACTCCTTCTACGAGGTGATGGACGAGGTTCGCTTCGTCCCCGAGGAGTTCATCGAGGTGGGCGACCGGGTCGTGATCCCGCTGCAGGTCGTGGCGCGCGGCCGCGAGACGGGGATCGAGGCCACCCAGAGGGTCTTTCAGGTATGGAGCGCGCGCGACGGCAAGGCGATCCGAGTCGAGGTCTTCCCGACCCGGGAGGAGGCGATCGCGGCGGCGCAGCGCTCGGCCTGACCGCTCCGCGACGCTCCCTCCGCCCGATCGCCGCGCCTAATTAACCTTGGGAGCGATGCGGATCGCAGTCGCAGCCGACGAGCGCACGGGGATCGCCGAGGCGATCGTCGGGGAGCTTCGTCGCCGCGGGCACGAGCCGCTCACGCACGGCGCGCTGAGCGACGCCGACCGCGACGACTGGGCATGGGCGAGCGAAGCCGCGGCGCGCGACGTCGCCGAGGGCCGCGCCGAGCAGGCGGTCGTCTGCTGCTGGACCGGGACCGGCGCCTCGATCGCGGCCAACAAGGTCGGGGGCATCCGCGCCGCGCTGTGCGCCGACGGGCCGACCGCGGCCGGGGCGCGGCGCTGGAACGACGCCAACGTCCTGGCGCTCAGCCTGCGGGCGACCTCGGAGGCCGAGCTGGGCGAGATCCTCGACGCCTGGTTCGAGGGCCAGCCGAGCCCTGAAGCCGGGGATCGCGCCAACGTCGAGCACCTGGCCGAGATCGAGAGCCCCGAAGCGTAGGGCGAGCGTGCGGCGCCTGTTTCCCGATCCCGCGCCGACCACGCCCGCCGAGCAGTACACCCACCTGCGGCTGGGCGAACACGCGTATGACGACCGCCCCTACGTCGTCTCCAACTTCGCCGTGACCGTCGACGGCCGCGCCACGATCGAAGGGCGCGCCGGACCGATCGGCAGTCGCACCGACATGGAGGTCCTCCACCTGCTGCGCACCCAGGTCGACGCCGTGCTGATCGGCGCCGGGACGATGCGCGCCGAGTGCTACGGGCGCCTCGTCCCAGACCCCCGGCTTCGGGGCCACCGCGAGCGGGCGGAGAGCCTCGCCCACGACCCCCTCGCGGTGCTCGTCACCCGCAGCCTCGACCTGCCGTGGGAGTGCGGGCTGTTCACCGACGGAGGGCGCGTGCTGATCCACGCCGCCGGCGAGGACGAGATCCCCGACCTCCCGACCTCGACGCGCGTCGTCCGCCACGAGGGAAGCGTCGACCTCGCCGCCGCCTTGCGGATGCTGCGCCAGGAGCGCGGCGTGCGCGCCCTGCTGTGCGAGGGCGGGCCCCACACCCACGCCCAGCTAATCGAGCAGGACCTGATCGACGAGCTGTTCGTCACGATCGCCCCGAAGCTCGCAGGTGGCATCGGGCCCGGGCTGCTGGAGGGCGCGGCCGAGCAGCCGCGCGCACTCGAGCCCGCGTGGCTGCTCGAGGACGAGGGCGAGCTCTTCGCGCGCTACCGCCTTCGGCGCTGAGGCGATCGCCGGCCGCCGCTCGTCGCGGTCGCTACGGCGGCGGGATCAGGCCCTGCTGCTCGACGCGACGCTCGCCGCGGCGAAGCATGCGCAGCGCGAGGATCGTGCTCGCGAGGATCGCCGCGAGGCCGGAGCTGACCTGGATGCTGAGGATCCCCTCGGGCGTCCAGTAGACGTCGCGCAGGTCGAGCAGCAGCGCGGCCTCGTCGAAGGTGAGCCCCACCCCGGCGCCAAAGGGAACGGCGAGGGCCGTCTCGAGACGGTCGCTGTCGGTGACCAGCGCCGCCCCGCCGCAGCCGAAGGCGAGCAGGATTCCGGGCACGAAATGGTGGATGTGACGGCCGCCGAGGCTGACGCTCCCGAGTGGCCACCATCCGCCGCGCTGGCCGTGCGCCGAGAGGCGGACGAGCGCGAACGACAGCACGAAGCCCGACAGCAGGTTGAACAGGGCCGTCTCGCCGCGCGGCGCCGACTCATAGCCCTCGAGCGCCACGGTCACCGTGTCCGCGGTCGCGAGGCTCGCGGTCTCGATCGCATGCGCGGCGCTCTCGATCGTCCCCTCGGCCTCGGGGCGGTCACGGCGCCGGCGCCGCGCCATTCGCAGCCCCTCGCCGGCGATCACGCTGCCGGCGGTCGCGACCGCGAGAGCCGCGAGACTCGCCGTGACGCGCTCGGCCCGCCCCCAGCCCCGGCGACGAAACAGGGTCCTCAAAGCCGGACCAGGTTCTCCGCCCTGATCCCGCGGGTGACTCCCCGGAAGTCCAGCACGAGGGGCGAATCGGCGACCACGCGCTCGTAGTCGACCTCGGAGTGGGCCGTGACCACGCAGACGATGTCCGCGCGCGGCAGCTCCTCCTCGAGGTCGGTGGAGCGCAGGTCCAGCTCGGCGAGCTCGGGCACGTGGGGATCGTGGTAGGCGAGCTCGGCGCCGAGCCCGCGCAGCAGGCGCACGATCTTGAGCGCCGGCGACTCGCGCAGGTCGCCGACCCCGGCCTTGTAGGCGACGCCGAGCAGCAGGATGCGCGATCCGTTGACCGGCTTGCCGGCGTCGTTGAGCGCCCGCTCGATCCTTTGCACGCAGAAGTGCGGCTGGGTCTGGTTGATCTTCCCCGCGAGCTCGACGAACTCGGTGTAGAAGTCGTGCTCGCGAGCGGCGAACGCGAGATAGAACGGGTCGACGGGCAGGCAATGGCCGCCCATTCCCGGCCCCGGCTCGAAGCGCATGAAGCCGAACGGCTTCGTTGCGGCCGCGTCGACGACCTCCCAGATGTCGATCTCCATGCGCTCGCAGAGCCTCGCGAGCTCGTTGACGAGCGCGATGTTGACCGACCGGAAGATGTTCTCGAGCAGCTTGCTGAGCTCCGCGGCCTCGGGACCCGAGACGGCGACTACGTCGTCGCAGATCAGGCCGTAGAGCTCCACCGCGCGGTCGCGGCATGTCTCGGTCAACCCGCCGACGATCTTCGGCGTGGTGCGAATCGTGTAGTCGGTCCGGCCGGGATCGATCCGCTCGGGCGAGTACGCGAGGTGGAAGTCCCGGCCGGCGGCGAGCCCCGACTCCTCGAGGATCGGCTTCAAGCGGTCCCGGGTGGTCCCGGGATAGGTGGTGGATTCGAGCACCACCAGCTGGCCCTCGCGCAGCACAGGGGACAGCGAGGTCGCCGCGTCGACGAGGTAGGTGAGGTCGGGCTCGCGATGATTGGCGAGCGGCGTGGGGACGCAGATCAGCACCGCGTCGCACCCAGCGAGGTCACCGTGGTCCGCTGTCGCGGCGAGTCGCTCGCTCGCCGCGGCAAGCTGGGTGGCGGGCACGTCCTCGACGTCGCTCTCGCCACGGCGCAGCCGTTCGAGCTTGCGCGCATCCGCGTCGAGGCCGACGACGTCGTGCCCGGCCTCGGCGAATGCGATCGCGAGCGGCAGGCCCACGTATCCGAGGCCGATGATTCCGACCTTCATGCGGGGGAAGTGTAGGTAGGTAGCCAGGCGCGGATCGCATCAGCCGCCGGCCCTGGATCGACCTGTACATCCCCCACGGCGCTGGCCCTGTCACCGAGCCCCTCGCGCGCGAGGTTGGCGACGGCCGCCTCGTCAACGCACAGCAGCAGGTCGCAGAGACGGTCGGGGATCGCGCGCTCGACCTCGGTCGGGTCGCGGCGTCCGCCGCCGCGCACCCCCGCGTCGAGGCGTGCCTGGGGCAGGCCGAGCTTGATGCCGACCAGGGCCGCCGCCGCGACCTCGGGGCCGTCTCCGCACAGCAGCACGGCGGGGGGGCGGGCGTCCACGAGGCGCGTCTCGACGGCGAGCATCGCCGCCGCGATTCGTCCCGCCCCGCTGCCCTCGGTCGCCTCCAGCTCGGCTGCGTCGTGGGCCGGAAGCCGGGGGGCCAGGGCGGTCGTCTGGGCCGTGGCGCCGGGGGCGCAGAGGACCAGCAACGGGCGGCGAACGAGATTCATGCGCAAATAGCGTGACTAACCGCTCGGTCGAAGGGGTATAAGCGGCTCAACTCGTCTTGTGCTCCGGGTAGGGTTTCCGATCGAGATGAAGAGGCTTCTGGCTCCGGCCACGCTCGGGCTCAACGCCGCCAGGCACCTCGCCTGGTACGTGACCTATCACGTCTCCGGCGAGCCCCGCCTCAGGCACTAGCACCCTTCCCTACGATCCCGGGCCGTCCCCGCCCGAGCGGTGCGCGCCGCCGGCACGCGCCCACCCCCGGGACACGGGTTGTGAACTCCGTGTGACCGGATGCAGAAAATCCGCCCGCCGCGTCTGATTGCCTGCTATACGTCCCGTTTGACAACCGGGTCGAGCGGGCACAACCCACACCCGGCAAGGAGATGGCTGGAGCCCAGCGCAGCCGAGCGCCCAGGGGGCGCGCCGCCGAGACCCGGAGGGAGGGGGCCTCGGATTTCGCGATCGCCGAACGTGAGGACAGCCTGGTGTGGATCCTCGGCTCCTCGCGCAGCGGCAGCACCTGGATGCTGCGCATGCTCGCCGACCTGCCGCGCGTCGTGCCGCTCGACGACCCGCACCTCGGACACCATCTCGGGGTATGGCGGCCGATCGCGCTGGCGTGGTCGCACCGCGATCGCGTCCCCGACCTCAACATCCTGCCTGAGGTCAAGCGCGACAAGCCCGATTACTTCTTCTCCGACGAGTACAGGCACGTGTGGCTCCCCGCGCTGCGCCGCATGGTCGCCGAGCGCTTCGACGTTCAGGCGCGCGATCGGGCGCGGGAGCGCGGCATCGACGATCCCCTGGTGATCGTCAAGGAGCCCGGCTCGCACGCCGCGGACCTCATCATGTCGATGTTCCCCGGCGCCGGCCTGATCTTCCTGCTGCGCGACGGCCGCGACGTCGTCGACTCGTGGCTCGACGCCTACAAGGCGGGATCATGGGCCCTCGAGGAAGGCGCCTACTCGGTCGGTGCCCAGGATCGGATGGCGTTCATCCGCTGGCAGTCGAGCGTGTGGCTGTACCGCACCGAGGTGGTGCAGCGGGCCTTCGAGGCCCATCCCGAGGACCGCAAGCTGCTCGTCCGCTACGAGGAGGTGCGCCAGGATCCCGCCGCGGCGCTTCAGCGGATCTGCGACCGCTTCGGCATCAGGTCGAGCGCCGACCACGTCGCCGAGGTGGCCGATCGTCACGGCTTCGTCCGGGCCCCAGGGGATCAGACCGGCCCGGGCAAGGCGATGCGCTTCGCAGAGCCAGGGCGCTGGCGACTCAACATGACTCCGGACGAGATCGAGGCGATGCTCGAGATCATGGGCCCGAAGCTCGAGGAGCTGGGCTACGTGCCTCGCCAGCCGGCGATTCTCGCAGGGCCCGCATCTCGCTGAACACGGCCGTCGGCTGCTCGGCCTCCCGCTCCACGAGCTGGTCGACTATCACGTGCGAGACGGCGTTGACCAACGCCAGGTGGGTGAAGGCCTGGGGGAAGTTGCCGAGCTGGGCACCGCTCCGCGGCTCGAGCTCCTCCGCATAGAGGCCGAGCGGGCCCGCGAAGCCGAGCAGGCGCTCGCAGAGGTCGCGGGCGCGGCCCGGCTCGCCGATCTCCGAAAACGCCGAGACGAGCCAGAACGAGCAGATCGTGAACGTGCCCTCCTCCCCCCGCAGCCCGTCGTCGGTCTCCTCCGGGCGGTAGCGCAGCACGAGGCCGTTCTCGCTCAGCTCATCGGCGATCGCGAGCACCGTGCGTCGGATCCGCTCGTCGCCGGGGGGCAGGAAGCGGACCAGGGGCGCCAGCAGGGTCGAGGCGTCGAGAGCGTCGGTGTCGTAGTGCTGGCGCAGCACGCCGCGCTCGCTGACGCCGCGCTCGAGGATCTCGGCCTTGATCTCGTCCGCGATCGCGGCCCATCGCCGCTCCAGCCCGGCCTCCTCCGGCCGCCGTTTCGCGAGCCGGGCGCCGCGGTCCAGCGCCACCCAGCACATGATCTTCGAGGACACGTAGTGCTTCGGCTCACCGCGCGCCTCCCAGATCCCCTGATCGGGCTCGCGCCACATCCGCGCCGCGTCCTCGACCTGGTCCTTGGCGATCTCCCAGCCGCGGTCGGGGAGGCGATCCTGGCTCTTGGTGTGGATGTAGATCGAATCGAGCAGGGCTCCGTAAACGTCGTTCTGGCGCTGCCGGTGGGCGGCGTTGCCGATCCGCACGGGGCGCGAGCCCGCGTAGCCGCTCAGGTGGTCGAGCGTGCTCTCCGCGAGGTCGCGCTCGCCGTCGATGCCATACATGATCTGAATCGGCTCCTCCCCGGCGTGACAGACGTCGCGCACGAAGTCGGCGAAGTCGCGCGCCTCGAGATCGAACCCGAGCGTGTGCATGGCCCAGAGCGTGAAGGTGGCGTCGCGTATCCACGTGTAGCGGTAGTCCCAGTTGCGCTCCCCGCCCGGCGTCTCGGGCAACGACGTGGTCAGCGCCGCGACGAGCGCCCCGGTCGGCGCGTAGGTGAGGCCCTTGAGGGTCAGGGCGGCGCGCTGGAGATGGCTGCGCCACGGGTGGTCGGGAAAGTGTCCGTCGGCGAGCCACGCGCGCCAGAACTCCGTGGTCACCCGTAACCGGTACGCGGCGTCCTCGAAGGTCCGCGGGTCGGCGTCCGGCGACCCCCAGGCCAGGGTGCAGAAGCATCCCTCCCCCTCCTCGAGCGCTCGCGTGGCGACGATGTCGTCGCCGTCGACCCGCAACCCGGTGTCGGAGACGAGCCGCACCTCGGGATCCCCGCCCGACGTCGTCGCCGTCTTGCCGCCCCCTTCCCCGACAGCCCATCGGGGACGCGTCGCGCCGTAGCCATAGGCGAGATCGCAGTGCAGCTCGAGCTCGACCCTGCCCTGGACGCACCTCGCGGTGCGCACCAGCCCCGCGTCCGCATCGTGGCCGGTCGGGGGGCGAGTGTGCTCGTGATCGGTCTGCTCGCGCCACTCGGAGACGGTCAGCGCGTCCCGGACCACGACCCAGCCTTCCTCGCACATCCACGTCGTCTCGAGGACGTTCGTGCCCGGCACGTAGCGGCGCGCAAGTGGGACGACCACGTCGGTCGGGCCGAACCGGAACGAACCCGCGCCGCGGTCGAGGATCGCGGTGAACACGCTCGGCGAGTCGAAGCGTGGCAGGCACAGCCACTCGACCGAGCCATCCGGCGCGATCAGCGCGCCGGTATGGCAATCGGATAGGAACCCGTACTCGCCGATCCGCGGAAACGGGGTCTCACCGAGGTCGCCGTCAACCACCTGGCGGGTGACTGTACAGCCGCCCAGCGGATGGTCGTGCGCTACCTAACTGGCGAGACGCTCGCAGAGCAGGGTCATCGGCGTCCCGATCTTCCATAGCCACGAGCCGGCCGGCAAAAGCTCCTGGGCGCGATCGTCGATCGCCCGCACGTCGAAGCCGAGATGGGTCAGCTCCTCGAGCAGCATCGGGGTGCTCGTGCCGGCCTGCCATAGCGCCTCGGGATCGCAGTTGACGAAGAGGCGAAGCTCGGGACACAGCTCGACGGTCAGCTTCATGCCGCGAAGCGCCTCGAGCTCGGCGCCGCCGACGTCGAGCCTGACAACGTCGATGCCGCATCCGCCGATCTGGGCGTCGAGGCTGGTCGATTGCGTGTCAGGGGCCTCCCACCAGCGATTTTGGTGCGTGCTCCGGTTGCCGTCGCTGGGCGCGCGGTAGAAGGGGCGGCGGTCCGCCCATTCCCCGAGCCCGAGCGGCAGGGTGAGGACGCGCTGCTCGACGCCGTTGCGGCGCACGTTGCGACGCAGGGCCCGATAGTCCTCGGGGTCGGGCTCGAACGCCAGGACCCGGCCTCGTGGGCCGACCCGGCGCGCGGCGAGCAGCGTGTGGTAGCCGCCGCCCGCTCCCGCGTCGACGACGGTGGCGCCGCGACGGATCGCCCGCTCGAAGAGTCGGTCCTCGAAGGCCAGCTCACCGACGCCCCATGTAGCTACGTCCGAGCCGGCCACTCGCACTCGCCCCGCACCGATCATGACCTGGCGGTTTACCCGCTGGCGGGGGTCGCCAAACGTCGCGGGTCTAGGCGGAGATCCGCGCCCGCGAGGAGCGGCCGCCCGGACGCACCCGACGCGCCAAGCGGTAGCGCACGCTTACGGGCTCGCACAGCAGCTGGACATGGCCCGAGACCTCGTCGAGCCACGCGCCGGCGGGGACGAGCTCCTCGTGGACCTCCTCGATTACCCGCGCCATGAAGCCGTAGCCGCGCAGCTCCTCGAGCAGCATCTCGGCGCTCGTGCCGGCGTCGACCAGGGCCGCCGGGTTGCACTCGACGAACAGGCGCGCGTCGGGGCTCAGCTCGCGGGCCCGGCGCATGCCCCGCAGCGCACCGACGCCGTCGCGGTCGATCGCGAGCTTGATGACGTCTATCGATCGGCCCGCGACCGTGTTGTCGAGTCCCAGGATGCCGGACCAGGCCGCGATCCCGAGCGGCAGCGCGACGACACGGTTCTCGAAGCCGTTGCGGCGCACGTTCGCGCGCAGCGCACGGTAGCTCTCGGGATTGGGCTCCAGGGCCATCACCCGACCGTGCTCGCCGACCTGGCGCGCCGCGAGCAGTGCGTGGTACCCGACGTATGCGCTGCCGTCGAGGACCGCGCCGCCGCGGGGGATCGACTCCGCAAAGAGGCGCGCCATGAACGGATCGACGCGATCCGCGGCGAGCGCGTAGAGGTAATCCCCGTGGATTCTGGGGTTTCCGCCGATCTCCAGCCCGGCGACGGCGACCCTTTCCCTGTCGCCGACTGCCTGAAGCACACCCCGCCCCTACCCGAAATTGCGCCTTCTGACACCTCGCGCCGGTCGCGGGGATCAGGCGCCCAGCCAGGCGCCGATCCGGTTTCCGATCTCCTCGCCGCGATCCTCCTGGAGGAAGTGCGATGCGCCCTCGACGATCTGGGGCTCAGGCGCCCCGATCGCCTCGGCGAAGCGCCGCCCGGTCCCGGGCGGCAGGATCGGGTCCGAGTCCGCCGTCCATGATCACGAGGCGCTCGAAGCGCTGCGGGTGCTCGACCGCGAGCCGCAGCCCGATCGGCCCGCCCCAATCGTGCA
>WNFU01005752.1_pt1 | contig 15282 bp, 17 predicted proteins | sample 5400121 | NCBI WGS metagenome assembly WNFU01 (sample SAMN13153360, study PRJNA577476) | soil metagenome | isolation source: 100 cm soil or saprolite under grassland replicate 1 | place: USA:California | collected 2016-06-15
CGGCCGAATCGTCGCAAAGGACCAGGCGGCCAGTCATAGGGAGCCACCGATGGGCAGACCACTGAAAGCCACACCCAGTCCTTGCCGGGACATCCGGACCAACCATAGCCCGGACCACTCAAAGGTAGGGACCACTGACACACCCCTGACCAGCACACAAATCCGCATCAACGATCTAGCTTTGTGGAGCAGGCTGTTGAGGCTACGGCCGCCGACCGTGCGGGCCGACGCCTCGCGTCACGCCTTGCTGTCACTCCCCGGTAACAGCGCAGACTACGGGCCACCATGCGATTCGGGATCTTCTACGAGCACCAGCTCCCACGGCCGTGGGAACCCGGCGACGAGCACCGCCTGCTCACCGACGCCCTCGAGCAGGTCGAGCTGGCCGACCGGCTCGGCATCGACTACCTCTGGCTCGTCGAGCACCATTTGCAGTAGTGGGAGTTCCCTCCCACTGGTCGTGGCAGGCCGGTGGGCGGAGCTCCGGAGGATCTGATAACCCAACCGGCATGTGAGAGCCTGAGCCTGCTTCACAGGCTGTACGTGCCGTTCGGAGAAGCTGTCGTCGGCTGCCATGCCGCACGGGACGCGCTCGTGCCGCTCTGCTCCTGGGACGCACGGAGGGAAGGTCGAAGCCACAGCGACACCTGGGTTGGCTGCATCGTCTGGTCGACCACTGCGAGCAGCTCGGAGGTGAGCGTTTCCAGCTCGACCTCTTGGCGCAGGCGGACGCTGAACCGCTCGATCGTCTTGGCCGCGTCGTAGCGGCGGCGGTCGAAGCGCTGATCGACGGCTGTCTGGATGCGCTGCCGCGCCGGCTAAAACAGCGCTGCCACTGCCAGCGTCGCGCCGGCAACCACTAGGCTGGAACGGCCGCCGACCCTCGCGAACACCTGCCCAAGCACGACCAAAGCCACGGCGTAGGCCGCACCGAGGGCCACGGTGAGCAGCCCGTACACCAGCGTGCGGTTGAGCAGCCGGTCGATCTCGTACAGCCGGTGGCGGAGGACCGCCACCCAGATCGCACCGAGCAGCCCGGTCAGCGCGATCAGCGAGCCGAGCGCGCCGGCAAACGGGGAAAGAGCCACCGCGGCCAGGTCGACCATCACCCAGGGGACCGCGGCATAGGCGAACCATTTGGCCTGCTGCCGGGCCGCGCCACGCGAACGCCGCATCCGCAATAGCAGCGCGACGACGCCGATGAGCGCCAACAGGTCGGTGACAGGAAAGATTGCCGACGTGAAGATGTCGTACCAGCGTGACCACGCATCGGTCGGCGCGGCGCCCTGTGCCAACTGCGCCAGCGTTGCGCCAGGGATCGGCGCGGCGGTGATGGCGCTGCCACCGGCAAACAGCAGCACACTCGTGCCCGCCGCCCAGGCAACCGGCCGCCACCGACGCGACGGGAGCCGACCGTCGGGGAACAGCAGCAACAGCCAGGGTCCGGCCGCGACGATCGGGGTCCAGGCCCACGCGTACAGCCAGCTTGCGAACCCGCCGGCGGGCAGCGCGCCCGGATGGATCGTGAACGTATAGGCGCTGTAGACGTTGGCGAACTGCGCGATCGTCTGTGCCAGGCCCATGCCAAGGAGGATCCAGCCGATTCGGTTGTCTGCTTTGCGCGCCACGATCCGGGCGCCGAGCAGCGCGGCGGGCATGCCGAACAATGGGCCGAGCACGATGTATCCCTCGAGGAGCTGCCGCGGCGGGACCCGCCCTATGACCGCCAGCGTGATCGTGCCAAGCCCGGGCAGCCACGCCAGCCCGCACACCGACCATGCCGCTGCGACTCGGCCCGAGCGAGCCGTGTCTGGTGCCCTGAGCCCGCGTGAGGGTTGGCGCCGTCGCTCCTGCATCCTCGATGTGCTCCCCGCTGACGCGTTCGTCCCGAAGCGTAGCTTGCGGATCGTCCCGGGATCGTTACGGGCGTTCGTGGCAGTGCAGGAGGTCGGGAGCCCGGACGAATCCGATGCGGACGTGACGCTCGCCGTAACGATACCGGAGCGGTCGGGGCCCAAGATCGCTTGTGAACTAGGTCACAAAGGAGGGCCGATGAGCCTCGTCATCACCAACCCGGCGACCCGCGCCCCAGTCATCCGGGACCGCGTCGCCACCGACCAAGCCGACCACGACCGCGAGCACGAGCCGTCCAGGATCTGGATCCTGCTGGAGGCGCTGGCCCACGCCGGCGCGCTCATGGATCCCACCGGGGTGCTGGCCGCCCAGCGCTTGGCCCGCATCGGGGAGAAGCAGCGGCGCTGTGACCGCCGGTGAGAGCTTCATCCCCGCCAGGTGATCACCCCCCACCTGGGGGCCTGCAACACCTTGCTGTCACCCCCGGTAACAGCGCAGACTATCGCCCACCATGCGATTCGGGATCTTCTACGAGCACCAGCTCCCGCGACCCTGGGCCCTCGGCGACGAGCAGCGCCTGCTCACCGACGCGCTGGAGCAGGTCGAGCTGGCCGACCGGCTCGGCTCGACGACCTGTGGGAAGTCGAGCACCATTTGTGGTAGTGGAAGTTCCCTCCCACTACCGCGGCGGGTAGCCGCTTGATCAGAGAATGCGGTGGTGGAAAAGCGGGGCGTGGCTCCGGGCCGGCATGTTATGCGGCTGTCGTGACGGGCTTCTCAGTCACCCATAGAGGCGAGCATGGCCCGGAAGAACAGCGAGCCCGCCTTGGCGCTGTCGATCTCGGTGGCCTTGGCCGCCCGCACCTCCAGCGGAACCTCGAGCCGGCGCGCGCAACGCCTGACTGGGATGAGGGCGATTACCGGATTCTGTCTACAATATTCCGGACTGATGATCCGCTCCCAAGGGAGTGACCAGGTAGATGCTGTCTGGATTGCCAGATGAACCGGTCGTGCGGCCGCTCAAGCGTCCGGTCCCGTTGCGTGAGGCCGCCTACGAGGCCCTTCTCGAGCTGATAACCAGAGGTGCCCTGCGACCCGGCCAGCATCTCGTCGAAAGCGAGCTCGCGGAACGGCTCAGGGTATCGCGGCAGCCCATCCGCGAGGCGCTCCAGCGCTTGAGCAACCAGGGGTGGGTGGACCTGCGGCCCGCCCAGGGGGCGTTCGTGCACCAGCCCACCGAGGGCGAGGCCGACCAGCTCATGGCGGTTCGCGCGCTACTGGAGGCCGAGGCGGCGCGCCTCGCCACGGCGAACGCCGGCGCCGGGACGATCGAGCGGCTGCGGTCGCTGTGGCGGGACGGCGTGGCCGCGCTGGCCGCCGACGACATCGACGCCGTCGTCGCCGCCAACGCGGCCCTTCACGCCTATGTCATGGAGCTTGCCGAAAACGACGTCCTGGCCGAGCTCGCGGGCCAGGTCTCCAGGCGCGTGCGCTGGTACTACACACCGGTGGCGCGGCAACGTGGCCGGCGGTCCTGGGACGAGCACGCGGCGCTCATCGACGCGATCGCGGCGGGCGACCAGGACCGGGCCGCGCGGATCATGCGCGAGCACACCGAGCACACCCGCCGCTCCTTCCAGGCGCGCGGAAAGGACGGCGACGGCTCCTGACCCAACCCCAGGGGTCAGCGGGTCCCGTTGTCGCCGTCGGCCTTGGCCTCGGGCGCGGCCGGCTCGCCGAGCACCTTGCGGAGCCCTGCCAGCACGTACTGGTACAGCAGCAGGAACCCGAACCCGAACAGTACGCCGACGATCGCCTGGTAGATCAGGAACCCGATCGGGCCGTCTTTGAGATCCATGTCCCCCAGCAACGCCTGCTGGACCAGCCGCGACACAGCGAACGCCGCGGCCCAGTACAGGAGCGCACGACCGAAGGAGTGCAGGCGCTCGGTCTCCGCGAGCCAGCCGAACAGCACCCCAGCGCCCAGCAGCGGGATGGTGAGGGCAAGTATCGCCTCGGTGAAGCTGGAGACCCCTCTGCCGGCGATCGTCACCAGCAGCGACATGACGCCGCCGGCGACGACCGCCGTCAGGGCTCCAGCGAGCGGGCCTCGCTTCAAGGCAAGCATCGCCTTCCGTTCTGGTCCGAAAACGACCCGTCGGCTAGGGCAACGCGCCCATGACGAGCCAGCTCCAAAGGGTCCCGCCGAGGTAGAGCACCACCCCGATCGCCAGGAAGATGTTGCTGATCAGGCCCGGTCGCAGCTTCTTTTGCAGTAGCCGGTTGTTGACGAACAGCAGCAGGATGCAATAGGCGCCCATCACGCCCGCCGACAGGAACGCGAGGATGTCCAGGATGGCGCCGGGGCCGTCCTCGGTCCCGAGCCATGACAGCGTGCCGATGCCGAACAGGATGATGAACCAGACGAAGAAGATGTAGTGCCGGCTCATGCTCCAGCGCCGCGCCTTGGGGGCGAAGTAATAGGTCATATCCGCCTGGCCGCGCGAGAGCGCGTCGAACAGCCCGAAGCTCTGCTTCCAGCCGATGACGCCGATGAGCAGGAGGAAGACCGTCTTGGTCCAGCCCCCGCTGACCTGGCCGAAAGCTGCGGCCATGCCGTCAAGAGCTGCCTCACGTTCTCCCGCCCTGATGAGGTCGGCAGTTTCGGGGCTGACCTTGGTGGCGGAGATCGCCATCACCGTGAAGATGATGGTGGTGAGCATGGTGATGCCCCAGAACAGCACGGTGGCATCGAAGAAGTTCCATCTGCGCCAGCCCTGCCACTTGCTCCACTCTTCCTTGTCATCGACGTCGAAGGTGAAGCCACGGGCCGGGATGGTCTCCTTCTCGACGTCGCGCAGGCCGCGCAGACCAGCGATCTTCGGGATGTAATCGCCCATGCCGGCGCCCTTGTCACGTAGCCAAAGCGAGTACCACATCTGCTGCATGCCCGACGGGCCGGCGAACGCGACAGCGCCAACCACGATCGGGAACCACGCGTCGGTGAACCAGTCGCTGGGGAGAGGCGATCCGGGCCCCAACGCCACCGTCCCGCGGAGGGTGTCCCAGAGGTCGCCGAAGCTGCCCACCAGAGAGGCGATGATCGCCGATCCGATCACCAGGATGGACACGAACACGGTCAGCGTCGTTTCGACCACGGAGTAGACGTATTTGACGATCGTCAGAATGACCCCGACGAGGAGCAGGCCGACAACGGCCGTCGGATACCACGGCAGGGTGCCGTTGGTGAGGTTTTCGAGCGACTGCGCCCCGACGGCCATGTGGCCCGGCCAGATATAGATCAGCAGGGCGCAGGCGAAGAAGAACCACATGATCGGCCGCCGCAGCCGTGCGGCACCGAAGAAGATGCTCTCCCCGGTCGCCATGGCGTAGCGCGCCATCTCCAGCATGACCACGAGCTGGACGGTGACGCCCAGCAGGAACAGCCATCGCACGCTGGGCCCGAAGACGATCACCAGCCGCGGCCACTGGTAGGTCTCGCCGAGACCGACCCCCAGCGCCGTCAGGGCGATGCCTGGGCCGATCAGGTGGACTGGCCTAAAGGGTTTGGGGAGCTTCCTGATAGGAAGCGGGTCCTCCCGTCCCATCGGGACGGTACGCTCTATTTCCTCAACGGGTTTGGGGAGTGTGTCACCCTGCCCCATCTGGGTGGCCTGCGTATCGCCTGCTGCTGCTACGACGCGTTCATCACCGCTCGTTTCCACCGTGATTCCCCTTTGGATCGACCGCTCCATTTGCGGCAGCGGTGGACATGGGTTCTGGGTCAAGGCAGGTTGACGATGCTGACAGGGTCAGCAGAGCGATAATTCCCGGCGTTGTCGATGAGCTCGATTGCGCCGCGGTCGGACAATAGATGGAAGGAGCCGTCGGCGCTGTAGCTGCGGATGATGACGACGCTGCCGTCGGCATGCGTGTAGCGCTCCTCACTGAATTCCGGTGTGGACCGCGTCTGGCAGTCGACCGCCGCCTCGCGGGCCCATACAAACCGGTAGGGGGCCAGTGGGAGCCGCAACTCGTACGGGTAGGACTCCTCCAAGTTGGGACCCGGACCTTCCTGGGATGGACGGGCTAGACGTTCTCTTCATCACCACCTTTCGCCTGCAGGGCCTGCACCTCGGCGGCGAGCCGCTCGCGCTGGCCGTGCTCGCTGAGGTCCAGGACCTCCACCAGCTCGTAACGCTTCCCCGCGGCGCGGCCGTCGGCCAGCCGCACCGGCGCCCCTTCCCGCCAGATCTCGAAACGCGGGTGGGGGCTCTGCCTGCTCACCCAGAGCACGCACTCGAGAAGGGAACGCCGGTCGGAGAAGTACCTTTGTTGGTTGCCGGCGTCGAAACGGAGCTGGAATCTGGAATCGCTCATGAACCTCCGGTCCCCGCTGCTCCCGGCTCAGGCGCCAACGCCGCGCTGGACCGGCATCGAGTAGGCCTCCTCCTTCAGGTATTCGTGATGGGTGGGGTCTTCCAGCTCACGCAGCCGGGCGGGCACCTCGGCACCTATGTCCTCCCAGTTGCGGTTGGCGGCGCGCTGCATGGTGGCGACATGCTCGGGATGCATGTGCCCGAACCGGCCCTGCATGGCCAGGTAATCCGTGACCGGCCGGATCGTCGGCGGGATGAAGTAGTCGTAGGAGCGGGTGATCGGGTCGTACTCCCAGACCGGGAACAGGCCAGCCTCCACCACGCGGCGGCCCAGCTCGACGGTCATCGGCGTCTGGTACACCCAGCCCTTCTGGCAGGGGGTATAGACATGCATAAAGGCAGCGCCACGGAAGTTGAGCCCCTTGCGGGTCTTGTTCATCAGGTCCGTGAGGTACCCGACCGTGGTAGTGGCCACATAGCAGTTGGGGTGCCCCTCGGCCATCATCTTGGCCAGGTTCTTGGGCGGCAGCTTCTTGCCCTCGGGGATGACCTTGCCTGGTGGGGTGAAGGTAGTGTTGGTGCCGTATGGGGTGGTCGGCGACGTCTGGATGCCAGTGTTGGCGTAGCACTCGTTGTCGTAACAGATGAACAGCGCGTCGTGGCCGCGGTACAGCGCGCCGGAGATCGAGCCGATGCCGATGTCCGCGGCACTGCCGTCACCTGCCATGACGATGATGTTGGGATATTGCCCGCGGTACTTTCCCTTGCGGATCATCGCCTCGTAGGCCGCGGCGACCCCCGAGGTGAACGAGCCGCCCGAGGCGATCTGGGTGTGCGCCCACGGGACCGTGTAGGGCGTGGACATGTAGGTGGCGTTGGCCACGTACATGCACCCGGTCGGGCCGGCAACCACCGTGTTCTGCCCGGCGGCCTTCAGTACCGCCCGGTACTCGATCGCCGGGCCGCAGCCAGCGCAGGTGCGGTGCCCGGCCTGGTAGGGGTCCTCGACGGGCAGGTCGGGCAGGTAGTGCCGGTTGCGGCCGACGTCGTCGCCGACCGCCGCCGCGCGCCCCTGCTCGTCAAAGAGCGGCAGGTACTGGCGGTCCGCCTCGTGGGTAGATGTCATCGCTTCAACCTCCTGATCGCAAGGCCTCTATTCCTCGAAGCCCACCCAGTGGGTTGCCTTCTCCACCCGGCCACGCTCCATGGCGGCCATCATCCTGTCCGCCATCCAGTCGAACTCCTTGACCGGCACGGTCTCGCCCCCGAGGCCGGCCATGAACGAGGTGACCAGCGGCCGGTTGTGCGGAGAGTGGTACAGCGCGGTGGTGACGTCGAGTGACAAGATCCCGCCGTAGCTGGCACCACCCAGGCCCAGGTTGGTCTCGACCACACCGACGATCTTGGCGCGGGCGAGCGCCTGCTGCAGGTCCTCGGTGGGGAACGGCCGGAACCACAGCAGCCGGGCCATGCCTGCCTTGATCCCGCGCTCACGCATCGCCTTTACGGCTGTACGGCAGGTGACCGCGTGGCCGCCCTGGATGAGGAACACCACCTCGGCGTCCTCCAGGAGGTAGCCCTCCACGAACGGCGGGTAGTGCCGCCCGAAGGTCTCGCCGAACCTCGCGGTCTTCTCGCGGATGATGTCCAGCGCTGTCTCCATGGCACGGGCGCGCTCGAGCTGCAACGGCGGCCCCTGCTCGGGGTGGATCTGCGGGCCATGGGAGACCGGCCGGTGCGGGTCCAGCGCGAACGGGTGCTGGTAGGGCGGGAGAAAATCGCGGACCTGCGCCGGCTCCGGCAGCTCGACCATGCCGGAGATGTGCGACACGAAGTAGCCGTCCTGGCAGATCATCTGCGGCAGCAGCAGGCGCGGGTCCTCGCCGATGGCGTAGCCGAGCAGGGTCTTGTCGAACACCTCTTGCGGGGTCGACGCCCACCCCATGAGCCAGCCCATGTCCCGGGTGCACAGCGCGTCGGTGTGCTCGGAGCCGAAGTCTCCCGGCGGATCGAGCGTGCGGTCGGCGATGGCCATCTGGATGGGGATCCGCGCCCCGGACGTGGGAGAGTACAGCTCGTATGCGTAGGTGACGCCCACGCCTGAGGAGCCGGTGTACGCGCGGGCGCCGCTGGAGCCGGCGCCCAGCGCCGCGGACAGCTGCGAGTGCTCGCCGTCGGCGTGGATGAACTCGGCGTCCAAGAGGCCGTCGGCGACGAACTGCGCGAGGTTCATCATGATCGCCGTGTACGGCCGGATGGGGTAGGCAGTGACCACGTCGACGTCGGCGAACAGCGCGCCGTGAGCGGCCGCGCCACAGCCGTTCATGCGCTTGGTCGCGCCCGAGAGGTGGATGATCCGCTGGTCGTGCGCGAGCAGGGGGTCGATCTCCGGCTCGGTGGCCGCGGCCGTGACGATCCTGTCGGCCAAGGTCCTATCCCTCCCCGTTGGTGGTCGCGGCGCGCGTTGCCCGCCGCCGCGCGTCGTCATACTCGGCGATCGCCTGCTCGTGGACGCGAGCGATCGGGATGGACTGCTCGGCATGGGCGCCGTCGTGGGTGGCGAATGCCGTCTCCATCCGCACCACGTCGTTCTCCTCCTCGGGGAAGTCCAGCTCCGGGACCTTCTCCAGGCAGCCGGTCGGGCACTCCTGCACGCACACCAGGCAGCCCTTGCAGTACTTGGTGCGAATCGAGTAGTGCCCGTTCTCGCGTGCGTCCCGCATCACGCTGACGTCGGGGCAGACGATGTAGCAGTTGTCGCAGCCGTTGCAGACCCCGCAGCTCATGCACCGGTCCGCCTCGGCGATCGCCTGCTCGGTGGAGTAGGCCAGGGTGACCTCGGTCTCCTGGTCCCTGACCCGCTCGGCCGGCGGCGTCATGGGTGCCTCGATGCGCGGCGCGTGCTTGAAGTACACGGGGTTGAGGCGCTCGTAGGGCATGACCTCGACCGGATCCGGCGGGGTCAGCTCGGTGGCGCGCAGCACCTTGTCGATGTTGCGGGCGGCGCGCTTGCCGTCGCCGAGCGCGTCGACCACCATCGCGGGGCCGCGGACGATGTCGCCGCCGGCGAAGATGTTGCCCTCCAGGCGCCCATAGGCGTCGGCCTTGACCAGGCCGCGCTCCTTCAAATGGTCCGGCACCCAGTCCAGGTTCTGGACCTGGCCGATGGCGAACATGACCGTGTCGCACTCAACCTGGAACTCGGTGTCCGGGATGATCTCCGGCGTCACGTTGCCGTGCTCGTCCTTTGTCAGATGCGCCTGCGCGAGGACCGCCCCGGTGACCACGCCACCCTCCCCGAGGATACGCATGCAGGCGGTGTTGGGTTGGAACCGCACGCCCTCGTCGGCGGCCTGCTCCAGGTCCTCGGCGACGATCAGCAGCTCCTCCCTGGCCTCCAGGCTCACGATCGTGGCCTCCTCGGCGCCCAGGCGTAGGGCGGAGCGAGCGGTGTCGGAGGCGGTGTTGCCGCCGCCGATCACCAGGATCTTCTTGCCGACTTTCACGGGCCGGCCGTGGCCGGCCTCGCGCAGGAACTCGAGGCCACCCATGACGCCACGCAGGTCGTCGCCCTCTATCGGGAAGCGGCGGCCGACGTCCTGGCCGACGGCGAGGAAGGCGGCGTCGTAGCGGCCGAGGTCCTCCCAGGCGACGTCGGGGCCGACGCGGGTGTTGCAGCGGATCTCGATGCCGCCCAGCCGCTCGATCTTGGTGATCTCGGCGTTGAGGATCTCCTCGGGCAGGTGCCAGTGCGGGATGCCGCCGCGCAGCATGCCGCCCGGCTTGGCCTGGGCCTCCAGGATGGTCACCCGGTAGCCGAGGCGGCGCAGGTGGTAGGCGCAGGCGAGCCCGCCGGGCCCGGAGCCGACCACGGCGACGTGCTTGCCGTTGAGCGCCGGCAGCGTCGGCGCGATCGGATCGTCGGCCAGCGCCAGGCCATAGTCGCCGAGGTAGCGCTCGACGTTGCGGATGCCGATGGGCTCGTCGTGGTCCTTGCGGTTGCAGACGCTCTCGCAGGGGTGGTAGCAAACCCGACCGGTGACCGCGGGCATCGGGTTGTCTTCCAGGATGGTCAGATAGCCGTCCAGGAAGCGCTCGTGCTTGACGTAGTCGAGGTACTTCTGGATCTGCTCGCCCGTGGGGCACCCGTTGTTGCAGGGCGGCATCTTGTCGCGGTAGACGGGCCGGAAGAAGCGGAAGTTCCCCGTCGGAAACAGCTCCTGGCCGGCCTCCTCGGTGGGTGCCGGCGTGACCCCGGCGAACGGTAGGCGCAGGTGGTCGGGGATTCTCGTGCCCTTGACTGACATACGCATACCTCGAGGATCGATGGCGGGTGTCGCTGGGCTCAGGTCGGTACGGCGGGGGTGGCACGCAGCTGAGCGTAGTCCAGGACCGTGTGCTGGTCCGCCCCGCGCCGGAAGGCGGCCTGGTCGAAGACGGTCTGCTCGACGACGTCCGGCGGCAGTACGCCCGTGGCCGCGGTCAGGGCGCCGATCAGCGGCGCCGCGATGCCGATCCCGACCTCGCTGCGCTCGCTCGCGCCCTCGGTGGACATGCGGTCGTAGGCGAGCTGCCCGAGGTCGCGTACGAACATCCAAGGGCTCCGGTCGTGCTGCTCGGCCAGGGCGACGGCGTCGACGACCACCAGCTTGCTCAGCTTGGCGCGCATCGGCTCGGGCAGGAAGCGCAACAGGTACTCGGGGTCGCGTCGGGAGTTGACCACCACCACGCCCTGCCCGTCGGGGGTGCCCCGGAAGAAGTTGACCCCCTTGATGAGCGTCTCCTCGACCAGGACGACCCAGTCGGGGTGGGGGTTCTCGTACACGAAGTTGTCGACGATTGGCTGGTCACCGAACCGCGCGTACTTGCGGATGAGGCAGTTGGTGCGGTCGGGGTCGTCGACATAGTCGCTGATGTAGTGAGAGTAGAGCCCGGCCTTGGTGGCGGCGGTCGCCATGCAGTTGACGACGTCCCGGGCTTCCTTGTCCATGATGATGCCGCGGGTCCAAACCGTGATCTCGTGGTACACGTCTCGTCCTTCCCTCGTCCTTGAGCGCGCTGGGACAGCGCCGTCGCTGGTCCCCGCCACCACGGGACTTGCGGAGCCGGGAACGGGCATCCCCGCGCACCTGCTGCGCTTGGAGCGGAACCCTCACCTGAGGTTGTGAACGTAGACAGCGTGTACAGTATACAGTCTTCGCCCAGTCTGACCTCAAGTAGGGCAATACGGCGCTGCATCTGCCTGCCTCGGGCTCGCGGGAGCACTGTGGGACCTCGCCCGGCTCACGCACCAGCAGGCGAGACCGCCCCGAGACGCGCGGTCGTGACCTGCTCCGCCGCTCCCAGCGGCTGGCGCTCCCGAACGCCTTGATGTCACCTTTGGTAACAGCGCAGACTACGGCCACCATGCGATTCGGGATCTTCTACGAGCACCAACTCCCACGGCCCTGGGCGCCAGGCGACGAGCAGCGCCTGCTCACCGACGCCCTGGAGCAGGTGGAGTTGGCCGACCGGCTCGGCTTCGACTACCTGTGGGAGGTCGAGCACCATTTGCTGTAGTGGAAGTTCCCTCCCACTCGGACTACAGCGCGGTTAATCTGCGGCGGCGACGCCTACTGCCACCGATAGGGCGCCGCTGGCGGCAGCTCGATCCGCGGTTCGAGGTCGCCGTAGACCATCTGGCCCTGGGGCCCCCGGAGGAGCTCGTAGGGGAACCCGAACTCGATCCGGCTCGCCTCATCCAGGCGCGAGAGGTGCTCGGCCGATAGCTCCACCTCGAGGCTGCCGAGGAGGTCCTGCAGCTGCTCGAGCGTGCGGACGCCGACGATCGGGATGAGCCGCCGGCCGCGCTGGCGCACCCAGGCGGTCGCCACCTGCGCCGAGGTCGCCCCGAGCTCGTCGGCGACACGGTCCACCTCGCGGGCGATCTGGAGGTTGCGCTCGGTCAGGCGGGCCTGGTTGCCGGCGGCCATCGGTGCCCAGGCGGTGACCGACAGGCCGAACGCCTCCGCCACCGGCAGCAGTTCGCGTTCCGCGGTGCGCTCGAGCAGGCTGTACTCCACCTGCAGGGCGATAAACGGGTTCCAGCCGTGCAGCGCCGCCAGCGTATTCGCCTGTGACGCAATCCAGGCGGGGGCGTCGGAGAGGGCGACGTAGTTGACTTTGCCGGCGCGGACCAGATCGTCGAGGCCGCGCATGACCTCCTCGACCGGGGTGGTGTAGTCCCAGGCGTGGACCCACAGAAGATCCAGGTAGTCGGTCCGCAGGCGCCGCAGACTGGCCTCGACCGAGCCTCGCAGGTTCTTGCGCGAGTTGCCGGCAGCGTTGGGGTCGCCGGCGCGCATTGCCAGGGTGTACTTGGTGGCCACGACCCAGCGGTCGCGTCCGGGGCCGAGGAAGCCGCCGACGATCTCCTCCGACTGTCCCTCGTGATACTTGTTGGCGGTGTCGATGAAGTTGCCGCCCGCCTCGGCGAACTCGCCCAGAATGCGGTGGCTCTCCTTCTCGTCGGCTCCGAAGCCCCAGGCGTCGCCGAAGCTCATGGTGCCCAGGCAGAGCTCGGAGACGCGCAGGCCGCTTGGGCCCAGCAGCTTGTAGCGCATTGCGCCCGACATGTCATCCTCCTGCTCGGTACGGATGAGCGCAGGATGACGGGCGGCCGCGCTGGAAGTATCAGGGAGGTCCCCGAGCTATGGGCTGATTTTCTTCCGGGTGACGAAGGCGGCTGCCTCGGCGCGGTTGCGCAGGCCGAGCTTCGACAGCAGGTTCCCGACGTGGGTCTCGACCGTTTTGCGGGTGATGTACAGTCGAGCGCCGATCTCCGGGTTGGACAACCCGGCGCCGATGAGATGGAGGATCTCGGCCTCCCGCTTGGTCAAGGCGCCGATCCCCTTGGGACCGGTCCGGACCGGCGCGCCGAGACCCCGCAGCAGCGCTCCGGCGGCGTCGGCGTGCCGTGCCGCCCGCAGCCGCTCGAAGTCCGTGAGGGCCGCCTTCGCCTGGGCAATCGCGACCTCGGGCGAGCGCTCAGAGAGCGCCCGGGCCATTTCCAGACGCGTCCGCGCCAGCTCCATCGGCAGCTGCGCCAGCGCGAAGCCCTCTAGCGCGTCGTGCAGGCACGAGCGCGCGTCTCCCTTCCCGCTCGCGATACAGACCTGCCCCTTGGCGAGCGCGGCGGCGGCCCTGAGATAGGGTCCCCGCTGCGCCGCGGCAATGCGACTCAGGCGTTGTGCGACTCGATCTGCGTCGTCGAGGTTCCCTTCTTCGAGGTGGACGTCGACGAGGAGTGCAAGCAGCGGCCCCACCATGGTCGACTCGCCGATCGTGGGGACCTCATCGTCCCGGCCTCGGGTGGTCCGCTCGAGCAGGTCTCGCGCCAGCGCCACCTCGCCGCGGGCCAAGTGGAGGGCGGCAAGCGTGCCAACGGCATCCGGATGCTGCTCGAGCCCCTCTAGAAGCTGAGCGGCCTCCTCCAGGTGGCCCTGTCGGACACGCAGGTCCGCCAGGCGAATCATGGCAGCGGCGCGGCGCACGGACAGCCCCCGGTCGAAGTGCCGGGCGGCCTCGAGGAGCTCCGTCTCCGCCTGGTTCCAGCGCCCGGCCGCCGTGAGGATGCCGCCGTAGTGAGCGCGGCAGAACGCGGCCACGACGTTGCTCCGCCGCATGCGCTCCGCAGCCGCGCGCATCCACTGGTCTGCGCGGGGGACGTCGTTTACCAGCTCACACGCCCAGAACAGTCCGCAGAAGATCTCGTCCACCGTGGCCAGCTCCGTCAGCTCGCCGGCGCAGAGCGCCGCCAGCGCCTCGTCGGAGAAGGCCAGTCCCTCCTCCACACGATCGGTCATGACGAAGAGGCCACCGAGATACGACAGCGCCAGGAATTCGATGTCGGGATCGCCGAAGCGGCGCCCGATCGCGATCGCCTCGCGAAGCAACGCCTCTCGGACCTGCGCGTCGGGTTCTGAGAAGGCCTTGATGATCAGGACCCAGCCGTGCTCGGGTCGATCCTCGCCTGTTTGCTCCAGGATCGTGCGGGCGCGGGCGAGCCACCCGTTCCGGACGGCCCAGTCGCCGAGGACGTTGCCGGTGATCCAGGCGAGCGTGCGCGCCGCCCGGCCGGCGGCCATGGCGTTCCGCTCCCGACGGTGGGCGGCGTAGGCGCGCTCGTAGTGAGCAGCGGAGGCAGCGTACTCGCGCTCGAGATACAGCGCCTCCGCCAGGCCTTCGAGCACCTCGCCCGACTCGGCCTCAGCCAGGGCGAACTCGAACGCACGGCGGGCGGTTCCAGCGTCGCCATCGCGCAGCGCCGCCAAGCCTTCCTCGATCAGGGGCAAGCTCATGAGGCGATGATGGCACGACCTACCCTTTCAGAGGGATCACGGAGAAGAGGTAACTGAGCTGACCCGTCGCGCCCGGTGGCCGGTTGAATGATCGGCGATGAGTTGGACCAGGTCGCGCGGTCCCGACACGAATAACGCTATGCAGTTCCCCGAACATCTTGCTGTCACCCTCGGTAACAGCGCAGACTACCGACCACCATGCGATTCGGGATCTTCTACGAGCACCAGCTCCCACGGCCGTGGGAACCCGGCGACGAGCACCGCCTGCTCACCGACGCGCTGGAGCAGGTGAAGCTGGCCGACCGGCTTGGAATCGACTACCTCTGGCTTGTGGAACATCATTTGCAGTAGTGGAAGTTGCCTCCCAGTGGGTCAAGCGGAGGGAGGAGTCGGGGGGAGGACCGCCATGATCAAACGCCTGACGGTTGTGCACGCGCGTCCCGGCATGGACCGAGCCGAGGTGCTCCGGTACTGGAAAGCGGTCCACGGTCCGCTGATCGCCAAGGTCCCCGGAGTGAAGCGCTACGTGCAGAACCACTGCACCGAGAGCGCACAGGGCCGGGCCGAGCCGCCCTTTCTCGGGGTCGGTGAGGTCTGGTTCGACAGTCGAGAGGACGCCGAAAGGACGGCGGCGACGCCCGAATGGAAGACTGCCATGGCCGACGCGGCCACCTTCATGGACATGGAACGCGTCGAGGCGGGATGGGCTG
>WNFU01013321.1_pt1 | contig 15280 bp, 15 predicted proteins | sample 5400121 | NCBI WGS metagenome assembly WNFU01 (sample SAMN13153360, study PRJNA577476) | soil metagenome | isolation source: 100 cm soil or saprolite under grassland replicate 1 | place: USA:California | collected 2016-06-15
GACGGCAAGCTCAACCCGCATGAGCGCCCCGTGCTTCTGCCGCTTGGTGAGCATCCATGATCGCGCGCACTGCGAGCGATAAGGCGACGCGCCGGCGATAACCGGCGGAGGCGTGAAGGTCCGATAACGGCTCGGTGTTTGCAAGCGCCGCGGCGACGACGTCGCGCGCCGCGGCCTCGGTGATGCGCGTCCCCACCAGCGCTTGCGTATCGAGCCGGATCGGCACCGGGGTCGCGGCGCCCACGCCGGCGGCGAGACGCCGGCAACGGCCGTCCTCGTCCAACACGATCTGTGCGGCCGCAGCCACGAAGGCGAAATCGCTCTGCCGCGCGCTGACCTCGTGGAAGCCGACGCCGATGCGTTTTTCGTGCCACGCTGGAAAGCGGACGGACGTGAGACAGCCGGCCTGCGGCAAGGTCGTCGTCATCGGCCCGACGAAGAAATCGGACGCGGCGACGTCGGCTGAGCCGCTGCCCTCCCGATAGCTCAACGTGGCGCCGAGCGTGACGGCGACCAGCACGATCTCGGCCGCCGAATCCCCATTGGCGAGCGACCCGCCAACGGTGCCGCGCGCCCGGGTCGACGCATGCCCGACGAAGGGCATGACCTTGGCGAGCAAAGGCAGCTTGGCGCGGACGATCGGGTCGCGTTCGACGACGCACTGCCGGGTGGTGGCGCCGATCGCGATGGCGTTGCCTCCGGCGCGCACGAAGGCAAGATCGGGAATGCGGGCGATGTCGACGAGCAGCCGCGGTCGCGCCAGCCGCATCGCCATCAGCGGCACCAGCGTCTGCCCGCCGGCGATGAGGCGGGCATCCTCCTCGGCGGCGAGCAGCGCGCAGGCTTCGTCGAGATGCGCGGGTCGTGCGTATTCAAAGGCAGCGGCTTTCATCGGATGGATTGCTTTCGGCCCGATGCGAGGATCGGGCGTGCAGTGGGCGATTCCGTTCGAAGCAGGTGCCCGAACTGGCTACCTTTGGCAACCGATGAACCCACTGGTCAGGGCGTGGGCTTCAGTGCTTCGGCCACGGCGTGCGGATTGCGGGCAATCACGGTGAGATAGGCGCGCGCGGCCTGGTCGGGTTCGGCCGCGCCCTGTTCCCAATCCCTGAGCGTGCCAAGCGGAATGTGAAAGCGGGCGGCGAACTGCTCTTGCATCAGCCCGAGCGCCCGCCGGATCAGCTTGGCACGCGGCGTATGCTTCATGCCCGCGAGTTGGGCCGCCGAGAACGGCTTGGCGTCCGGGTCGGAGCGGGCCGCCGCTTCGATTTCCGCAAGGCCCATAGACCGCATGGGGCGCAAGTCAGGCTTCGCCTTGGCTGTTTTGCGTGAAGTAGTGGTCTTGCTCACACTCGAATTCGTCATCACGCATTACTACTGGTTAGCAGTAGTGCAGTCAACGGTCCAGCGCGCGCTAAAACCCCCGTGATCTGAAGCGCGTGCCTAGTTTTTAGGCAGGCGCAAGCTGATTGTATGCAAGCCGAGAGCCCACCGGGCCGGCCGGACCACTGTCCACAAGCGATTCCACATCTGTCTCAATAGCTTAACCCCGCACGATCTGCCGCACCCGACTCTGGCATGACCTTTGCGGACTCTCCCGCGAGACGAGCTTTTCGCATCGGAGGGTTCACATGAAGCGCCGCGACTTCCTCAAATCGATGACTGCGCTGGCCGGGGCCGGCATGGTGGGAGCTCCCGCCATCTGGTCGCCCGCCAAGGCGCAATCGCGCCAGGAGACCTTGCTGATCGTCTCCGAAAGCGGCCCCAACAATATCGACATCCACGGCATCGGCACCAATGTCCCCGGCTACGAGGTGTCGTGGAATTGCTACGATCGGCTGATTAGCCACGAGATGAAGACGGTCAACGGCACGCCCTATTACGACCGCGACAAGTTCAAGCCGGAGCTCGCCGAGGACATGAACGTCGGCGACATGTCGGTGACCTTCAAGCTCAAGAAGAACGCCACCTTCCACGACGGCACGCCGGTCAAGGCCAAGGACGTGAAATGGTCACTCGACCGGGCGGTGACCGTGGGCGGCTTCCCGACCTTCCAGATGGGCGCCGGCTCGCTGACCAAGACCGAGCAGTTCGTGGTGGTCGACGACAATACCGTGCGCGTCGATTTCCTGCGCAAGGATCGCCTGACGGTGCCCGACCTCGCGGTGATCGTGCCGGCGATCTACAATTCCGAGCTGGTCAAGAAGCACGCCAGCGAGAAGGACCCCTGGGGCCTCGAATACACCAAGCAGAACACCGCCGGCAGCGGCGCCTACCGGGTGGTGAGCTGGAACGCCGGCACCGAGGTCATCCTCGAGCGCAACGATAAATGGACCGGCGGGCCGCTGCCGAAGGTGCGCCGCATCGTCTGGCGCATGGTGCCGTCCGCCGGCAACCGGCGCGCGCTGCTCGAGCGCGGCGACGCCGACATTTCCTACGACCTGCCGAACAAGGATTTCGTCGAGCTCAAGGACGCCGGCAAGCTCACCATCGTCTCGACGCCGTACTCGAACGGCATCCAATATATCGGCATGAACGTGACCAAGCCGCCGTTCGACAATCTCAAGGTGCGCCAGGCGGTTGCCCACGCGATTCCCTATCAGAAGATCATGGACGCGGTGCTGTTCGGCCTGTCGAAGCCGATGTTCGGCGCGCCGGCCGGCGCGCCAACCGAGGTCGCCTGGCCGCAGCCGCACAAATTCAACACCGATATCGCCAAGGCGAAGCAGCTCCTCGCCGAGGCCGGCTATGCCGGCGGCTTCGAGACCACGCTGTCGTTCGATCTCGGCTTTGCCGGCGTCAACGAGCGATCAACAAGATCCCGGGCGCCACCTGGCGCACCGAGCTCAACAAGAAAGTGCTGCCGCTCTACACCAACGTGTTCTCCGGCTGGCTCGACTATCCGGAGTACTTCTTCATCTGGTGCTATCACGGCAAGAATTCGATCTTCAACACCATGAGCTACCAGTCGAAGGAGCTCGACGGCTACATCGACGGCGCCGTCACCGCGGCGGCGGAAGGCAACAAGGCCGCCTACGAGAAGGACGTGAAGAGGTTCGTCGATCTCGCCTTCACCGACATTCCACGCATCCCGATCTACCAGCCCTACGTCAACGTCGCGATGCAGAAGAACGTCTCCGGCTACCAGTATTGGTTCCACCGCCGGCTCGACTATCGCGCGCTGGCGAAGGGGTGAGCACCCGTGATTCGTAGGGTGGGCAAAGGCGCGGGCCACACGGCTCAGCCTCGCCCGCGCTCGGTGCAGCGCCGTGCCCACGCGTCTGCCTTCCGGCCTCGCCCTCCTTGGACGCGTGGGCACGGCGCGCAAGAGCGCGCCTTTGCCCACCCTACGTGCGCGAGCATGACTGCCCAGCGACCTGAAGGACGTCGGTTATGCTCATGATGGTCCTCAAGCGGCTGCTGGTCGCGGTGCCGAGCCTGATCGGGGTGGTGATCGTCACCTTCCTGTTGACGCGGGCGCTGCCCGGCGACCCGGCGGCCTATTTCGCCGGCCCCGCCGCCACCAAGGAGGCGATCGAGCAGATCCGCGTGAAGCTCGGCCTCGACAAGCCGCTCTACCTGCAGTTCGCCCGCTACGTCGCCGATTTGTCGCGCGGCGATCTCGGCACCTCGCTGACCACCGGTCAATCGGTCGCGACCGAGATCAAGACCCGGCTGCCGGCCTCGGCCGAGCTCACGCTCCTCGGCCTGATCATGTCGATGGCGATCGCGATCCCGCTCGGGATCGTCGCCGCGACCCGGCCGGGCTCGCTGGTCGATCACGCCTGCCGGGTGCTGGCGACCGCCGGCGTGTCGCTGCCGGTGTTCTTCACCGGACTCATTCTCGTGTACGTATTCTACTATCTGCTCGGATGGGCGCCGGCGCCGCTCGGCCGCCTCGACGTGTTCTTCAGCGCGCCGCCGCACGTCACCGGCTTCTACCTGATCGACAGCGCGATCGCCGGCAACGGCGAGATATTCGTCGCCAGCCTCAAGCAACTGGTGCTGCCGGCGCTCACGCTCGGCATCTTCTCGCTGGCGCCGATCGCGCGCATGACCCGAGCCTCCATGCTCGCGGTGCTGTCCTCCGACTTCGTGCGCACCGCGCGGGCGAGCGGGCTCACCCCGTTCACGGTCGTCGTCACCTACGCGTTCCGCAACGCCATGCTGCCGGTCATCACCACGCTCGGCATGGTGTTCTCCTTCCTGCTCGGCGCCAACGTGCTGGTCGAGAAGGTGTTCGCCTGGCCGGGCATCGGTTCATTTGCAGTGGAGGCGTTGATAGCCTCCGACTTTGCGCCGCTGCAAGGCTTCGTGCTGACCATGGCGGTGATGTACGTCGCGCTCAATTTGATCATCGACATCCTCTACGGAGTGATCGATCCGCGCGTGAGGATCGAGGCATGAGCAATATCGCGCTGTCGAAAGACGCCGCCCCGGTAGCGGCGGCGGCGCGGGCGAGCGGCCTGGTCGCGGTATTGCGCCACGCGCGCTACGTGCTGAGCGACAATGCGGTCACCGGATTTGCCTTCGCGCTGTTCCTGCTGATCGTGCTCGCCGCCCTGCTCGGCCCCTATATCGTTCCGTACGATCCGCTCGCCAGCAACACCGCGGTCGCGCTCAAGCCGCCTTCGGCCGCCCATTGGTTCGGCACCGACCAACTCGGCCGCGACGTGTTCAGCCGCGTGATCGTCGCCACCCGCCTCGACTTCGTCATCGCCATCGCCTCGGTCGCGCTGGTCTTTCTCATGGGCGGGCTCGCCGGCGTCGCCGCCGGCTTCTTCGGCGGCTGGACCGACCGCATCGTCGGCCGCGTCGCCGACACCATCATGGCCTTCCCGCTGTTCGTGCTCGCCATGGGGATCGTGGCGGCGCTCGGCAACACGGTGCAGAACATCGTGCTGGCGACCGCGATCGTGAATTTCCCGCTCTATGCACGGGTCGCCCGCGCCGAGGCCAATGTCCGCCGCGAGGCCGGCTTCGTGCAGGCGGCGCGGCTCTCGGGCAACGGCGAGTTTCGTATTCTGCTCGGCCAGGTGCTGCCGAACATCATGCCGATCATGATGGTGCAGATGTCGCTGACCATGGGCTACGCCATCCTCAACGCCGCCGGCCTCTCGTTCATCGGGCTGGGCGTGCGGCCGCCGACCGCCGAATGGGGGATCATGGTGGCCGAGGGCGCCGCCTTCATGGTGTCGGGCGAATGGTGGATCGCGTTCTTCCCCGGCGCCGCGCTGATGATCGCCGTGTTCTGCTTCAACCTGCTCGGCGACGGACTGCGCGACATCGTCGATCCGCAACGGCGGACCTGAGGGAGCGGCATGACCGGCATCCCTCTCCTCGACGTTTCCGATCTCACCGTCGAATTCTCGACCCGCCGCGGCATCGTGCGCGCGGTGGAGCAGGTGAGCATCAGCATCGCCAAGGGCGAGACCGTCGGCATCGTCGGCGAATCCGGCTCCGGCAAGTCGGTCACCTCCTACGCGGTGATGCGAATTCTCGACCGCGCCGGACGTATTGCCGAAGGTGCCGTGCATTTCACCGGCGTCGACGTCCGCTCCGCCACCGAAGATCAGATGCGCGACCTGCGCGGGCGGGAAATGTCGATGATCTTCCAGAACCCGCGCGCGGCGCTCAACCCCATACGCAAAGTGGGGCGTCAGATCGAGGACGTGCTGGAGCAGCACTCGCAGGTCGATTCGGCGGCACTTAGCGACAAGGCGATCGAGATCCTCGACCAGGTCAGGATCGCCCGTCCGCGCGAGCGCTACCACGCCTATCCGTTCGAGCTTTCGGGCGGCATGTGCCAGCGCGTCGTCATCGCGCTGGCACTGGCCTGCCGTCCGCAGCTCCTGATTGCCGACGAGCCGACCACCGGCCTCGACGTCACCACGCAGAAGACCGTGATGGAGCTCATCGTCGAGCTCACCCGCGCGCGCGGCATGTCGACGATCCTCATCACCCACGATCTCGGCCTCGCCGCGACCTATTGCGACCGCGTAGTGGTGATGGAAAAGGGCCACGTGGTCGAGACCGCGGGCGCACGGGCGATCTTCACCGCACCGGCGCATCCCTATACCCGCAAGCTCATGCGGGCGACGCCGCGTCCCGGCGTGTCGTTGCGCGATCTGCTGCCGGAAGGCGATGGCGCCGCCGTGTCGCCCACGGCCACGGCCGCGAACGGCAAGGGAACGCACAAGGCGCCGCTGCTGCTGGTCGAGAAGCTCACCAAGGAATATCCCCGCAAGGGGATGCGCACCAGCATCGGCAAGCTGCTCAGGCGCGGGCCGACGCCGGAGCCGGAAATCTTCCGCGCGGTCGACGGCATCAGCTTCGCCGTGCATCGGGGCGAGAGCGTCGGGCTGGTCGGCGAGTCGGGCTGCGGCAAGTCGACCACCTCGACCATGGTCATGCGGCTGATCGACAAGACCGATGGCACCATCCTGTTCGACGGCGAGAATATCGGCGAGATCCCCGCCAAGCAGTTCGCCACGCTGCCGCTGCGCAAGCGCATCCAGATGGTGTTCCAGGACCCGACCGACAGCCTCAATCCGCGCTTCACCGCCGCGCGGGCGATCGCCGATCCGATCCTGCGCCTCGGCGGCCTCAAGGGCAGCGGCGCGGTGCGCGCGCGCTGCGAGGAGCTCGCGCGCCAGGTCGGCCTGCCGCTCGACCTGCTCGACCGATTTCCGCACCAGCTCTCCGGCGGACAGAAAGCGCGCGTCGGCATTGCGCGCGCGATCGCGCTCAATCCCGAGCTGGTCATTCTCGACGAGCCGACCGCGGCGCTCGATGTCTCGGTTCAGGCCGTGGTCCTCAACCTGTTGCAGGAGCTCAAAGACTCGCTCGGGATGAGCTATCTTTTCGTGTCCCACGATCTCAACGTGGTGCGGCTTCTGTGCGAGCGGGTGATCGTGATGCGCGCCGGTAAGATCGTCGAGCAGGGCCCGACCGAGCGGGTTCTCTTCGCGCCCGAAGCGGACTATACCCGTGAGCTGCTGGCGGCAATTCCACATCCGACCTTCGAGCAGCACGCGTGAGCAAGCTTCGGAAGAAGACCGCGACCGGCAAGCGGGCCGGATCGCGCGCGAAGTCGAAGCGGGCGCCCGCCAAGCAGACAGCGCGCGCGACCAAGGCGCCGGTCGAGCGCAACAAGCCGCCGCCGCGCGATCCGCTCGACCAGTTGATCGACGCGGCCGCGGTCGTGCTCGACCTGCCGGTCGAGCCGGCGTGGAAGCCCGCGGTCAAGGCCAATCTCGAGGTCACGCTTCGGCTCGCGACGCTGTTCGGCAGCTTCCCGCTGCCGGACGACGCCGAGCCGGCGCCGGTGTTCGTGGCTTAGGCACTACCGATGGACACCGCCTGGGCGCATGCGAGCGAGATCGCCGAAGCCGTCGCCGACGGCAGCATCAGCGCCGTCGAAGTGACCGAGGCGGCGCTCGCGCGCATCGCCCGGCGCGACACCGAGCTCAACGCGTTCACCGCTGTGCTCGAAGCCCGCGCGCTTGAAAAGGCCGAGGACATCGACAACGCACACACCGAGGGCCGTTCGCTCGGACCGTTCGCCGGCGTTGCGTTCGCGGTCAAGAACCTGTTCGACATTGCGGGCCTGCCGACGCTCGCCGGCTCGAAGATCAATCGTGACTCGGCGCCCGCGAGCCGCGACGCCACCTTGATCGAGCGCCTGGAGGCGGCCGGAGCGGTCCTCGTCGGCGCGCTCAACATGGGCGAGTACGCCTATGACTTCACCGGCGAGAACATTCACGACGGCCCCTCGCGCAATCCGCATGACACGAGCCGCATGACCGGCGGCTCCTCGGGCGGCGCGGGCGGCGCGGTCGCCGGCGGCCTGGTGCCGATCGCGCTCGGCTCCGACACCAACGGCTCGATCCGGGTGCCGGCCTCGCTCTGTGGGTTGTTCGGGCTCAAGCCGACCTATGGCCGGCTCTCTCGCGCGCGCACCTTTCCGTTCGTGGCGAGCCTCGACCATGTTGGGCCGCTGGCGCGCTCGGCGAAAGATCTAAGCCTCGCCTATGACGCCATGCAGGGCCACGACCCCGACGACCCGGTCTGCGCCGACCGCCCGGCCGCGCCGGTCACCCCGCTGCTCCATCGCGGCACCGATGGTCTGCGGATCGCGGTTGCCGGCGGCTATTTCCGCAAGGGCGCCTTTCCGGAGGCGCGCACCGCGCTCGAGCGGGTCGCGGCGGCGCTCGGGGCAAAACGCGAGATCGAAATCCCCGAAGCGGAGCGCGCCCGCGCCGCTGCCTATGTGATCACCGCGACCGAAGGCGCCGCGCTCCACCTCGAGCGCCTGCGCACACGCGCGCGCGACTTCGATCCGGCCGTGCGCGACCGGCTGATCGCCGGCGCCATGGTGCCGGCCGCGCTGGTGGTCGAGGCGCAGAAGTTCCGGCGTTGGTATCGCGAGCAGATGCTCGAGCTTTTCAAGGAGGTCGACGCCATTCTGGCGCCGGCGACGCCCTGCACCGCGCCCAAGATCGGCCAGCAGACCTTCGTGCTCGACGGGGTCGAGCTGCCGGTGCGCGCCAATCTCGGTCTCTACACCCAGCCGATCTCGTTCATCGGCCTGCCGGTGGCGGCGGTCCCGGTGCCGCTCAAGCCGCTGCCGATCGGCGTGCAGATCATCGCCGCGCCATGGCGGGAGGACGTGGCGCTGCGCATCGCGCATACGCTCGAAACAAAAGGGATCGCGGCCGCGCCAAGGCCCCGCGAATGAGGGAGGGAGCGATGGAGATCGACCTGCCGGAGGTCGTCGCCGAGTTGAAAGCGGCCTTCGAGCGCTACGAGACGGCGCTGGTGTCGAACGACGTCGAGACGCTTGGCGCCATCTTTCGCGACGATCCGCGCACGATCCGCTACGGCATCGGTGAAAACCTCTATGGCTACGGCGAGATCAAGGCGTTCCGCGCCGCCCGTTCTCCCGTCGGCCTAATGCGCAAGACGTCGCGGACCGTGATCACGACCTATGGCCGCGATTTCGCCGTGGCCTCGACGCTGTTTCACCGCGACACGGTGCCCGGCAAGGTCGGCCGCCAGATGCAGAGCTGGGTACGGTTCGACGAAGGCTGGCGCGTCGTCGCCGCGCATGTGAGCCTGATCGATCAACCGGCCGAGGCGGCGCGATGACGGAAGCGCTGAGGCTCGAGCGCCCTGGCCCGGCGACGGACAATGGCCGCAGGACCCTGGCCGAGGAGCTCCGCCTGCAGCTCGCCGACGAGATCGTGCGCGGCGTTCTCGAGCCGGGCGCGGCGCTCGACGAGACCGAGCTGGCGCGCCGCTTTCAAGTCTCGCGCACGCCGGTGCGCGAGGCGATCCGGCAGCTGGCGGCGAGCGGGCTCATCGAGGCGCGCGCCCATCGCGGCGCCGTGGTCGCGCGCCCGGACGCCGAGCGCCTGATCGGCATGTTCGAGGCGATGGCCGAGCTCGAGGCGCTGTGCGCCGGGCTTGCCGCTGAGCGCATGACCGGCGGCGAGCGGCGCCTGCTCGAAACCACGCATGAAGAGCTGCGCGCGCTGATCCAGAGCGGCGATCCGCAGCGCTACCATGAGAGCAACGAGGCGTTCCACGCCACCATCTATGCGGGCGCCCACAATGCCTATCTCGCCGAGATGACGCTCGCCACCCGCGCCCGCGCGCAGCCGTTCCGGCGCGCCCAGTTCCGCAATCTCGGCCGGCTCGCCAAGTCGCATGGCGAGCATGAGCGCGTGGTGACGGCGATCCTGCGCGGGGACCGCGAGAGCGCGGCGAGCGCCATGCGCGCGCATATCGGGATGGTGCGCGAGGAATACGAAGCCTATGCGGATTATCTGTGACCGGCCCCTAAGCCGGCACGCCGGCTTGCGCCAAGAACGCGCGCCAGCCGCCGAACGCGGTGATGTCACGCGCGCCGGCGACCGCCTCGGCCTCGACCAGAAAGCCCTTCACCATGCGGCCGTCGGCGAGGACCAGGGTGCCGATCGACAGCGGCGGCGGCACCGCGGCGACGAAGCGGCCGAAGCTTTCCGGCGCCAGCGTCCAGATCTCCACCTCGATCGGCGCGCCCTCGCCCGCCGCCACCCGCAGCAGCCCGGGCTTGGGCGGACGCGACGAGGGGAGCGCAAACAGCCGGTAGTCCGGCCGCGTCTTCGCCGTTTCCAGGAACGTCGCGCCGAGCGCGGTCAATTCCCCGTTGAGCGCCATGCCGGAGAGATGCGCGCCGACCACCGCCAGCGAGATGTCGTCCGCCGCAGCCGCAACCGCGAGCTTTGCGAGCGGCGGCTGCGTCTGCCCGGTGGCGCCGAGCGGCAGCGCGGTATCGGCGTGAAACACACGCCTGAGCGAGGCCAGCAGCGCATCGCGGCCGGCGAGCGCGAGCAAGGTGACGCCGAACGGCACGCCGTCCGCGCGCATCGACGCCGGCACCGCCAGCGCGCAGAGCTCGAGTAGGTTGACGAAGTTGGTGTAGGTGCCGAGCCGGCTGTTGAGCTGGACCGGGTCGGCGAGCACCTGGTCCACCGTATAGGGGGTGGGAATGGTCGGCAGCGCGAGCGCGTCGATCTGCCGAAAGCTGTGATCGCGCACCCGGCGCAGCTCCTCGAGCTTGTAGAGCGCCGCGAAGGTATCGACCGCGCTCGGCCGCGCCCCGCCCAGAATGATCTGGCGGGTGACCGGATGCATCGACTCGGGCGAGGACGCGATCAACGAGCGCGCGGTGATGTAGCGCTCCGCCACCCAGGGTCCTTCGTAAAGCAGGCGCGCGGTCTCGTAGAACGGTTCGATATCGATCTCGACGATTTTTGCGCCGAGCCGCATGAGCTGCGCGAGCGCCGCGTCGTAGCACGCTTCCGACTGGCGGTCGCCGAAGAACAGGCGGTCGCCCAGGGTCGGCACCCCGAGCCGAATGCCTGCCGGCATCGGGCCGAGCGCGCCGAGCGGGCGCGGGCGGGAATAGGGATCGGCGGTGTCGGGGCCGGCCATCGCGGCCAGCGTCGCGAACGCGTCGTCGACGGTGAGCGCCAACACCGATACGCAATCGAGGGTGCGGCAGGCGGGAACGACGCCGTGGGTGGAGACGAGGCCGAGGCTCGGCTTTAGCCCGACGATGTTGTTGGCGGCCCGAGCCGGCGGTGTCGGTGCCGAGCGCGATCGGGACTATGCCGGCGGCGACCGCGACAGCGGAGCCCGAGCTCGAGCCGCCGGGGATCAGCCCGGGCGTTACGGCATTGCGTGGGACGCCGTAGGGCGTGCGCGTGCCGGTCAGCCCGGTGGCGAACTGATCGAGATTGGTCTTGCCGACGACGATCGCGCCGGCGCGCCGCAAGCGCGCGACGCAGGTCGCGTCCGCCGCCGCCGTATAGGCGAAGGCCGGGCAGGCGGCGGTGGTCGGCAGACCCTCGACGTCGATATTGTCCTTGATCGCGACCGGCACGCCGTAAAGCGGGCGATGCGGTCCGCCCTCGGCGGCGATGGCCTTGGCCTCGGCGATGGCGTCGGCTTCCTCGCGCAAGGTGATGAAGACCGCCGGATCGCCGTAGGCGCGGATGCGGGCATAGCTCGCCGCCACGGTCTCGGCCGGTGTCGCCGCGCCGCTGCGGTGGGCGTCGAGGATTGCCGCGACGGTCAGGTTGATATCGGGTGTCACGGCGCTCCCACGCTCGAAACCGTCGTCACTGCCAATCCTTTCGCATGGGATCCGTCGGAGCAAGCGATGTGCCAACCCGCCGGTCGCAAGCTCCCTAATACAACTGTCTGTCGATTATTGCATACAACGCCGACCCGGTGCCTAGTTATCAGGCCGCGAGCGCGCACGCATTTCGGCGGCGAACCGGGCTTCCACTTCTCAAAATGGCACTTTAATTCAATCGAATGATCGTCGATTTCGAGCTGCCGTCTTGGCGATCCTGTAGGATGTTGCTGCGTTGATCGAGCTCCCACAGTGCTCCGGGAGCCAACGCCATGCTTTCTCGCAGCCTCCGCGCCCTCGAGCGTCTTGCTCGCGAATTTGGTCTCCGGTCGGAGGGATCGGTTGCTTCAACCTTTGCTCTCACCCTGATTCCGATCGTCACCGGCGTCGGCGTAGCCGTTGACTATTCGCGCGCAAACGCGGTCAAGGCGTTCCTGCAATCTGCGCTCGACGCCGGCCTGCTGGCAGGCGCCAAGGACGGAAGCTCGAACTGGATGCAAGTCGCACTGAATGTCTTCAACAGCAATGTTGCGTCGAAAAACATTTTGGCTTCAACGCCAACGTTCACATCTGATTCGAATTCCACCTTTACCGGCAGCGCGACGGCCTCGGTACCTACGTCCGTTCTTGGCATTGTCAGGATTCAATCTCTGGACGTGAGTGTGAATGCGACGGCCACAATGGCGGAGGCGGACAATTCTTGCATACTCACCCTTGACCAAGGACAGGCGCGCTCGCATGTGTCGCTCACGCTCAATGGCGCCCCGCTCGTGAACCTGTCGGGCTGCTCGATTCGATCCAATAGCAGCCTTGACTGCAACGGCAACGACGGCAGCGTCACCAAATCATTTGCGGGCGGCACAGCGTCGGCTTGCGGCCGTCCAAAGTCGAATGCCCCCGTCGTCCCCGACATCTACGCCCCGCTGGCGAGCAACATCACGACCAGATGTGGCAGCTCGAGACTTGGCGTCACCTGGACGCCGGACTCGCTCCCAACCGGGTCAAGCTTTATCACGGTCAACATAGGCAGTTACGTCGAATATCATGTCTGCGGCGATCTGACCGTTTCAGGCACCGGCTACCTCACCGGCAGCGCGCCGGCCTCCGACAGCGTCATCATCATCGAGAACGGCAGCCTGGTTGTCGAAGACAACGCGTCGATCAGCACGGCCAAGACCACTATCGTTATGACCGGCAACAACGGTTTTCCGGCAAAAGTCGACTTTCCAAACGGCGCCGGCAAGAAAGCAGCCTTGTCCTTGTCGCCCCCGACCGGCACCACGAACCCCTGGCAGAGCGTCGCTCTCTACCTCGATCCCAAATTGACAAAGAACGTCGACAATTCGTGGGGCCCTGGCGCCGAGTTCGATGCGGACGGTCTCGTCTATCTCGGCAATTCCAATGTCGTCACCGACGGAAATACCGCAAGCAGCAATTCGAAATGCACAAAATTTGTGATGAACAGTTTCACCACCAACGGCAGTGTCAAGCTCGATTTCGCGCAGAACAATTGCGCCGCCATCGGCCTGAAGCAGTGGGGCGGCATTGCGGTTGCCTTGACAAGGTAACCACCGTCGGCAGTGGCAGCAGGCTGTCTCGCCTGTTTCGCATTCGGCAGCGCGCCTTCATTTGGCGGGCACCGGCAACGCGTGGACGCAAGATGATCCGACGTACCCGGCAATGACCGCCGCGGTCACAGGTCGCGCACATGCGGCAGAATTTCGCCGGCGAAGATTTCCAGCGAGCGCATGATCTCCGCCTGGGGCAACGAGCCGAAGTCGACCAGCATGCCGATCTGGGTGATGCCGACGTCACGCAGCACGCGAATGCGCTCGATCGCCTGCTTCGGCCCGCCCATCAAGACGCGTCCCGGGAAATATGATTCGAATTCGAACTTGCGCTGACCCGCATCGCGCTGCTCGTAGCCCTTGTAGGCGGTCGGATCGAGCGGCTTGCGCGTCGCTTCGAGACCGGCGGCGGCATATTCGCTCATCGGCTTGTGCACGACCTGCCGCAGCCGCTCGTCGTCGTCGCGCTCGAGGAAATGCGTGTGGTAGACGCAGCAGACCTCGTGGTCCTCGATGCGGCGGCCATGCTTGCGCAGCGCGTCGCGGTACCAACCGATGCGCTCGACCGCGATCGCGTGATCGACGTGGTAGGCGACATAGAGGAGGTTGTAGCCCTCCTGCGCGGTCCACTCGAAGCTCTCGGGCGATAGCAGGCACGCCACCCAGATCGGGGGGTGCGGCTTCTGGTAGATCGGCGGCAACAGCGGCAGGCCCGACATGGCCGGCCTGAACTTGCTCTTGAACTCCAACGTCGGGTTGGCCCAGGCCTGCTTGACGAATTCGACGCCCTCCTCGACCCGCTCGCGGCTCTCCTTCATATCGACGCCGAAGGCGTCGAACTCGTCGCGGATGAAGCCGCGCCCGACGCCGAAATCGAACCGGCCTTGCGACAATTGATCCAAGGTCGCGGCCTGCTCGGCCACCCGCACCGGATCGTTGAGCGGCAGCACGGTGGCGCCGGTGCCGAGCCTGATCCGCTTGGTGCGCGCCGCCAAATAGGACAGGAACGCGTAATTGGCCGGGAACAAGCCGCCGTGGCGGACGAAATGGTGCTCGACGATCCAGGCATAATCGATGCCGACCCGATCCGCGAACTCGACCTGCTCGACGATGCCGCGGTAGTGCGTCTGCGCGTCGCGCACCGCCGGCAGGTAGGTCGGCAGGTAGAACAGCCCGAACTTCATCGGCGGCGTTCCTTCTTGGCTGACGGTTGGCCCTATCGATCTGCGAACGATATCGGCTACGATGGCCGCAACAGGCGTGTAAAGGAGGACGTACCATGGCAGAGGTCCTGGTGGCCAACCGCAGTCAAACGCGCACGGAGGGCAAGATCAACTTTTACGGCGTCCATCATTTGGCGCTCAACACCGACGACATGAAGATGACCGTCGACTTCTATGTCGATGTGCTCGGCATGCGGCTGGTGCATGCGATGAAGGTGCCACCCGGGCTCGGCACCGGCCCGGGCAATCGCGGCAACCCGCCGTTCGAGGAAATCCGCCACTATTTCTTCGACATGGGGCGGGACGGGCTGTTGGCGTTTTTCGAGGTGCCCAAGGGTGCCAAGGAGAAAGGCGACCGCAATGCGCTCGGCGCCATGCAGCACGTCTCCTTCGCGGTCTCGCCGGAAAGTCAGGCCCGTATCCGGGCGCGGCTCGATGCAAACCGGATTCCCTACGACGGCCCGCTCGAAATCCTGCCGGGCATTTTCTCGATCTACGTGTTCGATCCGAACGACATCCGCCTGGAATTCAGTTGCCAGCCGAGCAACGGCGAAGGCGAGCCGCTCATCGTCCCCCAGGTGACGCAGACCAAGGCGGAGGCGATGAGGGAGCTGCGCTCGCTGACCGACGACGAGCAATGGCTCGCCTGGGCAACCCGGGGATTACGGGAGTAGCCAGTTGGTTGGCACAGAGGTTTCGACCGGTTGAGCGCGGGGTCGGAATCCAGTCGGGAATAGGCCAATGATCATTGGGCTTTCACCCGTTGGGTTCGTTTGGCCAAAATGGTGCGAACGACGCTGACC
>WNFU01008293.1_pt1 | contig 15278 bp, 14 predicted proteins | sample 5400121 | NCBI WGS metagenome assembly WNFU01 (sample SAMN13153360, study PRJNA577476) | soil metagenome | isolation source: 100 cm soil or saprolite under grassland replicate 1 | place: USA:California | collected 2016-06-15
CGGCGTGCAGGCGACGAATTCGATCCGGCGGCGCTCGAGCGAGATGAAGCAGAGCACTTAGATCTGTTTCAGCCAGGCTGTTTCAACGGTGAAGAAATCACAGGCGAGCGTCGTCGCTGCGTGTTGGCGGAGAAAGTCTCGCCATGACAGCTCGTCTCGCTGCGGCGCCGGTGGCAGCCCGTGACGGAGGAGGACCGTCCGCACCGATGTCGCCGACACGGAGATGCCAAGGCTTCGCAGTTCGCCGACGATCCGTCGGTAGCCCCAAGCCGGGTTCTCGCGTGCCAGTCGAAGAACAAGCGCCTGCAGGCGACGATCGAACGGCGGCCGCCCAGGAGGTCGGTGCGGATACGTCCAGCGCCGCCTGACCAGCTCGCGGTGCCAGCGAAGCAGCGTCGCCGGACGCACCGACAGACTCCCCAAGGCGCTCCCCGGCAGCCCTCGCGCGAACGCAGCGAGGATTGCCCGATCCACAGGCCGAAGCTGCGCTCGCCGCGGCTGCCGGCGCAGGATCGTCAGCTCATGCCGGAGCACGAGGATCTCGAGCTCCTTCGAGCGCTCCGATCTGCCCAACAGCACCACCAATTGAAGCAGCCGACAGAGCGCCACATAGAGGAACGACCAAACCACGCACGACCTCCAGAGTTAGGGGAGGGGCGAAGGTATCGAGCGACCAGCCAGCCCACCGGTCAAACCGCGAACCGAGTTTCTGAACCCCACGCGCCGCGATTGAACGAGCCGGGACAGACGTCGCGCTCGTCCAGCACATCGAGTCCGCGGACGCTCCGCTCGTGCGTTACTGGCGCTGGCCGAGCGGAAACCGCAGCGCGCTCTGCCTGAGCGGAGACCTCGACGCGCTCAGCCTCGTCGACTACGCGCTCCGGTTCACCAGACTTTGGCCTGGCGGGCGCCGCCGATCGGATCAGGCCGCGTAGCGGTAGAGGACCTCCCCGGCGCCCCGACACACCCAGAGCGGCGACCGTCGCAACACGCGCCGTAGAGCGCCTTCAGCCATGCTGTCTGTCGAGTGGCGCCGGGAGCCGACGAGCGTCGTGTACAAGAGCGGCCGCTCTGCCGCTCCCCAGCCATCCTTGAAGGCGCGAAGCCCGTGGTCGTTCAGGCCGCTCCGACCGAAGTCCAAGACGCGGTAGCCACGCCCGCATCCCCAGCGAACCGCTTCCCAGAGGATCGCGTGGTTGGGCTGCCGATCCCAGTAGGTTTCGTCCGACGCCGCGAACTTGTACGTCAGGTGTCCGTTCCAGTGCAGGAAGACCGCGCCGGCGACGGCTGAGTTGCCGACGTGTGCGAGCAGGACGAAGCCGAGCCCGGCCTCGATCACGCGCTCCCATAGCAGCCGAAAGAACCGCCGCGGCTGCGCGGGGACGCCGAGACGCCGACGCGTGCGGGCATGCAGCTCGTAGTAGGTGCCTACGACGTCAGCCTGGCAGTCGGCAGTACGGACTACTACGGCGTCGCGCTGGGAGCGCCTGATGCTGCCCTGCACCCGCGACTTGTGGAAGCGCCGGTAGACGGCGTCGTAGTCCGACTCCAGCGGCAGCTCGTGGAGCACGCCGACGACGGTCTGCGTGGCCGCCGTCGATCCCACCGGAGTCCGAAGCTCGACTGAGGTGACCCGCTCCCTGGCCGCCCGCATGCGGAGCAACCCGAGCAGCTCATCACGCGCCGCCTCCGAGTCGCACAGGAGCGGGCAGTAGTCGGTGAACGGGAGCGAGACCCAGCGACGTCTCCGCAACGGATCACGCGCCTCGATTACCGGGAGTCCTGCGCGAGGCCAGCCGTCGGCCGTCGACGCAACGGCTGCGAAAGAGCGGAATCCGTAGCAATCGCGTATCAGCCCGACCCAGGCCGGGTGGTGAAAGGGAAGCGCCTCGGGATGCGACCCCGCCAGGTCAGCCCAGCGCGGGTCGTCGACTCGAGGATCTCCGGCTTCAGGATGTCGGGCAGGTCGGTGAGCGTGGGATGCGCAAACTCGGTTAGCGCTTTGATGTTAGGGACTCGCGAGGTGGCGAAGCCGAGGCGGTGGCTGCGATCCGCGCTCTGATTGTCGCCGCCACTCAATACTCCACGCTGCCTCGGTTTCTAGCGTCTCCCGGGCCGCGGCCGAGACGACGAGCAGCGGCTGATGGTCTTTCGAGTCGTTTAACGCAGACGTTGCTCGCCGTCCAGCGATGATTTTCGATGGGCTTTGCTGTCTCAAGACCGGAATTGACGCACAGGAACGGGGTTGGTGCGCCATCGGTGTCGGTTGTCCCTTGACCAGCGCCGCGAACTGCCGCAGGATGGTTCCTGTTCCGGGGAGGACCCGAAGGACTGCGGCGACGACAGCGCGGTATCGCGCTGCGCCTGCGCGGGCAGTCTGGGGCTGCGCTCTCCGTGGGCGTGGTGCAGGCACGATCACCGACAGAAGGAGAGAGCGAATGAGGCACAAGGCAGTTGGGGTTCTCGCCATGTTCGCCGCCGTGGCGGTCGCGATGGTTGCGGCGCTGCCGGCGAGTGCGGCCGGGAACGCCGGCTCGACGCAGGTGACGACGTTCGATCCGACCGGCGCAGTCTTCACCTGCCCGGGGACCAACTACACCGTTCTCGGCGGCACGGTGATCTCTGTCTTTCATGACAGCTTCGCCGCCAACGGCAGCGAGCACGTCACCGGCACGATCGCGCCGACCGGCGTGACGCTCACCGACGGGACGACGAGCACCGTCTACCGGTTGGCGGGGGCGAGCTGGTTCGGCGGCAACTTCAACGTCGTCAACGGCAAGTACGTGTTCACCGACACCGAGTTCTTCAACATCCTCGGCCCGAGCGGTGGCGTGGTTGCAAAGGTCGCCGGTGTCGAGCACATGTCCTCCGGTGGCAGCAACTTCTCGTTCACCTTCGGCCAGTGCGAGCCGCCGCAGGACTAGCCGCAGGTTGAACTGCTGGGGGTGCCAGCCTTCTTCGGCACCCCCACGCCGCCTCCTAGCGCGGAGACGTTCTCGATGTGCATGAAGTCGGTCACGCGAAGGAGGCGTAACACTGGCCGGAGGGAGAGCGTGGAGCGACGCATCGGCGCTCGTGGTGACGGGTCTCGGGCGAGGTCAGTCGTTTGCGGCGACCGCGGGTGATCGCTCCACAGCCGCGGGCGGCGAGCACGTTTTGCACGCAGTCCGATTCAGCGCCGTTCGGCGCCGAGAGCCCCGCTGCGGACGGAGCCCTCGGTAGGCCGTTGGGTGAAGCCTATTTGGGCGGCAGTCCGAGCGAGAGGAGGTCGGAGACGCTCAGTTTGTAGCCGCTGGCGGGGCCGGTGTCCGTGGACGCATTGTCTGCCCAGGAGGCGTCGGTGAGGGAGGTGGCGACGGAGGAGTCGGACCATGAGGCCGACGCCCACGAGGCGGCTGCCCAGGAGGCTGCGCCCCAGGAGGCGGTGTTCCAGGAGGCGCCGCTCCAGGAGGCGGTGTTCCAGGAGGCGGTGTTCCAGGAGGCGTCTGCCTTGGCGGCGCCCGACCAGCTGGCGGCGTCGAACACGCGCCCCGAGCCGCCGGCGGGTTCGGAGATGACGAAGGTGTCGAGCGCGAGATTCGGGTTCGGCGGCGCGGTCACGGCTGCGGCCCTCGCGGCCTTGATCTCGCCGACGCCGAGCGAGTTCGGCGCCGCACTCGGAGGCGCAACGGCCGCCAGCATCAGCGCGCCCTTCACCTGATCCGGCGTGTAGCTGGGATGGAGTGCGAGCACGTAGGCCGCGGCTGCGGCCACGACCGGGGCGGCGAATGAGGTGCCCGACAACTGCATATACCCGGGAGCGACGACGCTGGCGGGCCGCTCCGCCACGAGCGTCGACGTGGGCGGGACGGGCCCGACGATGTAGCGGCCGGGCGCGCCGACGTCGGGCTTCAGAAAGCCGTCGACGGTGTAGCCGTAGGCGCTCCAGGGAGCGGCGATGTCGTCGCTGCTCGCCAAGGTGCCCTCGATGTCGGCCGCGCCGGCGGTGATGACGAAGGGATCGTTGCCCGGCGAGTAAAGGACGCCGCTCGGCCCGGTGCCGGTGCCGTAGTTTCCGGCCGCGGCGACGACGACGACGCCGCTGAACCAGAGCCTCTCGACCGCCTTGTCGAGCGGGTCATACATGAAGCTGTTCGCCACGGAGTTGTGCAGCGAGAAGTTCGCGACCCGAATCCCGTATGCGTCCTTGTTCTGGTAGATCCAGTCGGCGGCGGCGATCACGTCGCTCGTCATCGCCATGCCCTTGTCGTCCATGACGTCGAGCGAGACGATCTTGGCGTTGGCGGCGCCACCGGCATAGCCGGCCGCCGAGCCCCCGAGCACGCCAGCGACGAAGGTGCCGTGTCCGCGGCCGTCGCCCGCACTGTTTGGGACGAGCGACGTCATCGTCACCTGCTTGACCACGCGCCCGCCGAAATCCGCGCGCGCGGCGTCGATACCGGAATCGACGATCGCGACCGTCGGAGCCTGGACGCCGGACGTCTGGATCGCGTCCCAGAACTTCGACAGCTCCGACTGGTACGGCCACTGCTGCGTGTTCGAGAGACCGGCGAGCCGGACCTTCGAGTCTTCCGTGATTGCGCCGAGGCTTCGGTCGCGCGCCAGCTCGAGGAGCTGCGTGCCCGTGATCTCGGCGGAGGCGCCGCTGATCGTGACGTACTGCTTCTTCACCTTGGCGCCGCCCCGGCGGCTTCCGATCGCGCTCGCGACTCGCGCGGCCACGCCCGAGCTTCGCAGCGACCCCTTACCCTGCACGATCACACTGAGGAGCCCGCCGGGATTCCCCTGAGCGCGGCTCAGCAAGCTCTGCGAAACGACGGGAAGGCGACCCGCCGGGATCGAGCCGGAGGTCGTCAACGTCCCTGCGGACACGATCGCCGGCACAGACAATGCCAGCGCTGTCAGCATCGCAGCGAGACGGCCTCGACCACCCAAGAACTGTGTTCCCGCGCGCTGCCGCCGGCTTTCACCGCGCCGACCCCAAAGCGCATTCGAACGAGCGTCACGCCGAACGTTCCGTAAAGACATCTGAGCGATTCCTCCCCTAGGGCACGAAGCCCTGGCCGCAGTTACACCACTGACCGTACGAAGATCGCCCGCGGCTACATCCCCCGGCGGAGTGATCCCCTCGCACCTGATGACACGAATTCGACTGCTGACCCGCGCTCCTCCCAGCCGCCGCGTCGCCGCTCAGCCGACTCCTCCGGCGAGGTCGCGGTCCGAGCCACAGGCGCCACCGACCGGAGTGCGCTCCCGATCCTCGCGGAGAAATGCGGACCTCAGACCCGACCTCGACACGAGAGAGGCGTCCGGACAGGAAGTGATGAGCGACCCAGAACGCGAGGACGACCCGCCGAGTAACGTCACCTCATGCGACGCTGGTGGGCGCGACGATCACGGCTCGCGAAGACCACACTCTTGCTGAGCACGGTGATCGCGGCGCCGATCGTGGCAACGTCATTGGGCGGCCCACTCGGAGGTGTGCTCGGCCGCCTCGCAGGAAGCCTGTTCGACGGCGGTCGTCGAAAGCGCCAACGCCCATGAAAACCGGCTTCCGCTCGTCCTAAGTCGGGCGAGCCAGGCTTCTCAGTTCAAGCAGCCCTCGACTGAGTCGAACGCGCTCGGATCCGTGCCCATGTCACAGTATGCGACGCCCTTCCTCGACTTGAGCTCGATAGCCGCGACGAATCCCGCTTGCATTGGATCGACTGCGACTTGGGGGGCGGGTTCTAAATCGTGGTGCCGATGCCGCAGAAGCGAGTGCGTCGCTGCCTGAGTGACAGTCATTTGCTGACCATTGGGCACGGCTGGCAAGCGTGGCTTCACTGGCATCGGGTGATTAAGCGCGTATGCTCGCGGCATTGCAGACCTGACTTGGAGGTAGCCAATGGCCCGGGCACGGACAAAGACGAACACGACGGAAGAGTTCAAATGCCCAGAGTGCGGACGAACGTTCACGCGCGCGGCCGCGCTTGGCGCCCACCGCCGACAAGCGCACGGTGTCGCCGGCGGGACCACTCGCGCCCGATCCAGCCGGCGCCGAGCCGGACGCACGAGATCGGCCGCGAACTCAGCGACCGCGGCGACGACGACCACCACTCCTCGGGCGCGGCGGAGCCGCGCTGCCAGTAACCCCGATCGTGCCCGCGCCAGTGGCGGCGGATCCGTCGACCGCGACGCGCTGCTTCAGGCGCTCTTCCCGAACGGAATCCCCGCCAAGGAGAACGTCCTCCGGGCGATCAACAGCTGGCTCGACGAGGGCGAACGGCTCGCCCAACTGACGTAGGCCAAACCCAGCGCGAGTACGACGCCCTCGTCGGCCGCGCGCTGCGCGGACTGCGACCAAACGTGCGCGTGGACGTCGTACGGCTCGCTCTGGTCCGACTACTCGTTCCTCTCGATCGGATCGAGCGGCAGCTTCCTCTCGATCGAGTCGGTGGGCTCGGCCTGTTCGATCGGTTCGGTCGCGTCGTTCGGCTCGTTGTGCTCCGTGGCGTCGGCGCTGGCACGTTGCTCTGCCTTCTCTGCGGCCGGATCCGGGCTCGTCTTTGGAGACCGAGCGCAGCGGCCGCGGCTCCTGGCCGGGGCGATCGTCGTCGCTACGACCTTCTACGACCAGGACGTGAGCGGCGCGCTCGAAACAGACGCCGCACCGATGACCGCGGCGGCCATCGGCCGCCGCTGAACGGCGCCTGCACGTCGATCGACCGCACGTCCGAGTGCGGATCCGTCGCCGGGCACGGAGTAGGACGATCGCGGCGTCGCAGACGACGGCTTCGGCCACGGATCCGGCCCTGCGGCTTGCAAAGGCCTGTCAAGTGCAGAGCTTCACAGGCAGGGATATGAGCCTGCGCATCGAGAAGTGCGTCGTGCGGGGGAGCGTGTCCGGGTCCGTGGCGAGCTCGGTTCCGGGGAACCGCCGCGCGAGCGTCGAGAAGACGATCCTTCCCTGAAGTCTGGCGAGCGGTCCGCCGAGGCAGAAGTGCACGCCATGGCCGAGGCCTAGATGGGCGTTGGGACGACGGTTGATGTCCACGTCGTCCGGATTCGAGAAAGCTTTCGGATCGCGGTTCGCGGATCCGACGAGGGGCCAGACTGGTGTCCCAACGGGAATGTCGACGCCGTTGAGCTCGAGGTCGACAGCGGCGGTGCGGAGGCCGATCTGCACTGGTGCGTCGTACCGAAACGCCTCTTCGACGGCGCCTGGAGCGAGGGAAGGTTCGTCGCAGAGGAGTTTCCACTGGTCTCTGTGCGTGAGCAATGCGAGGAGGCCGTTGCCGATCAGGTTCGTCGTCGTCTCGTGTCCGGCGTGGAGAATGAGCACATGTGACGCCACGAGCTCGTCCCGCGTCAATTGCTCGCTCTCTTCCGCGGCTGGCAGTGCAGCCCACTGCGGGGTGCCGTCCTCAATGAGCTCGCTGACGTAGGCGCGGTACTCGATCATGGCTCGCTTCGCGCCCTCCGTCGTCCATGGTGTCGCCGTCCGATAGGCCGCTACCCACTCAGGTTCGAGTACCTCGCGCACGAACGCATCCCACGTCGCCGCGGTCACAGCGCAGGCGGCTGCAAGCGCGGCGTAGTCAATTCCGTTGGGCGCGGTCACTGCAATCAGGCTTGCACGACGTGTGTGCGCGGCCTACTCGTTCGACCCCTTCTCTACAGGAGGTGGTGAGCCAGTCGCCTGTACCTCGAGGCACCCGAACCCGGTTCTTGCCGGCGATTCCGGCCGAGGCGGTGGAGCATTTATGGAGCAGAGCGGACGCAACCGACGGCAACCGTGCGCGAACCCGGCCGGCGCGGAATTGGCTCAAACAAGGCGAATCCGTCGCCTGTGAATGGTAAAGAGGGGGTCTACGGTTCGAGTGCGTCAGAGAGCTTTCGGATTCTTCCTGCTTAGCTGATCTTTTCGTTGTCCGAGTGGACGACGGTTGACGCTTCCGGCGTCCACGCGACGTCCACGGCCCGTGGACGTTGACCGCTTCGGCGGCGGTGAAGGCGTCGAGCGGGGCCGCGCACACTTCCAGGCGAGTCAGCTTGCCGTCAACCGTATACGGATCACGGTTGATTTCGCGCTCGACGAGATTTCGCGCTCGGCAACGGTGGAACCGATTGCAGCGCGGTCACTTCCGAGTGGAGAACCGTCACGTTGACAGCGCTCTTCCGGAGGATGAGGATGTAACCGGAAGATAGGAGCTTGCAATGAGCTTCGAGGATCGAGAGGCAATCGCGGCCACCGTTGAGGAGACCTATGCGCTTGTAGGCCGCGCCCTCAGTACAGACATCCCGAGTGACTTACTGGCGACTGCCGTTCGCCCCGAGGTGATGCGGGAGATTATGGAGGCTCGGGTAGATCCGTATGTGACCGACGAGGAAATGCTCCAGCTGCTACGCACCGCGTATTTCGATCTTGTCGGAACTGTGATGCGTCTGCATGAGGAGCTTCTTGGCGAAGACAGCGAGCGTCATGACACTCAGCTCGCAAACGTCGCGCTTACCGGGAGCGGACGTGCGGTGAAGGTCCGGGGCTTCCGTCGTTCGCTTGGGGAGGCAGTATCGAATGTGCCTGGCTTCCGGTGGATGAAGAAGGCCTTTGAGTGGGGCAACATCATCCTGGGCAGCCTTGGAGGAGTTCCAGTTGTAGGCGCTCTTGCGGATCCGATCAAGGAGCTGAAGGAGTCGGTCGAGGCTCAGGGCGAAGACGACCAAACTGCGTAACTGCGACCAGCGCAGCCCGTCGTCATCAGTCGCATCCGCAGGCTCCGGGGCGTGCCCGGGCGTCTACGGCCTCGGCTTAAGCTTTGCGAAGGCAACGAACAGACCGCTGGAATTTCGACGTCAGCCGGGGCCAAGTCCTTACGGTTAGTGACGAAGCCCCGACAGCTGGTCAGCCGCGCATCCGGGTTACTGGTCCGGCGCCAAACTGCCCGTTTTGGGCCGATTGGGATGGAACAGTTATGGAACAGAGGGGGCGCAACGGGTGGCAAAGGTTCGGGTGGCCAGAAGTCCGAAAACGGCTTGAGCTAGCGACAAACCCTTGCCACCGGCTGCCACCGGTTGCCGTTTGGATCGCATGGTAAGGAGGGGGTCGACGGTTCGAGTCCGTCAGAGGGCTCTCCAAAAGCCCTGCAGTACTGAGATTTTCCTCTCGGATCAATTTGCAGTGTGCTTCGGGTAGGGAGCCGCTCATGGAGCTTTCAGGTCTGAGAGGCGGCGCCCAAGGCACGAATTACCGCGAGCGATCGAGCTATGGTCGAGCGCTATCGCGTGCTCGCCACCGGAGTATGTTGTCGTCACTTGACAAGGCGAGCACGGGTTTCTAGCGGCGCACGCGTTTGGTGCCCGAGCCGTAGGCCAGCGCGTTGAGTGCGGTGCGCGCGGCGCCACCAGCAGCCAGGAGGGAGCGATCATGCCAAAGGTCGAGGTCAACGGGCTCACGATCAACTACGAGGTGCAGGGGGAGGGCGAGCCGCTTCTGCTGATCCCTTACACGTCTGCGGACCATGCCTGCTACGCGTTCCAGCTGCCGGCGTATACCGAGCACTTCAGCTGCATCGCGATCGACCTTGCCGGCTCGGGCGAGAGCGACAAGCCGGCCGGGCCGTACTCGACCGACGGCTACGCCGACCAGGTTGCCGCCTTCCTGGGCGCTATCGGGGTCGAGCGGGCGCACGTGGCGGGCATGTCGCTCGGCGCGGCGGTGGGCATCCACGTGGCCGCCCGCCATCCCGACCGCGTGCGCTCGCTCTCGTTGCACAGCGGCTGGGACACCAGCGATGACTATCTGAAGATCGTCGTCGAGCAGTGGCGGACGCTTGCCTCGTCGCTGCCGACCGTCGCCGACGTGGTGGTCCAGGCCATCTTCCCGTGGTGCTTCACGCCTGAGATGTACGTCGAGCGGCCGGAGTTCGTCGACACGCTGGTGGACTTCGTGCGTGGCCGCCCCGCCCAGCCCGTGGACGCGTTCCTGGCCCAGACCGATGCGGTCATCGCCCATGACGCGAGAGCGGTACTGGGCGAGGTCGACGCTCCGACCCTGATCACCTGCGGAGCGCGCGACCTCGTCTGCTCCACGCGCTTCGCCGAGCGGCTCAAGAGCGGGATCGCCGGGAGCGAGCTGGTGGTCTTCGAGCATCTGTCGCACGCTGGGCTGCACGAGGACCACGAGACGTTCAACCGCGCGACGCTCGACTTTCTGCTGCGCCAGCGCTCGTGACGGCCCGCCGGCCTCTGCCGGCATGGGAGAGACCCGCGTTTCTGGCGTGAACTCCCTGCGAGCAGCACAACCGCTCCCCTCCGACGAAGGAAGCGGTGCCTGGGACGACGATCGATGTCCCGCTACTCGGTTGGACGATCAGCGGCGGCGCGTGCGAGGAGCCGGACGAAGGCAAGCCGCGCCGCGAGGATGGAGCGTTTATGGAATGTCATGAAGAAGGGCCTCCTCGCCGGAGACACTCTCCGGTGACGAATCCCATCGGGAAGGAGACCCGTGGTGAAGTATGTCGGACTCGAGTGGGCGTATCGGTCGGCGCAGTGGTGCGCACTGGCTCCCGGCGGCGAGATCGCCGGCGAGGGCCGCATCGCTGCTGACCGGGACGGGCTCGCTCGGCTCGTGCTCGAACTGGGCGATGAGGTGAAGGCGTGTCTGGAGATGATGAGCGGCGCGCTCTGGGTGCGGGACCAGCTCGTCGCGTGCGGCTGGCAGGTGGAGGTCGCCGACGCGCGCAAGGTGAAGACGGTCGCGCCGCTGACGACGAAGACCGACAAGGTCGACGCGCGTCTGCTCGCCGAGCTCTCCCGCCGAAGCCTGGTGCCGGCGCTCTGGCTCCCCTCGCTCGATGAGCGGGCGCTACGGGAGCGGCTGCGTCGGCGGATGCACCTGGTCCGGCTCCGGACGAGCGCGAAAGGTCGCATCTTCGGTCTGCAAACGCAGTGGGGCGTCCGCGTCTCGCTCGCGCGCCTGCGCCGAGCGGACGGCATGACGCAGCTCGAACGCGCCGGCGTACCCGAAGTCTGGCGCCGCTCGATCAGCGAGTGCCTCGCGCTGATCGAGTTCCTCGACGCGCGGCTCGCGCCGCAGGACGCCGAGCTGGGACCGTTCGCCAAGGCCGACCCGCGCGCGGTGCTGCTGGACACGATCCCCGGCGTCGGCGAGCTGCTCGCCCTCACAATCGCGGTCGAGATCGGCGAGATCAGCCGCTTCGCCAGCCCGGCCAAGCTCGTCTCCTACGGCAGGCTCGCCCCCCGCGTCCACCAATCGGGCCAAGGTCGCCCCCGCAGCGGCCCGCTCAGCAAGTCAGGCTCGCGCCTGCTCGGCTGGGCGGCCGTCGAGGCCGCCCAGCAGGCCTGGCGCGAATCGAACCCCTGGCACGGGCTCTACCTCGACGTCGGCCGCCGGTCCGGCCACAGCAACTCGGCCAAGGCCGCGGTCGCGCGCAAGATCCTGATCGCCGCCTGGCACATGCTCTCCCGCAACCAGCCCTTCAAGCCCGCCCCCAGATCCACCGGGGGCACCTGTGTCCCGGCAAGCTCCCGCTTGGCTTTGGCCGCCTGACGGCCCCTTATGGAATTGAGAAGCCGGGACAGCTCCCACCGACACGGTGTGCACACCAAGCGCCAAGAAAGAGATGAGCGTCCAACCGTCCGGGAGCATCCGAGGAGGTGAGCGAGCAACGATGACTTGACACGCGGCCCTTCTTCAGAAAGAGCCCAGCAGGCGCGACCAGTGGCAATCACCGGCAAGTCGGCCAGCCGCCAAGACCGCTGAAACAAGCCAAAACTATTGCCGTCGGTTGCGACCGGTTGCCGCGGACGATGGTAAGGATGGGGTCGACGGTTCGAGTCCGTCAGAGGGCTTTCAGAAGTTCCTGCTCATCAGCCCTTCTGGCAGCGCTGGTCGTGATGGCTTCTGACTTCGACGTCCACCGAGCGTCCACCACCCGCCGCGAACGCCTTCCGCGATGCCTGGAAACCGAGTCGCTGCCCGGTCTTACGGGCCTCCAGTTCGACGGCCACCCAGCGTCCACCGCCCGCTCGGATCATCGCGATGCTCGTACCCATGAACCGTGAGAGGGCGAACACCGGGACGCCGGCGCGGAGTGCGAAGGTGGCGTAGGTGTGGCGCAGGGTCGTAGAGCTCGCGCAGTGGCTCGATCCCGGCTGCTTTCTGGACGGGTTTCCAAGGCGGCGGTTGAAGTTGCGGACGTCGAGGTAGCCGCCGCGTGCGTTCGGGAAGAGCAGCAGGCTGTCTCGTCGCGACCGGAGTTTGTCGAGCGCCTCGACCGCGATCGCCTGCAGCGCGTCTGCTCAGCCGCGTCTTGGTGTGCTTGACCCGTCCGTTCGCATACGCCCGTCGGATCTGGACGACGCCGGCCGCGCGATCCACGTCGCCGTGTTCGAGCGCGAACAACTCGGAGGGTCGAAGCCCGGTCGCGGCCGGTCTTCGCGCCCGGGGTGAGGGGTTGACCCGGTGATTGACGCGCGGGCGCAGCGGTCTATGCTCAAGTCGCTGGGAGGCATCGTGAGTCGCTGGTATCGCTTCGCGTACAGGATCGGTTTTAGGCCGTGGGAGTCGGACGCCCCATCGATGATCCCCCAGTTCGACCAACTGCGGTGAGATTGGCCGAACGGGGCTGGCAGGTCGTTGGAGTCGATGTGGTGCCGAGGGCTATCGATGCCGCGCGACATCGCGCGGAACAAGCAGGTGTTGACGTGACATTCAAAGAAGGCGATGTGGCGGCTCTGCGGGCCGCGAGCGTCGGCTCAAACTTCAACCTCCTGTTGGACATGGAGTGCTTCAACTGGCTGAGTGATTCGGACCGGTCCCGAATGGCTCAGGAGGTCGATGAGGTCGCCGCTCCCGACGCAACGTTGCTGCTCCTGGTTTGGGCCCGCGCGCGCCGAGGACCCTTGCCTACGGGGGCGGATCGACAGGACCTCGAGACGAGCGAGGTCTCGACCTCGGCCGCTTTCGCGGAAACGCAGGGTCGAGTCGGACGTTAGCGCCCATCGCCGAACACCCATGTCCATCGGAAGAGAGGGGCAGTTGTCAAATCCGACGACGGCGTGCGGACACAAAACGGACACATCAGAAACGACACGCGCGACGCCTCGCGACGCATTCTTGACGTCTCGTTTGACTCGATTTGCAGGAAGAACTGGGCCGCGAGTGATCGTTGGTAAGTAGCCCCGGCGGCGCGAGCGGCCGCTACCGCAGCGGGGTGAAAATGCCCAGCCGTTAGCGAGCCCCTGGGCCGTTCACTGCTCCGCCGAGGGGGCGAGGTCCGCGTCGACCTTTGTAAGTACGGGATCGCTGCAGCAATTTTCGCACGCGCGGACGGGTCGCGCTTCGATTTTCACCTTAGGAGGGGGTCGACGGTTCGAGTCCGTCAGAGGGCTTCAGCAGGGAAGAAATCCCCGGAAATCGGGATTTTTCGATTTTTCGTTGTTCGGAACAGCACCGCAGAGCACCTCCCGGCATTGCCGTCGGGACAGCGCTCAAGCTCCGCGTCACGCGGAAAGTCCCTGTAAATCGACGTCTTGCCCGGCACCACGGAGCACCTCCGCGCACGGGAGGGACTCGACACACGCCAGAGGAGGAGACGATGAACCACGAGCAGGCACAGGCCAACCTGCAGCTCGTGCTCGACTGGATCGACGCCATGCGCCGCGGCGTCATCGACGCGATTGCCGAGCGCTTCCACGCCGATGTCGCCTGGGAGGACGTCGCCGGCGGCGTCGCCTGCGACGGGCGCGAGCAGGTGCTCGCCTGGCTGCGTGCCGCGCCCGCGCAGCCGACTGACGTGGACGCACTCGAGCTGCTGGCCGACGCCGACCACGTCGTGCTCGGCGTCCGCAACCACGCCCACCGGGCGGACGCGCTCGCCGAGGCTGGGCTCGCCGACTACCAGTGGCGGTAGGCATCAGCGGACGAGTGCGAGGATCGCGTCGCTGACCTGCCGCCAGGTCTCGAGCTGGTCGTGTTCGCCGCGCTGCGCGCTCAGCGCGAGCCGGGCGATCGCCGCATAGCGACCGTGCAGCGCAGGCCGTCCTCGCCGGCGATCTCGACGATGCGGCGGACGAGCCGCTCACCGCCGCCGGACGCGGCCGCGTCCTCATCCGCCAGCCGCAGGCGTTGCCAGTCGAAGAGAAGGCTCGTGAGATCAACAGCGCGTGAGCCGAGGCCGAGGTGGTCCCAGTCGACGACACCGCTGATCTCGCCGCCGCCCACCAGCACGTTGGTGAGGTTGAGGTCGCCGTGGACGAGGTCGCTGACCGGCAGCCGGTGGTTCCGGGTCGGCTCGAGGAACGAGCGCAGCCGGCGTGCTGTCTCCGGCGCTGCCTGCTCGGCCTGCTCGCACCAGTGCTCCCAGCCCTCGAACAGCACGACACCGATGGAGCGACCCTGCGGACGACGAGCGGCTGATCGCCGGGAATCGCGCCTTCGCCGACGCAATGCGACCCTTCAGCACCGGGGGTGCCTACCTGAACTTCACCCCGGAGGCAGACCGCGTCCGCGACGCTTACGGCGCAGAGAAGTACGAGCGGCTCGTGGCGCTCAAGGACAAGTACGACCCCGACAACCTGTTCCGACTGAACCAGAACATCCAGCCGAGCAAGCACGCCGACGAGCCGGCGCTTGCTTGAGCTCACATGGCCATGCGCTCCGCCGCCCCCTCCGCCACCCCGGCCGCCAAGCCGACCGCCGGGGGCTCCCGCTTCGCCGACGTTGCGAGCGGTCTCGGGTTGAGACGCCTGCTTCCCCAAGCGGAACGAGGCGTCAGCGGCGCATCGCTGCGAAGACCTCCTGCTTGTCCCGAGGGGCCGTCAGGCGCGGCCGCCGTGAAACGCCCGCTTTCCCCCAATGCATGACTCTGCCGGCGGCCGCCGAGGGACCCCTCAGGCGAGAGTGTGATCGCCCGAGCGCCCCGCCGAGGACCGGCGGGCAAGATGGTCGCGGTGCTCAGCCCTGCGCTTCGATGACGCGCCGCAGACCGTCGGGCAACTCGCCGAGCATGCGCTTCATCTTCGGGCGCATCAGCAGCATGAGCCCACGCATCAGTCCGTGTGGCTGCATCCACAGCCTGCCAGACACCTGCGTGCCGCCGTTCTTGGCGTCGCAGCGAAAGTCCAAGCCGCAGATCATTCCGCGCCCCTTGTCTCGACTGGCGAAACGCGCCGGGCGCTCGAACTCGACGATCTCCGACTCGAGCCGGCCCATGCCCTTCTTCGCGCGGAAGGTCGTGCCCTTTCCGATCGGGCCGTCGGACGTCTTCTCGACC
>WNFU01013838.1_pt1 | contig 15273 bp, 16 predicted proteins | sample 5400121 | NCBI WGS metagenome assembly WNFU01 (sample SAMN13153360, study PRJNA577476) | soil metagenome | isolation source: 100 cm soil or saprolite under grassland replicate 1 | place: USA:California | collected 2016-06-15
CGATCAATCATCTTGTCGCCGGACACGCTCCGCGCACCTAGATAAGGCTGGGCGCCCGCGCGCACCAACACGCTTCACGACAGAAAGGTGGAACACATGCCGAACGCTTGACCCCGAGCACCACCACAGATAAGGAGCATCAATCCTGTGATTCCGGTGGGAGCCGGCCGTACCGGTGAGCCCGTACCGGCGCGAGATCGTCGAGGCACTGGCTGCGTATCGCCGCGCCCGATGGCAGCTACCGGCTCGACAAACGAATTCCATTACCTGGCCGCCACGGCCTGACGAGGGCGAGATCGTGCCCCGGGGCTGCGTAAGTCTCGCTCGATCCCGCTGTCTTTCACTCGGGGCGTTGGAGACGGGGCGTGGTGCCGCCGCCGGTCGGCGCAGTCGGAGCTTCCTCGAGCAGATCGAGGCGCGCGCGCACCCGAGCCGCGGCAGGAACGTTGCGCTTCCGCTCATAACGCTCGAGTGCCTGCTCGAGCGCGGCCGCCGCTTCATCCTTCTTGCCGGCAAGCGAGAGGACCTCGGCGAGATCGTAGAGGGCGTCGCCCTGGAAATTCAGCCCGTCCGTGCGCCCGATGAGCGCAACTGCTTCTCGAGCCAATGCTTCCGCCTCGGTGGCGCGGCCGCGATTCGCGTCGACGAGCGCCTGGACCTGCCGCCAGAGCGCCTCTCCCAAAACGTTCTGTCGAACGCCGAGCTCCCGCCCGACCTGTGCCCAGGTCTTGGCCTCCTCGTGGCGACCAAGCGCACAGAGCTCGCGGCCCAGCATCGGTGCGAGGCTCGACAGGAAGAAGCGCTGTCCGCGCTCTATGAGCAGCTCGCAGTCGCTCTGGAGGTGGCGGGCCGCCGCGTCGTGGTCGCCTGCTAACGTCGCAATCTCTGCCAGCATCCACTCTCGCGGGTTGGAGCCGGTCAATTCGCGCATGCCGTGACTCGCCTCCTGTGCGATCGGCGCTGCCGCTTCGAAGCGCCCGAGCATCGCGAGCAGATAGGCGCGGACCAGCAACAGCCCGGGGTGGGGGTTCTCGGGCAGAAGCGCGTCCAGGGTCTCTAGCGCCTCGTCGGCCGGCCGCGGGCCCGAGGTAAGTGCGACCTCTAACTCGAACAGATGCGCGGGGCCCTGTCCGGCGAGATGTGCGTGGTGGAGCGCCCGCTCGGCTGCCTGTGCCCAGTCTTCCCAGCGGCCGCGGAAGTTGGCGACGCCGAAACCGAGCATTCGCCAGACGTGCACGAGTGCCGCGTGGTCTTCAGCTTGCTCGAGCAGCGGCAGCGCCCTTTGCGCGAGGGCCTCGAGCTCGTCGACCGCGGGGTCGGGCGCCATCATCGAGCGATGGAAGGCGGCCGCTGTACGCGCCAGCGCATAGGCTGCCTCGTCCTCGGCGGCCCGTGCCCGCTCGGCCGCCTTGTCGGCGATCTCCGCAGCGTTGAGGCCGTCTACAAAGACCGCTTGGGCGAGGTCCAGTTCGAGTACGACGTCGAGTCTCTCCGGTCGCGTCAGTTCGAGCGCCCGCCTGAGCAGACCGGCCGCCGCTCCGTCGTCCCCACGCCCGAGCGCGCGCCGGCCAGCCGCGGCCAGGCGTTCGCTCGCCCGTCTCGCCAGTACGAGATCTTGCCGGCCTAGCTCGGCCTTGTAACGGCAGGCCTGCTCGAGGTGGTGACCGAGGATCTCGTCCAGCTCGACCAGGTCGGCGCCGCGCAGCTCGAGCCAGGCGGCGAAACGCTCGTGCAGCTCGGCCCGCGTCGCCTTTGGCAGCGCGTCATAAGCGGTGTCTCGGATCAGTACATGCCGGAAACGGAAGCCGTCGTCGCCTGGGATCCGGGCTCGCTCCGGCTTGACGAGCTCCCGGCGGACAAGTGCAGCCAGGCGGGCAGTTACCTGCGGCTCCTCAGGGGAAAGCGTCTGAACCGCGCCGCGATGAAAGACCTCGCCCTCGACTGCGCCGCGCTCGAGCACACGCCGCTCAGCCGCGTCGAGCTGGTCAAGGCGGGCTGCGAGAAGCGCCCGCAGCGTGGGCGGAACGGTGACCTCGCCCTCGGCCTGGCCGGCCATCGCAACCATTTCTGTGACGAAAAGCGGGTTGCCCCCGGCAGCGCGAAGGATCTTCTCGCGCAGCTCCGCTGGGACCGACGCGGGAATCAGCTCCTCGACCTCTTCTTGATCGAGAGGGTCGAGCCGAAGGGCGACCGGCCAGGTAGGGCGGCGGTCGACCAGCTCAGGCCGCGCCGTGCAGAGCAGCAGGATCGGCGCGCCGGCTGAAAGGAGCGCGACATGCTCGATCAGATCGAGGAACGTCCCCTCTCCCCAGTGAATGTCCTCGAAGATGACGACCACGGGCCTCCTCAGGGCCTGCTCCTCGAGCAGCTTGCGGAACGCCCAGGCGATCTCCTCCGCGCTCGTCCCCGCTTCAGTCTGGCCGAGCAGCGAGCGGATCGCAGCGGCAGCCGCGGCGGCGGAGGGCAGCACGTCGAGCTGCTTCACGACCTCGACGACCGGCCAGTACGTGATTCCCTCCCCATAGGAGAGGCACCGGCCACGAAGGACCATCGCATCGATTCGAGCGAGAGCCTCTACAGCAAGGCGTGTCTTGCCGACGCCGGCTTCGGCGACGACCGTGACCAGCTCGCAGCGCTGCTCCACCCGAACGCGCTCCCAGGTGTCGGCGAGAGTCGCAAGCTCGTGCTCACGTCCGACGAACAGCGGGCCGTGCCGCCGTTCGTGCGACTCGCGGATCGCCAGGAGCCTGTAAGCGGGGACGGGGTCCGCCTTACCTTTCAGTTCGAGCGGCTCGACCGGCTCCGCCTCGACTGTTCTGCGCACGAATCGCAGCGTCCCTTCGCCGAGCAAGACGTCGCCCGTACGAGCCGCTTGCTCGAGGCGGGCGGCCACGTTCACGGCGTCGCCGGTCACAAGCCGCTCCTCGGTGCCCGTGACGACCTCGCCTGTGTTGACGCCGATGCGTGCTTCAACGCCCAGGTCCGGCAGCGCTTCCCGCATCTCCTGCGCCGCTCGGACCGCGCGCACGGCGTCATCTTCGTGCAGGACCGGCACGCCGAAGACCGCCATCACGGCATCTCCGATGAACTTCTCAACCGTCCCGCCGTGCGACTCGACGATCGCCTTCATGCGCTCGAAGTAGCGGGCGAGCAGGGCACGGAGCGCCTCCGGATCAGTCGCTTCGCCGAGCGCTGTCGAGCCGGTAACGTCACAGAAGAGGACGGTGACGGTCTTGCGCTGCTCGCCGGCGGCGGGCGCGACGGCGAGCGGAGTTGCGCACTCCTCGCAGAAGTTCGCCCGGTCGCTGTTCTCGTGGCCGCAGGCCGGACAGATCCTCATGCATTTAGGCTAAACCGCTGCCGCCGGGAGCCAGTAGTCCTGTAGCGATTGCCCGCGGCAACCTCGCAAGTTACTGCGTATCCGACCTGCCAGCCCATCGAACGGAACGGGCCTCGTTGTCGAAGTCGGCATCACCTCGACCACACGCGTACCACACAGGCCCTACCGGGTGGTAGCCGGCGCAGCCGGTCAGATCCGGTTCGCTCGGCGAGGAAACGCCTGCTTTCGCCGGTAATTTCGGGCGCGAGCCGGCTGTGCCGGTTGAGTCCGTGCCGGCCTGTCACGCCGGAGGTCGCGGGTTCAAGTCCCGTCGCTCCCGTATTCATAAAAGTCCTGCAAATTGCCTCTTTTGTTGTCTCGATTAGGCGAGGCAGAGCGTTCTCGGGCAGCAAACGGGCAGCACATTTGGCGACTGCCGAGGTGTAAAGCCCTGCAAAAAGGCGATTTTTCCGTCACGCGTCCGTGACCATGGTCGCCGCCCCGCGTTACGCCGCTCCTTGCCAGCGTCGGTTCAGGCAACGCGACCTCCAGCGTGTTCGTCACCAACGGCAGATCACGTTACGCGGCATCGGGCTCGAGTTGGACACGGGCGCGCCCACAAGACATGACTCCGCGCCTGCCGGCGTCTCGCCGACGAGGAACCCGTCAAGCCGCCCCCACAGGCGCCAATCAGCGCATCGTCCTAGGCCGCTTCGCCTATCTCTGTCGCGGGTCGATCTCCATCTCGTAGCGGGGCGAGCGTCGCAGCGAGAATGTGAAGCTGATCGCGCCTCGCCGCCAGCACCCTGGCGCGCAGCTGGATCACGAGCGCGCCGTCGGCCGTCAGACGCTCCCAGCTGGCAGTGACGAGCGCGCGGTAGGCGTCGAGGCCGTCGCCGCAGGCGAAGATCGCTGCGGCTGGCTCGCCGGCAAGTTCTGGGTGGCGGCCGGCTTCCGCGTGCGGGAGGTAGGGCAGGTTGGCGACGACCAGGTCGAGCGTGCCCGGGACGGGGTCGAGGAGGTTGCCGTGAAGGACGGTGACGCGCTCGCCGAGCCGGAGGCGCGTCACGTTCGCGCGCGCGAGCAGCACGGCGGCGGCGCTCGTGTCGGTGGCGAAGACTTCGGCCTGTGGGAGCCCGGCCGCGAGCGCGACGGCGATCGCGCCAGAGCCGGTGCCGACGTCCGCGATCCGTGCCGGGCCGCAGGCTCTCGTGCTCCTCGCGGCAGGCCGGGCAGCCGTCGAGGTGGGCGCGAAGACCAGGGATCAGCGCGTCGGCGTCCTTGCCCTCCAGCTCGAGCTCCACGTAGCGGTCGAGCTCGGCGAAGCACTCGTCGCAGCCGACGTCGGGCCCGGCCGGTCCGAGGAGCCGTCCCAGCGCCTGCTTGAGATCGGGTCGCTCCATCAGGTGGTCTCCTCCAACAGGTCGAGGGAAAGCCCGCGCTCGTCGAGATGCTTGCGGAGCTTGCGGCGGGCGTCGTGCAACGTCTTGTAGAGGGCGCCGCGGGTGGTGTTCAGCCGCTCGGCGAGCACGTCGATGGGGACGCCGTTCAGGGCCAAGGCGACGAGCACGCGCCGCTGGTGCGGCGTCAAGACGTCGTTGATCGCCGTCTGAAGCGTCTGCAGTAGCTCGCTCTGCTCGGCCTCGGTGTCGGGCTCGAGGCCGGCGCTGGAGAACAGGCTCCAGCTCTCCGGCTCGAGGGGCAGCTCGCGTCCCTGCCAGGCGCGCCTTCGGAGCTTGACCGCCGCCTCGAGCAGCGCGAACTTGTAGGCCCAGGTCGTGAAGCGGCTGAGGCCGCGGAAGGCGTCAAGACGGGCGAGCACGCTCATCAGGGCATCGTCGGCGGCCTGCATTGCGATGTCGTCGAGGTCGTTGCCGCGTAGGTGCGGCAGCGTTGGCCGGCGGCGCGCGACCTCGTAGCGGGCGGCGCGAAGGAGGAGGGCGTGGAGGCGGGCGACGGCCTCGTCGTGCTCCGCGCCCTCGCTTCGAAGCTGAGCGAGCCACTGGCGCGAGGCGCCGTCGAGAGGCGCTGTCGCGGTCGCTTCCCCGGCTGCCGGTGAAACCGTCCGCACCTTGGCGACGGTAGCAACCGCGTTCATGCGGCGTCCGGCTCCTGCTCGAGCGGAGCGAGGATGCGCGCCGCCAGCTCGGGCGGACAGCCGAGCTCGACAAGCTCGATCAGCGCGTGCAGGTCGTACCGCGCGTCGTTCGCAACCTCGGCCGCGAGCGGCGGGGAGAATCCTGTCTCCGCGAGTTGCTCGCGTCGCCAGCGGACGACCTCATCGACCTGCCGCTCGTGTCTCGTTTTCGTTTTCACATCTCTATTGGTGACGGATTCCGCCTGGTCCTTACCTCGTTCGTGGTCCGCGGTCCAGACGCGTCCGCCCCGAGGGCGACGGGCCTCGGGGCAGAGTCGTTCGACGGTCTTCTGCTGTTAGTGGAAGCGGGCCGGGAACTGCTTGACGATGCCGTTCGAGAGCATGTCCGCCATGCCGAGCGCCTGGAGGTGGATCTGGTCGTAGGCGGCGACGTCGGCGGCCCAGTCGCCCTGAATGCGAGCGATCGCTTCGTTCGCCGTCAGACGCAGGTGCTCGTGCAGCATCGTCTTCATCTCGTCCAGGCCCCATGAGCGCGGGTTGGCGGCGGCGAGGAACGATGCGATCTCGTCGGCGTTCGCCGTCCAGCGGGCCTGTGCGTCGGCGACTGCCGTCTCGTCGCCCGCCCTGGCGGCGGCGATCAGGTCGGCGGCGATCAGGATGTGCTCGCGGAGGAGCCGTGTCAGCTCCTGGCCGGCCGCGTCGCCGTAGAAGGGCTTGATGGCGTCGCCGATGTCGGTCTGGTTCTGGAGCAGCCGCCCGACGCTTGCCTCGGTGTCGGGCGTGTCGCCGGTCAGGCTGATGATCGCCAGGCGCGTCCAGGTGACGTGGTCCTCCCAGAGGCGGCGCATCTCGTCGTGGAAGGCGACGACTCTCGGGGTGACGACTGGCGCATCGGCTGCGAGGGCCGAAGCGCTGATCGCGTGCTGCTCGCCGTTGCCGTGCGCGGCGGCGTCGTGGCCGCCGGCGACGGCGAGGGCGACGAGGGCGCTGAAGAGAGCGACGAGCATCGTCAGCGCGAGCGGGATGGGGCGCGAGGCCCGTGTCGTGTTCATGTCGGTGTTCCTTTCGGTTGGGGGAGGGTGAGGGTGAGCGACGGTCGCCGCAGCAGGCTCGCGGCCAGGACGAGGCCGATCGCTTCGACCGCCTTGGTGAAGAGCGCGAGCCCGTCGACCGCCTCCGGCTCCGGGTGGAGGACCGGGAAGCCGGTCGTGATCGCGAGCGCGTAGCTAGCGATCAGTCCGGCGAAGACAGCCGCCGTCGCGAGATGCGCGAGTTGCGTCGGCTTGCGGGTCAGGACGACTGCGAGGCCTGCGAGCAGGACCGTCGCGGCGACGAAGCCGAGCCCGGCTCCCGTGCCTTCCTCAAAGTGGTCCGGCACGAGCGCGCCGTGGATGCCGGCGCTGATTGCGCAACTGAGGATGACGAGGTCGGTGCGCAGCTCGGCGAGTGTCACGTGACGATCACCGTCCCGGACATGTCCTGGCTGTGCAGCGTGCAGACGTAGTCGTAGCGGCCTGGCTTGTCGAAGGTGATCGAGACGCTGTCGCCGCGGCCGACCTTGTGGTCCTCCTGGCCGTCGACCTTGACCGTGTGGGTGAAGTTGTCCTTGTTCGTCCAGGTGACCGTGTCGCCGGCCTTGACCTCGATTGTCCCGGGGTCAAAGCGGTAGCTCTTGGCCATCGTCACCTTGGTCGTCGCCACCGGCTCGCTCGAGCCCGTGCCGCCGCAGCCAGCCGCGACCACGGTCGCGACGAGCACCGCCGCGGCTGGAAGGAAGAACCGGTTCAAGCTCATGACCGGCTGGCCTGGAGCGACGGCCGGCGCACGGCCGAGTAGACCGCCGCCGCGAACACGAGCACGAACGCGGTCAGGTCGAGCACCTCGGCGATCGTGTGCGCGAACAGGAACACGGTCCAGTCGAGGTGGTAGGTCATGTAGACCAGCTCGGCGGCGGCGAAGAGCGAGAACGCCGAGCCGAGCAGCGCCAGCTCACGCTTGAACGCCAGCCAGGCGAAGCCGGCTCCGAGCGCGAAGGCAGCGATGTGCACGACCAGGAAGAACTCGGTCGGCAGATCGTTGATCCTCCCCAGGGCATTTGCTCCTCCTTGTCGGTCGGTGTCGGAGGATCTGTGTCGCCCTGGCGGCCGTACTTACGTCGCTGCCCGATCGTCTGCGCAATGCGGTGCCGCGGCTCAGACCCAATCGGCGCAGGCCCGACGGTAAGAACCGGCGGGCTCGGGACACCAACTACCGAACGGAGAACCGAATTCGTCTACGGATAGGACTCGGGCGTGAGAGCTCGGATCAAGGAAAAACAGGAAGTCGCGAAGGGAACGCTCCTGGTGACCTTTGACCTTCTGGGCGAAGAAGTGGACTTCAGGCCCGGGCAGTACTTCTTCGTCACGCTCCCCAGCGTCGGTGACGAGGACGACAGGGGGCTGCGCCGACACATCACCGTCGTGACCTCGCCGAACGAGAAAGGCGTGCTCGGCTTCGCTACACGCATGCGGGACAGCGCCTTCAAGCGAACGCTGCGCGAGCTTCCAGTGGAGAGCGAGGTCGAGGTCGAGCCGCCGAAGGGGAAATTCGCGCTGCCCGAAGAGACGTCTCGGCCGCTCGTTTTCGTCGCCGGCGGAATCGGGATCACCGTCTTTCGGAGCATGCTCCGCTACATCCACGAGGAGCGGCTTCCCTATCGCGTGACGCTCGTCTACTCGAACCGCGACCGCGAGTCCACGGCCTTCCTGGACGAGCTCCGGGAGCTCGAGCAGGCACTCCCCGGCTTCCGGCTCATCCTCACCATGACCCAAGACCCGGGCTGGGAGGGAGAGACGCGCAAGGTGGATGGTGAGTTCGTGAAGCACTACCTCGACGACGACCTCAACCAGTACACGTTTCTGGTCGCCGGCCCGCCGGCGATGGCGGAGGGAGTGCAGAAGGCGCTCCAGGAGGCGGGAGTGCAGGACGAGAACGTGATCGCCGAGCGCTACAGCGGCTACTAGGCCATGGCGATGAGCACACCACTCCACCGGCTCGCAGACCACGGCCAGAGCGTCTGGATCGACTTCCTCTCGCGCGAACTCCTCCGCGGCGGCGAGCTCGCGCGCATGATGCGCGAAGACGCCGTCTCCGGCGTCACCTCGAACCCGACCATCTTCCAGAAGGCGATCTCCGCCGGCGACGCGTACGACGACCAGCTTCGCGACCTGATCGAGACGGAGAACGACCCGAAGGAGATCTTCATCCAGCTCGCGGCGACGGACGTACGCGATGCCTCCGACCTCCTCCGCTCGGTCTGGGACGAAGGTTGCCGCGGCTGCGACGGCTACGTCTCGATCGAGGTCGACCCCAACCTCGCCCACGACACCGACGCCTCGATTGCGGAAGCGCACCGACTGCACGAGCTGATCGACCGCCCGAACCTCTACGTCAAGATCCCGGCGACCAAGGCCGGGCTGCCCGCGATCGAGGAGATGATCGCCAGGGGCAGGTCGATCAACGTGACCCTGATCGTCTCGCTCGAGCGCTACGCCGAGGTGGCCGAGGCCTACATCCGCGGGCTCGAGCGGCTCGTCGAGGCAGGTGGCGAGGCTGGCAGTGTCGCGTCGGTCGCGAGCTTCTTCGTCTCCCGCGTCGACAGCGAGGCCGACCGGCGGCTGGACGAGCTCGCCGGCCACGACGACCTCAAGGGCAAGCTCGCGATAGCAAACGCCAAGCTCGCGTACCAGCGCTACCAGGAGACCTTCGCAGGCGAGCGCTGGGAGGCGCTCGCGGCCAGAGGGGCATGGCGGCAACGCTGCCTCTGGGCCTCGACCTCAACGAAGAACCCCGCCTACTCCGACGTCATGTACGTGGAAGAACTCATCGGAGCCGAAACGGTGAACACGATGCCGGAGGAGACGATCCGGGCCTTCCAGGACCACGGCACCGTGGCGCCGACGCTCGAACGCGGACTCGACGAGGCGAAGCGCGTCTTCGAGCAACTCGCGGAGGCCGGTGTCGACTACGACGACGTGACGGCGACGCTCGAGAAGGAAGGCGTCCAGAAGTTCGCGGACTCGTTCGAGGAACTACTGCATGCGATCGAGGCGAAGCGGCGAGAACTCGTCCCAGCCTGAACTCACAAACCCGCCGACCCCCAGCCCGGATCAAGCTTCGTCCGTCACGTTTGCCGGCTCCGCCTGGTCGAGCGTCGCCGTCCAGCTCGCGAGGAGGTTCAGCGCCTCCTCGGACTTCGAGCCGGGCTCAGCAATGTACGTCAGGATGCTGAGACCGGTGTCGGCCCTGAGCTCCATCATCTCGAACGTCAGGCTGAGGTCTCCGACGACCGGGTGGTGGAAATGCTTGACGCCGGTCTGGTGGATGCGGACGTTGTGGGCGGCCCAGCGGGTGCGGAACGTCTCGCTTTGTGTCGACAGCTCTCCGACAAGGTCTGACAGGCCACGGTCGTATGGATCCCGGCCGGCTTCGGAACGCAGGATGGCGACGGTGTCGTTCGCGGCACGCTCCCAGTCGCCGTAGAAGTCGTGCGCTCGCGGGTTGAGAAAGATGAACCGGGCGTGGTTGACCGGCCGGACCGGGTCGACGTACAGCTCCGAGTAGAGGGCATGCCCGAGCGGGTTCGCGGCGAGGATGTCCAAGCGGCCGTTCTGCACGAGCACGGGCGCGCCGGTCATCGCGTCGAGCATGTGCTGCACGCTCGGCCGGACCCGCTGCTTCGTTGGGCGGCGACCGGTTCTCGCCGTTGTGCCCGCCGCCCGTGCGAGGTCGAAGAGGTGCGCACGCTCCGCCTCGTCAAGCTGAAGGGCACGGGCCAGCGCCTCCAGAACGCTTTCGGAAACTCCGCTCATGTTCCCACGCTCAAGGCGGGTGTAGTAGTCGACGCTGACTCCGGCGAGCAGCGCGACTTCCTCCCGGCGAAGCCCTGGAACGCGGCGGTTGTCGCCGTAGACGGGCAGATCCACTTGGTCCGGCGTGATCTTGGCTCGCCTGGAGGTCAGGAACTCGCGGATCTCGCTCCTGGTGTCCACGGACATGAGGGTAGTTCCGCCCGGCTCACGCTGGGGGGTCTTGTCAGTACCTGGATCAAGAGGGACTCTCACTCGGCGCCGTCGCGTGCTTATTTGGAGGAGTAATGACCGACAAGAAGATCTGGTTCATCACCGGCGCCGGGCGCGGCATGGGCGTGGACTTCGCCAAGGCTGCGCTGGCCGCCGGGAACGCGGTCGTCGCCACCGGCCGCAACACCGATGCCGTGGCGGAGGCCGTCGGCCCCGCGGACGACCTGCTGGTCGTCAGGCTCGACGTCACCAGCCCCGCCGACGCCGAGGCGGCAGTTCAGGCCGCCGTCGACCGCTTCAGCCGCATCGACGTCCTGGTCAACAACGCCGGCAACTTTGAGGCGGGCTACTTCGAGGAGCTGACGTCGGAGCAGATGGAGCGGCAGCTGGCGACGACCCTCGTCGGGCCGATGAACGTCACCCGCGCCGTCCTGCCCGTCATGCGCAGGCAGCGCTCGGGACACGTCGTGACGATCTCGTCGTCCGCGGGGCTCGCGGGCTTTGAGTTCGGCACCGCCTACGCCGCATCGAAGTTCGGCCTGGAGGGCTGGATGGAGTCGCTCGCCCCCGAGGTCGAGCCGTTCGGCATCCACACGACGATCGTCAACCCGGGGTTCTTCCGCACCGAGCTGCTCACCAAGGAGTCGACGAACTACGCGGAACCGTCCATCGCCGAGTACGCCGAGCGCAGCGCCGCCCAGCGCGAGGCGTGGGAGGCGCAGAACGGCCAACAGCAGGGCGACCCGGCCAAGCTCGCCCAGGCACTGCTGACCATCGCCGACGAGGAGCAGCCGCCGCTCCGGTTCATCGCCGGTGCCGACGCGATCGGCACGGCCGAGCGGCAGATCGTCACCCTGCAGCAGCAGATCGACGCCCACCGCGACCTCTCGACCTCGCTCGCTCTCGACGAGCTCGAGACCGTTGGAAGCGTGAGGTAGATCGCGATGCGCGCAACCGTCATGTACGGCGCCGGCGACGTCCGTGTCGAGGACGTCCCCGACGCCCGCCTGATCGAACCGACCGACGCGCTCGTCGCCGTCACCCGCGCCGCCATCTGCGGCAGCGATCTCTGGCCGTACAAGACGATGGAGCACAGCGACACCGGCCGCCGCATGGGCCACGAGTTCATCGGCGTCGTCGAGGCCGTGGGCACCGACGTGGAGACCGTCAAGGCCAGAGACGTGGTCGTCTCGCCGTTCCTGTGGTCCGACGGCACCTGTGTGTTCTGCCAGGAGGGTCTGCAGAGCGAATGCCTCCACGGCGGCAGGTACGGCTTCGACGACGTCGACGGCGGACAGGGCGAAGCCGTGCGCGTGCCGCAAGCGGACGGCACGCTCGTCGTGCTGCCGGCCGGCGCCGACGAGGCGCTGATGCCGTCGCTGCTCACCCTCTCGGACGTGATGGGAACGGGGCACCACGCCGCCGTCGCCGCCGACGTCCGCCCCGGGAAGACAGCGGCGGTCGTCGGAGACGGAGCCGTCGGCTTGTGCGGCGTGATCGCGGCGAAGCGGCTCGGCGCCGAGCGGATCATCCTCCTCGGCAGCAATCCCGACCGGATCGCGCTCGGGACGGAGTTCGGCGCCACAGACCTCGTCGGCGAGCGCGGCGACGAGGCGGTCGAGTGCGTACGCGAGCTGACCGACGGCCTCGGCGCCCACTCGGTCCTCGAGTGTGTCGGCCTGGAGGAGTCGACCTTGACGGCGCTCCAGATCGCTCGTCCCGGTGGCGCAGTCGGGCGCGTCGGGCTGCCGCAGGAAGACTCCGTCCCCGACGCGATTGCGACCTTCTTCAAGAACGTCATCATCAGCGGTGGACCCGCCCCCGTGCGCGCCTACATCGAGGAGCTGCTCCCGGACGTCCTCGACGGGAGGATCGAGCCCGGTCGCGTCTTCGACCGGATCACGAACCTCGACGGGGTGCCCGACGGCTACCGCGCGATGAACGAGCGCGAGGCGATCAAGGTCCTGATCGAGTTCTGAACGGAGGCGCAATGCAGGAGCGAAAGCTTGGAAACAGCAACCTCGAAGTCTCGGCCATCGGGCTCGGCTGCATGGGCATGAGCTTTGGGTATGGCCCGGCTGCCGACAAGCAGGAGATGATCTCCCTCATCCGCGCGGCCGTCGAGCGCGGCGTCACTCGACACGGCCGAGGCCTACGGGCCGTTTACGAACGAGGAGCTGGTGGGCGAAGCTCTTGCGCCGGTGCGCGAGGAGGTCGTGATCGCAACGAAGTTCGGCTTCGAATTCGATTCCGAAGGGCAGCAGCGGGGGCTCAACAGCCGACCGGACTCCCGACGACGTGCGTGAGATCGAGGGCGCCGTCTCGAACGTCCCGGTGCACGGTGACCGGTATCCGGAAAGACTGGAACAGCTGACCGGCCGCTGAGACAGGCACGGGATCACAGAAGGAGAAGCACCTTGAGCACATGGACGAGCGACGAGCTCGACAGGATCGGAGGAGCAGAAGAGCTCGAGATCGCGTCTCTGCGGCGCGACGGCACGCTGCGGAATCCGGTGACGATCTGGGTCGTCCGCCACGGCGACGACCTCTACGTCCGTTCCGTCAACGGACGCACGTCCTCATGGTTCCGCGGCGACCAGGCGCGTCACGAAGCCCACATCGACGCCGGCGGTATCGACAAGGACGTACTCCTGATCGAGACGGACGATCTGAACGACGAGATCGATGCCGCCTACCGCTGGAAGTACCACCGATACGCGGAAAGCATCGTCGGCAGCATCGTAAGTCCGGAAGCGCGGGCAGCCACGCTCAAGCTCGTGCCACGCTAGCGAGCGGGAGAACAAGATGCACATCACCAGAAACTCCATCGACACGAACGCTGGGCCGAGCGCGTGGTTCACCGGCGACGTCTACGTCGACCCAGTCGCGACGCCGTCGGAGCAGTCTCGGCTGAGCGCGAGCAGCGTCCACTTCACACCGGGCGCCCGCACAGCCTGGCACACCCACCCCAACGGCCAGACCATCTACGTCATCGAGGGCGTCGGCCTCGCACAGCGCCGCGGCGGCCCGATCGAGGTCATCCGCCCCGGCGACCGCGTCTTCTTCGAGCCCGGCGAAGACCACTGGCACGGCGCCGCACCCAACCGCTTCATGACCCACCTCGCGATGCTCGAGGTCGACGACGAAGGCAACAGCGCCACCTGGGGCGACCACGTCACCGACCAGGAGTACAGCGCCGCGCCGACGTCCTAGCCCCCAAAGCGCACAACGCTCGGAAACCACCCGTCCTCTCGATCGACCGTCCGCCGGGCGGCGGTTCGGTCAGCCTCGCGCCCGCGCGTTCCAGGACGCGACCAGGACCTCGTCCATCTGCTCCGGTGAGAGGGCGGGGGGTGCGAGCGGCTCAGGCGGCCCGGGGTTCGCGCGAAGGCCCTGGAGGACAATGCCGAGGTAGCGGCGCCAGAGCTCGGGCTCCACGTCCTGGGCGGCATCGATCACCAAGCCCAGCATCAGCTGCAGGATGGCGATGTCCTGCGCCTCGCAGTCGGCGCGCAGCTGTCCGGCTTCGCGCGCCCGCTGGACGAGCCGTTCACCGAGCGGGTAGAGCTGGGCGCGCAATTGGGCGACCCGCTCATGCCCGCCCGGGGCGCCGAGGACGAGCTCCCGCAGTCCGCGGTCTGCGGCCTGCAGCTCGAGCGCCCGCTCGAGGAAGCCCGCGAACCCCGGCCACGGGTCGGGATCATCGAGGGCCGCGTTCATGAGCACGAGGAAGTCTTCGAGCCGTTGCTCGAAGAGGCCGTCGATTAGCTGCGCCTTGTCCGGAAAGCGCCGGTAGACGGTGCCCACGCCGACGCCCGCGTGGTGGGCGATGTCGTTGAGCGTGACGCCGAGGCCGCGTTCTGCGAACAGCTCCCGCGCGGCCTCGAGGATCCGTTGCCGGTTTCGCTCCGCGTCCCGGCGCAGAGGGCGTTCGCTGACGGCCATGAACGCAGCCTAGCAAAAGTGGATTGACACTATCCAGTTTTTGCTACTCTGCCGCACTAACCGGATATCAGCTATCCACTTAAGGAGGCATGCCCCTTATGAGCCCCGACACCACCCGCCAAGCACCCGGCCGGACGCTGCTCATCCTCGGCTTCGGCACCCTCGCCTTCGTCCTCGCGCAGACGACGGTCATCCCGGCCCTGGGCGACTTGCAACGCGAGCTCGGCGCGTCGCCCAGCGGCATCGCGTGGATGGTCACCGCGTATCTCCTCGTCGCGTCGATCGCGACGCCGATCTTCGGCCGCCTCGGCGACATGTTCGGCAAGCAGCGGTTGCTCGCGATCTCGCTCGCGCTGTTCGCCGTTGGATCGGTCGTCGCCGGCTTGGCGGACTCGCTCCCCCTGATGATCGTCGGGCGCGGCCTGCAGGGGCTCGGCGGCGGCGTCTTCCCGCTCTCGTTCGGAATCATCCGCGACGAGTTCCCCAAGGACAGAGTGCCGACCGGCATCGCGCTGCTCGGAGCGATCGCCGCGATCGGCAGCAGCATCGGCCTGCCGCTCGGCGGGGTCCTGGTAGACCAGGCCACCTACCACTGGATCTTCTGGGTCGCCGCGACGATGGGCGTACTCGCCACGCTCACGACCCATCTCTTCGTCCCCGCGTCGCCGGTGCGGACGCCGGGTCGTGTCGACCTCGCAGGCGCCGCGATCCTCGGCATCGGCCTCACCGCCCTGCTGATCGGCATCTCCCGCGCCGCCGACTGGGGCTGGCACTCCACACCGACTCTGGGGCTCAGCGCCGTCGGACTGGTCGTGCTCGTCCTCTTCGGCCTCTTCGAGCGCCGCACGCCT
>WNFU01005757.1_pt1 | contig 15272 bp, 9 predicted proteins | sample 5400121 | NCBI WGS metagenome assembly WNFU01 (sample SAMN13153360, study PRJNA577476) | soil metagenome | isolation source: 100 cm soil or saprolite under grassland replicate 1 | place: USA:California | collected 2016-06-15
TCGCGCCGAAGTTTGGTGGGATGGAGCGGGCCGAGGCGGAGGCGATCCTCGACGGTGATCGGGAGACGGCGGTCGCGCTGTTGCTCAGAGTCGGCGAGCTGATCGAGGCGAACGAGCGGCTCGAGGCGCGGGTGGCTGAGCTGGAGCGGCGGCTGAAGCGGAGTTCACGGAATTCGTCGTTGCCGCCGTCGCAGGATCCGCCGTCGGCGTCGCCGCGGCCGCGCCGTCCGGGTTCCGGCCAGATTCGCGGCGGCCAGCCCGGCCATGAGGGCAGGCACCGGCGGCTGCTTCCGCCCGAGCGGGTGGACGAGGTCGTCGAGCATTGGCCCCGGCGCTGCCGCACGTGCGCGCACGTGTTCGATGGGCAGGAGTTGGTCGACGCCGCGGAGCCGCGCCGGCACCAGGTTGCTGAGCTGCCGCCGATCGCAGTCCGGGTGACCGAGTACCGGCTGCATGCTGTGCGCTGCCCGGCATGCACCAGCCGGACCCGCGCCGAGCTTCCCCGCGAGGTGCCGTGGTCGGCGTTCGGCCCGAGGTTGCAGGCCGCGGTCGTGACGCTCGCCGTGCGGAACCGGGTGTCGCGCCGCGACACGACCGAGCTCACGCGGGAGCTGTTCGGGGTCGAGCTGGCGACCGGGTCGGTCGACGCGATCGTCCAACGGGCCGGGGAGGCGCTCGCCGCGCCCCACGCGCGGCTCGAGCAGCAGATCAAAGCGGCGTCGGTCGTCAACATCGACGAGACCGGCTGGAAGACGGCCGGCGAAAGCCGGACGCTCTGGGGTGCCCTGAGCGCCCGGAGCGCGGTCTTCCGGATCGCGGCCGGCCGCCACGGCTTCGAGGCGAGGACGCTGCTCGGGGAGCGCTTCGCCGGGATCGTCTGCTCGGACCGCTGGCGCGGCTACGACTACCTCGACCCCAGCCAACGGCAGCTCTGCTGGGCGCACCTGCTCAGAGACTTCACCGCCCACAGTGAAGGCATGGCCGAACAGAAGAAGTTCGGCGACGACGGCCTCCAGATCGCGCACGACCTCGTCAACGCCTGGCGCTCCTACCAGCAAGACGGCGACCGCGCTCGTCTCCAGGCCCAGATTGCGCCGCTGCAAGCGAAGCTCCGAGCGCTGCTCGAGCACGCGGCCCGCAAGAGCCCGAGGACGAGGTACCACCGGCTGTTCGCCAAGAGCCTGCTCAAGCGCTGGCCGGCGCTATGGACGTTCGCCCACACCGACGGCGTCGAACCGACCAACAACCACGCCGAACGCGGCCTCCGCGGCGCCGTCATCTATCGCAAGCTCTCACTCGGCAGCCAATCCGAGCAAGGCGAGCGCACGATCGAGCGGCTCCTCTCCGCCTCGATCACCTGCCGTCTGCAGAGACGCTCGCTCTTCGCCTACCTCACCGACGTCCTCAGCGCCAACATCCGCGGCGACCCCATCCCCGCGCTCGCCTGATCAAGCGGGGCTGAACGCTTACCGGTGACGTAGTCGTTCCCGGCAACGCTGGCTGCTGTGTGGTTGCACTGGTGGCTGGATGGGGCGGAGTTACGCCTCCGGGCTGGAGATTCGTAGATCGAGTGAAGGCCGTTGGCCCGTGCCGGGTGTCCTGCAAAACCGGCTGATCCGTTGCACGGCCTACTGATGTGCGACTGGCTTACGCTAGGTGAGCCTGCCTTCTTGCGGCGCATTCCGATTTTCTGCAGAAGGTCATCTTGCGGGCCGGGATTCATCGCGAAGCCGCCACCGATGAGTTCTCGCGCGTGGGCGAGTCAGAACCGTGATCGCCCGAAACAACGAAAGGACGAATGATGCGCAAGCTCGTGGTCAACACGTTTACGACACTCGACGGCGTCATGCAGGCACCCGGCGGGCCGGAAGAAGGCCCAATCGGCGAATTCGACCACGGCGGGTGGTCGGCCGGCTACTGGGACTAGGCGATGGGCCAGTGGATGGGCGAGTTTATGGGCGAGCCGTTCGAGCTACTCCTCGGCCGCAAGGCGTACGAGATCTTCGCCGCCCACTGGCCGCACGCGAGGGACGAGCCGGGAGCGGAGCAGCTAAACGCGGCCAATAAGTACGTCGCGTCGCGAACGCTGGAAGCGGTCGAATGGGAGAACTCGCAGCTTCTCGAGGGCGACGTGGCCGAGGCGATCGCGCGTCTCAAAGAGCAGGACGGTCCGGAGTTGCAGGTGCACGGGAGCTCGAACCTGATCCAGACGCTGCTGCGGCACGAACTAATCGACGAGTTCCGCGTCTGGATCTTCCCGGTTGTACTCGGTAGCGGGAAGCGGCTGTTCGGCGGCGGCACGGTCCCGGCCGGTCTCGAGCTCGTCGACTCGAGGACATCGACCACCGGCGTTGTGTTCCTTACGTACACGCCTGCGGGAGAGCCGCGGTACGGGTCGTTCATTCGCCCCTCGAAGAGCCGACCGAGGCCGAGCTCGAGCGGCGGCGCCGCCTCCGCGACTGACCCACGGAGCGGTGGCCGTTCGCGCTTGCTGGTAGCCCGGGGACGACAGTACCCGCGGTCGTGGTCTATCCCGACCGCAACAGGATCGGCGTCTGGCGGGGCAGCGAGGCCGATGACTTCGTCTTCAGGCGTTGATCTTCAGGCGCGACGCGGCCTTGCCCTGGGCGGATGAAGGAAGGTTAGGAAGAAGGATCGATCCGCAGGACCTCGCCGGGGAGGCCCGCCCTCGCGTCAATCCGCACCCACAGGCCGGCGCCGGCCGCGATGGCCGTCGTGTACTCCGCGCCCGGGCACGATGCGTCGTACGCAGGCACCGCGGGCCGGCACTGCGCATCTACGAGCGTAAGACGGCCCACGACGCTGTTACTTGCCGGGTCGATCCGGACAAGTTGGAGCTGCGGCTCATCGAGCAGTGCCCTGCGCCGGATGTCCTCGACAGGCTGGCACTGCCGATCGTGACCGCGATGCCGCTCGACCTCCCGATCGTGCCCGGCGGTGTCGAGCCACCCTTGCCCTCCGCCGGTCCGTATTACGCCAAGGAGTACCAGCCGGGGCGCGTCGCACGACTCGCCCGAAATCCGTACTGGAACGCGGCCACGTTACGGTCGCGAGCGGCCAATGTCGACGAGATCGAGTACCGCGGCCGGATACCCGACGAAGCGGCGGCCGCCGTTTCTCGCGGCGAAGCGGACGTCGCGACCTTTGCGGCGGCGGACCAGCTCGGACCCGATCTCGTTCGCGATCTCATGCATCGGTACGGCGTCAACCGTGGCCGATTCTTCGTGCGGCCGAGACTCAACCGCGTCTCGGTCGTGTTCAACGTTCGGCGTCCTCTCTTTCGGAACAACCCTAAGCTCCGGCGCGCCGTGAACTTCGCACTCGACCGCGCGCAGCTTGTGGCGGCGCACGGCCCGCTCGAGGGACGGCCGACCGACCAGCTCTTGCTGCCGGGACGTCCGGGATTCCGCAACTGGAAGCTCTACCCGTACAAGGCCGACATCGGCGCGGCCAGGCGGCTCGCGCGCGGCGTGGTACGCCGCAGAGATGTTTCTCTCTACGTTCCGACGACGCCTTGGGGGACGACAGTCGCGGCCGTGGTCCGGTCGGATCTCCCGCCGCTTGGGCTTCGCGTCCACGTGAAGACGGTTGCGACCGCCCTCTTCGCCAACGTTCTCAACCTGGAGCGCACGCCGTGGGACCTCGCGGTCGTGGCCTGGAACCCAGCCCGCGACGATCCGGTCGCGTTCATTAACTTCGCGCTCGACGGACGGCACATCGGCCGGCCGTTCCCGGGATTCAACCTCGGACGGTTCAACGAGCCAAAGTGGAACGCGCGAATGCGGCGTGTCGCGCGCACCGAGCAGGGCCGGGACGCCGCGTTCGCGCGACTGGACCGCGACCTGATGCGGATCGCGGCGCCGCTCGCACCCTACCTCGTCGAGAACGCGCTTACGATCGTCTCCCCACGCGTCGGTTGCCTCTCGTGGCTGACCAACGCCTGGCCGAATCTCGCCGGGTTGTGCGTCAAGTAGATCGCGTTCTTTCTCGCCGTTAGGGCTTTGCCGCGTCTTCGCCAGGACGCGCTACGACGGGTGAGGAGAGCTCGCCACGACAGGCTCGGCGAACGTGGCAACCGTCACGATGGCTGCAATGGCTGCACTCGGCGTTCGCTCAGGTTCGCTGGCGTTCGCTCGCCCGACCCGTAGCCGCTGCAAACAGCCGGTTGACCGAACGCGAGGCGCGAACGCTCGCCAGTTCTTGCCATGCAGAAGGTCGAGGGTTCGAGTCCCTTCATCCGCTCTAAAAGTCACTGCAAATGAAGAGGTGCTGTCGTCCGGACAGTAAACGGCATGCGCTCTGTGGCTGCAGTCGCGGGCGAGGACGTGCCACTTCGCCTCGACTCCGTCGAGCTGGTGGGATCAGCGTTGGACGCCGTGGGGACGAAAGTCCCACAAAATCAGAGAATTGGTCGCTCACGGCTGCTCACGAGTGGAGGGCGGACAGGCTTTGTAAAGCCTCCCGCTGCGGCACGCCAACGGCGTCTACAGAAGGTCATGTGTGTGCGACACGCCAGGGACCTCGAGGGGAGCGGCTCCCGACCGACTGGGTGGGGAAGATCTACATGAGCGTCGATTTCGATGACCTCGACGCGACGACTGCGGCGATTCACGGTTGGATTAGGGACGACCTGGTACTCGGACCCTGCCCCCGCTGCCCGGTCTAGGCGATCGGCTCAGCCAACGCCGTGCGGAGACTCGGTCATGACAGGCAGCCCCGTGACAAGAGGGTTGTTGTCAGAGTGGCGGGCGGTTCGGTGCCGAACCGCCCGCCAGCTCAAGGACTCGCGGGGATGCCCTACTCAATCAGCAGGTGCGCTCCCCCACGCGTACGAGTAAGGGCAACAAAGGCTGACTGGGTCCGTCAGCGCCGACAGTTCCGAGCCGTCCGTGTTCGCGGTCCACAAGGAGATCTGGTTGTTGCGGTCCAGTCTGTTGAAGAGGAGCTTGGTGCTGTCGGGTGACCAGACCGGGGTCAGGAAGACCTCGCGGTCGACTGGCGCCGTGACCCGTCTGAGCCCGGCTCCGTCCGGATGAACGACCCACGCGTGGGAGATACCGCAGCAGCTGCTGAAGGCAATCAGGGCACCGTTCGGCGACCACTGGGCGGAGACCGCGCCGACTCCCGCGGGGGTGATCTGACGTAGGCCCGTCCCGTCGGCGTTCACGACGAACAGCGCGGTCGTGAAGCGCCCGATTCCCAGCTGCTGCGCGGCGAACACAACGTGTGACCCATTGGGCGACCAGTCCGCCCCAATCCGATCGAAGAAGCCGAGATCGATCACCGAGAGCCCCGGAGGACTCAGCTGGACCGGGTCGCTGCCGTCGGGCTTCACCGAGAACAGGGTGCCGTTGTCGCTCGAGTCGAACCGGGCGAACAGGATCCGCGAGCCGTCCGGCGAGTAGCCGTACCCGATATCGAGGCCGGCGGGAGGGGTGGCGGTGACCCGCACGAGGTCGCCCGCGTCGGACGATCGCACCGTGTAGAGGCCCCTTTCGGCCGGGTTCGCCTCCTCCGGGGTGGTGCACAAGAGTCGGGTGCCGTCGGGCGACCAGTTCAGGCAACCGAGCGGCAGGTTCGGGTTGAGAAGGGTGAAGCCGGACCCGTCCGGGTTGGCGGTCGCCGGCTGGCCCCCCTCCTCGCTGAAGAGGTTGCAAAGGACCTTGCTGCTGTCCGGCGACCAGGTGGTGCAGAAGGTGCTCCCGACGGGTCCGATCTGATTGAGGTCCGATCCATCGGGGTCGATCGTGAAGCTCGTCTCCTGGCCGACGAAGACGATCTTCCCGTTCGTACCGGGTACCGTCGCCCCTGCTGCCAGCGTGGCGAGCGCCAGCGCGGCCAAACCCGCGATCAATCCAAAAGCGATTCGTCTGCGCATCGGTGCTCCTTTCGCCAATGGGTGTCGATCGGCCCGCGCGCTCCCACTCCTCATCCAGATAGACAACCGAGACGTCCCAGGACTCATGGCTGCTCTCCCTTCGTTCCTTCGTGTAGAGGACGTCCCGCTGACGCCGCCTCGGAGCGCCGCTCGTGGACGAAGATCAGTCCGAGGTGGTTGTCCGTCACCTCGCCCGCGCTGACGAGGAAGTTGGAGGTGATGAAGCCTTCGGCGTGCGCAAACTGGCCCTTCCCCCCTCGACCTCGCGTACGACGGTGCCGTGCCTGAGGTTGGGATCTGGGTAGGGGACAAGCCGCCCGAGCCCGACGCTGCGAAAACGCAGACTGTTTCCCTGTCCGAACTCGATCGTGCCCGCGTCGTCGAACGTCGACCGCTCGCGAAGCGAGAGCTCCGTTTCGAGGGTCGCATCGCCACCCGGAACCTCTTCGAACGCGCCGCGCACCCCGTCTCGGCTTAGGCCGAGCGTCGTTTCGCCGAAGGGCGTCGTCGGGACGGGTCACGCCGGTGTGCTTGCCTGGCGGTGATTCCGCCGCCGCGTCAGCGTCGCAGCGATCAGGAGCAGCATCACGCCGGCCGCGCTGCCTGCGCCCATACCCGCCGCGCCCCAGTCGAAGCCGTTTCCGGCACGACTGACCACGGACGTCGCGCTCGATTGAGCGGGAGTGAGCAGGTCGGTGCCACGGTATCCGGCTCGGTCGTCCGGACGTGCCTGGGCCGACGGGACCGGACTACCGATACCGCGCACGCCGGACCGATCGTCGGGCCGGACCCCGGAGACGCCGGGCGCGGCGAACACCAGCGCAGGGAGCGCCACGAACGCTGCCGCTCCGAGCCTTCTCATTGTCGAAGAGTTCATCGCTGCCTCCTTCGGATCTCGAGCCAACCCGTGCGGCTCATCTCGCCACCCGGCCGCCCCGCGCGACCGGTCATCATCCACGAGGGTGGTGCGCCGCGGTTTCAAATGACCTAATGGAAGGCCGGAAGCGCCTACAAGCGGGTAAACGCCCCGGCAAACGGCCGCTATTCGTCGGTAACGCTCGGTGTTACCTTCATCGCATCGAACGGGAGCAACGGCTGGAATTCCGCATCCTCGGGCCGCTCGAGGCATGGGACGGGGACCGTCGGCTTGACCTCGGCGGCCCGAAGCAGCGCGCGCTGCTTGCGCTCCTCCTCCTCCACCGCCGCGAGGTTGTCGCCAGCGACCGGTTGATCGACTCGCTCTGGGGTGAGGAGCCGCCGCCGGCGGCACAGAAGACCCTTCAGGTCTACGTCTCACGGCTGCGCAAGACGCTCGGCAACGGCCTGCTCCAGACCAGAGCTGGCGGCTACGCGCTCGGGCTTGCCCCTGATCAGCTCGATTCCGAACGCTTTGAGCGCACGATGAAGGAGGGGCGCGATTTCCTCGACTCCGGGGATCCGGAGCGGGCGGCCGCGATGCTGCGCGGGGCGCTCAGCTTGTGGCGCGGCCCACCGCTTGCCGACCTCACCTACGAGGCGTTCGCCGCGAGCGAAGTCGTCCGGCTCGAGGAGTTGCGGGTCGCGGCGCTGGAGGAGCGCATCGAAGCCGACCTCGCGCTTGGCCGTGAGGCCGAGCTCGTTCCCGAGCTCGAGGGACTCGTCCAGGAGCACCCTCTGCGCGAGCGTCTCCGCGCCCAACTCATGCTTGCCCTCCATCGCACCGGCCGGCAGGCGGAGGCGCTAGCGGCCTACCAGGAGCTTCGCCGTACGCGGGTCGAGGAGCTCGGCCTGGAACCGAGCCGCGCCCTCCAGGAGCTCGAGCAGGCGATCCTTCGGCAAGATGCATCCCTCGAGCTTGACCGCCGCTCGGGCGCGCGTCCTCCTGTCGGAAAGGGCCTGCGGCGGAGGCGTTTAGCCCTTTTTTCGCTTGGAGGTGCGTCGGTCCTCGCCGTTGCCCTCACGGTGGCGTTCCTTGCGGTGGCGGGCGGCGAGGAGGGTGCAGGGCTCGCCTCGGTGGCGCCCAACTCGGTTGCCGTCATTGACCCCAGGACGAACAGCGTCCTCGGCGGGATCCCCGTCGGCGTGTCGCCGTCGAGCATCGCCATAGGCGAAGGCGCTGTCTGGGTCCTGAACGGCGACGACAAGACGGTCTCCCGGATCGATCCCGACCTGAAGAAGGAGGTGAGAAGGATCTCGGTCGGCGGCACGCCCACCGACCTTGCGGTCGGAGCAGGCGCCGTTTGGGTCGCCAACGGCTTCGACAACACGGTCACGCGCATCGAACCCGAGTCGAATGTCGTCGTGGCGACCATCCCGCTGCCGACCGCTGGCGAGCTCGCTCCGGTCTCACTGGGCCGCGGCGGCTACCTCGCGATCGGCGCCGGAGCCGTCTGGGTCACGAGACTCCTCCAACATGGTTTCGTCTGGCAGATCGATCCAAAGACCAACGCCGTCGCAGCGACGATCCGGCTCCCTCAAAGCGCCGGCGGACAGGAGATCGCCGTCGGCGAGAGCGCCGTCTGGGTCAACGGCAACGGAGGCATCACGCGAATCGACGCAATGACGCACGCGAAAACGCTGTTGAGCGCGGTCGAGCCGGGCGGGATCGGCGGCATCGCGGTCGGCCACGGCGCAGTCTGGGTCGCGGGCCTCTCAACCGGCTCCGACCACGCGCCCCTGTGGCGAATCGACCTACGTGGCGAAGTCGTGATCGCCTCGATCGCCGTCGGCGCCGGGCCCGCCGGCGTGGCCGTGGGAGCAGGCTCAATCTGGGTCGCGAACAGCCTCGACGGAACCGTCTCGCGAGTCGACCCCGAGACGAACACGCTCGCGCGGGCGATCCCCGTCGGCGGTGCCCTCCGTGGCATCGCCGTCGGCGCAGGCGCCGTTTGGGTGACAGCGGGCTGAGCCGGGTATCTCTTCCCCTATCCGGGGACGCCGCAGGAACCTCAGATCGCGCGGCTCGTCGCCGAGGGCAACCAACCGCGACGTGGCCGCAACGCTCTTCATCACGCGAAGACAGTCGAGTTCCACCTTACTCGCGTCGACCGGAGGCTGGGAATACATTCCGGAGTCGAACTCGTGCTGCGGTTGGCAGACAACGCGACGGAGGTCGATCTCCTTGCTCCGCGAAAGTTCGAGCGCCGCGAACGCGAAGGTCACCGGACCTGACGCGCCGACGCTGACCACGCATCAGCTTCGCCAACAAGCGGCTTCGCGCCGCGGGCAAGCACCGCCCGCTTCGGGACGCGTAGCCGCAACTGAGCGCCAATCGGGATCGATCAGGCGAGGTTCAGTGTTCCCCCGGCCGGAGACCCGCGACTGTCCATCAACCAAACCCGTATGTGGCAGCCATCACAATGGCTGCAATGGCTGCACTCGGTGTTCGCTCGGCTTCGCTTCCGTTCGCTCGTCCCCTCGAATTCGCTGCAAACCACGGGCTTGGGCGAACCGACGCGAACTGGTGCGAACGCTCGCCAGCTTTTGCCATGCAGAAGGTCGTGGGTTCGAATCCCATCATCCGCTCTGAAATCCCCTGCAAGCAGGCAGGTGCTGTCGCCCTGTGAGCAAACCCTGCGACCCTCGTGGCGAGGTTGAAGGTCGAATTGTTGTCGTCGGCGACAATCTGACGGAGGTCCACTACGCGAGGGCGACCGGCGCCACAACAGCCGCTGGAAGCTCAATGGCCTCAGGGACCGGTCACTCGCAGGACCGACGTCGTCGATCCGTGGATTTACACAGATGGCGATAGGGAGCATGGGAGGAGGCCGCGCGGTGCGGCCCCCTCGCTCTATGCGTCCCTCAGCCCACCGGCTGGAAGTAGTTGTCCGCCGCGTACTCGGCGACGCTTCTGCCGAGAAGCTCCGCCTGCACGTCGGCGGTGCGGAAGTGGAGTCCAGCCCAGATGCGGGCCTCGGTGATCTCTGCGAGCGTCTGCGAGAAGCTGGAGAACGTGCGCGTACGCGGATCACTCGGAAGAAGGAAGGTCGATGCGCTCGTGACCTGGTAGCCCCCCTCGATCACGTCGCCGAAGAACATCCTCAGCACACGAGTGTGTGCACCGTCGTGGCAGAGATGCCCGGATGGGTGCTCGGGGTACGGCGCCGTGATCAGCGCCGTCCAGGTCGGGTCGGGCTCGGTCGCCGGGTTGCCGTCCTCCCCGCCACGTCGGATCGCGTTCCAGGGCCGCCAGAAGTCCCAGTAGTACTTGTCGTTCCAGCAGTTGATCGCCGCGTCCGCCGCGGCGAGGTTCTGCATCGCGAAGAGCCGGGCGCTGTCGACGATGTCGAGTTCCTCTCGTGCGGTGAGGTCCCGCGCGACCGCGTTCCAGCTCGCGCCAGCATTGCTCTGCCACCAGCGGGCGATGTACGTCTGCTCGGGCGTGCGGGCCGTGGGGGTCACCACGCCGTCGCCGCCCAGCGCCTTCACCTCGTTGTAGTCCGCCGCCCAGGCGGCGCTGGTGAGCGCCTGTGGGCCGGCGGTGCGGAACTGCGAGGAGCTCTGCATGAGGAAGGGCTCCACGCCGCCGGCCCAGGGCGTCGGGTCGAGGATCAGCTGCCCCGTCGCCGGGTTGACGAGCGGCCACCAGTGTCCGGGCGCCGTGTTCGGCACCCACTGCGACGGCCCGAACCGGCCGTCGTCTTCGCGGGCCGCGATCATCGCTTCCGCGGCGGCGTTCCCGGCCGCGATCCCCTGCGCCTCGAACGGCCCGTCCGGTATCGCCGCGAGCGATGCGGCGTATTGGGCGGCGAGCGCCTGCAGCAAGCTCGCCCTGGTCGGGAACGGGATGCTCGCGGGGACGGTCGAGATGATGTTGGAGAGGACGCTGTACGCGGCGGTGGCGACAGCCGCATCTTTCGAGGCCGTCGCGGCGAAGCGCCTCTTCAGGAGATACGGCCGATAGTGCTGGGGCTGGATCGCGTTGACCGCGTCGTAGACGGCCCCCTGCACCATCCCCACGTTGATCTGCGAGGACGGGCCCCCACTCGCCGGCGCCGGGAGCCCGACGAGCGTAGTCACCGCGATCTGGTTCCAGTCGGTCACGGCATTGCCGGCGGATTGACCCCGCGCGGAGGCGGAGAGTCCAACGACGGCGGCGACCAGAAGCGCCGTCACCGCAATCCTGGTTGTCGATCTCAGGTGCATCCGGCTACTCCTTTCTCTCCGAGAAGGTGTCTCGCGAGGTGTCGCCGGCGGCTTCGCGAGCGAGCGTGCGTAGCCACGCTGTCTCGTTCAGCTCTCGGCGAAATGTGAGCAGGAGAGCCTGCTCCTCCGAGAGGGCCATCCCGTGTGCCTCCCGGGCGTGGCGCCGCACCTGGGGGACGAGCCCGTGCTCGTCCTCGGCGCGGGCCTCGAACCCGCAGTCGCAACGAAGTACCTTCTCCAACGATTCCTCGCAGCGAAGGTAGGAACGGCCACCTAGACGGTGGCAAGATTCCGGCAAGAGAACGCCTAGGGGTGGGAGCTGAAGGTTTTCCTCGCGGGTCGGGTCGCGATCGAGGCTGACGGCGCGCTCGTCGACGAGGAGCGCTTTCCGGGACGGCAGGGTCGGCTCCTGTTCGCCTACCTGGTTGCCGAGCAGGGGAGAGCGGTGCCGCGGGACGAACTCGCGGAGGTGCTGTGGGGTGAGGCGCCGCCCGCGACCTGGGAGAAAGCGCTGACGGTGCTCGTGAGCAAGGTGCGCGTGTTGCTCACAGCGTGCGGCATCGACGGCGCGAAGGCGTTGACCAGCGCCTTCGGCTGTTACCGGCTGGAACTGCCGGAAGGAACCTGGGTCGACGTGATCGCGGCGGCGAATGCGATACGGGAGGCCGAGGAAGCGATGGCGGCCGGCGACCTGGAGGAGGCGAAGGCCGCGGCCACGAACGCCGCGTCATTGGCGAGGCGACCCTTCTTGCCGGGAGACGAGGGAGTGTGGGTCGAGGAGAAGCGCCGTGAGCTCACGGATGTCCGCGGCCGCGCGCTGAGCTGTCTGGTCGATGCCTGCCTGCGGTCGGGCGATGCGTCAGACGCGGCGAAGTGGGCAGAACAGACGATCTCGCTCGAGCCGTTTCGCGAGACGGGATACCGGCGTCTGATGGAGGCACACGCTGCGGCCGGAAATCGGGCGGAGGCGCTGCGCGTGTATGAGCGCTGTCGGCGGCTCCTCGCGGAGGAGCTCGGCGCCTACCCCTCGCCGGAAACCGAGTCGATCTATCGCCAGCTTCTCGAAGCGGCTTCTCCCGAGGCCCGAGGGGTGGCACCGGAGGCGGAACGCCTTGCGGTCGTTGAGAGCAAACCGGAGCGGGAGGGCCAAGTTGGCATCCCTCTCCGACCGATTCGTGGTCGCCGAAGCCGGATCCTGATCGCGATCGGCGCGGCGCTCCTCCTCGCGGCGGCGCTCGCAGTCGTGCTCATCGAAGTGACCGGCGGCAGCCCCGGCCTCAGCTCGGCGCGGGCGGACGCGGTCGCGCTGATCAGGGCGGACACGAATCGGCTCGTGGCAGACGTCTCGGTCGGCGACGGGCCGACCAGTCTCGCGGTCGACGAGGACGCGGTGTGGGTGGCGAACGCACAGGAAGGCTCCGTCGCGCGGATTGATCCGCGGACGAGGAGCGTGGTCGAGCACATTCCGGTCGGGAGCCAGCCGAGCGGGATCGCGGTCGGCGGCGGTGCGGTTTGGGTGGCCGACTCGCTCGACGGCACCGTCACGCGGATCGACCCGACGACCAACACCGCCGTCCAGACGGTGCGGGGCATCGTGACGCCGACGGCGGTCGCCGCCGGGTTTGGTTCGGTCTGGGTAACGAGCGCTGACGAGCGCAGCGTGAAGAGGATCGACGCCGACAGCGGCGACGTCGTCGACACGATCCCGACGGGCGCTCTCGGCCTGGGCATCGCGGTCGGCGCGGGCAGCGTCTGGGTCACCGACGAGTCGAGCCGAAGCGTCGCTCGCATCGATCTCGCGAGCGGAAGCGTCGTACACACGGTCGCCGTCGGCAACGGGCCGACGGGAATCGCGTTCGGCGCCGGCTCGGTATGGGTCGCGAACTCGCTCGACGGCACCGTCTCTCGGATCGACCCCGAGACGGACAAGGTGACGGCGGTGATCCCGGTCGGCGAGGGCCCCGACGGCGTCGCTGCGGAATCCGACGCCGTCTGGGTGAGCAGCGAGTTCTCGCGATCGATCGTACGCATCGACCCGGCGGAGGCCCGTGTCGTCGAGACGATCCCGGTCGGTAACCGGCCGAAGGGGCTCGCGGTCTTCGGAAACGAGGTCTGGTTTGCCGTCCAGCCGTCGGGCGCCGGCCACCGCGGGGGGCGCCTGGTCGTCCCCGTCGGTTCGTTCGGGTCGATCGATCCCGCCTTCGGACGTCCGGGGAACTTCATATCTGTCTATGACGGCCTGCTCGGGTCGGCATGGCGAGGGGGAAGCGAGGGGATGCAGATCGTGCCCAACCTCGCGGATTCGCCGGCCGTGGTGACGGCCGGCGGGACGAGGTACGCGTTCACGCTCCGGCGCGGCATCCGCTACTCGAACGGCACGATCGTCAAGGCAGGCGACTTCCGACGCGCAATTGAGCGTTTCTTCCGCGCCCGCTCGCCGGCCGCTCGGTCATACCTGTCGCTTGCGGGCGCCGAGCGGTGCGCGAGACGGCCGCGAAGCTGCGACCTCCGTCGGAGCGTGCAAACCGACGACGCGACGGGGGCGGTCGTCTTCCAGCTCCGGCGCCCCGACGGTGAGTTCCTGTTCGACCTGATCGGCGGTCCCGCACCGGTCCCGCCCGGCACGCCCGATCGGGAGGTGCGGACGCATCCGATCCCTTCGACGGGGCCGTACATGATCGAGCGTCACGTTCCCGGGCGGGTGGTCAGGCTCGTTCGCAACCCCTACTTCCGCGTCTGGTCGCAGGTGGCCCGCCCGGACGGCTTCCCCGACGCGATCGAGTTCAGGGTCGGCGTGAGCGCCGAGGCGGCAGTCACGGCCGTCGAGCGTGGCCGGGCCGACATCGCCCAAGTTCCCCCCGACCGGCTCGACGAGGTGAAGACGCACTACGCCGCCCAACTCCACCGCAATCCAGCCCCAGGATCCATGCGCGGCCTCTTCTTGAACACACGGCTTCCCCCCTTCGACGACGTCCGCGTCCGCCGTGCGCTCAACTACGCCGTCGACCGTGCCGCCGTCGCGGCGGCTCAGGGCGGGTTGGAGCTCGCCCAGCCGCTGTGCCAACTCCGCCCACCGAACAGCGCCGGCTACCGGCCCTACTGTCCCTACACCATCGACCCGAGCCCCGCGGGGGTGTGGAAGGCGCCCGACCTGGCGCGCGCGCACCGGCTCGTCGCCGCCTCCGGCACCAGCGGCATGAACGTGACCCTGTGGACATGGGCACACGTCGAGCCGGCCGCGCGCCAGGTCGTGGCCGCGCTCCAGCGGCTCGGGTATCGAACCAGGCTCAGACGGATCGCCTTCTGGGACCCCTACTACTCGAAGGTGTTGGACGAGCGCGCCCGCATGCAGGCCGCCATGTCCGGCGTCGTCGGCTACGCCGGTGGGCCGCCCTCATACGTCTTGCCGTGGTTTACCTGTGGTGCCACGCCTGGCGACAACCCGGGTTCCTTCTGCAACCGGCGCATCGACGTCGAGATCCGGCGCGCGCTCAGAATCCAAGCCACCGACCCGAACGCGGCGGTCAGGTCATGGGGGAGGATCGAGCGCGAGCTGGTCGACCAGGCTCCGTGGGTGCCGTTGTTCACCCCACAAAAGGCCGACCTCGTCTCCAAGCGGGTCGGCAACTACCAGTCCAACCCGGTGTTGTGGGGAGTAGCCCTGCTCGACCAGCTGTGGGTGCGATAGAGGCCGCCGCAAGCCACACTGTCATCAGGCCCGCGCGTTTCTGGTCGTTGCCAGCAGCGCGATGCGCCACACGATGATCACCTGGTTCGCGCCACGCCAAATCGCGCGCCGAGCTAGCTGACTCGCACGAGCCCACGCGATGAGGGAATACCTCATCCGTGTCCAAGAAGTTGGAGCGCACGCCTGGCGGTGTAATCGACTCGAAGAGCGGCGCGGGAACGTCACACTCGACGAGCGCAAGGTCGCCAATTGATCGAATCGCCCACCGCTATGAACCTGTACGAAGCGCCCAACGAGGCGTGGCAAGGATGGCAAGGTTCGGCGTTCGCTCGGGTTCGGTCGCGTTCGCTCACACAAGGGGAACCGCTGGAAACAGGCGGTTTGAGCGAACGGACGCGAACGGGTGCGAACGGTCGCGAGCATTTGCCATGCAGAAGGTCGTGGGTTCGAATCCCATCATCCGCTCTGAAAGAACCTGCAAATCAGCCTGTGCCGTAGCCTGTATTGTAAACGGAGTCAGCTGCGTGGCTGCAGTCCTCGTGCGTGGCCGACGACGCGCCT
>WNFU01010193.1_pt1 | contig 15268 bp, 16 predicted proteins | sample 5400121 | NCBI WGS metagenome assembly WNFU01 (sample SAMN13153360, study PRJNA577476) | soil metagenome | isolation source: 100 cm soil or saprolite under grassland replicate 1 | place: USA:California | collected 2016-06-15
CCCAACGGGTTCTCGATCAGCGACGCTATCCAGACCGACGCCCCGATCAACCCCGGGAACTCCGGTGGCCCGCTGATCGACGCGTCGGGGCGGGTGATCGGGGTCACCTCGCAGATCGCGACCGGAGGCGGCGGCGGCTCGGTGGGGATCGGGTTCGCGGTCCCCAGCACCACCGCCGAGGACGTCGCGCAGCAGCTTCTTGACACCGGTGAGGTCGAGCACGCGTTCCTCGGCATCACGGGAACCGACCTCACCCCGCAGCTCACCGACGCCCTCAACCTCTCCGTCGATCAGGGCGCCCTGGTCGAGGACGTTGTCAACGGCGGCCCCGCCGACGACGCCGGTGTCGAGGGCGGCCAGGAGCAGATCGCGATCGAAGGCCAGCCGATCGCCGCCGGCGGCGACGTGATCACGGCGGTCGACGGCGAGCCGATCACGGGCATGGACGACGTGATCGCTGCGGTGAACGGCAAGCAGGTCGGCGACGAGCTTCGCCTCGAGCTGCTCCGCGACGGGCAGCGCCAGGAAATCACGGTCACGCTCGGCGAGCGCCCCAACCACGCTGCCTAGATCTAGTCGCCGACGGCCGGCCAACCGCATGCGTCTGGCATCTTTGATGGATGCGGATCAAGGTCTGCGGCATCACCAGCCTCGAGGACGCCGAGGCGGCCCAGCGCCTCGGCGCCTGGGCGATCGGGCTCAATCACCATCCTGAGAGCCCGCGCTTCGTCGCGCCCGACGTCGCGGCGGAGATCGGCGCCGCACTGAAGCGACGCTGCGAGGTCGCAGGCGTGTTCGTCAACGCCTCGCTCGGCGAGATCGAGCGCGCCGCCGAGGCGGAGCAGCTCACGCTGCTCCAGCTCCACGGCGACGAGGGCCCGGCGTTCTGCGCCGAGGCGGCCCGCCGCACCGGGTGCAAGGTCATCAAGGCGCTGCGGATCCGAAGCTCCGCCGATGTGCGCGCCGCAAAGGCCTTCCGCACCGACTATCACCTGCTCGACGCGTACCACCCCGGCAGGCCGGGCGGCACCGGCGAGAGCTTCGACTGGGAGCTGACCGCCCGCCACGGCGCCGTCATACCCATGATCCTGGCCGGCGGCCTGCGCCCGGAGAACGTCTCCGACGCGATCGCCGCCACGCATCCGTTCGCCGTTGACGTGGCGAGCGGGGTCGAGGCCGAGCCGGGCCGCAAGGACCACGAGCGCCTCGAGGCGTTCTTCGAGAGCGCCAACGCCGCTACCCCTACCGGCTCGGCGAGATGAGCGAGGTGACGGTCGAGGAGCGATTCGGCCCCTACGGGGGCCGCTACGTCCCCGAGACGCTCATCGCCGCGCTCGATGAGCTGACGGCCGCGTGGACCGAGGCGCGGGACGATCCCGCATACCGCGACCAGCTCGACGGCCTGCTGCGCGACTTCGTCGGTCGGCCGACCCCGCTCTATCTCGCCGAGCGGCTGTCCGAGCGCGTCGGCCGGCGCGTCTATCTCAAGCGCGAGGACCTCGCCCATACCGGCGCTCACAAGATCAACAACGCGGTCGGGCAGGCGCTGCTCGCGCGCCGCATGGGCAAGTCGCGCGTGATCGCCGAGACCGGGGCCGGCCAGCACGGCGTCGCGACCGCGACGGCGTGCGCGCTGCTCGGGCTCGAGTGCGTGGTCTACATGGGAACCGAGGACATGCGCCGCCAGCGGCCGAACGTCGAGCGGATGGGCCTGCTGGGCACCGAGGTCTCCCCGGTCGAGGCGGGCGCCCGGACGCTCAAGGAGGCGGTGAGCGCCGCGATCCGCGACTGGGTCGCCAGCGTCGAGACCACCCATTACGTGATCGGCTCCGCGGTGGGGCCGGCGCCCTATCCGGCGCTCGTGCGCGATCTCCAGCGCGTCATCGGAGACGAGGCGCGCGACCAGGCGATCGGCGCCGAGGGAGCGCTTCCCCAGCGGGTGATCGCGTGCGTGGGCGGTGGCTCGAACGCGATCGGAACCTTTTACGCCTTCCTCGACGATTCCCAGGTCGAGCTGATCGGCGTCGAGGCGGCCGGGGAGGGGCTCGAGAGCGGGCGCCACGGCGCGTCGCTCGTCGCCGGTCGCACCGGGGTCCTTCACGGCACCATGTCCTCGGTGCTCGCGGATTCCGAGGGCCAGATCCTCGAGGCGCACTCGGTCTCCGCCGGGCTCGACTATCCGGGGGTCGGCCCCGAGCACGCCCAGCTCCGCGACTCGGGCCGGGCGCGCTACGAGGCGGTCGCCGACGCCGACGCGATCGCCGCGTTCGTCGAGCTCGCCCGCCTCGAGGGCATCCTTCCGGCGCTCGAGCCGGCGCACGCGATCGCCTGGCTTCTCGAAAACGCCGCCGCCGGGAGCGGTTACGACCTGCTGTGCCTGAGCGGTCGCGGCGACAAGGACCTCGCGGAGGTGCTCGACCACCTCGACGATGAGTGAGCGCATCGCCGCCGCGTTCGACCGCGCCAGGGACGAAGGACGCGCGGCCCTCATGCCGTACATGATGGGCGGCTTTCCCGACCACGACGGCGCGGGCGCGATCGCAGCGGCGTACGCGGACGCGGGCGCCGACCTGATCGAGCTCGGGATCCCGTTCTCCGACCCGCTCGCCGACGGGCCCGTGATCCACGCGGCGGCGACGCGCGCGCTCGAGGGCGGGGCGACCCCGGAAAGCGTGCTCCAGACCTGCCGTGCGGTCTCCGACCGCGTCGCGGTGGTCGTGATGGCGTACGCGAACACCGTGCTCGCGCGCGGGGCTGACGAGTTCGCCCGCGCGCTCGCCGACGCGGGCGCGGCGGGCGCGATCATTCCCGACCTGCCGCCGGAGGAGAGCGGGGAGATCCACACGGCGATGTCCGCGCTCGGACTCGCGCTCGTGCCGCTGGTGGCGCCGACGACCCCCGACGAGCGCCGCCGCAGGATCTGCGCGGGGGCCGAGGGCTTCGTCTACGTCGTCTCGCTAGCCGGGGTGACGGGCGAGCGCGACGAGCTGCCGGCCGGCCTCGTCGAGCTCGCCGAGGCCGTTCGAAGCGAGGCCTCGGTGCCGGCTGCCGTCGGGTTCGGGATCGGCACCCCCGAGCAGGCGGCGCAGGTGGGTCGGATCGCCGACGGGGTGATCATCGGCAGCCGGCTGGTGCGCGAGGTCGAGCAGGCGCCCGACCCGGCATCCGCGACCCGCGCCGTAACCGATTTCCTGCGCGAGGCTCGCGCCGCAATGGGAAGGACGTCTGCGGATGAGTGACCCCACCGCGTCAATCATCTAGATTGGCGCCCATGCAGCTGCTGATCTTCGCCGTCGCCGGCATGGTCGCGATGCTGATCGCCTACGCGTTCGGGCTCGGCGGCGCCGTCAGCTCGCTGGTCTTCCTGACCATCCTGTTCGTCGGTGGCCTGCTGCGGGTCGCCGGCCCGCTAATCGAGCGCCTCAAGCCCTAGGGCTGGCCGCGAATGAGCGAGCACGGCTCAGCCGGAAAGCTGCAGGTGCTGATCGCGGGCGGTGGGGTGACCGGGTTGGAGGCCCTCCTCGCCCTGAGCGACCTCGCCGGGGAACGCGTCGAGATGACGCTGGTCGCGCCCGAGCCCGACTTCGTCTACAAGCCGCTGCTGGTCGAGGAACCCTTCGCGCTCGGCCCGGCGGAGCGCCACGAGCTGGCCCCACTGGCGGACGAGCGCGGGGCGCGATTCGTACAGCGCGCACTGTCGGCGGTGCGGGTCGGCGACCACGTCGCGGAGCTCGATGACGGATCGGAGCTCGGTTACGACATGCTGCTCGTCTGCGTCGGCGGGCGGTTCAGCCCCGCTCTCAGCGGCGCGATCACGTTCCCCGGGCCCGAGCCGCTCGCGATCGACGAGGTGATCGAGGACGCCGCCGAGGGCGACGGCCAGATCGCGTTCGTCGTGCCGTCCGGGGTGAGCTGGCCGCTCCCGATCTATGAGCTGGCGCTGATGACCCAACGCCGCGCGCGCGAGCAGGGCAAGGACATGCAAATCGTCGTGATCACCCCGGAGGACGCGCCGCTGATCATGTTCGGCTCGGCGGCCAGCGACGAGGTGAGGCGCCTGCTCGAGGGGCGCGGAATCGCCGTCGAGGCCGGCGCGCACGTCCGCGAGCTCGACGACGGGACCCTGCACCTGACCCCCGGGGACAGGCGGGTCGAGGCGAGCGCGACGGTCGCCCTGCCGCGGATCGAGGGTCCACGGATCGGCGGGCTGCCGGCCGACGAGGGGGGGTTCATCCCGATCAACCAGCACGCGCGCGTCAGGGGGGCCGAGCACGTCTATGCGGCGGGCGACGGCACCAACTTCCCGATCAAGCAGGGCGGGCTGGGCACCCAGCAGGCCGATGTCGCGGCGCAGGACATCGCCGCGCGGGCGGGCGCGGAGATCGACCCGCAGCCCTTTCACCCCATCCTGCGCGGCAAGCTGCTGACGGGCGAGGAGTCCCTGCACATGCGCCACGACGTCGCGGGAGGCGCGGGGGAGGGCGCGGCGTCCGCGGACTACCTGTGGTGGCCGCCGCACAAGATCGGGGGGCGTTACCTGTCCCCGTTTCTCGCTCACGAGGAGGTCCACGACCCGGAGCCGCCCCGCCGTCCGCTCGAGGTCGAGGTCGCGCTGCCTCGGGAATGGCACGAGGAGCCGATGGCGCTCGATCCCTACAGCGCTCCGCGCATCGACTGAGCCCCGCCGGACGGCGGGTTACTGTCCCGGCGATGGCGGCCCTGAGCCAGGTACCGATCGCGCCCGCCTCGCCGGAGCGGTTCAGAGCTCTGGTCGGAGACGACTACTCGCAGGTCGAGGAGGCGATCGGCACGGCGAGCAAGCTCCTCGCCGGCACCGTGATCTGGCACGTCAACTCGACGGCGCGCGGAGGCGGGGTCGCCGAGATGCTGCAGTCGCTGCTCGCCTATGCGCGAGGGGCAGGGGTGGACGTGCGCTGGGTGACGATCCGCGGCAACGAGGACTTCTTCCGGGTCACGAAGCGAATCCACAACCACCTCCACGGCTCCTCAGGAGACGGAGGCGCGCTCGGGGAAGCCGAGCGGCGCGTATACGAGAACACCCTGGCCGGGAGCGCGGGCGAGCTCGGCGAGCTGGTTCGCCCGGGCGACATCGTCTATCTGCACGATCCGCAGACGGCCGGGTTGGCCGAGTTGCTGCGAGCTGGGCAGACGCGCGTCGTGTGGCGCTGCCACGTCGGTCTGGATCACCCGAACGAGCTGGCCAGGTCCGCGTGGTCGTTCCTTCAGCGCTACGTCGAGCAGGCCGACGCTTATGTCTTCTCACGGCGTGCGTTTGCCTGGGAGGGCCTGGACGAGGACAAGCTGTGGCTCGTCGCCCCGTCGATCGACGCCTTCTCTCCCAAGAACCAGGACATGGAGCCGGAGGCGGTTCGGGCGATCCTGGCGCGCGCCGGGCTCGCGACGGACGCCGGGCAAGCCCCGGTGTTCGTGCGCCAGGACGGCAGCCTGGGACGGGTGGACCGCAAGGCCGAGCTCGACCAGGAAGGCCCATTGCCCGAGGGCACCCCGCTGGTCGTCCAGGTCTCGCGCTGGGACAGGCTCAAGGACCACGGGGGCGTGTTGCGCTGCTTCGCCGAGTATTGCCGCAATCCCGACGCCCACCTCCTGCTCGCCGGTCCGTCGGTCGCCGACGTGGCCGACGACCCCGAGGGCGCCGAGGTGCTGGCCGAGATCCGCACCCAGCGCGAGGCGCTGCCGAGCGACGTACGGGGTCGCGTCCACCTCGCCTGCCTGCCGATGGACGACGTCGACGAGAACGCCGCGATGGTCAACGCGATCCAGCGCCGGGCGGACGTCGTCCTCCAGAAGAGCCTCGCCGAGGGATTCGGCCTGACCGTGGCCGAGGCGATGTGGAAGGCAAGGCCCGTCGTCGCCAGCCGGATCGGCGGGATTCAGGACCAGATCGTCGACGGCGAGTCCGGCCTGCTGATCGACGACCCGACCGACCTCGACGCGGCCGCCGCCGCCGTCGACGACCTGCTTGACGACCCGCCGCGGGCGGCCGCGATCGGGACGGCCGCGCGCGAGCGCGTCCGCGAGTCGTTTCTGGGGACGCGTCACCTCGTCCAGTACATGGAGCTGATCGAGCGCATGCTCTCCAGGGAGTAGTCCCGCCCCGGCAGTCGATGATCGACCTCCACTGCCACATCCTGCCCGCGCTCGACGACGGGCCCGTCGAGCTGGCCGACAGCGTCGCGATGGCGGCCCAGGCCGAGGACGACGGGATCGAGCTGATCTGCGCGACTCCTCACATCCGTCACGACCACGACGTGCGCATCCACGAGCTGGGAGATCGCGTCGACCAGCTCAACGCGGCGCTGCGGAGCGGGGGGTCGCGGGTTCGGGTCACGACCGGGGGGGAGGTCGCCGAGACCGCCGCGGAGGCCCTCGACGACGCCGACCTGCGGCGCGTCTCGCTGGGAGGGGGAGGGGGATGGATCCTGCTCGAGCCGCGGCCCGGCCCGCTGAGCGACTCGCTCGCTCGCGTCGTCGAGAAGCTCGCCGAGCGCGGATACCGGAGCCTGATCGCCCACCCGGAGCGCCATCCCTCACCCGCAATGATCGAGCGCCTCACGGAGCTGACGACGCGCGGCGCGCTGATCCAGGGAACGGCGGCCTACCTGGAGGGGGAGGGCGCCCCGCTGCTCTACCTGGCCACGCACGGGCTCCTGCATGTCGTCGGCAGTGACTCGCATTCCTCCCACGTGGGGCGGCCGGTGCGAATCTCCCCGGCGCTGCGACGCCTCGACGAGGTCGAGCTGCTGGCGCCGCACGTCGATTGGATCGCTCACCGTGCTCCCGAGGCGATCGTCCGCGGCGAGCCGATGGAACCGCCGTTCGCGCCGGCGACGTCCGTGTAGCGAAGCTACCCGCGAGCGCCTACGCCGGGCGAAGCTCGACGCGCTCAATCAGGCTCTCGACCACGTCCCTCGTTGCCGTGCCCAGGCCATGGCGCAGGAAGCTGGCGGCGCCGGTGGCCGCGCCCAGCACGAGTGCCTCCTTCCGGTCGAGGCCGCGGGCCCAGCCGACCGCCAGTGCACCCATCATCGAATCGCCGCAGCCCTCGCGGGAGCCGCGCTCGAAGCGTGGCGGTACGAGCTCCCACGCCTCGCCGTCCGCCAGCACCAGCGCCGGTTCGGCCCCCCGGGTGATCACGACCGTGCCCGCTCCGCTCTCGTGCAGCCGCCGAGCGGCCGCCATCAGCTGCTCTGGCGAGTCGACTGGACTCGACGCGAACTCCGACAGCTCCCAGCTGTTGATCTTGACGACGTCCGGATCAGCCTCCAGCGCGCTGTCGAGCCGGGGCGTCGAGAGGTCGGCCAGCACGGGTGTCCCGTTGGCACGCGCGTCGGCGACGAGGTCGGCGAAGAACTCGAGCGGGAGACCGTCGTCGGGGTAGGGGTTGCAGACCACCAGCGCCGCGCTCTCGAGCGCCGCCGCGCAGGCGATCGAGAACAGCTCGTCGGCCTCGTGCCGGGACGGCGGCTCGGCCAGCGAGTCCGAGATCAGCCGCCGCTCGCCGCTGCGGCGGTCGATGACGTAGCAGCCGGTGTTCCCGGCGGTCTCGACGAGCCGCGGCTCGCCGCGCTCGTGCTCGAGCAGCGGGCCCAGGACGGCGCCCGTCTCGCCGCCGATCAGCCCGCAGACGACGGTCTCGGCACCGAGCTCGGCGGCCATCCGGGCGACCCACACGCCCTGGCCCCCGGGATGGAGGTGGACGTCGTCGCCGTCGCTCCCCTTGGCCTCGATCGTCACCGCCAGCAGGGGGTTGGGAGCCAGGATCGCCACGCGCGGTCGCGGCGCGCTGGGCTCGGGTACGCCTTGATTGGACAAGGCGCTCAGCCGAACAGGGCGCTGAACTCGTCGTAGTCGGACGGCGGGACGGTGCGCAGCTCCGCGACCGCGTCGGCGAGTGGGACGAGCTCGATCCGGGTGCCGCGCAGGGCGGGCATCATGCCCCAGCGCCCCGCGTCCGCGGCATCGATCGCGGCCAGGCCGAAGCGCGTCGCGAGAACGCGGTCGAGCGCCGTGGGCGTCCCGCCGCGCTGGATGTGCCCGAGCACGGTGGCGCGGGTCTCGAAGCCGGTCCGCGACTCGATCTCCTCCTGAAGCCAGTTGCCGATGCCGCCGAGACGCCGATGGCCGAACTCGTCGGTCTCCGCGTCCGCCATAACCGCCTCGCCGTCGGCCGGCTCGGCGCCCTCGGCGACGACGACGATCGAGAAGTTCCGGCCCCGGGCGCGGCGGTTCTTGAGCATCGCGCAGACCTCGTCGAGGTCGAAGGGCTGTTCGGGGATCAGGATGACGTCGGCCCCGCCGGCGACGCCCGAGTGCAGGGCGATCCAACCCGCGTGTCGGCCCATGACCTCGAGCACGAGGATGCGGTGGTGGCTCTCGGCGGTGGTGTGGAGGCGGTCGATCGCCTCGGTGGCGACCTGGAGCGCGGTGTCGAAGCCGAACGTGACGTCGGTGGCGCCGAGGTCGTTGTCGATCGTCTTCGGGACTCCGAGCACCGGCACCCCCTCGTCGTGCAGGCGCTTGGCGGCTCCGAGCGTGTCCTCGCCCCCGATCGCGATCAGCCCGTCGAGGTTGAGGTCGCCGAGCGTGCCGCGCACCCGGGCAGGGCCGTCGTCTGTCTTGTAGGGGTTGGTTCGCGAGGTGTTGAGGATCGTCCCGCCGCGGGGCAGGATCCCGCGCGTCGACTCGATGGTCAGCTCGCTGAAGTCGCTGTCGAGAACGCCGCGCCAGCCATCGCGAAACCCGATCAGGTCATGGCCGTGAACGTCGATCCCCTTGCGGACGATCGCGCGGATGACCGCGTTGAGACCGGGACAGTCTCCTCCGCCGGTGAGGACGCCGAACCGCATCAACCCGGCCGGATGCTATCCCGGACGCGATAATCCCGCAGGGATGAGCGACGTCGGTGCTCCCCGCTTCGCCCGCCCGTTCGTGGCCGTCTACCTGGTCGCCTTCGTGATCTGCGCGCTGACCACGATCGAGGCCTGGCCGCTGACGGCGTGGCGACTGTTCAGCCACCTGCGCACCGAGAACCAGCTGAGCTGGTCCGCGACCGCGATTGACCGCCAGGGCGGCGAGCACCCGTACCCGCTCGGCGCGCTGCCGCAGGGCTACCGCGGCTTCGGGTTCTTGATGAGCGAGTTCACCACCGGATCGCCGGAGCGGCAACGCGAGCTTTGCGACACGTGGAGGGAGGGGACCGGCGAGCTGCTCGGCTTCGAGTCCCGCGCGGTGCGGATCTACGAGCTTCGTACGAACCTCGCGCAGCGCGACGGCGATCGTGCCGAGCCGGCCGAGCGCGAGCTGCGCTACACGTGCCGGGCGGGAGGTGTCGATGCGGCGGGCGGCTAGCTTCATCTTCGCCGCCGAGGACGCGCGGCGGCTCGCGGCGCTGCGGATCGGGCTCTGCACGCTGCTCGCGTGGCGACTGGCCACTCGCGACTTCGCGTTCGTCGCCGATCAGCCCGCGGCGCTCTTCCAGCCGGTCTCGTTCATGAAGCTGCTGCCGCAGATGCCCTCGCACGACGTGACGGTGGCGCTCCAGGTCGCCGGCGTTGCGGCGGCGCTGCTGGCCGCCGCCGGGCTGTGGACGCGGGCGAGCCTGCCGGTCGCGTTCGCGTGCGCGCTCGTCCTCAACGGCATGCTCAACAGCACCGGCAAGATCGTCCACAACGACGTCCTGCTGCTGCTCTGCATCGTGCCGCTGCTCCCCGCTCCGCGCGCGGCGAGCGCGGCGTGGTCGGTGCGGCCACCGGGTGCGCGGCGGGCGGCGGGTGCGCCCGCGCGGGACGAGGCCTTCGGCTGGCCGGTGCGCACCGCGATGATCGTGGTGGCGCTGGCGTACTTCTTCGTCGGCTTTCAGAAGCTGCGCTTCTCGGGAGTCGAATGGGCGACGAGCGACAACCTGCGCTGGGTTTTGTATGCGTCGAGCGATTCGCATGCCCATCCCAACTCGATCGCGCTGTTCGTCGCCGACCGCGCCTGGCTGGCGCACCTGCTCGCCGCCGGCACGATCTTCATTGAGCTGTGCTTCCCGCTCGCGCTCGTCCTTCCGAGGCTGAGGTGGGTCTTCGTCCCGGGGGTGGTCTCGCTGCACGCAGGGATCTGGCTCGCGATGGGGCTGGACTACTCGGCCCAGGCCCTTACCGTGATCATCGTGTTCGTGAACTGGCCGGTCGTCGTCGAGTTCGTGCGCCGCAGGCTCGCCGCGATGCCGCGCCCCCTGCGTCCCGAACGGGCGGGTGGATGACGCAGGCCGCGACGACCGCCGCGGGCGCGGCGAGGGCCAGCGCCACCCACGCGATCCTCTACGACGCGGACTGCGGGTTCTGCAAGTGGTCGCTGGACAAGGTCCTGCTGTGGGACCGGCGCGGGCGGCTGCGGCCCGTCGCGATCCAGAGCCCCGAGGGTCAGGGGAGCTGCTCGCGGATCTTCCGCCCGATGGGCGGCTGGACTCGTGGCACCTCGTCGAGCCGGGCGGGCGCGTCTTGTCGGGCGGCGCCGCGGCGGCGCCGCTGGCGCGTCTGCTGCCCGCCGGGCGGGCGCTCGCCTTTCTGTTCACGCTTTTCCCACGCGCCACCGACCGCGCCTACCGCTGGGTCGCCGATCACCGCGACCGCCTGGCGCGCCTCGTAGGAGTCGACGACAGCTGCGAGCTGAAGCGAGGGTGAGACCGGCGCGGGTCCTGGCGGGCGTGCTCGCGTGCGCGGCGGCGGTCGCGGCCGCGAGCGGTTGCGGGGCGACGGCCGACCAGGACGCGCTGGGCCCGCTCACCGTCTACGTCAGCGTGCCGCTGCGCGGCGACAGCGCAGCCGATGGAAGCGACATCCGCGACGGCGCGATGCTGGCGCTCGAGCAGGCGGACGGGAAGGCCGGCGAGGTCGAGATCAAGCCGCGCGTGCTCGACGATGGGGACCGCCGTGGCTGGACTCCCGCGGCAGTTGCCCGCAACGCCCGTGCCGCCTCCGAGGACACGTCGGCGATCGCCTACATCGGCGACTTCGAGTCGGGTGCGACACGGGTCTCGCTGCCGATCACCAATCAGGCGATGGTCCCCCAGGTCTCCCCGGCCAGCACCGCGCTCGATCTCGCGACGCCGGGACCGGATGCCGGGACCGAGGTGCCCGAGCTGGTGCAGCCGACAGGCGCGCGGACCTTCGTGCGCGTGATCCCGGACGACGGCGTCCAGGCCGAGGCCGCTGCGGCGTGGGCGCGCAAGCTCGGGGTGCGGCGCGTCGCGACGCTCACGGACGGCTCGAAGTTCGGTGACCTGGTGGTAGAGGAGTTCAGCGAGGCCGCCGAGGGTCTCGGTATCGACCTGGTCGAGGCCGGGGGCCCGGGCGCGATCGCGCGGGCCCGCGCCGAGCTCGTCTACTACGGCGGCGAGGCGCGCGGGGCGCTGCCGCGACTGCGGGCGGCCGCCGAGGCCGCACCGGACGCGATCCTGATGTCCACCGACGCGCTGCTCATGGATCCCGAGCTCCTGGGCGCGGCCGGCGACCTCGAAGGGCGGCTGCGGCTGACCGCATCGGCCGAGGACCCGGAGCAGCTCCCGAATGCCGGCCAGGACTTCGAGGTCGACTTCCGGCGGGAGTACGGCCGTGCCCCGGGTCCGTATGCGGCGTACGGCTACGAGGCGATGGCTCTCGTACTCGACGCGATCGAGCGCGCGGGCGCCGCGGCCGAGGACCGCCGCGCCGTGCTCGAGGAGCTGCTGGCGACGAGCGATCGCGACTCGGTGCTGGGGACGTACTCGATCACGGCCGTTGGCAACACCACGCTCGCGGCGCTCGCGGGCTACCGCATCAAGAACCGCGAACCGGTCTTCGATCTACCGCTCGGGGCGCCCTGACGCCGCCTCGATGTGCAAGGCTCTGCTCCGGTCGCACCCGGGCGGGCCGGGCGCGAATGCGACGGGAGGGTGGTCATGTCCGAACGGTTGATTCTCACCGCGGCGCTTGTCACGTCGGCGGCGATCCTTGCGATCGGATGCGGCGGCGGCGACGGAAGCGATGAAGGCGCGGACCCGGCACAGGTAACCGAGGACTTCTTCAATGCCGTCGCGGCGGGAGACGGCGAGACCGCCTGCGGCCTGCTCAGCGATGAGGGCCTCGAGAACATCCCCGAGGATCCCGAAGGCTGCCCCGACGAGGTGGCAAGCCTCTCCGAGGAGGACCGGGCCAAGTTCGCGCCATCGAACGTCGAGCAGGTCACCGGTGAGACCGAGCACTGCGGGACGATCGAGGAATCCGAGACCGACGCTGAGACCGTGGCCACGGTCAATGGCGACGTCGAGTGCGTGAACCTGAGCCTGATCGACGGCGAATGGAAGATCAACGACACGTGATCGGGGGGCCGCTGGGCGGCACACCGATCAGGGCCCTCGCCGCGCTCGCCGCCGCCGCAGCCGTCCTGGCCGCGGGGTGCGGCGGGTCCGACGACCAGGTTCCGACCACCGCGCCGACAACCAAGGCCCCGACCGGTGCCGCCGAGCCGACGGTCGAGAGCTACATCGAAGCGCTCCGCGACGGCGACGCCGAGGCCGGCTGTGCGCTGTACAGCGAGCAGGGCGTGCAGGTCTCGATCGACCGCGTCGAGGGAACGGAGTACGAGTCGCAAAGCTGCGAGGAGCTGTTCGGGAAGGTGGCCTCCGCATTCGAGCAGCAGCTAGAGGGCGCATCGGCCGAGACCTTCGTCGAGTCCAAGAAGCACGCCACGGTCGCCGTCAAGGCCGCGGACGGGACGTCCCCGTTTGCGCTCAATCTCACGAAGGAGGACGGCGAGTGGAAGATCTCCGACACGCTGCTGCCCAACACGTCGTGAGCTTTGCTCAGGCGAGCGCGGCGCGCAGCGCAGGCTCCAGGCTCGGGTAGCGAAACTCGTAGCCCAGGTCGAGGGTGCGGCGCGGGACGACGCGCTGGCCGCCGGCGATCGTGTCGGCAAGCTCGCGGCCGCGAATCGCGCTCAGCGCGAGCTTCGGGACCGGCATCACCGCCGGCCGCCCCAGCGCCCGGCCCAGCGCCTTCGAGAACTCCCTGTTGGTCACCTGCTCGGGAGCGGCCGCGTTGATCACCCCAGAGACCCTGTCGTCGTCCAGCGCCCACAGCAGGATCCCGACCTCGTCGTCGATGTGGATCCAGGGCAGGTACTGGTCGCCGCCCGCGATCGGGCCGCCGAGCCCGAGCCGGAACGGGAGCAGCAGACTCTTGAGCAGGCCGCCGCGGCGGTCGAGGACCGGCGCCGTGCGGAGGATCACCAGCCGCACGCCGGCCTTCTCCACCTCCCGCGCGGCCGCCTCCCAGGCGACCGACACCTCGGCCGCGAACCCCGTCCCCGGCTCGGCGGACTCGTCGACGATCGCGTCGCCCCGGTCGCCGTAGTAGCCGACGGCGGACTGGCTGACCAGCACCTCGGGACGCGGGTCGGCGGCGGCGATCGCCTGGACCAGGTTGCGCGTAGCGGTGTCGCGGCTTTCGAGGATGCGGCGCTTGGCGTCGTCGGTCAGGCGCTGGTCGATCGGCTCGCCGACGAGGTTGAGGACCCTGTCGACGCGCTCGAACGCCTCGTCGGGAGGCCGCTCCAGCGCCGGGTTCCAGGCATGCCACTGGACGGTGGGATTGGTGGAGCGGGCGCGCTCGGGGTCGCGCGTCAGGCCGACGACCTCACGGCCGCTTGCCAGCAGCGCGTCGCACGCCGCGGAGCCGATCAGCCCGCTCGCCCCTGTGACCAGAACTCTCATCTATCGCCAATCACTCGACCGTCGCGAAGCTTCCGGTCTCCTCCGAGACCCGCGCGATGCCGGCCCGGCGGGCCTCCTCGACGACCGCTTCGGCTACCGCCGGCGCGACGTCGCGGTCGAAGACGCTGGGGATGATGTAGTCCTCGCTCAGGTCCTCCTCGGTGACGACGTTGGCGATCCCCTGGGCGGCGGCGAGCTTCATCTCCTCGGTGATCCGCGGCGCTCCGGCGTCGAGCGCGCCGCGGAAGATGCCGGGGAAGGCGAGGACGTTGTTGATCTGGTTGGGGTAGTCGGAGCGCCCCGTGGCCATGATCCGCACGTAGGCCTCGGCCTCCTCGGGCATGACCTCCGGGGTGGGATTGGCCATCGCGAAGACGATCGCGTCGCCGGCCATCTTCTCGAGGTCGGAGGGCTCGATCAGCCCGGGGCCGGACACGCCGATGAACAGGTCGCAGCCCTCGATCACGTCGCCGGGCGGGCCCTGGAGGCGCTCCGGGTTCGAGTTCTCGGCGTACCAGCGCTTGATCTCGCTCATCTCGCCCGCGACGTAGTCCTCGCGCTCGGTCGAGACCGCGCCCCGGCGGTCGCAGCCGATCACGTGGGTGACGCCGCAGGCGAGCATCATTTTCGTCACCGCGACCCCGGCCGCACCGAGGCCGAGCACCAGCACGCGCAGGTCCTCGATCTGCTTGCCGGTGATCTTGAGCGCGTTGAACAGCGCCGCCATCGTCACCACCGCGGTGCCGTGCTGGTCGTCGTGAAAGACCGGGATGTCGAGCTCCTCCCACAGGCGCTGCTCGATCTCGAAACAGCGCGGCGCCGAGATGTCCTCGAGGTTGATTCCGCCGAAGGTCGGCGCGATCAGCTTCGTCGCCTGGATGATCTCCTCGGGGTCCTGGGAGTCGAGGCAGATCGGGAACGCGTCGACGTCGGCGAACTCCTTGAACAGCATCGCCTTGCCCTCCATCACCGGCATCGCCGCCTCGGGGCCGATGTTGCCGAGCCCGAACTCCTTGAACAGCATCGCCTTGCCCTCCATCACCGGCATCGCCGCCTCGGGGCCGATGTTGCCGAGCCCGAGCACGGCGCTGCCGTCGGAGACGATCGCCACGGTGTTGCGCTTGATCGTGTACTCGAAGGCCTTTGAGCGGTCGCCGAAGATCTCCTGGCAGACCCGCGCGACGCCTGGGGTATAGGCCATCGAGAGGTCGTCGCGCGTCTTGAGCGGGTACTTGTTGTTCTGCGAGATCTTCCCCCCGCGGTGCATCTGGAGCGTGCGATCGACGTACTCGAGCACGCGCGCCCCGCGCGTCGACCCGATCGCGCGCATGATCTGCTCCCAGTGCTCCTGGTCGCGGGCGTCGACGGTGAACTCGCGCACCCGCTTCCCCTCGGATCCCGCACCGGGGACGAGGTCGACCCCCTGGAGCTGGCCGCCCGCCTCGGCGATCGCCGCGGTGAGCTTGCCCAGGGGCTCCTGGCGCGCGTCGA
>WNFU01010565.1_pt1 | contig 15268 bp, 8 predicted proteins | sample 5400121 | NCBI WGS metagenome assembly WNFU01 (sample SAMN13153360, study PRJNA577476) | soil metagenome | isolation source: 100 cm soil or saprolite under grassland replicate 1 | place: USA:California | collected 2016-06-15
GGTACCGTCCGCAACGAGCCACTGGCTTCGAGCACGCTGTCCACGGTGCTTTGCGCCTGAAAGTGGTTGTCCGTCTCGCGAACTGAGAAGCCGAGCTCCTTTGAAAGGGCGGCACAGACTCGCGAAGCGAACTCGGGGTGGGTGTTGAGGCCGGTACCGACGGCAGTGCCACCGAGTGCAACTTCGGCCAGCTCCTGCTGCGCGTGGCGGAGACGGCGGATTCCACGCTCGACCTGGCCGGCGTAGCCGAGAAACTCCTGGCCGAGGCGAATCGGCGTCGCGTCCTGAAGGTGGGTGCGGCCAGTCTTGATGACGGTCCAGAACTCTTTTGACTTTGCCTCAAGGGCGGCCTGGAGTCGTTCCAGCGCCGGAATCAAGCGTTCCTGCAACTCGACCAAGGCAGAGAGGTGAATCGCGGTGGGAATGACGTCGTTGGAGGACTGGCCCAGGTTGACGTGATCGTTCGGGTGGACGAGCTTCGAAGCGCGCTCGCCGCCAAGTATCTCGCTCGCGCGATTGGCGATTACCTCGTTGGCGTTCATGTTCGTCGAGGTGCCGGAGCCGGTCTGGAAGACATCGACGACGAAATGATCGTCGAACTTCCCCTCTGCCACCTCTCGCGCGGCGGCTTGAATGGCGTCGGCGAGGCGCCGTTCAAGGAGGCCGAGGTCAGCGTTGACGCCTGCGGCCGCCATCTTAATGAGGCCCAGCGCACGAATGAACGGCCGGCCGAGGCGCAGACCGCTGATCGGGAAGTTTAGGAGCGCGCGCTGGGTGGAGGCGCCGTAATAAGCATCCGCGGGAACCTCCATCGCACCCATCGAATCCCTTTCTGTACGTGTGGGGCCGTCCGGCATAGCGCTCGCATCATATATCGAGGAGAGGGAAGGAGGAAGAAGGCGAGCAGATTGTCGTGAGATAATCCGGGCGTGGCGCTCGAAGACCTGGCGATCAACGGCGGGCAGAAGGTACGCGACAAGCCGTATCCGTCCTGGCCCGTGCTGGGGGAAGAGGATGTCGCGGCGGTGGCTAAGGTGTTGCGGTCCGGCAAGCTGACCCAACTGACGGGAGACGCCGTGTCGGCGTTCGAGGAATCGTTTGCTGACAGGCACGGCGTCCGGAATTGCGTGGCCACGAGCTCGGGCACGACGGCAATGCACGTGGTGCTTGCGGCGCTCGAGATCGGGCCAGGGGATGAAGTCATCGTGCCAGCGCACACCTTCATCGCCTCAGCCACGCCTGTGCTGCACCAAAGGGCCACCCCGGTGTTTGCGGATGTGGACCGGCGGACCTTTTGCATCTCCCCCGAGAGTGTTGCTCAACGGATCACCGCGCGAACGAGGGCGATAATCGCGGTGCACCTCAACGGGCATCCCGCGGATATGGACGCGCTGATGGAACTCGCGCGAACGCGGGAGATCGCAGTAATCGAGGACGCGGCGCAGGCGCACGGAGCGATGCACAAGGGCCGGCGCGTGGGGACAATCGGGCGAGCGGCCTGCTTCAGCTTCTGGGAGGACAAGATCATTACGACCGGCGGCGAGGGCGGCTGCGCGCTCACCGACGACGACGCGCTCGCGGAGCGTATGCAGCGGATCCGGCATCACGGCGAGGGGGCGGTCGAAGGAGAGCGAGCATACTACCACCTGGAGTTGGGATACAACTACCGGATGTCATCGATGCACGCGGCGACGGGCCTCGTGCAGCTTCGGCGCCTTGAGGACTACCTGGACGCGCGGCGGCGAAACGCAGCGTTCCTTACAGAACGGCTCACGAGGATGGAGCCGATCGATCCGCCGTTCGTCGCAGCGGACTGCGTGCACAGCTACTACAAGTACATCTGCCGGCTGCGACCGGAGGCGGGAGCCGCTGCCGAGACAACCGGTTTTCCGCGACGGCGGCTTCGGCGACCAGCGCTGTCCTGTGGCGGAACGTCTGGGAGGCGAGTTGTTTACCCTGCTCGTGCACCCGACGGTGACGGAAGGGGATCTGGACGACGTGGTGGGAGCTGTACGAAAGGTGACGGACGGACTTGCGGTCAGTAGAGATATCGGTGAGGGGCCTCGAGAAGCGATTGCATCCATCCTGGAGAGTGGGTTCGGCTCGGTTTGGGCCAACGAGAGAGATGTCCAGGAGCGCCTCGTCGAGCCGTGTCTGACGGCGCTCGGTTGGCCGCTCGATTCGACGAACACTGAGGTCTGGGTGCCATTGTCGGAGCCGATGGCGAAGCTGTGGAACTATTCCACAACCGGCGGACGGATGAGGCGCGATTACGCGTTGTCGGCTGAAGGCAAGCAGGTCATTCACATGGAAGCCAAACTGAGGTGGGGAAGGTATGCAGTCGATCTAGATACGTTCCTCGGGCGGATTAACGAGAATGACTGGGAAGACACACGCAGGGATGGACCGAACAAGGACTTGGCCCTGCTTCTATGGGGCGCTCGCGCAGCCGACGTCAGGCGGGCGGCTCTCATCGATGAGCAGCGGCTGCTGGTTTTCGATTGGGACGGCGCCTGGCGATTAGCGCGGGAGGTTGACCTATTTGTCGATCCATTCGAGCGTGTATATTCCGCGTTCGCTCAGCTCTCGCCACCGTAGCGGCGGCTTGCAATAGTCCTGTCCGCGCCGCAACATCGGGCGTATGGAGACCTTGGTCCAGTGACCCGCCCGCTTCGCGCCCGCCGCCTGCGGCTGCCGTGGCAACGGGCCGGTGCCGACCCAACCGCGGAGATCGCGGCCTCGGAACTGGGAGAGCCTGCTGCGCCTTCCGTGGAGGTGACGATCCCGACGCGGTGGGACGACACGTTCCGCGCCCTGCGCCACCGAAACTACCGGCTGTTCTATAGCGGCCAAGCCATCTCCCTGAGTGGGACCTGGATGCAGACTGTGGCGCAGTCGTGGCTTGTCATCCAACTTACTGACTCCAAGGCGGCGATCGGAATTGTGACCGCGCTTCAGTTTCTGCCGATCACGTTGTTCGTGCTACCGGCGGGCGTTATCGCGGACCGGGTGCGCAAGCGCGACCTCATCCTGGCAACGCGAGCGCTGGCGATGGTACAGGCGTTGCTAATGACGGCGTTGGTCGCGACGGACGCGGTGGAGCTTTGGCACGTCTACGTGTTGGCCTTAGTGCTCGGTCTATCTACCGCTTTCGAACAGCCGGCGCGGCAGGCGTTCGCCGTGGAGATGGTGGGGAAGGATGACCTTCTGAACGCGGTGGCGCTGAATACCGGACTGTTCAATGGGGCGCGGGTAATCGGGCCGTCGATTGCGGGCGTGTTGATCGCCGTGGTCGGACTGGAGACGGCGTTCTTCATCAATGCAGTGAGCTTCTTGCCGACAATCTGGGCTCTGCTGGCGATGGACATGAGCCGGCTGTATACGGTTGAGGCGAAGCGCGACGGGCCCGGCAATGCTGTCCGCGAGCTGGGGGAGGGTCTCTCTTACGCCTTAAAGGCACCGGCGACGTTCCTGATTATCATCATCGCTTTTTTCATTGGAATGTTCGGGTTCAACTTCCTGGTAGTGCTGCCCCTTGTGGCAAAGTACGTGCTGGACGGCGGCTCAGTCCTGCTGGGTTTCCTTTGGGCGGCCCTCGGGATCGGCGCCGTCCTGTCGGCACTGGTGCTCGCGGGGCGGCGGACCTTCCGGCGGCGGACCATATTCCTGGGTGGCGCGGCATTTTCCGTGCTGCTTGCCGGAATAGCGTTGAGCGACGCGATTCCATTGACGGTGGTGCTTCTGCTGGCGCTGGGCGTGGCGTTGACGGCCTTCGCGGCGACGGCGAACACGGCGCTGCAGCTAACTACGCCGGACCACCTGCGCGGACGCGTGATGGGGCTGTGGATGCTGCTGTTCGCCGGGTCGACGCCGTTCGGTGGCTATCTCACCGGCTTTCTGGCTGAGCATACCGGTGTACGGTGGGCGATCGGGTTCAACGCCGGGATGTGCGCGATCGGTCTGGCGGTCGCTCTGCTGTACTATGTGACGCACCGCCAACAGATGCAAGTGGCCGCCGACGCAACGGGCCGGTTCCCCGCTTGACCGGTGCACGGGAGCGCGCTATTCTCACGTTCGCGTTAAGGTGAGAGCACGGTGAGCAGAACCGACAACTACCCGGTTATCGTCGGGGTGGGGCAATTCACGAACCAGCCCAGGACGCTGGACGAGACCGTCGAGCCCCTCGAGATGATGGAGCGGGTCTCGCGAGAAGCTGAGGCCGACGCGGACCGCCCCAACCTACTCGAGGAGGTCGATTCCGTTCAAGTTGTGAACTTCATGTCCTGGTCGTACGTTGATGCGCCGGGCATGCTTGCGCAGCGTATCGGCGCGAACCCAAGGCATACCCTGTACTCCAGCATCGGAGGCGAGACGCCACAGCGCTTGATCAACGAGACGGCTCAGGCAATCACGGAGGGCCGCACGCGGTTGGCTTTGCTCGCGGGCGCCGAGGGGTTGGAGTCGCGACGATTGGCGCGCAAGCTGGGTGGGCATCTGCCGTGGTCTGAGCGCGGCACGCCGCAGCGAATCGACGGTGACAACCGGCCCGGGTTCAACGAAGTGGAGGCGCGGCACGGGGCGACGATGCCCACGCGTGTATACCCCCTGTTTGAGAACGCGATCCGGGCCCATCTGGGCGAAAGTATCGACCAGCACCAGCGGCGGCTCGGCGAGCTGTGCTCGCGCTTTGCTTCGGTGGCCGCGCAGAACCCTTACGCCTGGTTCCCCGTCGCGCATTCGCCCGAAGAGATCACCACAGTGCGGCCGGACAACCGGATGGTGGGCTTTCCGTACCCGAAACTGATGAATGCGATCATCGAGACGGACCAAGCGGCGGCAGTAATCATGACGAGCTCGGAGACGGCGCGCGCGCTTGGGATTCCGGCCGACCGCTGGGTGTACTTGCACGGCTGCGGTGACGCTGTCGATAAGTGGTTTGTGAGCGAGCGGGCAAACTACCATTCGTCGCCCGCAATCCGCCTTGCAACGCAGAGGGCGCTCGGCATGGCCGGCATTGGCGTGGACGAGGTGGCGATGTTCGATCTCTACTCGTGTTTTCCGTCGGCGGTGCAGCTTGGTCTGGACGCTCTCGGGTTGAAGTCGGACGATCCGCTGCCGCTCACGGTGACAGGCGGGTTGCCGTACGCCGGAGGGCCGGGCAACAACTACGTGATGCACTCAATCCCGGCGTATACGGCCGTCGGCGGCCCGACGGCGAATGGCGTCGCACCGCGCCTGCCGTAGATCAGCGAGAGGTGGATGCAACGGAGAGCCCGCCGTTCGTGGAGCGGGCGGATGGTCCAGCGACAGTGGAGACCTACACTGTGATTTTCAACCGCGAGGGCGAGCCTGAGCAGGGGATCATAATCGGCCGCCTGGAGGGCGACTCGCGGCCACGCTTCTTCGCGAACACGCCGGCGGACCGCGACCTGATGCTGGCGATTACGCTCGAGGAGTTCGTGGGCGCTCGCGGGAGGGTGTGGCCAGGGGATGGTCGGAACTTGTTTGAGCCAGCCTAGACGCCGCCGATGAACAGAAAAGCGGGCCTTTTCGCCCTCTTGCCTGCTGAGTCGCCTCGTCGCGACCACCAGGACGATTCACTCTCCAGCCGGCCGCGCCTCCGCTCGACGTCCAAGTTACTGAACTCGATCCGCGCTGGTCAGTGAGTAGATGACACTAAATTGGATGCCGCTTTCGTACGAAGCCCGAAACGCGCCGTTGCTGCTCGTGCGCGCTACAATGTAAATTGCCATTCGGCCAGCACATACACCTCCGCTGGCGTCACTCGACCGTGGGGAGAAGGAGACAGCGCATGGTAACCGTTGACCCGAAGGCGGGCCCTAAGTACATCTATCGCTTCACAGAGGGCAACGCGCAGATGCGCGAGCTGCTGGGCGGGAAAGGCGCCAATCTGGCGGAAATGACCAACATGGGTCTCCACGTCCCGCCCGGGTTTACCGTAACCACCGAGGCGTGCATGGCATATCTAACGCTAGGCAAGTGGCCCGAGGGCCTTGAGGGAGAGGTAGAAGAGCACCTTGGAGAGCTCGAGGCGAGCATGGGCAAGCGTCTTGGTGATCCTGATGATCCCCTACTCGTCTCGGTCCGATCCGGGGCGAAATACTCGATGCCGGGGATGATGGACACGGTCCTCAATCTGGGCCTTAACGACGCATCGGTCCTGGGACTGGCGCAGCAATCTGGCGGCGATCGGCGTTTCGCTCTCGACTCCTATCGCCGGTTCATCCACATGTTCGCCAAGATTGTGATGGGCGTTCCCGGCGAGGAGTTCGAGAACATACTCGAGGCGTATAAGACGCGTAAGGGCGAGCGAGCACAGGACACCGACCTGGACGCCAACGACCTCGATTCGCTCCTACGAGAATTCCGGATCACCTATAAGGAACACGTCGGTGCGGAGTTCCCACAGGATCCCCGCGCGCAGCTCAGTCTTGCGATCGAGGCTGTGTTCAAGTCCTGGAACGGCAAGCGCGCGCGCGACTATCGGCGCCAGAACAAGATCTCGGACGACCTTGGCACCGCTGTCAACGTCGTCGCCATGGTCTTTGGTAACCGCGGCATGGACTCGGGGACCGGGGTCGCTTTCACCCGCGACCCTGCCAGCGGCGAGAAAATCCCATACGGGGACTACCTCCCGAACGCTCAGGGCGAGGACGTGGTCGCCGGAATCCGCAATACCCTCCGCCTCCAAGACCTGAAGGACCTCGACCCGAAATCCTACAGCGAGCTCCGGAGGGCCATGGATACTTTGGAGCGGCATTACCGCGACATGTGCGACATCGAGTTCACCATCGAGAGAGGGAAGCTCTGGATCCTTCAGACCCGAGTCGGGAAGCGAACGGCGTTCGCCGAATGGGTGATGGCCTATGACATGCTTGATGAGGGGCTGATCAATGAGGACGAGGCGCTGCTGCGAGTGGACGCGAATCGGCTGGAACAGCTGTTCAAGCCGGTCATCAAGGCCGACGTGAAGGCAACCGCCAGCTCGATCGCCAAAGGTCTGAACGCATCGCCTGGTGCGGCCGTCGGCAAGGTCGTGTTTTCGGCAGACGAGGCCGAAGAGCTGGGACAGCGCGGGGAGCCGGTCATCCTGGTCCGCAGAGAAACCACGCCCGATGACTATCACGGCATGATTCGTTCGCAAGGGATTCTTACCTCAGCAGGCGGTACGAACTCACATGCAGCGGTCGTCGCCCGAGGAGAAGGAATTCCTGCTGTCTGCGGCGCCGATGCAATTAAGATCGACCCTACGTCGCGATCGTTCAGCGCCAACGGGACGACTGTCGCGGATGGGGAGTTCGTCACAATTGACGGGTTTGATGGCGCAGTTTATGTCGGCAAGCTGGAGCTCGAGGAATCAAAGCTTGAGCGTGCGCGCAAAGGAGATGAGGTCGCGCGCAAGGAGAAAATCTGGGCGGCGTTCTATCGCCTGATGGGTCACGCCGACCACGCCCGGCGGCTCCGCGTCCGGGCGAACGCCGATACGCCCGAGCAGGCGAGAAACGCGCGCGAGCGTGGCGCGGAGGGCATCGGGCTCTGCCGCACCGAGCATATGTTCCTGGGCGAGCGGGCAGCCGCCGTCCGGAAGATGATCCTCGCTTCCACGCGCGAAGAAGAGGAGGATGCGTACGCACAGCTCCTGCCCCTTCAGCGTGACGACTTCGTTGGGATATTCCGGGCTATGGACGGCCTTCCGGTGACGGTCCGCCTATTAGACCCGCCGCTTCACGAGTTCCTGCCTGACCGAGTTGAGCTAACCGACAAAGTGGCTCGCGCCGAGGAAAAGCGCGAAGAGGAGGTCGGCCTACGCGACGAGACACTGTCGCTGGAGGAGGCGAAGAGGCTTCTCGCTAAGGTGAACGAACTGACCGAGGCCAACCCAATGCTGGGCCTTCGTGGCGTGCGCCTCGGAATCCTAAAGTCTGGGCTCTACGCCATGCAGGTCCGAGCGATCCTTGAGGCGGCTTGCCGGGTCCGGAAGGAGGGCGGCGACCCCAAGGTGGAGATCATGATCCCGCTCGTGGCCACCCGAGAGGAGCTCCGGCAGATGCGTGAGGAACTCGAGCCGGTGGCCTGCGAGATCCTGAGCCGGGAAGGCGTGGAGCTATCGCACCTGGAGTGGGGCACCATGATCGAGGTGCCGCGGGCTGCGGTCACCGCGCGGGAGATCGCGGAGGTGGCCGACTTCTTCTCCTTCGGCACGAACGACCTGACGCAGATGAGTTTCGGCTTCTCAAGGGATGACATCGGTAAGTTCCTGGGGATGTATGAATTGCGCAAGCTCGTCCCCGAAAACCCTTTCGTCACAATCGACCGACCGGGCGTAGGCCGGCTGATGCAGATGGGAACCGAGGAGGGGCGGGCAGGCAACGAGCAACTGCACGTTGGCATCTGCGGGGAGCACGGCGGCGACCCCGCTTCCGTGGCGTTCTGCCACGAGATCAATCTTGACTACGTCTCATGCTCACCGTTCCGCGTGGAAACGGCGCGCCTCGCGGCTGCGCAGGCGGCGCTCGGCGACCTTTCGAGAGCCTCGGGGCGAGCGGAGAAGCGGGACGTCTAAGCGCTGAGCGGACTTTGCTGAGCTGGCTCGGGAGGCGCGGCAGGCGCCGACGGCTCCTCAGCTGCGCCCGCGTCGGGTGGCAGTTCCCAGCGGAAGACGGCGAAACCCAAGATCAGGACCGTACCCGCAAGTAATACGACGAAGCGGATGATATCGCGGGCCTGGCCCGCGTCTTTGGCGAAGCTGAGTAGCGGGGCGTAGATGGTGCTTGTGGCATCGAGTCCAGCCGTTCCGGTTTGAGGAGCGGCGCCGAGCAGCAAGAGCAAGATTCCGCCGAACATCAGGCCTATAGGAACGGCCTTCAAGCGCCGAAGCAGCGCCCCTCCGGTCGCGGCCAGAGCGAGGCCGATGCCGAGATGGAGAGTCCCGGCTTCAGAGTCCCGCTCTGCTGAGTCCTTAAGAAAGCCTTGCAACTGCTCCTCCTGCTCCGCAGACTCGCCGAACAAGCTAGTGCCCTCGGGCGGATCAGGGGGCCTGATAAACGCGGCAGTCCCGCTGAATACCGTCAAGGTGATAACAAAGGCGAGGGCCAGTTGCGTTGCTTTGCGTGAAAGGCCCTCGTCGCCGCCCAGGCGGTCGGCGAGGAATACCGCCGCGATCAGAGCGGCGACCACTATGCCGGACTGAAGGCTGAGCGTGCCGAGCCCGAACCCTTCCATAGTCGAAGTCCTCCCCCGGAACCGGATATGCGTTCTCAATGTAGAACGCATTGCAACCGTCATTCGGCCAATCCGGACTCTTGCGTTCCTTTCGCGCGGGCGCTATTCTTCATATCGCTGCTATGCCGGACGATGCGACGCTGACGGCACTTCTTATCCGGATCGACGGAGTCGCGAATGCGCCGATGACCGCGTATCAGCGCGATATTCGTGCGCAGGGTCTGCTCGCGGAGGCGGGAGTCACGGTGCCGGAGATTGTGAGGGCTATGCGGCGCCGGGATTTGTCCTGGAACGCGCGTAAGGCCCAGGAGTGCGGCGTGGACGTGGACACCTGGCTCCAGGCAGCACGGATCGTGAACCAGTCCTCGCGCGAGTCTCTCTGCGACCTGCTCGAGCGCATTCACCAGATGGAAGCTGCCGTGAGCATGCTGCGCGCTGGCTACATCGCGGGCAGAGACGTGCACGGACGCCTAGTCTGGTCCCACTAGGGCTCTCAATGCCATGTCGAAGGGCGTGCACCAGGATCGCTCTTTGGATGGCATACGCTTGCTGAAGTATTCCCCTCCGGTAGCCGTTCGACTGCGAGCCGCCATCAACGGGCTTGCACGTGGCGTGCCCATGGGGCGTGGCGTGGTGCTTGATGGTGAGCGAGAAGGTTGGCATAATGCGAGTCACGATTCCGGAGGTGCATAGTGGCTGAAAATAATGGCGATCGGATCCTGCGCGTTGACATGACCACGCAGACGACTTCTTTCGAGGAGTTTCCTGCGGAGCGCAGGCTCCTCGGCGGCCGCGCCCTTTCGGCGAAAATCCTTCTCGAAGAGTGCGATCCGAAGTGCGATCCGTTAGGCCCGGACAACGTCTTGGTGATGGCGCCGGGAGTGCTCTCCGGCACGTCCGCCCCAACCTCCGGCCGCATCTCGATGGGGGGCAAGAGCCCGCTTACCGGCGGCATCAAGGAAGCCAACGCTGGAGGCAATCCCGGCCAGCACCTGATGAAGCTCAATATCCGTGCCATCGTTGTGAAAGGCAAGCCGGCCGACCCCGAGCGCCGCTACGGTCTCGTCATCAACGAGCATGGAGCGGAAGTTGTGCCCGCGGACGAGTACAAAGGGATGTGGAACTACGCCGCCTGCGAGAAGCTTTTTGCTAACCATGCCGCCAGCGCGTCGGCCATATGCATCGGGCCCGCAGGCGAGTTACAACTGCGGGGGGCTTCCATCCACTGCACAGACCAGGAGAAGCAGCGCCATCCCGCCCGCGCTGCCGCCCGCGGTGGACTTGGTGCGGTTATGGGCTCCAAGGGGCTCAAGTGGGTCGTGGTCGACCCGGCGCGGGCGCGTCCTCGTCAGCCGGCCGACGCCACGGGCTTCAACGCGCTCGTAAAGAACTATAGCAAGGCGTATCGCGACGGCCCGCAGATCTTCAAGTACGGCACCTCGGCCATCCTTCCCACAGCCAACCTGCTGAACACCCTGCCCTACAAGAACCGGACCGAAGGCCAGTCGCCTGACGCGGCGGACCTGGCGGGCATGAAGATCGTCGAGAGCTTCGCGACCCGCGGGGGCGGCATGCACAACTGCATGACCGGATGCATAGTCCAGTGCAGCAACGTGGTGCACGACGCCTCTGGCAGCTACCTTACGTCAGCGCTCGAGTTCGAGACGCTGGCTCTCCTCGGTTCGAACTGTGCCGTGGGTAAGTGGGAGGATGTGGCCGAGCTGGACCGCCTCTGCGACGAAATCGGCGTCGACACCATCGAAGCGGGCGCCGCGATCGCAGTGCTGATGGATGCCGGGCAGATGGAGTGGGGCAACGTCGAGGGGATGAAGAGGCTGCTTTCGGACATCGGTAGTGGCACCGACCTCGGCACGACAGTCGGCAATGGCGCGGCCAGCGTCGGCAAGCGTTTCAACCACGCGCGCGTTCCTGTTGTCAAAGGCCAGGCGGTCCCTGCCTGGGACCCGCGACCCCTGAAGGCGACCGGTGTCACCTACGCCAGCAGCCCGATGGGTGCCGACCACACGGCGGGCCTCGTCATAAAGCCCGGCATGCCGCCGGACCAGATGGCGCAGGCCTCGCGCGAATCGCAGCTGGTGAACGCGGTCTGCGACTCGTCGGGCTTCTGCCAGTTCCTGCAGCCGAGCCTGAAGGACATCGGTGAGTTCTACAGTCTGCTCTACGGTGAGGTCGTGACGCCTCAGCAGATGGCGGAGATCGGCTGGCAATGCCTGAAGGACGAATGGGAGTTCAACGACCGCGCCGGCTTGACCGAGGCCGACGATGACCTTCCGGCCTGCCTCCGGGAGGAAGGAGTTGGGCCGGGCGGTGCAATGAAGTTCGACGTTACGGCGGACATCATCAAGCAGGCGAAAGAGAGCGCCCCGTTCCGCGAGGAGATGTTCGCGATGAGGGCGACGGGGTAGCAGAATTCAGAAGTAAGAGATAAGAGATAAGAGGAGGCGGTCTATGGGCCGCCTCTTTTCTTTAGTCAACGCCCGATGGCGACTGCCTTGGCAGCAACACGCGAGGATTCTTGCGCCCCGGCGACGAATTCTTTTCTCAACCGATTGCGGCGAAGCTGTATTATAGTGCTCAGCAGGCAGAGGACCGAAGGAGGAACGCCCCATGACCACCGAGACCGCACCGGCGACGCCGCAAGCTGTCACCGGCAAGGAGTACCAGCTTCTCATCAACGGGCAGCAGGTTGCGGCCAGGTCCGGCGAGGTGCTGGAACGCCGCTACCCCGCGAACAACGACGTGATCGTGGCGAAGTTCGCGAAGGCTGCCGAAGAGGACGTTGACGCTGCAATCCAGGCGGCGCGGACGGCTTTCGACAGCGGTATCTGGTCGAACGCGCCGGCGCGTAACCGCGCCAGCGTGCTGCGCCGCACCGCCGACAAGATTCGCGCCGAGCAGAACGACCTCGCGCGGCTGCTGGCCTCGGAGGTCGGCAAGCCGCTGAGCGAGGCGGGGATGGAGGTGGCGCTGACGGCGGACGTGTTCGAGTACTACGCTGGACTGGCGCTCGACATCAAAGGGCAGGTGGTATCGAACTACGTCAGCGATGCGATCGGCATGATCCTGAAGGAGCCGGTGGGCGTCGTCGGCATCATCACGCCGTGGAACTTCCCGATGCTGCTGGCGACGTGGAAGCTGGCGCCGGCTCTGGCGGTCGGTTGCACGTGTGTGATCAAGCCGGCGACGTACACGCCGTGCACGACCTACGAGCTGGGCCGGATCCTGACAGAGGCGGGGGGGCCGGCAGGCGTCGTGAACGTCGTCACGGGATCCGGGAAGACCGTGGGTGACCGGATCGCCTCCTCGCCGCTGGTGGACAAGGTAGCGTTCACGGGCTCGACGGAGGTGGGGCAGCAGGTGATGCGTGCGGCCGCGAGCAACGTGAAGAAGATATCGCTGGAGCTGGGCGGGAAGTCCCCGAACATCGTCTTCGCCGACGCCAACATGCAGGGAGCAGTGATCGGCGCGCTGTTCGGCATCTACCTGAACGCGGGGCAGGTGTGCCAGGCGGGCTCGCGTCTTCTCGTGGAGGAGAGCGTGCACGACCAGTTTCTGAACATGTTCGGCAACTTTATCGCGGGCGTGAAGGTGGGCGATCCGATGGACCCATCGACTCGTATGGGCCCCGTGGTCTCCGATTCGCAGCTGAACACGGTGGAGTCGTATGTGAAGGCGGGGAACGATGAGAAGGCCACACTGGTGCGTGGGGGCAAGCGGCTGACGGGCGAGGGCTACGACAAGGGCTACTTCTACGAGCCGACGATCTTCGACCAGGTGGACAACCGGATGAAGATCGCGCAGGAGGAGATCTTCGGGCCGGTGCTCTCGGTGATCCCATTCAAGGACGCGGACGAGGCGCTGCGGCTGGCGAACGACACGATGTACGGGCTGGCGGCGGCGGTGTGGACGAAGGACATCGACAGGGCATTCAAGTTCGCGAAGGGGATCAAGGCCGGCACGGTGTGGATCAACAGCTACCACGCAGCGGGCACGCTGGGCGTGCCGCTGATGCCGTTCGGGGGGTACAAGCAGTCGGGCATCGGGCGGGAGCTGGGTCAAGAGGGGATGGAGATGTTCATGGAGACGAAGAGCGTCTCGCTGAAGCTAAACTGAGGCCGGGTGTCGCGTAACCACAAAGGCACAAAGGGCTTTTGGGACGGGCCGGACCCGTATGGGCAGCCCCTTCTTTTCTTAAGACTTGGCTGTCCGAAGAACCGATCAGGCCCAACGCGTGCCGCCCGATAAGGCTGCCAGTGAGCACCTCCCCGACGATCCCGGCTGCCGCAGCCTTGTGCATATGCCCCGGCCAATCCTCGCCGCAACGAAGGTGATGAACAGATCGATCAGGATCGCTGTGGCTTCTTCCATCGGTGGCCTCGCCACATGCTGCGAGAGGCACTAACTCCACACTCCCGGCCGCGCAACACGAGATACCCGCGTTCGTTCATATAGTTTAGGTGAGTCATCGGAACGGACTGCCGCTGCTAGAATTGAAAGCGGACAAGAACGCAATGCTGCGCATCCTCGCCCCGCTCGCCGCGCTCACGCTGCTCGCCATCTCCTGCGGCGGCTCCGGCTCCAAGGAGCTTGAGCCGCCCAAGACGCCCGAGGAGACTGCCGAGCGTTTCCTCACTCTCTGGCAGAAGGGCAAACACAGCGATATGTACGAGCTGGTCTCCAGCGAGGCAAAGCTGAACATCACGAGCGAGAAGTTCATCGAGCGGTACGAGGCGATAGCGGACGAAGCGACGATCACCAAAATCGACTTCCAGTTGAAGCCTAGCGTAAGCCCCGGGGCGCCGGAGGTTCCTTACTCGATCACCTTCCACACCTCCTTCTTTGGTGATATCACGCAGGACAACTCGATGGCCCTGGTCCAGGAAGATGTGGCACAGCCGACGCCGGAGGAAGGCGGCGAGGCGGAGACCCATAAGGAGTGGCGGGTTCAGTGGCTGCCTTCCCTGGTCTTCGCCGAGCTGGACGACCGCTCGCTCGTACACTTCTTTACGCGCGTCCCGCGCCGTGGCGGCATTTACGACCGCAACGGCAAAGAGCTGGCGGTGGACGCCTCCGTGCCGGTCGTCGGCATCGTCAAGGACCTGATCACCGATCCAGCGACGGTCATCGCCCGGCTGACGGAGGCAACCGGCCTGCCGGAAGCGGAAGTGCGGTCGAAGGTTGAACACACGCTTCCCTCGTATTACTTCATGCCTGTGAAGGCGCTTCCATACGGCAGCCCGCCGGAAGAGATCCAGAAGTTCCGGGACATGGTGGACCTCGGCGTCGTCGTGCGGGAGGAGACGCAACGCGTCTACCCGAACGGGTCCGCCGCGGCTCACGTGATCGGCTACATGACGGAGGTGAGCGAGGAGCAACTCAAGGAGCTCGCGCCGTTGGGCTTCGAACCGGGTGACAAGATCGGTGCCGCGGGTCTCGAAGGTTCGATGAACGATGTCCTTTCCGGCGAACGCGGTGGCCTGCTCGCCACAGTAACGCCCGAAGGGTCGATCGGCGAGCCGATCGCGGAAAAACCTTCTGTGCCCGGCAGGGACGTCCACCTTACGATTGACATCGCCGTTCAGAAGAAGGCCGAAGCCGAGCTCGGCGAGCGCGTCGGCTCGATCGTCGTCATGGACCCGCACGATAACGCTGTGCTGGCGCTGGCATCGTTCCCCCGATTCGACCCCAACGCCTTCTATCGCGGCCTTACAAGCGACGAGTTCAATTCCTTGAACGGGGATGCCCGGCTGCCGTTCCTGCACCGGCCGCTCGCGGCGACGTATCCAACCGGCTCTGTCTTCAAGGTGGTAACGCTCGCGGCAGGCGTCGAGAAGGGCGGAATTAGCACGGAATCCCGAATACACTGCCTGCCTGTCTGGACCGGACTTGGCGAGGATTTCGCTCAGAAGAACTGGCAGACGATCGACCGCGGCTACCTGACCCCGGCAGAGGGTCTGATGGCCTCGTGCAATCCAGTATTCTTTGAACTGGCGAAGGCAGCGGA
>WNFU01007082.1_pt1 | contig 15266 bp, 14 predicted proteins | sample 5400121 | NCBI WGS metagenome assembly WNFU01 (sample SAMN13153360, study PRJNA577476) | soil metagenome | isolation source: 100 cm soil or saprolite under grassland replicate 1 | place: USA:California | collected 2016-06-15
AAAAATGCGCCCGCGACTGCACCAAAAAGCCAATGAAATCTCCGGAAGCGCGCTGGCCTCTTGCGACTCCCAATCCGGCGGCTGCCGGATAAATCCGGCGACAAAATTCTCTTAAGATTTCGCGTATTTCCTCCCAAGTTCGAAATTGCGCCCTTTTGTAGCAAGCTTCGCCGGCAGAGCAAGCCATTTTTTAGACTTTTTTGCGGAGCGCAGCCTTGCGCAATCACCCTCGCGTATGTCTCTAAGCGCGCCGCAAACGGCCCGCCGTTCGCCCAGCTACGGCGTCCCCGCAGAAAGCGAATCAACCAGCGGCGTCAAATGTGCCGTCCTAAAAATTGAAATAGACTAATACGTCCGCGTTTCGCCTTGGGAATGAAAGCTGGGTCATCGCCGCATTTTCAAATAAAGAAGGCGACTGGTATTTCTACCAGCCGCCTTCTAACTATTTGTTACTTTCGTTTACGTTATTGTAAAAGAGTCCTTTTTTCTTACGGACAATGGCCCGGGCCGGTTACACCCAGGTTGTAGTTTTCCAGGGCGTTTGTGAGCGTACTCGTAGTGCCAGAACTTAGGAATCCGTTGCCGATCGGAGGCACAATCAGTGTGCCGATTAGACCGCCTGCTCTTGTCACCGCCGTTTGAATGGCCGACGGGTTCGCTCCGTTGGCGATGTTGAGCTTTGCCGTGATCAACTGATGCGCCAGGGCGACCAAACCATTGCCTGCTGCGGGCTGATTGAAGATTTGCAGCAGTTGCACTTGCGTGTAGTTGATGGTGCCGAGCATTACGTTTTGGACCGGCCAGGCATCTGGATGATTTTTCCAATAGCTCTGCGTATAAGTGCAGCCCACTGTGCCGCCACCGCATGGATCGGTGGAGCACTGGCCGTAGCTGAATGGGCTTCGCTTAAACTGGTTGTTTGCATGCGCAAAAGCGCGAAACGCATACACGGTGTTACAATCCAGCGGCGTATTACATTCGTTGCTGGTTCCGCAAGCGTCGATCAGAGCGTCGCTAATAGCGATTTGAACCTCGGCATCCGGAGTAAGGTTGTAGTTGATGCACTGAGGCACACCGGTGAAATTAGCTCCACAAAAGCTATTTCCGTCCGAAGGCCACCTGCCTCCGAGCGCGGCCAGGTCGGCCGCTTTCATCCACTGAACGGAAAAGCCAGCGGGCGTTCCTGTGGCCCCAGCCCTGATCGTCAATGTCATGGATCCGGGTGTCGAGCTGAAGCACAACACGGTCAACGGAGCCAACGGCGGTTTGATTCTGCCATTATTGTTAATAGCGCGCGACTCCGGACTGGAATGGCCCTCAGCATAGATACCGCTGCAGGCTACAAGCGCGAGCAATGTTGTTATAGTTTTATGCATAATATTTGTTGCTGCTTTTGTTTGGCCAAAGAGAACGTCTCTTTGACTGGTGGGCATTACTCATATCTTTCTCCGGAAACGGCGGGGCGAAGTTCTCGAAAAAGATCCGGTTCCTGAAATTAGGCCAGTCCGCCATGGCCGATTCGTCTTGTAGCGAACCTGCTGGTCGCAAGGAGCGTTTTGCGCGAGCGAGGCTAATCTACCAGGTGTATTAGCTCACCTGAGATGGGCCTCTTTCATTTTGGCCGAATGCCCCACAGAAGGATGCACGGGACCATTCCCGTGCGCGAATAGGAAGTAAGAGGTGATGGATCAGGAGCCAGCTGCCAGCTGGCGCCTGTCAGCAGTCAGCGGTTCACTTTAATCAGCTTTGGCAAGGCTTGGGCGAAACGTGCGTCGATTTCGCCTTCATCACTCGGCTCGCGAGTCAGCGCGACGAATTCCATTACCTGCTGGCCAAGATGGCGACGTCCTTCGATCACCGTGCGAAGACGCTCAGCACGCGTCCATGACGAACGACTCCCAGACATTTGCGGCAGTTTCGAGCCGGCAGCGGAACGGCTGGTGGCGCGATCTTCCCACAAGCAATAGAACACGTGCGCAATTTGCTGCGTGGGAGTCCCGGGTATGCCATTGCGAAATTCGAAATGAAACATCCGGCCGGTGCAAATTTGCCAGAAGGGCGCTATTTCGGCCAGGATTCCAGCGGAAAAAGTACAGAACACAAGTGATGGGTCGCGAGTTCGAAGACTGCGATGTTTCGGACGAAATCGCGCCGGGCCAAGTCCAGGAAGCCGCATGTCCTTCATCGAAACGAAGCTGGCGACGTATCTCGTCGTCGATCTTCAACTGCTGAAAATTGGGTGCATTCTCCGGCCATTGCACATCCCACTGTATGCTTGCGACAAGATTGTTCTCGTGCGCGCGATACCAAAGCTGGGCGCCCGCCTCGACCGCGATGATCCAGCAAAACGCTGCAAAAAAGTAGAACCTGGGAACTGCGGATTGATCCGAACCGAGCTGGGATTGATTGCCAATTGCGAGTCGCGGAACCTGACTTCGGATTTCGGATTTCCCGAGCAAATATGAGAGGCCGAATGTGCCAAGAGAAACAAGCGCGACGATCGTGTAGCCGGCGAGGTCGTGCCAGCGATTGACTTCTGAAATACTTCTGGTGGCCGCAATCCAGACGAGAAAAATTGCGCGCAAGAAATTGGTGCCAAGTGCAATGGCGACTGCGCCGATGACGAGTAAAACGCGGTGCGAGATCGATAGTCGTTTGAGTTCGCCGAATAGCAGGCCGATCATGAGCGACGTCTGCAATGAGCGCACGCCGCTGCAGGCTTCATTTACGCCTACCAGGCCGTTGGTCACCCGAATCAGGTTTCCTTCCAGTTGCGCAGGAATTCCAAAGAGCGTGATCGTTTCCGCAGCGAACCCAGCGACCAGGCGCATCAGCCCTTGAATAATGGGACCTTCGATTGGTGTCACCCACGGCACTGCGACGAAAATGAATGCGACCGGAAAGGCGAAATGGCGAAGCCATCCGGCAGCTGCCGGACCACCCACGCACCATAGATACAAGAGGGTCAGCGTCACGACTGACCCGGTGTGGAGCCAGGCAAGTGGACGCCAATCCGGATTCGCAATTTCAAAAAGACGAACTGGCAGAAGCAACAGAAGCGCGGCGAGGCCGACCAGTACCGCGATTATCGCAGCGGCGCGGTTATTGGGGATTTGGGATTTGGGGCTTGGGATTTCCGGAGGTGGCCGATCCTGCCAGCGCAGCCAAAAAAGATAGAGTGCAAAGAAGGGAACGAACCAGCCGTAATTATATTGCTCATTAACCGACCATTCGCCGCTGAGTTGTTGACAAAGAATAAACCAAAGCGCCGTCAGCACGACAACAGCCACCATCGCAGGGGGAAACAAGTTTTTCAGAGCAGACCGCTCCGTCGATTGGGCTGATCGCACAGCGGTAGCTGGTTGCATGAACGGGCATCTTACCAAATTTGGACGCAAAGCGAACGGGGAATGTTTCCCGCGGAAGTCAGTGCTCGGTTGAGAGTTGAGAGATCAGAACAATGCTCGCAGTCTGGATCGTGAATTCTGGTTTCTGTTCGATATTCAGCGTTCGATATTGGATGTTCGATGTTCATTTTATGATTTCCACCCGCCGAATTCTCGGCATCAAATTCTTCAACGGCGATGTCGATGAAGCGGTCGCGTTGATGGGGCGGCATGGTGGTTTTCTCGTGGCACCCTCAGGGACCTGTTTTGGGCGGCTGCGTGAGGACAAGCCGTATCGGCGCGCCACGCTCGCGGCCGACCTGGCGATCGCTGACAGCGGTTTAATGGTGCTCACGTGGCGCTTGTTGCGACGTGAAAAAGTGCAACGCGTTTCCGGTCTTAAATATTTAACACGACTCCTGGAAGGGTTGAAAGGCGAGAGGAGCGAAGGAGTGTTCTGGATTCTGCCTAGCGCGCGCTCGCGGCAAAAATTGCTCGATTGGTCGTGCCGCAAAGGTTTAACAGTCAAGACCGACAACTGCTATGTCGCGCTGCAGTATGGTTTGGAAATCGAAGATCGACATCTCTTGGCGCTCGTTGAGGAACGCCGCCCGGCGCACGTGGTGATCGCGATCGGTAGCGGCGCACAGGAAAAGCTTGGATATTATCTTCGCGAAAATCTCTCTTATCGGCCGGCGATTCATTGTACTGGCGCAGCACTCGGCTTCATCACCGGCGATCAGATTGCAATTCCCGATTGGATCGACCGTCTTTATCTCGGATGGTTCCTGAGGTTGTTGAGCCAGCCTCGAATTTTCATTCCGCGGCTTGTGCGCGCGTTTGAACTCCCCTGGTTGATCTGGAAATACGGTGAAAATTTGCCGGTAGTCAAAGGTCAGATATCAGAAAGTCAGTAAGCAGAGTTAGAGACGATGTTAGAATGAAGAACCCACATCAACGAAATTCCCTTCGCGCTCGTCGATGCTGGGGTGCTGCGAATCGAACCTAATTATCACCCATGAAAGTGGACGATATTCGCACAATTTTTCGGGCACTAAATGACGCGGATGTCCATTACCTGATTGTTGGTGGACTGGCCGTTGTGGCACACGGCTATGTCCGGTTCACCCAGGATATCGACCTTGTCATTCAACTGGAACGCGAAAATGTGCTGCGAGCGATGAATGCGCTCACGGCGATCGGTTACCGTCCTTTAATCCCCGTCGATGCCGCACAATTTGCAGACGAAGCGCTGCGGCAACAATGGAGGGATGACAAAGGGATGATCGTTTTTCAAATGTTAAATCCGGAGCGTGAAAGTACGAGGATCGATATTTTCGTCACCGAACCGTTCGTATTTGAGGAAGAATTTGAAAGAGCTAAGCGGCACACGTGGGGTGACCTGCAAGCACCGGTAATTCGGATTGAAGCGTTGATTGCGATGAAACAGGCGACCGGCCGGCCGCAGGACCTTGCCGATGCAGCGCTGCTGCGCGATATTTTGGGGCAGCAACGTAACGCAGGGTTAAAGTGAATAAACGCGCCTCTCTAAATTCATTGTCACCGGAAGAACGCGTAGTCTGGCGTAGGCACAATCTGCAAACCCTTGCTGAATCGTCTGCTTTGCCCTTTGAGGAGAAGCTGGCGATCCTTGAGGATCTAGAGGAGCTTACAATCGCGATGGGATATGAACGTGATCCTAGCACGGGCCGTCTGCGCAAATCCAACTCATGAGCAGGGAGTCGCGATGAATCTGCGCAAGAAATTAACGCGCGAGGAATTCGAGCGCGCACTTGCCCAGTGTAAGCCGGAGGACTTCGATGGTCACACCGAGTTCTATCGGCTTACGCCCGAGCAGCGGCTCGAATGGCTATCTCAGGTTGCGACGTTCGTTTACGAGTTCAAAGGCAAAGCACATCCTGGCGCTCGGAACTGACGGAGACAACTACGGCAGTCAGCCGGAAATGGCATCGTCGTCTTTCAACTCTTCATATCTACTTGACACTCATTGCTCGTCATTCTTTTGCGTGCTTTTTGCTTTGAGCATTTTCGCCGTCGCAAGCGGAGCGAATGCGCAAGCAAAAAATGCGGCCGCGAAGACACCGCATCCATCTTCTTCCGCAAAACAAGGCCTGGATTTCTCCGTTGGAACGCGCGGACTCGATTCCCTCTCATTTAACGGACAATCGCTCTTCCGCTCCGCTCAGAGCGGGGAGTTGCAGCCCTGGAAATCTGTTTTCCGCGGGGTGCTGGACGCGCTCCTTTCGAATCCATCGCCATCTGTCCAGGTGGCAAAAAAGCCGGTGAGCTCAATCGACTTGGCTTATCCATGGGGACACCTCAAGTGCGCCTATGTCAAAAAGGGCGAGACGCTCACAATGCGAATTGCGGTTTCGAATACTGGCGCGCAAGAGCTTGATGAGCTTTCGCTTCGTTTGATGGAACTAGATTTCCCGAGCGCTCCGAACGGAGGCACACTTGAAGCCGGCATGTTTGGCTTCGGCTTCAAAGGGACCATGCATCCTCTGTATCAGTACCCCTCAGTCGCCGATCCGCAGTTCGTTGCCCCGATCGTCCGGGTGGATTTTGGAACAGGCGCGCTCAATTTTTGCAGCGACGATCTCCAGTGTTGCCTCAGCGTGCCGTATTCGACGAATCCGCCGCCTAACACCTGCTATCCGTTCATCATCAGTTGCCGCGGCATTATGCCGGGCGAGACCAAAACTTTCAATGTATCGCTGCGATTTGGGCCCGCGGATTCGCGGGTGCAAGATTTAGCACATGACGTTCTGAACCGTTACGCAGAGAAGTATCCGTTCCAAATAAAATGGACAGATCGCCGTCCGATTGGCGCGATTTTTCTCGCGAGTTCGGGAATCAAAGTAGCAACCAATCCGCGCCGCTGGATTCTAAACTCGGGGAAGATTGACATCACTACTGACGAAGGCAGGGTCGGCTTTCGCACGGCGCTACTCGAAATAGCCGATAACAGCATCAAAGTGTTAAAGGATGCTAACGCGCAGGGAATGATTACATGGGACCCGGAGGGACAGGAGTTTCTCGAATCCTGCTATTACGGTGATCCTTGCCTGACGCCCACCCTGGCTCCGGAAATGGAATTTAGGAATAGCGGTGAGCGAAGCGTGATCGACGAGTATTTTGAAAAGTTCCGCGCCGCCGGACTAAGAACCGGGATTTGCATTCGTCCGCAACAGATCAGCATGATCGATGGCAAGCCAGTGCAGCAAGCTGCCGATGACGAGCACGCAACACAGATTCTGAAAGAGAAGATTGCGTACGCAAAACGGCGGTGGGGTTGCACACTTTTCTATGTGGATTCAACCGCCACCGTGGATGGCCCAATTAATCCGGACGTCTTTAGGACTGTCGCCGAAGCGTATCCTGATATTCTGTTGATTCCTGAAAATGAATCGATGCGTTACTTCGCGTATTCCGCGCCGTTTAATTCGTATGTGCATCATAAGGTGACCTCCACGCCGGTAGGCGCACGAGCTGTTTACCCAAAAGCATTCAGTGTGCTGATGGCATCTGATGGTGACCGTCCTGAGGATCACGGCGCTCTCGTAAATGCCGTCCGCAACGACGACATTCTCCTTTTCAATTGCTGGTATAACAACGCCGGAGCGAAGAAAATCAAAAAGCTCTACGAAGAAGCTTTCGGAGCTGACCACTGACTACTGACCTCTGTTTCTGACTTCCGGACGATGGCTTTTCACGCACTGAAATTGTTCTTGCCCGATCGTCCAGTGCTCACCCGCGTGTGGCGGGGGCCGTTCCGTGGTGCGCGCATCGTGATGAATCCGCGAAATTCGTTGAGGAAAATCTTCGGCCTTTACGAATATGAACTGAATGACTGGATTGAACAGGCGTTGCGTCGCGTCACGCATGTCCTCGATGTCGGCGCGAACGACGGCTACTTTACGTTCGGCTGCGCCGCGGCATTTCGGCGCTTAGGCAAACCCGGCGAAATCATCGCGTTCGAACCAGAAGAGCGTTGCGTTACGCTGTTGCGTGAAAGTCTCGCCACGAGTGCTGTGTCCGGGGTCGGTGACCCCGGTCGCGCTGTTCGCATCCAGATCATCCAGACATTGGTCGGCCGAGAATCGAGACCGGGAATGATAACCCTCGATTCAGTGCGATCGCGTTTCGCTGATTCAAATGATAAAACCGCAACCTTGATCAAGATCGATGTTGAAGGCGCCGAGTTGCATGTCGTAGACGGAGGGCGCTCGTGGCTTCGACCATCAAACCTGTTTGCTATCGAGGTGCACGAAAGACGGCTCCTCCATCAGGTGCGCGCTTTCTTCGCAGAACACGATCTGCGACTTGCGCAGGTGAATCAGCGCCCACTTCCACTGCTGGGTCGCGAGATGCGCCGTGAAAATAATTCGTGGCTCGTGTCGGATCTCGCTAGGCTTGAGTAATGCTGTAGTGGCAGCCGTGTCGGCTGCAGTTCATTCTGTCAAAGCAAGCTTCCGTTTTAAGGAATCGGAGGTTTATACAAATGGCCTGTAAAATCACCGCGAATTATGAGATGACCTCCGGCTGTTGTACGCGATGAATTCTGATCCCGGTACGGAGCGGCAAGTTGTCGTTGAGGAGGGCACTGTTGACCCTCAGAGCATCGGCGCGCCTCAAATACGTCCCATTGGCTCGCGCGAATTCGTCTCCACCCTGATGACCAATGTTGTCATCCAGGCGTGCACGGTTGTTCAGGGAATTTTGGTTGCGCGGTTGCTCGGTCCTGTGGGACGCGGTCAGTTCGCCGCTGCCATTCTTTGGCCCGGAGTCTTCGCAGCTATTGGTGGAATGGGGGTCAGCGTATCGCTCGCTCGCCGGGCCGGACGCGGCGCTGATCTCGCTCGCGTGATCCGGACCGGCTTGTTGCTCACAATGTTGACCGGTACAGTCACAGCCGCGCTCTGCGCCATAGCTATTCCGTGGCTCCTGCCCGGCGATGATACAATCCTCCGGAAAGCTGCGTATGTGTTCGTGCCGTACATTATCTTTAACCAGGTTTCCCTCGCGATGATCGCGATCGATCAGGGTGCCGGCTGGTTTGGTCGGATGAACTGGACGCGGTTGATCGTGAATCCTGTTTATCTTGCGCTTGTCATCGTGCTTTGGCTTGCGGGAATTCGCGATGTTTTTTGGTTCGTCGTGAGCTTGTTAATCGCGGGGGCCGCCGTTGCATTCGCTCGCGTGGGGTTGGCACTTTGGCATGCTCCGATTCCGGGTTCAGTGGAACCCGTAAAGACCGTTTTTGGTGAAGCGCTTCCTTATGGCCTAGCCGGATTACTTGGTGGCGCTACGGGCGCAGCCGACAAAGCGCTGCTGCTTTATCTACTGGGAACAACGCAGCTTGGCTTTTATACAGTTGCTATGACAGCGGCTTCTGTCGTGAACAGCCTCGCGGGAGCGGCGGGGACTGTGACGTTTGGTATGTCCACTCAGGCAAAAGAGCGCGAAGGATTCGATCGGGTCGCGCGAGTATTCCGGTTCACTGCCTGGACATGGGTGCTTGCGGGGGCGGCCGTGGCGATAATTATTCCAGTGATGTTGCCATTACTGTATGGAGCCGCATTCCGTCCTGCGATCTGGCCGGCGATCATTCTGATTCCGGCTGCTGCGCTAGCGGGGCAGGCCAGCATTCTGGAGCATGCAATGCAGGCTCAAGGCCGCGCGTTTATTGGCTTGGGAGGGAGAGCGGCTGGTCTTCTGGTAATGATTGCAGTCGGTTGGTCACTTGCGCCGGTGTTCGGTATTCTCGGCGTCGTCTTCGCCGCAATCGGATCGCAGGCCGTCGTTCTTGTCGTTATGATGTCCGCTGCCCGCTGGCATTTTCATCGCGCGTTGTTCAGCGCGCTGCTGCCACGTCTCGCTGATCTTCTAGAATTGAAACATCGAGTGCTACATTTTTGAATCGCAATTAAATGGAAAGCAGACGGCCAGCAGACGACAAAGCCTTTGTCTGTGCATTTCGCGGCCGGCGCGACAATTACCAGGTACCAGTTGCTCTGGCTGAAGCCGGCAAGCTCGATCAGTTCATCACGGATTTTTACGTTGAGGGTCCGATGCGGACGTTCGCACGATTGCTGCCGGCGCCGTTAGCCAAAAAGGTTTCAAGCCGCTGGCACAGCGGAATTCCTTCCGGCAAAGTTCGATCTCTTTGGTTGACCACGGCACGCGAACATATTCGGCATGCGTTCGGCATTGCTCACGGTCGAACCTACTCGATCCTAGACGAGCACTATTCGTTAGCCGCCCGGGACCGGGTTAGAAAAACCAAGGGCAATCTCTTTCTTTACAGCCCGTACGCTTGGGAAGCTTTCGCCGCGACGTATTCGCATCAACCTCGAAAAATTCTCTTCCAATTTCACCCACATATCGATTTTGAACGCCGTGTGCTCACTAGGGAACTAAAGGCCGATTCGCAGAGGATGGGTTTGGACGTGAGACAAAACCAGACGGAGTTCTCCGCGTCCACGCGGATTGAGCAGCGAAACAATAGTTGGCAACACGCTGATCTCATCATTTGCGCCAGCAGTTTCACAAGGCAGACACTCGTGGAGGCGGGCGCCGATCCGAGGCTTTGCAAAGTTGTTCCCTACGGTGTCGATCTTCCTGACGAGAAGGCGGGCATCGCTCCCTCCAGGGATCGATTCGAAGCTCTGTTTGTCGGATCAGGAATCCAGCGAAAAGGGCTGCACCATTTAATCACAGCCTGGATGAGAGCGAACATGCCGGCGGATAGTCGTCTAACTCTCGTGTGCCGCAACATTGATTCCGCAATGGATAATCTGGCGCGGCAAGATTCTTCGATCAGACTACTTCACGGCGTGTCGAAAGAAGAACTGTCGAATCTCTATTGCATCAGCTCGATATTTGTGATGCCTTCGCTGATCGAAGGATTCGGGCAGGTCTATCTCGAGGCGTTGAGTTTTGGGTGTCCCGTGGTGGGCACGCCGCACACGGGCTTGCCGGACCTCGGCGGAGAAGAAGATGGAATTTTCACAGTGACTCCGGGAAACATCGATCAACTTCGTGAGCTTCTTTCCCGTTTGGCGGTTACCTTGCCAGGCAATCTGCATATTCGACGGCAAGCACGGCTTTGTGCCAGCAGATTTCCGTGGTCTCGATTCAGAGCAGGCTTGCGTTCATTACTCTAGTGGATAAGCGTTCGCGACGGAGTCGAAGACCGGGCTGTGCGGGCGCGCTGACAAGTGCGATTCCGGAAACTGTGGAAGTATCGACAAAAGCGTGAGCGCGTGGCACAGACCGCGTGGACGAGCAGGCGAGTTAACATGGGAACGCTACGGACAGCGTTAGTTTCCGCGCTCAAATCATTCGCCGTGGGCGAAAATGACTTGGCAGCCACATGAAAACTTCGATCATGATCACCACGCGCAACAGGCGCGAGGAATTACGACGAACACTTGGCAAATTGTTCGAACTTCAGCCGGCAGCCGATGAAATTCTCATCTGCGCCGACGGCTGTACGGATGGGACAAGCGAGATGATGCGGCAAGACTTTCCCAGTTGCATATTGTTAGAAAACGATTCCGCGCGCGGCTCGGTCTTTTCGCGTGACCGCTTGCTGCGCACCGCCTCTGGCGACATCGTTCTCAGTCTCGATGACGACAGTTATCCGCTCGATCGAGATTTCTTCGCGAGATTGCAGCTTGTCTTCGGGCAACATGCAGATGCAGCCGTGATCACATTCCCGGAGGTTCGCGATGGAGGAGCATCGGCAGATCCCACCACGTTACCATCCTCGCCAGCGCATCTCGTCTCTGCTTATCCAAATTGTGCCGCTGCAATGCGCCGTGAAATCTACCTGCGCCTTGGCGGTTATCCGATTTTTTTTGAGCATGCTTATGAAGAACCGGATTACGCGCTCCAGTGTTATGCGGCGGGTTATACTGTTTGTTTTGATCCTCGTTTGAGTATTCGTCATCATCTGAGTCCACAAAGTCGGAGCAGATTATCCTGGCATCCTTTGAATGCACGCAATGAGCTTTGGAGCGTCTTGATGCGCTGCCCGTTCCCGTATGTCGTAGCCGTGGCGTTGTTTCGCATCTGGCGGCAGTTCCGATATGCATGCAGCAACGGCCCGGCCCGGGCGATTCGGGAACCAGTCTGTGGTCGTCGGCCTTACGTGGAATTCCAACTTGTCTGCGCCATCGGTCTCCGATTGAATGGCGCGTCTATTACGCGTGGATGAAGCTCGCGCGCCAGCCGGTCTCATCAGCATCACAATTGTTCGAAAAAACGAGGACGGCCGCATGATGCTTCACGTGAGTTCTTTGAGATCGATGCACAGTGAAAGCTGACTACTTGATAGTAGGCTCCGGCCTTACCGGCGGCGTGATGGCAAGGCTGTTATCCGACGCCGGATATTCTGTGCTGATCCTGGAGCGGCGATCACATATCGGCGGCAACGCTCACGATCATTGCCATCCGAGCGGTATACGGATACACACTTATGGTCCGCACTATTTTCGCTGCAACGACGAAAACGTCTGGGCCTTCGTAAACCGTTTTAGTCGGTTTTATAAATATGAGGCTGTCTTGAAGTCATATGTCGACGGGGAATATGAAAACTGGCCGATTGCAGCGAGTTATATCCAGCGCGTCACGGGCGATGGTTGGCAACCGGCCTTTAATGGGACGCCGCGGAACTTCGAGGAAGCGTCCCTTGCCATGATGCCGCGAGCCATCTACGAAAAGTTCGTTAAAGGATATACGGAAAAGCAGTGGGGAGTCCCAGCAGACGCCCTTTCAGTTCGTCTCGCCCGCCGCTTCGATGTCCGTCTGGATGATGAGCCACGTTTGGTGCGACACCGTCACCAGGGCCTGCCCGTTGACGGTTATGCGGCTCTGATGCGCACCATGCTCACAGGAATCCCGGTCGTGCTAAATTGCGACTATCTCAAGGCCCGCGATTATTTTTCCGCACGAATGAAAATCATCTTTACCGGGCCGATAGATGAATATTATGGCTTCGATCTTGGGAAACTGAAGTATCGCGGTCAGAAGCGTTCACACGAATATCTGCCGGATGTCCGTTACGCGCAACCTTGCGTTCAGGTAAACAGTCCTGCTACCGAGCTAGCTCACATTCGTAGCATCGAATGGAAACATATGATGCAGCCTGAATTCGCCGAACGAATTCGAGGAAGCGTTGTAACGAAGGAAACCGCGGTCACACCCGAAAACCCGAGCGATTACGAGTACCCTTTCCCTGATACGGCGAACTCCAAACTCTACGAAGCTTATCGCGAGCGTGCCCGCGCCACACCGAACGTGCTGATCTGTGGGCGCCTCGGTGATTATCGTTATTACGATATGGATCAAGCAATTGCTCGCGCGATGTTGCTGGCGGAGCGCATCAAATCAGAACCGCCTTTGTGATGGCCGGTTCATTCTCGGTCGTACTCTCACTTGGACCAGATCCATTCGAAATGGAGCGGCTTCACTATATAGCTGCTGCGCTCGCAAAGGTTGAAGGGAACAACCTTCTTTCATTAATCATTCTGGACGATTGCAAGCCTGCGAGAGATTACGAATCTGTAGGAACGTTGCTCGGGCATGAGAAGCTTCAGATCTATCCGAGTCCAAGGCAATTTCGTGGCCACCATTGGCGCGGTGGGCTGGCTACTAACTACTTCTTTGGTTTCGAGGCAGCGTTTAGCAGCGGATCTCCGGAGTTCACCATCATGATCGATTCAGACTGCCTCTTGTTGCGCTCATTCGCCGGCGGCCTTTCGGAGAAGTTTCGTGCAAATGCCAATCTTGGAATTATCGCGTCTGGCATCAAGAGTGATCCAACAGGTGAGCCCGCTCCAGAATGCACCTGGCGGGACCATTTTTTTAAATGGTCCCGAAGGCTTCGGTTTCGCCGCACGCCATTCCCGCGACTCGAGACTGCGTTTTTCGGCAACAATCGAACTATTCGTCGATTACTTCTGGATGCAGTTCACAATGGGTGGCATAAAATCGCATCTCCGCAGGGAGGCGCCTTCGCGGTGAGCAGATCCTTTTACGAAGCGTACGTTCAACATCAGCTAGCAGGAAGGCACGGTCTCTGGCTTGAGACAGACCTGACTTATGATCTTATTTTCGGCCTGTTGTGCGCTGCGTTCGACCTGCAAGCTGTCGACGACAATGGGCCGGGAGGGACATTCGCCGTGACATATCAAGGACTGCCATTTCCTCCAAAAGAGCTAGTTCGCAGGGGATATGGGTGGGTCCACAGCCTAAAGTGTAAGAGCGTGGAAGAGGAAAGAGCATTACGAAACGATTTACTGCGCTCGGCCCGACTCAAGCTGCCACCGGTCGGCAGATAAACTGGAGCCACGATGACGTTTCACGCGCTCCTTCCTGTTCGCGACGAAGCCGACATTATTGGCCAATGTCTGGAGCAGGCGTTAACCTGGGCGGACGCGATCTACGTTTTCGATACCGGCAGCGTCGATAACACTTGGGAAATTGTTCAGGACTTTGCTTCACGCGACAAACGGATTGTGCCGATTCGCAAAGAGCCGGTTTATTTTTCCGAGACACGTCTTCGGAGTTATATGTTTCACGTCGCGCGACAGAACATGCATAACGGCGATTGGTTTTTGCGCGTCGATGCAGATGAGTTTCATCACATCGCGCCTCCGGAATTCGTAAAAAATTGTATGGGCAAACACGAGACGGCTGCATATCACCAATATTACGATTTCCATTTGCTCCAGTCGGAACTGAACGCATGGAATGCTGGCGAGGAAACTTTAAAAGATCGACGGCGTCCGATTGAAGATCGTCGCCGGCATTACACGGTAAGTGAATACAGCGAACCCCGGCTTTGCCGTTATCGCGAAACGATGCAGTGGCCGGTTACAGTGTCGTTTCCATTTAATGCCGGATATGTTGCGCGCGAGCGTTTGCCGATCCGGCATTATCCGTATCGCGACCCAGTGCAGATGGAAAGACGCTGCAGGTTGCGCGCGATTATGATGGCCAACGAAGAAAATCGGAGCAACTGGTCACGCCCGGAGCTGCATCATTGGGCAGAGCGGGAGTGGAAGAAGTTCATCACGCCGGATGATTTACCGGGATTGAAGTTTTGGAAGCCGGGAACAGAATTGGAGTTGGTGCATGAAACGAATCATCTCCGTCCAATGCATATCCGCGCATTGCAACGGTCCATTCACGCTTTTTGTTTGCCGGTGTTGGATCGACAACAGCCGAAATTCCCTCCCGACGCAAAGCCACAGAGAATTCCTATCGGCATTCAAGAGGAGCTGAAAGTCGCGCTGCGCGAATAAATGCTAGAGGTCCACAACCTTGTCTGCCATCGGGACATTTCGATCGCGCTCACTTGTCTAACGAGTCTGTTGGCGACAAGCCAGGAGAAACTCCAGATCTTCGTTCACGATGACGGCTCTCTTACCGATGAGGATCAGAGACTTATTAGAGCTCAGCTGCCTAATTCGACATTAATGTCTCGCGACCAAGCCGATCGTGAGTTGGCCATCGTACTAGATAGACTACCGATGCTAAGACAAGCACGGCTGAAGCTGCCGCACTTGCTCAAAGTTTTGGATGTGCCGATGCTTTGCCGCAGGGACCACGTATGTTTTGTTGACAGCGACGTCTTTTTCCTCCGGGCGCATCGGGGCTTGTTTGAAATTTCAAAGGCGAGAAGTGTTTGCGCCCGCTTTATGTTCGATAGCCGAACCTGTCACGGATTTCGATTGAAAGACTTTTGGCCCCTGGGTCCTGTTTCCCCAATTGCGCGGCTGAATTCCGGCCTTTTTTGTATTAAACGCAACGTTATTGATTTCGACTGGGTCGAGGCTGTTTGCAGTC
>WNFU01008130.1_pt1 | contig 15260 bp, 14 predicted proteins | sample 5400121 | NCBI WGS metagenome assembly WNFU01 (sample SAMN13153360, study PRJNA577476) | soil metagenome | isolation source: 100 cm soil or saprolite under grassland replicate 1 | place: USA:California | collected 2016-06-15
TAGTTATCCGCGCGGTACTCGGTGAAGGGAAGTGTGAGGCCCGTGAGGAGTTCCTGGGCGATGGTGCCCCGGTACGGTTCTTCGCCTGGATAGTTGAGCAGGTAGGCTGGATCGATGAGCGTCAGGTACAGGAGACGGCTCGCGACGAACAGCAGCAGGAGTCCGCCGAGCCCAGTTCGGGCATTGCCTGACGGCGTCATCATTGGCTGAGAGGTGGCTCCAGCGCGTTCGAGTCTGGCCCCTCGACGAGCGCGTCAAATTGCGCCTTCCCCTGCTGAATGGACAGAAGACTCCTCGCGGAGAAGCCCTTCGTCGCGGCGATCCGTAATAAACTCGCATGACCTGTCAAGGGTAATTCGGAATCGAGCTCGTCTTCGCCCAAGGCCATGCCCCAGCCTTCCAAGAGGCCTTCCTGATAGGCGTGGGGGAAACGCTCCAGCTCGGCTGGCACGACCCAATGACTATCGAGGACGCGATTGTCAAACAGGAGTTCCCCGACGCCTTGGAGGAACGATCGCTGCACCGACGGATCGAGCCGCGGCACAAACGATTGCACGCGGGCGGTGAGAAGGCTCAATGACCGATCTTTCGTGTACCAGGACCGGCCCGTTAAATAGCCAATGGCTCTCCAGTAATGCGGTAACAACTCCGGAGCCACCGTTGCTGGTGTCTTGATGAGGGACTCAGGGGTCCTGTCCACGGCAGCGCGCTTCGGCCACTGCCGGTAGATGCCGATCACGGCCAGGTAATGCGCCGCGGTCGATCGGTGGCGTAAGAACTCCACCGCCGCGACCGCCTTGGGCAACTCGTTGGGAGGCCGGCGGATGGCCGTCACTCCCAACTGGTAGTAGAAGTATCTGTCGAACCCGGGAGGAACCAAGCGCTCGATCCGAGCGAAGTCCTCGGGCAGCCCGTTCAATGGGGCCGCATCGGCGAGCAGTAGCACGATCCTACGGGAAAGGTCCCGCTGATCGTCGGACGGCAGTTTGGGGAGGATGTCGGAGAGGAAGGGCCGCTGCACCTGTTCGAGGAAAAACTCGCGATAGTCCGGGCCTGCCGGTGCGTGAGTATCCAAATAGGTCTCTGGCAGAAGGGCGTAGGAATATCCCTTGGCGGAGAAGGCGGCGCCCGGCCGGTCCAGGGACAACAGGGGCGCGTGCGTCCCCAGTCCCAACACGACCACGCTGGCCAGAAAGGCGGTCTGGATCTGCCACTGGACACGCGGGAACCTGTCCTGACAGCGCGCCAGCGAGTGAGCCGCGAGAAAGAACAGAAAGGGATAGGCCGGCAGGTAGTACCTCACGGCCCTGAAATCGCTGAATTGCACGGCCAGGGCGAACACGACAACGTAGAGGCTTGCAAACCCGACGAGTGTGGGCTGGGTCGGGTGGGTACGGGAGGGCCCCCTCCCGCGAAAGCTGACTCCAGCCGGTACGGAGCGGGCCGCTTTCAGACGCAAGACTCCAGCGGTCAGGATGGGGCCCAGATACAGGAGGGCATAGAGGAGGTTCACGGCCCGTCGGTACAGACCCCACTCATCGTCGGACGCAATATCGGCGAAGAATTCATACGGGGCGAGTTGCCGGGGATGGGCCAAGCCCTTCCACAAATAGGAAAGTCCGAAGTGCTCCCACAGGTTCTTGCCCTGGACCACGAGCCCGGCAAAGTGAGTCTGGAGATTGATGATGATCCAGGGGGAAAAGCCCACGAGAAAGCCCATGGCGAACCACAGCACGCGCGGTCGCCGGAGCGTGCCTTTGTCATGCCAGAACCAAAACGCCAGCATGGCCAAGAGGGTCAGCCCGTAGATGTAGGTGAACCAAAGCCCGAACCCCGCGGTGAGTCCCAGGAGCGCAGGGAAAGCCAGCGAGGACTTCTCCTCTAGGGCGGGAGGGGGCCCATCACCCGTTGCATGTGGGGGAGCAACGGGTACCCGCGCCCCTCCCGCACCCACCGAGAGCATTCTGAAGAGGAGCCACACGGTCAGCGCGGAGAAAAAGATAGACTCCGAATGAAACCCCATGGCCATCACAGAGTAGGTGGTCAACGGCGGGGGCGAGAAACAGAACAGGATGGCGAAGTACTGTGCCACGCGCTCGTCGGCAGTGCGCTCGATGGTCCAGTACCAGAAGGCCAGCGCGAGCGTGAACAGGAAGAGCGGGGCGAGCTTCAGGGCGAACACGGTCGGGCCGAACAGCAGGAAGAAGCCGGCGGCGAGGGCCCCGATCACCAACGAGCCTCCCGAATAGTTATCCGCGCGGTACTCGGTGAAGGGCAGTTTGAGGCCCGTGACGAGTTCTTGCGCGATGGTACCCCGGTACAGTTCTTCACCTGGGAAGGTAAGCAGGGAACTTGGCTCGATCAGCACCAGGTACAGGAGATGACTCGCGACGAACAACAGCAGGAGTCCGCCGAGCGACACGTTTAACGCGGGAGGGGGCCCCGCGAAATGCGCCCCTCCCGTACCCACAAGTCAGAGCGTCCTGTGATCAGCAGCCGTACTATTCTGGTGAGGAGTGTTATGGCTTGGAACAGCAGAGTGAACGGCCTGCGAAGTCGTGTCAGAAGAGGATGAGCGTGCCATCGGTCGCCGTACCGATATTGCAGAAATGATTCCGAGGGGAACAAGCGATCTCTCAGCCAGCGCCATTTTTTCAATCCCGGTTGTGTGAGAAACAACAGGAGATGACCCAATCCGGCAACCGGCCTGTCCGTCACGAGCTTCTGGACAAACCAATACCAGAGCCTTTCACCGATGGTTGAGGGAGCAAGCCTTCTGAGGACGTGACCCGGAATGGGTGCTCCGGCGTATCTCGTCACCACGAAGGAGAGGCCGTGATACATTGGAATTTTAAGACAGCGTCGGGAAACCTCGTCCACGACGGAGTCCCAATCCACATCCTCCCTTTCTATCAGTAAGTGAACGTCCTGGGCGAACGAAGGAGACAACCAGGCCCGGTGGACGACGGCATAGGCCGTGAGATAGAGAAGGAGATCATTCGTGCCCAAGCATTTGACCTCGACCCCATCCACGGTTCGCGGGACCGCCCTGCGCCAAATAGGTTCCTGATCATCGAGGTACCAGATCGCGGTGATGAGATCCAGGGCCAGGATGCCGTCTGAGCTTCGATAGACGGGATTGCCGTCGATTTCGGGGTGGTAGCCCAGCGCGCGCAGGACCGCGTCGATCGCTTGAAGGTCACGCTCTTTGACGAGCATATCCACGTCCACCATATCCCGCAGGCCGAGCGCCCCGTAGAGCCGGTGGATCAGATCGGCGCCCTTGAGCTCGCGCTTTCCAATGTAGGAGGACGGAGCCAGAGATGAGGAACCTCCCGGATAGATAGACCCCGAACTCGGCGGATCCCGGTTCACCCAGGACCGGCACACGCTTGAGCGTTAAGGGATCATCCCCAAACTTCACCCCGCCAAGATCCACGGTGAACGCGACGTCGAACCCTGCCTCTTGGACACCCCCTCTGACACGGGCGTCATAGGCTCCGTAGGGGTAGCAGAACGCGCTCACCCGTTGGCCCAGCGCGTCCTCAAGCGCCAGTTTCGAGCCCAGCACCTCTTGCCGAACGTCGGAGGTGGAGAGCCTGGTGAGGACCGGGTGGGTGTGCGTGTGGCAGCCAACGGTGTGTCCTGCTTTCGTGAGCGCGAGAACTGCATTGCGCCAGTGAGCAGCCACATCGGGAAGCTCGCAGGCAAGACCCGCTGAGGCCGGGAAAAAGGTGGCCGGGAACTGAAGCGCGTCGAGGACCGGCAGAACGTTCTCAAGCTGGTCGGCATAGCAGTGATCGAAAGTGAGTAATGCGGCGGGGCGGGAAGGTTGGGCGGCGCCGTGCAGCCATGCCGTAAATTGCGGCATGGAAAGCACAGAGTACCCACGCTCCGAGAGAACGGCCATTTGGTCGGCAAACCGCTGACGGCTTCGAACCTGGTGATAACAGAGGACGACAACGTCCGCTGATCTAAAAGAAGCTGCTAATTCGGTCACTGCTCGTAACACACGCATCCCAGGCTGTAGCCACCATCGTTAGAGATCTCGCCGAAGACAAACTTGGTTGTCGCGGAGGCCTCGGGTTTTGCGAAACCCCATCTTGGTGAACGGATCAAGGGAGACCGTGTTCGCTGGTTCGATCCATGCCAGGAGCACGCGAGCCCCCCTCGCGGCTGCGGCAGTAGCCGCCAGGGCGAGAAGCTGCGAAGCAATCCCGAGGCCGCGGTATCGAACCCGGACATAGAGGTCGTCAATCCAGTAACCCTGCTCGCTCGCTGTTACTTGTAAGCTTCCAACACAAATTCCCGCGAGCTTGGCCACTAGGTGCAAACGTTGGTGTCTCTTCAGCCACTCAGGGATACTGTAGCTGTCGATCCGGTGATAGCGGAACCACTGTCTTCCCTCTGGGATTCCAAGATGATAGACAACGTAGCGAGACAGTAGAGTCCGCATGATCCAGCGGAAGCCGCGCAGGCTTTGGAGGTATTGAAGCCCCTGGGCGCTGAGGTGAATGAGCCGCTCGCGCGCGCGATCAAACCGCATGGCCTGTGCGCCAGCCCAGCCACTGGTTCGCACCCAAGGCCATCGCCGCGTGACGTGCACGACGCGTCCAAGAACTTGGTCAATTTGGATGATCTCGCCACATCCGGCCGCCGCGTCACCTTTCATGATGAGCCGCGGTCCGGTCCCGGTCTCCTGTGTAGCGACCAGGCGGTGACAGATCAGGTGGCCGCGGTCGTGGAAGAGGAGAAGATCCCCAACCTGAAGTTGCGCCGGGGTGGCGGGCTCCACCGTGAGCTGATCCCCCTTCCACAACACAGGGTACATGCTCCAACTCACCACACGGAAACAAAAGAGCCCAATGCGAAGCAGAAGGTCACTGATCTCGTGAAGATCAGCTAGGCCGACCCGATCGGTCCTGATCGCTTGGGTGATCCCTTGCTTCATTACCTGCAGACCAGGGTTCTTTTACAGCTTGGCCAACACCGCATATCCCTCGTCCCACAGCCAGTCTTTGATGAGGAACTGTGCTTCTTGGAACTCTTGGGCCAACTCCTCGGAGCGGAAGTAATGGATGAATGTAGCATGTTCAAAGCGATCGCCGGGTTCATACTCCCGATTGAAGGGGACCCATCGTCTCAGCCGCATGAACAGCCATTCCATCAGTCCTGCCGGAATCCTGGTGTTACCCCTCGCGGGGGAGAACGAGATGATGAAGATGCCGCCGGGTTTCAGAACCGCATGCGCTTGCCTCAAGAAACGAACCCGGCGCCGCCTCGGAAAGAGACAGCTATAGGCGAGATCTGTCAGCAGGAGGCAGTCGAATGCCTGTTCCCGAAAGGGAAGGTCATACATCAGGTCGGCCACCGCAAACCGCACGGGCAGATTCGCCTCCTGGGCTCGACGCCGGGCCTCCACGACCATCCGCGGGCTCCAATCACAGGCGGTGACCCGCAACCCACGCCTGGCGAGCAGCAAGGCCTCTCGTCCGGCGCCGCACGCCACGTTGAGCAGCGCTACATTTTTTGAAAAATACCTCTCGATGAGACCTTGTTCCGTCGCACTGAGCCAATTGCCCTGACTTGAATAGCTCCGAACGAAAAGCCAGCTATTCCAAACGTCCCTCGAGTACCGAGCGATCTCGCTCGGGGTGCAGATGATCAGTGCAAATTGTTCGGTAAGTGAGGCCACACGCCACACCTGCTCGAACACTTTTCTCAAGAGATGAGCAAGAAAGAGAAGGCTATATCCGGCGAAGTAGCGAAGGGACATCAAGTTGTTTGGTACCCGAACAAGCGGAAGAGCTCCCCCAAGACGATCTCGCCTTCAGGGGAGAAGCAATGCCGCAAGAGCTCGGCCTGGACTAAAAGAGGGAGCAGATAACGCCTTTTGCGCGTAAGCCTTCTTTTGAAGAAATCCTGTTCCTTGGAGCGGAGTCGCTGGGTGCGAAGGAGATGCTCCAAAAACAGGATCTCAAACCCCACCGATATCGCCAGGGTAAAAAAGCGATGCAGACAGCGCGTTTCATTCTGTCTCCAAGGGCATGTCATCTGGACCTCGCGAAACTCAGGCCGAATAAAGCCGTACTGCCCGTCGCTCACCGGCTCCGTATCTTCGCAACGGTTGAGATAGTAATGTTTCTGATGGAGCCCTTCATGGACGATCTGGGCCGCCACCAGCATCGCCAAAAAAGGATTGCCCCTCTTATCGATCTTCATTCCTTCTGGTGTGCCGAGAAGATAGGGGGCCATCTGGATGAGTCCCGGCTGCCACGGGATACTGCAATAGAGTTTTTTCACTTTCCCTTCCAATTCCAATGAGGTGTCCATCCCAAAAGCCCGGACGAAGAATCGCAATTCCTTCAAAAGGAGTGGCTGATACGCCTGGATGAACGCCTGCGCCGTCTCAACGAGCTCCACAATTTCCTCAAACACCTCCCCCTGATATTGAATCTCATACGTCGGGCTGTCCTCACATAGAAATGTCTCCGACTCACTTATATTTTTGGTAGAGTACACTCCATAGTCCGCAGGGGTGCGCCGCAGGAATGGCACGTGCGCCATGGAGAACCGAAGAAGGCACACAGACTCATCCCGGGTGAAATCATGGGGGCTCGATTCGTCCGGAAATCCAACCGCGCCGCTTGCGGATGTGACGACGAACTCGTCCCGGGGAAATTCCCGAAGATCTAGAATCAGATTCGTATGGTGTATCGGAATTGGCTTGAGAAGAAACCGTGTGCGAAGCGCCATCGTGAAGGGGACTCCCGACGCCCAACAGGGGGCCAGGCACATCAGCTTCACGCGCTCTTCCAAGTAGTTGTGATCCTCCCGTTCCCGTTGGGGGTCCTCATCCAATAGTTCCAGAAGGAACTCAAACGGAGAGTGAATCAACATGAAACGGGCAAAAGGAGATTGAGAACGTACAACGGCCTCCTGAGATTCCAGAAGGCCGAGGGAAGCCAAGAGCGTGCGATGCCGCTCCAGAACCCGCTGAAGCCGCTCCCCCGCACCTACCGAAGAGGCGGCGAGAATGGTTTGAGGAGAGGTGACCTCCCACAGGCAGGTGGCAAGCCGAAGACGCGGCTCCGACATCCCTGTTGGCGCGTCAGAATCTAAGATATCTGGCATGCTCACTGGCCATGGTCCTTTCGGCTCACTGCCTCAGAGGCTTGCTTGTCCAGCGTCGCCAGTTCCTTGAAGTAGGGCAGACAGGGCTCCAGCCTTCCGGTCTCCAGCCACGCGTTCATCGGGCCTTGCCGGCAGTGGTCGTTAACAGGACAGGTCGGACACTCGTAGGCCTCGCCGGGCTTCGCATTCGCCCTATCTACCAATTCGACTAAGGTCCTCCAGCCTTCCGAGACGGTGCCGCTTCGGAGATCGTATTGCGGAGTGGGCAGGGACACGCAGAGGTTCATCCGCCCGTAGGGCGTCACCGTCAGCGAGCTCCTCCCGCACTTACAGGTGAAGAGCCCTTCCCGTGCCTGACAGCTTTTCCCCTCTTCCTCACCGCCCTCGGCGCGCCACCGCCGGGCTCCAAGTACCGCATCATCAACGTGCACTACGTCGTGAGGGGCGAGGCGGTACTGGAGCGGTTCGCGCGAGCCATCCACGCGCGAGAAGATCTCCGTACAGTACACGAACTTGATGCCCCAGCCTTCCACCAGGGCCTTGGCCTCAAGGACCTCATGGTGATTGAGGGTCATCACCGGCATCTTGATGAGCAGCGGCACCGTGCGCTCGCGCAGCAACTGCACCCCTGTCAGGAACGCCTGAAACGAGCCGGGTATGCGGGTCACGCGCTCATAGGTTTCCAGGGTAGCGCCGTAGATGGAGATCTCCACCCGATGCAGGCGAAGCGCCTGGATCCGGTCCGCTCGTTCCGGGGTGATCAGCGTGGCATTGGTCAGCAACGTGACGGAGAAGCGCTTGTCCTTGGCGTAGGCCAGGATCTCGAACAGATCCCGGCGCGTGAAGATTTCCCCACCCGTGAACGCGAGATGGAAGCACCCGGCCGCGGCCAGTTGGTCGATCAGCGCCTTGATCTGTGCGGTGGCCAGCTCATCCTTGGCCTGATGGGTGGGGTTATAGCAGTGGACGCAGCGCAGGTTGCAGCCATAGGTGAGCTCGATCATGGCTTGGACCGGCACCCGCTCCTGGTCGGCCTTCCGGTCCAGCGCGGACCAGAATTGCTTTTGATCGAGTGTCTGAATTTTCGGAATTGGCTCCATCGCGCCACCCCTCCTCGGCACTCATCACTCGTCACTGTTCACTCGTCATGTTGGCTTCGGAGGAACTCGATGACCCGCGCGTCATTGACGAACGCGAGGCGAGCCGCGGGGACCGTGCTGAGGAGCTCCTCCCCAAACCGCAGGGCAAATGCCAGGGCCTCCCGATTCCAAAAGGGCAAAAAGAGCTGCTGACAGAACAGCGTGAGCAGGGTGGGAAGGCGGTCGGAGATGAGCACGTTCTGCACGCCGTGCTCGAGGAAGAAGACCTTGCGCAGGGGTACGGTGTCGGCCGACATGGTGAAGCCTCCGCCCGGCCACGGCGTGCCGGAGAGCCAGAATTGCCCGTCCTGCTTGGTCACGATGATCCGCTCATCCCCCAGGATGGTCACCCCACCGTTGGATTGATGGGGCTTGTACAGGTTGGCTAAGGTGCTCTTTCCGGCCCCGGAGCGGCCGATGAAGAGCAAGCCCTCCCCCTGATCAGCCACGCCGAGTGCGTGCAGCAGGACTCCCCGACCCCGGGCAAGCAGGGTGATCATCAGCAGCTCACCGAACGGACGCATGAGCGAGACGAGCGACCAGGATCCTCTTGGAGTGGTCGCCTCCGGCCGGAGATAGATGTCGCCCGATCTCAAATCGGGTCGCATCACCGCAAGCTGAATCGTCGGATGAGGCGGCATGGTATCGAAGATCTCGAAGACATCGTGACTACCCGCGCGAAAGAGCCGCCAGTGATTGGGGACCGCATCGAAGATCATGGCATCCGGCGTCAGGTGAGGCAGCTCGCCGTCGTGCACCTGAAGACGGACAGCGATGGGACTCGCTCGTTGAGTCGCTTGCGATCGGGGGTGGCCGTTGGATAAAAACCGTTTATAGAATCGCAGAGCGCGTTCTTTCGCCAGCGGGGCGCCCTTCCAGTTCAGCTCGATCCCGATCCCCCCGAGGCTCAACAGCCGCCGTCTAGGGGGATTTCCCACGCTCCTGGGCATCGCTCTCCCTCCAATACGAGTCGGACTAGGATGTCGCGGTGCTATCCGCCCCCTGAGCAGAGCTGAGGGTTGTACGGCAGTATTGAGTCATTCTTGCGCAAGACAGAGGGCCGGTCCGTCCCTGTGAACCACTAGAACCTGACGTTGCTGCCGTAGAGCATGTTCCCAGCACGGCCTGCTCGTGGCTCAGTTGGATCTTCAGGATCGTCGGCTTCGCATACGCTCGCTTGATCGTCTCCATCCTCTTCACCTCCCTCAAGACGTTAAACGTTATTCGTTAAACGTTACACGCGACTCTTCTTCCTCCCGAAGCCCGACCGGGCACTCCGCCTTGACTCCCATCTTCTCCGCGCGCTGATAGGCCACCCGGCAGAAATGCGCGACCGGTTGCTCCGGATCGCCGGCCTCGGCAGCGGCGTTCGCCGGCATCTTGTCGCAGAAGGTATAGACGTGGCAGGTGCGACAGGGGGTCTCGCTCTGGTACCGTGCGGTCCGAATCCGGGGAAAGACCTCGGCGATCGCATCGGCCACCGTGGTCTGACGGAGATCGGCGCGCTCGGTGACCCACGTGCAGGTCCCCAATTGTCCCCAGGCGTTGATGTGCACCGCGATCGTCCCGCAGCCGCACCGAAACAAGCGGTCATCCGCGGGCGGACCGAGTTGGATCTCAGCCTCGGTGCAGCGGTCCTCAGGATCGCCGTCCCCCTCCTGACTCTCGAGGGCGACGATCTCCTCGGGAGACAGCCGGTACGTCGCCGGCGCCAGATCGCCGTTGAGACGGGGATAGATCACGGTGCTCAGCCTGAATTGCGTCCCCAATCCCTCGACGAACGCCTTGATCTGGTCCAGCTCGTGCTGATTCACGGTCATGGCCTTGGTCTTGATTTTAATGGGCAAGCCGCGCTCCACCAGGAGTCGCATCCCCTTGAGGAACCGTTGGAAGGAGCCTTTGACCTGCGTGATCCGGTCAAAGGTCTCCTCGGTGGCGCCGTGGCAACTGATCTCGATGGAGAAGGGGGGGTGCTCCTTGAGATAGTCGGCCATCGCTTCGGTGAACAGGGTGCCGTTGGTGAACAGCGTGATCAGGAAGCCCTTCTGCTTGGCATAGGCGTAAATATCCAGGAAGTCCTTCCGCATGAAGATCTCGCCGCCGGTGAAACACACCCAGAGGACCCCTTCGTCGTGTAGCTGATCGAGGATCCGGGCGATCTCGGCATAACTCAGTTCCTGCTTGATCAGGTCCGGCCGGTTGTAACAGTCCGTGTAGCAGTGCACGCAGTGGAGGTTGCACCCGTAGGTCAGCTCGATCTGCGCGTTCACGACCGCGCGCGTGTGCGCCGCCTGGGTGTGCACGTTCAGGCTGAACTCCTTGTACTCGATCATCGGGATGGGCTTGGGCATCGGTAACCGTTAAACGTGAATCGTTATTCGTTGAACGCGGACTACAAACTTTTCGCCCTCTCTAGGCTCACTAATTTCAGTCCTGGTTCCGGCTGCCGAGCGGGACAGGGAAACTGCGGCAGCACCTTGTAGAAGCCTTCCCGGAACGAGCCGCGACGGAGATCGTAGCTCCGCAGCCGATTGTTGGAGCAGAGCTGGAGCTGACCGTAAGCATCAATGTGGAACTTGTATCGGCCGCCTCCACAGAGCGAGTTTCCCTGCCGGACCAGTTCCTCTTTCTGACCATCTTGCCGGAGTCGCTCGGCGCGGAATTCCGGATCGGCTTGCTCGATCGCGATCACGTCCGATTCCGGAAGCTGATACTCATAGACATCCTCCGAGCCATCCAGTCTCGGGCGGATGTCCGAGCCGAACTTGTACCAGACCTTGGTCTGATAGCGGTGCCCCAGGTCCTCGACGGAGTCTTTGATCTTCAGAATCTCGTCCCGGTTTACCGTCATCCCGGACGTTTTGAGCGTGAGGGGGAGGTGTCTCTCCAGGATCAGGCGAATCCCTTCCAGGCAGCGTTCATAGGACCCGGGACCTTGAGTAATCCGTTCAAAGGACTCCCTCGTGAGGCCGTGGAGGCTGATCTCGATCATCATTGGGGGATAGCAAGCCCAATAATCGACGATCTTCTCCGTGAGCAGCGTGCCATTGGTAAGGACGGTCACCAGGAAGCCTTTCTGCTTCGCATAGGCGTAGATGTCCAGAAAATCCTTCCGCGCCAGGGGCTCGCCGCCGGTGAGGCTGAGCTCCAAGCAGCCGGCCTCCTGGATCTCGTCCATGATCCGGAGGATTTCAGGCAAGGTTAGCTCCTGTCGGAGCCTCTCGGGGGTGTTGAAACAGTCCGTGTAACACATGACGCAGCGGAGGTTGCACCGGCAGGTCAGCTCCCATTGCCCGCTCAGCGGGAATCGGCCGCCCGCGAGCCTCCGCGAGAATCGCTCGCCGAACTCCTGGTTAGTCATCAATGGGATGTCGCTCATGATCGTTCCCGAGGTTCGCTCGCCGCGGTCGGCACTTCTTCCACCATCTCGCGGTTGACCAACTCCTTCACGAACCGCAGCACATCCTTCTCGGCTGTCTTTCGGTCCACGTCGAAGCTTTGGTGAATCTGGTCGATGATCTCCGCGAGGCTTCTGGACCCATCAAGGGCCTGCCAGATCTCCGTCCCGATGAGGTTGAGGCGGAGCACTTCTTCATCATCCCGGTCCACCAAGACCGCCTCGTCTTCGATCACCCGCCATGCGAATCGCTCGCTCCTGGCCAGACGCTTATCCACGTGCATCCCCGGTCCATGTCGGCATGAGCATCCGCCTCGCGGCCTTCGGCAGACGTCTTACGCGGTATCGTAGCTCAGCGGTCAGACAGCGGGCCGCCTTTCCGTAATGGCGGGTGGCCTGGTACAGGTTGCCCTTTCGGAGATAGAGGCGCCCCAGGGCCAGATAGAGCCCTCGCGGGCGGAACCTTAGCTGCCTCGCCGCCTTGTATGCCGCCAACGCCTCGTCCCAGCGGCGCTGTTTAGCATAGACGTACCCGAGCCAATATTGAGCAGCCCCTGCGCACTCTTTAGATCTCGCAGCCTGTGTGAGCTCCGTTTCAGCCGAGGACCAGTTTCGAAACCGGACGTGCGCGCGCCCCAACCCCAGACGGGCCCGGCCGTCATCCGGTCTCAGCTCGCTCGCGCGCCGGTAGTGAGCCAGCGCGTCGTCCCAGCGCCCCTGCTCCTGGGAGACCTCCGCCAGCCCGCGGTGGGCGCTGGCGTTGTGCGGATCGAGGGTCACGATCATGCGGTACTCGGCGGCTGAGTGCGCGAACTGGCCGAGGGTGAGATACACCGGCCCGAAGTTGTTGTACTCGGTCCGGTAACTGGGGTCTAAGCTGATCGCCTGCTCGTAATGCTTCCGGGCCTCGTCACCCTGCCCCTGCTCATAGGCGAGCTGGGCCAGACGGTAGTGAACCGAGGCATCGGCTGGGTTCAAGGCCACGATGCGCGCATACGCTTCCCAGGCTTCCGCGAGTTCGCCGGCATCCTGTGCCCTGGCGGCCTCGTTTTTCAGGCGCATCAGCTCCCGCTGTCTGAGTGGGAGATCCGGATCTCGGAAGAGTAACGCCAAGTCATCGGCCAGGTACTTGTACCCGAGCGGCGTATAGCCGCCCTGCACCGAATAGGCGATGGTGACCCAATCGGTCCGGAGTTGTCGCTCCCGGAGCCTCTCCACCAGTTCATCCGGCCAGATCCAGGGGATCGGGTGTGGAACATCGTGGTGGGGGTAAGCGGAAGAGATCGACCCGACGACCAGGAAATCCGTGTCGATGTCCAGGAGGACGTCTTCATCGAATCGGGGGAGCTTGGAAAGCGGACAGATCGTGAACGGCTTCCCGTAGAGTGCTGCCCGCAGAGCCCCATCCGTCCATTCGATCTGTTGCAACGCGCGAGGGTTCGACTTTCTAATGCCGTGCAGCATCGCTTCGAGCTGCTTCCGGCGCCGGAGAGTGGCAAAGAATCCGTCCGGAGCGACCCAATACACGGACCTGAGGATCCCTTCTCGCAGGGCAGGATTGAGATAGTTGCCGAGGTCGATCAACTTGTCCGTCGGGCGGCCGGTAAAGTTCCAGAGGGAGTCAGCGGACGAAAGGTCCTCGAGCTCCCGGAGGGTTCGGAGCGCCAGGAACTCCTCGGGATCTCTTTCGGGGATCCATCCGAAGTCGATATGGGCATCAATATGGACCGCGATTCGATCCCTGAGCCCAGCTTGTTTCCACGCGTAATAGGCCCCGTCGTGATCCTCCATCATCACGACCCTGTCTATGGGCTCAGCCCCGACTAAAGCAGCCTCGCGGGCGCCCTCTCGGCGAAGGTGATCGCCCAGGCGGGACGGGATGCTGAGTTGGGATGCCGGCCACGCGGACTCGCCCATCCGGTCAACGACCTCCTACGAGACTTCCTGGATCGCCCCGATCTCCTTCAGTTGCTCGATCAGCACGGTGAGGTCCTCTTGTGCTTCCGTCTCACTCACCTCAAACTCCTGGATGACGGCGTCTCGCACCTCTTTGAGCGACCGTGTGCCGTCGAGAAGTTCCCAGATGCGGGCGCCAACTTCGTTCAGCTCGTAGAGACAGTCAATCTCTCCTACCGTGTTGCTACTGGGGATCAAGATGACGTCGTCGATGATCCGGCGAGAGACGAAGGAGGGATTCTTCTGAAGGACTACGCTCAAGGACGGCATATGGCTCACATTGCGAATTAATCGAGCGGCAGGCTATCACTTTGGAACCATTGTGTCAAGATAAGTACGGTTCAATCTTGCTGTGAACAAGTGGTGAAAATGCATGAAGAAAACAGCCTGATGAGCAGTGATCCTGCAGCCGATCATCGGGCTCTCGCCCATGGACGGGCTGACCGATGCCGCTGACCGTCCGGGACGAACGGACGCCGTTGACGACATCGCGCATCCGTCCTACTATAGTTCCGCGCAGATCGCAGACAACCGGCGATGATATCGGAAAGACGCTTCGAGCCACCGATCGAAAGTTCTCAGCGAGTATGCACATCTGGGATTCCTTCCCCTGTGACCAGTATCTGAGCCTGGTGCCCTGGGCGAGGCTGAAGTTAGAGCCGGGGGGCACCCCTCGGCTGTTTCCCTTTATCAACGGAGTCGCTCCCGAGGTCGTGGCCAGTCTCCATGAGGCGCATGGGCTGCTGTTGGGCGACCTGACGGCTGCGATCAGCGACATGGTCGCGGGCCGTGCCTCGCTGGGGGATCCTCTGCTCCGGGTGCGGCTGGAAGATGCCTATGCCGAGCTGATACAGTCGCGGCCGCATTTGCGCCAGCACATTCGGTGTCGGCGCGAGCCCGACGGCATGTTTCACTGGGAGTTCCCGCTGGATCCGACGCAATCCGCCATCGTCACGTATGTGGGGGTGCGGGTCGTGAATGCGCTCACGAAGCAGGCAGAATCATTTAGGTTCGAGCGTCCGATCACTCCTGCCCTTGGCACACTGCTCGGATGCCTGGACGGTACCCACATGGCTGCGGAAGTCCGGGCGATGGTGGCCGCGGCCAGTGGCGACGTGGAGCGCGATCTGGTACGGTTGCTGGAGGTGCTCAACGCGCAGCAGTGCCTGGCGGCCTCCGCGCGGTCTGCGGTGCGGGCCCACTGGCTCACGGCCACGCGCGACCGCGACGTGGTCCATCTCGGCCATGCGGGCTTGGTGTATCGGCAGCGGGATCAATTCTTGTACTTCGATCCCTGGCTGGTGCCCTGGTTTGCCGAAGCGCCGGTGCCCTCTCTCTGCGGGGCGCTGCTCCCGCGGCCGGCCGCCCTGTTCTTGACGCATGAGCACGACGACCACATGGATCAGCGGACGCTGCTGCAGATGCCGAAGGACATGCCAGTGATCGTCCCGAGCCGCCGTGATCGCCGGGAGCTCTTTTTCGATTATCCGGCCTTTCTGGGCGGGCTGGGCTTTCAGGAGGTCATCGAGTTGGCGCATGGGGAGAGCTGGACGTTCGAGGGCGGCGCGGTCGTGTCGGTCCCGTTCTATGGGGAGGATCCCTGTGACCTCGAACTGCAGCGGAACTGTTACCTG
>WNFU01005767.1_pt1 | contig 15250 bp, 8 predicted proteins | sample 5400121 | NCBI WGS metagenome assembly WNFU01 (sample SAMN13153360, study PRJNA577476) | soil metagenome | isolation source: 100 cm soil or saprolite under grassland replicate 1 | place: USA:California | collected 2016-06-15
ATCGTGGTGCTTTGGCTCGCGCCATCCTGTGGTCCAATGAAGATTAAAGAGTGGCTTATTCTCCTTCTAATACTCGGCTCGGCTTTACGCTTGGGTTTCTGGTTCATTGGCGAGCCTACGGCGTTTCCGGACACCGGGACGTATATAGAGGTTGCGAAGCAGCTTGTGAGCGGAGATTTCTCTAATTATCAGGGAAGGCGCACACCGGGCTACCCGCTTCTGCTGATTCTCGCTCAACTTTCTCCCCACGCAGTGTGGATCATTCAAATGCTCGCCGGTCTGGCTATTTCGATGTGCCTCTTTTACATGGCATATGAACTCACGGGCAAACACGGATTCGCCTTCTTGATGGGTATGACATACAACGTCAATCTCGGTCAGCTGTTTTTTGAGGCGAATCTGATCCCTGAGACAGAGACAACCCTCTTCGTCACCAGTACTGCGGCTTTGCTAGCCTTAATTCACCGGCGATTCAGAGACCGGAGCTCGGGTTGGATTTTGATTCTTGCCGGTACCCTTGCTGGTGGCGCAGTAATGGCACGACCACAGTTCGTTTTTTTACCGATGCTTCTAGGTATTTTTATTGGATATGGTTCGCTGATTTATGCGAGGTCAAATTGGCGTGTTGCGCTCGCGAGAGCCGTCATAGCAGCGGGGCCGGGCATTTTTATGATTCTGGCATGGTCTAGTTTTAACTACTTTCACGTAGGACATTTCACGCTTTCGACTCAAACAGGTGTTGGCCTCATGGAACATACCATCGCTTTCGCTGAGTTGGCGCCAGAGCGCTACCGGACGGTGCGCGATGTTTTAGTTAAACACCGAGACCTTCATCTTGCAGAAACTGGGCGCTACACAGCCACGTGGGAGGCGCTACCGGAGTTGAAGAAAGTGACCGGGTTGGCGTTACCCGCTCTCGACAAGGAACTGCTCAAAGTATCCACTAGCTTGATCGCCGCGCATCCATTCAGGTATGCCGCGCTTGTCGGCGATGCGTGGGTTAGCTTCTGGTTGGTGTCAAATCCTAAGGGAATCGAAGACGTAAAACCTCAAGTCCTAAATGAATTACTAAACTGGAGCTGGCGTTTCGAGCACCCCCTTTTGCGGTCAATCAACGCAGTCTTTCTGGTCTTTCTGGTTGTGGCAATGCTTTCGCGTCGCTTTAGACAACAGACAAATTGGGGATTTATTTTTACAGCCGTATCGGCCGTCGCCGTGTTTTCGTCGATTCTCCAGGCGCTGGCCGTAGGGGTCGATAATACTCGTTATGGTGTTACGATTCAGCCCCTCGTTGTCTTGATCGTGATGACCGCTGTTTATCGGATGTGGACCGTGCGCCTATCGTTGCGGCAGGATCGAAGTCTGTCAATGAGCGGCGAAGCTTCAAATGGAGGTGTCCTATGACTATTAACGGCGGGCAGTCGGTTGTTGGCGGGCAAAGCGTCGAGGATCTACTTCCGCGTAACGATGCTTGCCCGGAAGTCTCTATCGTAATGCCCTGTTTAAACGAGGCCGATACCCTGGCGGTTTGCATCGACAAGGCCATGAAGGCGTTCAGAGACAGCGCCATCGAAGGGGAAGTAATCGTCGCTGACAACGGCAGCGTCGATCGGTCTCCTGAAATAGCGACAGCCATGGGCGCACGCGTCGTTCGTGTTACGGCCAAGGGTTATGGAAATGCTCTGATGGGCGGAATTGCGGCGGCGCGTGGAAAGTTTGTCATCATGGGCGATGCCGATGACAGTTACGATTTTCTCGAGGTACCGAGATTCGTCGACAAATTACGGCAAGGGTACGATCTTGTTCAAGGGTGCAGATTGCCGGCCGGTGGAGGAAAAGTTATGCCCGGTGCCATGCCCTTCTTACATCGATGGTGGGGTAATCCGATGTTTTCAGCGATGGCCCGGAATTGGTTTCAGGCTAAATCCATTCACGATGTTTATTGCGGGCTCAGGGGCTTCACCAAGGATTTTTACAACCGTCTCAACCAGCGATGCACGGGCATGGAATTCGCCACAGAAATGATTATCAAGGCAAGCCTGTTTGGCGAAAAACTCACCGAGGTGCCGATTACGTTACACCCGGACGGGCGAAAATCACATGCGCCGCATCTCAAGACGTTCCGCGATGGGTGGAGAACTCTCCGCTTCTTTCTGATGTATAGCCCGCGCTGGTTGTTCGTCATCCCCGGCGCGTTGTTAGTCTTGCTTGGGCTGATTGGTTACGGTGTCGCACTGCCAGGAGTAAGGCTGGGAGGAGTCGCATTCGATGCCCACACGTTGCTGTTTGCCAGCCTGGGCATCCTTTGCGGTTATCAATCCATTTTATTCGCTATTTTTACCAAGACCTTTGCCGTCAGTGAAGGCTTGATGCCGGAGGATCTACACATGACGCGTTTTTTTGAGATCGTTAATCTCGAACGTGGTTTAGTTATATCGGGTGTCGCTGTCGTGGTCGGGATAACATTGCTTTTGGCTGCGGTAAATCAATGGCGGCTCGTGCATTTTGCCAATCTCGACTATGCTCACACGATGCGTCTGGTTGTTCCCGGGGTTACGCTCACCGCTTTGGGATTTCAAACGATTTTGTCGAGCTTCTTTGTCAGCATCTTGGGTATGCGCCGGCGATGAGCCTAAGACCCTCCTGAGGAATATCGTGATTTATTATTCGAAAATCCGAAATTGGATTTCGCTTGCGCTACGAAGGCCAGATGACTGTTTCGTCATCCTCACATGCGCGATTCTGGCGATCGCTGGTTATTTTGATGAGCGCCTACTTGTCGGTCGCGAGTTTTCACCTCTTATATGGTCCCTGGTCGTTTTGAGCGTCATTGTGGACTCCTGGCGCTTGGCTGGTTTCGTTTATTCCTCCGAAGAAAGACTTATACAGATCTTCGTAGCCGGTATAATGTTTCAACTCCTGAGTTCGTTGATCGTCACAAACTTGGGTTTTCTCGGCATCCTATCAGTCGCATCCCAAATCGCAGCCGTCGGTCTAATACGATTGTCCACAGGAGTTTTGATTTTAAGGCAACCGGTGCTAAGAGAATCGCCTGAAAAGTCTTTGAATAATGCCGAATCTGCGGAGTTTGGTTTGCGGGCTACAGGGGAACCGAACAGTTCTGAAGTCGATCCCATTAGAGATCCAAAGTTAAGTCATGGGAAGTTATACAAACTTAACCGGGCGTATAATTTTCTCGTGGTTGGCGCAATTGTTCTTGCGGTTTTGACTTGGGCGATCGCAACCCGGAATCAAGTCCTTTATATCGTCATGGATGACGACAACATGGGATACCATCTTCCTATGGTTGCCGAGTGGATTCGCAGCGGTTCAATCTGGTTCAGCGAGCCAAATTTTGTGGAGCCCAGGTTGTTCTTCCCCGGTTTCAAAGAGTCGATTATCGCTTTTCTGTCGTTGCCAATGGGCAATGAACATCTGGGAGTATTGGGCACATTAGAGTTACCCTTATTTGCTTTCTCAATTTACCTTTTATCGCGGCGCTACGGGGCATCTCAAACTTTAGCAGTGGTTTTGGCGTCATATGCAGCTACAACCCCGGCCGCGTTTACAACCGCTGTTATTCAACGTAATGATCTTGCCCTGGCTGTTAACTTGTGCAGTTCTATCCTTTTAATTCAGCTTTATCTTGATAATCCGACTGCTAGTCGAGCTGTGGTCGGTGGACTGGCGGTTGGCGCTGTGGCCGCGACGAAATATTCTGGCGCCGTTTATTCCGTCCTCGTCATGATAGGCGCTTTCATTGAGCATTGGGACAGGAACGATAAACGGATTGCAGCCGTGCATTTAAAAAGGCTGGGCCTCGTCCTCCTTTCTGCTATTATCGTGGCTGGCCCATGGTACATAAGGAATATGTTGACGTTCGGTAATCCTCTATATCCGGGGCAAGTTACGATTGCCGGTTGGACGATTTTTCCCGGCGTATGGAAACAATTACAGCCTGCGGTAGGTTGGGACATCAGGCCGTTGCTTATCAACTATTGGCATTGGATACAGGCTTTTGGTGTACTGATCCCCATATACATTTTAAGTCCACTTGCTCTGGTTTTTGCCGTGCCACACGACAGGAGCTTTATGCGCCAAGCGTGTGCGCGCTTATTCTTGCCTTTGAGTTTGTTTGTCGGATTTCTTCACCATCCCGCAAATCTTCCTAGTTTCGGCTGGCACTACAATCTTCGATATGCTTTACCGTGGTTTAGTGTTTCGGCCGTGGTTGGAGTTCCAGGCATGGCGCTTCGTTGGAGGCCGTTCGCACAAGTCGCGCCATTTATCATCTTCGGCGCTTCGCTAATTAACATTAAGGGGTGGACGCGGTGGTGGTTATTAGTCGTGGCCATGAGTTTGCTAGTAGCGGCTTGCAGTTTCTTAATCGATGCATCGAGCATTAAGCTTCCATCCAGCATGCGGTTGTTGCCCCTTGCCAGGGTATTGACCCTTCTTGCTGTTCTCGGTTTTTTGTCTTCGTATGTCAACGCGACGCGAGCACGACTTCAGTACGATCCTGCTTACGGTTACCACGACTTACCGGGTAATCGTGGATGGGGAGCTGTGGCTTCCTATGTTCATCGTAACCTAAAATCTCAGACAATTGTCGTGCATGGTAATGATGAAGTCTTTCCGCTGTACGGCGAGCCGTTTTCTAACGTGGTGATCTTCGCTGGCGAAAGGCTTAACCCCAATGATTTGATGGCTTTGGCTGGCGAAAAGAAAGCGGAGTACATTGCCACCTTTCCCCTGATACTCGCACGAAGGGGAGCAGAGGATTTTGAGTATACAGAGGGTATAGCTCCAGCGTTGTTAAAAGCATACCCTGGCAAACTAAAAGTGGTCGTTGAAAACCGCGGAGCCTACCTATTCAAAGTTGAAAAAGGCGGCTAAAATTCATCAACCTATTGTGCTGTTGGTTACGCAGGAAGTCTCCTCTACTTACCGGTCGGATATTATGAAGCGGGAAGAGGATTACATGGACAGATGGCCTGGGGCGGTCTCGTGTATTGTAAAATATCCGGATTTGTTCGATCGAAACTCATTTAGGTCCCGCATCAGTCGAGCTTTCAAAAATCCATGGTAGTTCCGATTGGTTTGATTTGCCTACGTCCTGACAATGGGGTCACGTTCGCAGGAATCGCATTCGATGGCCACACGGTCCTGTTTGCCAGCCTAGGCATCATTTGCGGAAGGATTACCTACCGGCGCAGATCGCACAGCAACGGCCTTATATGAGACTGAAGGTTACGGCTTTTTCGGACCGCACTGTAATTTTTACCGAGCGCCGATCCATCCGTTGGCTACTAATTCTCTATTCGCTTTTCATCCTGTATGGTTCTTTCATTCCCTTTCATTTTACCACAAACCTTGAATTCATAGGCCCTGAGATTTCTAGATTTTTCGTTCTTCCTTATCGAAATGGCATAAAGAATTTCTCCACTCTCGATGTGGTCAGCAACGTTTTGTTGTTTGTTCCTTTTGGATTCCTGCTCTTAGGGGCGCGATTGTCGGTCCGCTCTAGCCTAGCTCCGTTCCTGGCAGTTTTATTAGCGTGGACATATGGGCTCTTGTTCGGTTTTAGCATCGAGATCGGACAGCTCTTTTCTCCCGGTCGGACGGCTTCTATTCTCGATGCCCTTTGTAACGCCATCGGTGCACTTGGCGGAGGCGTGCTGGGCTATGTGGTGTTTAAGTCCGCGAGAGCGAAAGTGGGTCAGCGGCTCTTAGAGTTGATCCTTGAGCAACCCTCTTGGGTTCTTTTGGCGTTGGCGATGGTCGTACCAGTCGCGGCTTCCTTTTACCCTTTCCACCTTACGCTGGATGTGTCGACGGCGTGGGGAAATTTGAAGCGCACCGAATGGATACCTTTCCTGGGTGGGTTTCACCGATTTTGGGTGGATCTGGTGGTTGAGAAACTCGTCGTTTTTGCCATCATCGGTCACCTCGCGTACAGCAGCATCTTTCATGAATCGGATGCTGTTCGGTCGAGGTCGAAAATCTGGCTGCTGACTATTCTTTTCGGATTGTCGTTAGAAGGAGGGAAACTACTCTTTGTCGGACGCGTGCCCAATGTCGAAGATTTCGTTTTAAACTCAGCGGGTGGATGGTTGGGTGTGTTTATCGTGCCACGCATAGCCACGATACGGATTGTCAAAGAAAGACCGGCGCTAATCCTGGTGGCGGCGCTGGTGGTGCTTATCGCGTATTCAGAACTGACGCCTTTTGATTGGGTGGAATCTTCGCAAGAGATTCATGCGAGGATGGCAAAGATAGAATGGCTGCCGATGGGAGCCTATTACCGAGCCGACCCGCAATCGGCTCTCTTTGATCTCGGAAAGAAGTGTTTTTTGATTTGTCCGCTCGGTTTCCTTATCGCGGGCTTTGATTGTAGGGTTCCCTCCGCGAAGCGGCGGCGGGTCGCGCTTGTAATCGGAGTCGTGTTGGGATGGCTTCTCGAATCCAGTCAGCTTTTTCTCAAGTCCCGAGTCCCATCAATAACCGATGTCACGATGTTTGGTTTATTATCGTGGATCGGAGCGGTAGTGTCCGATAAATATCAATTTGTTATGGGGGGAGCGTGGGCTTTCTCCGTCAAAACCGCACTCAGTCAGCCCGGTGGCTCCAGGTAGTGTATGAAAGTACTTCACGTTCTAGATCACTCATTACCGATATTCAGTGGCTACAGCTTCAGGAGTCAGAGCATCTTAAACGGCCAGGTGGCCCTTGGACTCACGCCGGTTGTTTTGACCTCTCCCAAACATGGCTCAGAGTGCGATCAGGTAGAAGAAATCGACGGCATCCGTTATTATCGCACGAAGATCTCGAAAAAACGGTTTATCGGCGGGTTGCCGTTCGTCAGGGAAGTGAGGTTAATGAGCCGCTTAGCCGGTCGCATCCGGGAAGTCGTGGACACAGAGAAAGTTGACTTAATTCATAGCCATTCTCCCTCGTTGAACGGTTTGGCTTCACTTTGGGTCGCGTCGCGACTAAGACTTCCTTTCCTTTACGAAGCTCGGGCATTTTGGGAAGACGCCGCTGTCAATCACGGGACTTTCCACGAAGAGTCCCTCCGATATCGGATAAGCCGGGCACTGGAAACCTTCCTGTTCAGGAAGGCAGATAAGGTGGTGACCATTTGCGAAGGAATGCGTGAAGATCTCATCCGCCGGGGAGTGTCACCGGGACGCATTGAGGTGGTGCCTAATGGCGTGGATGTCGATTGGTTTCAGCCCAGGGCGCGAGCCGCCAACCTGGTCGAGAAATTTGGGCTCAATGGAAAACCGGTTTTCGGATTCATCGGCTCATTCTATCGCTATGAGGGACTTCAGTTTCTGCTCGAGGCAATCCCGGCCCTTCTTGAAAAACTGCCGGGGGTAAAACTGATTTTGGTCGGTGGCGGATATCAAGAGTCCCTGCTCAGAGAGCAGGCTAGGCCCTATGGAGATTCGGTCATCTTCGCGGGTCAGGTCCCTCATGAGGCGATCAGAGATTTTTATTCGATCATTGATATTTTCGTTTGTCCAAGACAGCGAATACGTCTCACTGAGCTGGTAACTCCTCTCAAACCGCTCGAAGCGATGGGCATGGCCAAGACCGTGTTGGCGAGTGATGTAGGCGGGCACTTGGAGTTAATTCGGCACGACAAGACGGGTTTGTTGTTTCGAGCCGGGAGCAAAGACGATTTCTTAAGGCTGGCAGTTCACGCGGCAGAGGATTCCAAGCTTCGCCAGGACATCGGAGCGGAAGCCCGTCGCTATGTTGAAAGCGAAAGAGCCTGGTCGCATGTTATCTCGCGCTATTCAAGCATCTACGAAGACTTGGCCACGAGCAAAAGTGCAGGTACTAGCTGACAGATCGCGGGTGGCACTCGCCGCTTTGGATATCAAACGATCTTATCTCGTTACTATTTGGGGAATGTGTCGGCGATGAGTTTGATTAAACGCATTTATGATGGACACAACCCGGCAATGCTCTTTGGGGATTCGGGCGAGGGACTCAAGTGCTGATAAAAATGATTGGTCACGCCTGTCTTCTCTGTGAGACGGACGACATCCGAATTTTGATGGATCCGTGGATTTCTGGGCCTTCGAATTTTCGCAGCTGGTGGCATTTTCCCGAAGTCAATTTCAATCTCGCAGAGCTTTCCCGTCTCGATTATATATATATCTCGCACCTGCACAATGACCATTTCCATCCACCAACGCTCGCTCGAATAGAGCAACGGCCTATTATACTCATTCCCCGCCTCTATCATAACCGCTTAGTACGTCGTTTGCGCCAGATGGGGTACACTAAGATCATGGAATTGCCGCATGGAAAAAGAGTCGCACTCAGCCCCTTGACTTGGGTACAGTCTTTTCAGATGGGCAATGATAGTCTTTTAGTAGTTGGAGATTCCACGGCAACGATGCTGAATGCTAATGATTGCCTGCAGGGAAACGATCCTTCTGTGACGCTGCCTTTGCTGCGTAGTTTATCAGAGTTCCGCAGGTTGGATATCGCATTCTTAGCTTTCGGGACCGCTGGAGCCTATCCGAAGTGTTATCGTTTCGAAGATCCTAAAGAAGGGATGGATCCGCGGCTCAAAGAGCGGGCCATGGTGAACACTTTTGTTCAAGGTGCGATGACCGTTAAGGCGAAAGCGGTCGTTCCCTTTGCGGGAGGGTTCGCGCTCCTAGCGGATAAACTGATGTGGATGAACAATGTCAAATCGACACCGAGAGATGCTCTTGAGGCATTGTGGGCTAAGGAATCGAATCTCCATGGATTTGAGATGAACCCCGGTGATCTTTGGGACAGCCGAGAGGGCCTGATTAAGGTGCATCCGACCTTGGATTGGGGTAGGCAGCTGGAGATGATCCAGCGACTCCAAGAAGTACACACTGGAGAGGTCAAACAAATCGAAACCGAAGAGCGGCAAGGCCCTGCTAACTTGTACAATCTTTTCCAATCGCAGCTGACGCACAATTTGTGTAGCTTCCCTTTTCTGAGGCGCCGAATGAATTGCTCCATACTCTTTGAAGTGGAGGGACGTCCGGGAGGCCTATGGGAAGTCGATCTGCGACGGCCCTATGGCTGGTTTCGAGAAGGAGACTCAGGGGATTGGCTAATGCGCCTAACTATTCCTTCTTCGATACTCGCCGCTGTGCTCACGGATCCAGATGGGTGGGAAACCCTTGGAATATCCTATAAGTTGGATATCACCATGCAGAAGGGCGCGTTTGCGAAGGAAGGGCTCTTGAATCGGTTGATTCATACGCCAACTCCTTTAGGGTTTGCACGGCTCCTGCTTGCCCCCCGGTTTGCCGAGTTTGTTCTTCGCAGAAGAAGAGAGTTCGTGAAAATCTTCTGGCAAAAATTATTCGCCACGGCGTGACTGTTTTCATTAAAATTATCGTGAAACTCAGATAGGAGATCGAGTCAGGAGTACTTTCCTGTAACTCCTTTATTGCTGTTTTCCTATGCCTTAGTCCCTGAATATGGTTTCTTAAGCCGGGCAAGTTCGCGGGGTGGAAGACTCCAAGCTTCGCGATGCGATCGGAGAGCCCGCCTCTATGTTGAAAGCGAAAGAGCCTGGTCGCATGTTATCTCGCGCTATTCAAGCATCTACGAAGACTTGGCGCGGAGCAAAGCTGCCGGTATTGCGTAACAGCTATCAGATAAAGGTCCGGGCTATCAGCCGTGTTCGTACTTATGATTGCGTCCTAAGCTACTCAATCAGCAGCGGACAATCTTACGTGATTTCAGAGCCCTCATAATTCTACCCATTTCCAGTCGACCGCCAATTGATGATGATTTAAAATGTGCGGCATCTACGGACAATTTCGCTTCGATGGCCAAACCGTGTCCAGATCCCTGCTCACAGCGATGGGCAATCGCATGATGCATCGCGGGCCTGACGACGAGGGCGCATTTTACGACGGCGGTCTAGGTATTGGGATGCGCCGGCTCTCGATCATCGATGTGACTGGCGGCCATCAACCGTTTGCCACGGCGGATAGTAGCTTGGCGCTCGTCGCCAACGGTGAGGTCTATAACTTTCAGGAGTTACGTGCCGAGCTGGAGCGCGCGGGTCATCAATTTCGTTCGCAATCCGATTGCGAAACCATTCTGTGGGGTTATCTGGAGTGGGGGGTTGATAAGCTGCTGGAGAAACTCAACGGCATGTACGCCTTTGCCCTTTGGGACGACCGCTCCCGTGAGCTCATCGTGGCCCGTGATCGCATAGGTATCAAACCACTCTATTATCACTTAGATGACAAGGCGTTCAGCTTTGCCTCGGAAGCGAAGTGCCTTTTCCCCGCCGGTGTTAGAGCGGCATTGAACCGCGACGCGCTGCCCGCTTATCTATCGCTCGGCTACGTGCCGGCGCCACAAACGTTGTTTACTGACATTCACAAGCTGCCGGTAGGTAGCGTCGCTGTGGTCAAAGACGGGCGCCTGAAGCTGCACAGGTACTGGGCCCTACCTACCGCGGTCGATAACTATCCCAGCGAAGGCGAATGGATGGAGCGTGTGCGCGCGCAGCTCGACGCATCCGTGGCGATGCAAATGGTCAGCGATGTGCCGTTGGGTGCGTTTTTGTCGGGCGGTGTGGACTCCAGTGCCGTGGTAGCTTCCATGGCCAAACATGCGACCGGCCCGGTGAAGACCTATGCTATCGGTTTCGATGGTGATGCGGCCAGCCGCTACTACAACGAGCTTCCCTATGCGCGGCAAGTGGCGGAACATTTCGGCAGCGAGCACCACGAGATCTTGGTCCGCCCGGAAGTAGCTGAATTATTGCCGCGTTTACTTTGGCATCTCGATGAGCCGATCTCGGACTCGGCCTTTCTAACGACTTACCTGGTATCGGAATTCGCACGCCGCGAAGTGACGGTTATTTTGAGCGGTGTCGGCGGTGACGAATTATTTGGTGGCTATCGCCGTTACTTGGGCGAACAATATGCCGGTCGTTATCAACGTTTACCCGGTGTGGCGCGTTCGGTGCTACGCAGCATAGCCAAACGCTTGCCGGCGGATCGACATAGCCGTTGGCTGGACGTCGCGCGCCTGGCGCGCGGATTTATCCTGTCGGCAGAACTGCCGTTCGAGGAACGTTATCGCAGCTATGTACAGATGTTCGCACCGGATGCGATCGCGGCGCTCTGTGACGGAGGCAAGCGCGGCGCCGATCCAATCGCTGAGGCCTTTGCTCAGGCAAACAGCGGCGATTTTCTTAATCGCCTGTTGCACGTCGACAGTTTGACCCAGTTACCCGATGATCTCTTATTGTTGACTGATAAGATGAGCATGTCCGTATCGCTGGAATGCCGGGTGCCGCTGCTGGATCATCAGCTGGTGGAGCTCGCCGCGAGGATGCCGGCTTCGATCAAGATGCGTGGCGGTAAATTGAAGCATCTGCTCAAACAAGCGCTCCGCAGCACATTGCCGGATGAAATTCTTTACCGGCGGAAGCGTGGATTCGGCGCGCCGATGGGAGCATGGCTTCGCGGCCAGTTGTTGCCGTTGATGCAACAAGTCCTGTCGCCGGAATCAATCAAGGCTCGCGATCTCTTCAATCCACAAGCAGTTCAGCAGGTAATGGACGAGCACATGGCCCAGCAAGCCGATCACACTGATCACCTGCAAGCTTTGATGAATTTGGAATTGTGGTGCCGGCTCTATTTTGACGGCTATAGCGTCGACCGATTGAAAGACGAATTAGTCCAGGCCGCCGCATGAAAATTTTATATATTTGTCACCGCTTTCCGTTCCCGCCCGACCGCGGCGGAAAAATTCGCCCATTCAACATGATCAAACACCTGGCGCAGCAGCACGAGGTGCATGTCTGTTCATTGGCACGCTCGCCGGCCGAAGCCGAAGATGGCAAAGGCCTGCGCGATTACTGCTCCCGTAACGAATGCGCTGTCGTGACTGAGCCCTGGCAAACGCTGCGGATGATCGTGCGTCTGCCGTCACGGATACCATCGTCGGCGGGATACTTCTATTCTCGCGATCTGCACCGTCGCATTCGCGCGCTGCATGCGACGCATCAATATGAGCTGATTTTCGTGCACTGTTCCTCGGTGGCGCGCTATGTTGCCCACATTCGAAATGCCGCCAAAGTGCTCGATTTCGGCGACATGGACTCGCAGAAGTGGTTGGAGTACGCCCACTACAAGCCATTTCCGCTGAGCGCCGGGTACTGGTGGGAAGGCAAAAAACTGGAAGCCGAAGAGCGGCGACTCGCCTACCAATTCGACGTTTGTACTGCTACGACGCGAGCCGAAATCGCTGCGCTCAATGAGTTGGCACCGGGCGTCACTAGCGACTGGTTTCCCAACGGCGTCGATCACGAGTTCTTCAGTCCCAATGGGGACAATTACGATGCCGATGTGATCAGCTTTGTCGGCCGTATGGACTATTACCCGAATCAAGAATGCATGCTGCGCTTCTGTAAAGAGGTGCTGCCGCGCGTTCACGCGCAGCGGCCGACCGCCAAACTGTTTATCGTCGGCGCCGATCCCGCGCCGCCGATTCGCAAGCTGGGTGACATCCCTGGCGTAACCGTCACCGGTTCGGTACCGGATGTGCGGCCGTTTGTCCGCTGCTCAGCGGTGATGGTGGCGCCCCTATCGATTGCTCGTGGCACCCAAAATAAAATTTTGGAAGCCATGGCGATGGGCGTGCCGGTGGTCACTTCTTCGCTCGCCGCCACTGGTGTGGACGTGGTGAAAGGCGAGCATCTGTTGATCGCCGATGGCCCGGAAAATTGCGCGCAAGCGCTCCTTAGACTCATGCAAGACCGCAGCGAGCGCGAGCGCTTGTCCGAAGCCGGCCGAGCGCGAGTGATCTCGCATCATCATTGGCCGACCTCGATGCGGCGCTTAGAAGCGATTCTCAATCAGGCGATGGTGAGCTACCATGGCGGCCGGTTGCCAAAGCGTGAAAGTTTTAGGCGCTCGGTAAACGTTTTCCACTGAAAACCAGTCGAAAACAGAAGCATCAGGATAAAAGAGAGCATGAACATCAGTATTTTTGGTTTAGGTTATGTTGGCGCAGTGTCGCTCGCCTGTCTGGCCCGCGATGGTCACCGGGTGATCGGTGTCGACGTCGACCCGCACAAGGTGGATCTCATAGGACGCGGCAAATCACCTATCATTGAAGAAGGTATCCAGGAATTGATGGAAAACGTGGTGGCGAGCGGCAGAGTCACGGTTACCCATGACCTGATCGCCGCATTGGATGCAAGTGAGATTTCGTTCGTTTGCGTGGGCACACCATCGGCGCCGAACGGCAATCAAAATCAGGGCGCACTGTTAAGGGTTACCAAGGAATTTGGCGAAGCGCTGAAAAACAAAAATGGACGGCATGTGTTCGTCTTCCGTTCCACTGTGGTGCCGGGTACGGTAGAAGATCTCTTGGCGCCGCTCATCGAACAGGGCTCGGGCAAGCGTCGCGACATCGACTTCGACGTTTGCTTTCAGCCGGAGTTCTTGCGGGAAGGCAGTTCTATAATAGATTATGATAACCCGCCGTTCACCATTGTCGGGGCTAATACCGACCACGCCCGCAACAAGCTCCGCACGATATTCGGCCATTTGGCCTGTCCGTTCCACGTCACCACGGTCCGCAGCGCCGAAATGGTCAAGTATTGCTGTAATAACTTCCATACCGTAAAAATCACTTACGCAAACGAAATTGCACGCCTGTGCGAAGTGCTGAAAGTGAATCCCTTCGAGGTGATGGACTTGGTCTGCCAGGACAGGCAACTCAACATTTCCAGCGCCTATCTCAAACCGGGCTTCGCTTTTGGCGGATCTTGCTTACCGAAAGATCTGCGCGCCACCCTATACATGGCGAAACAACACGATGTCAATCTCCCGATGCTGGCTAGCCTGTTGCGCTCCAATCAGGTCCATATCGATCGAGCTTTTGAGAAGATCATGAGCATGGGGGCTCGCAAAGTAGCGATGATCGGTTTGGCATTTAAATCCGGCACCGATGACCTGCGCGAAAGCCCGCTGGTAACGTTGGCGGAACGTTTGCTGGGCAAAGGTATGGATCTCGCTATCTATGATGGCGAAGTGTCGTTGTCGCGTCTGTTAGGCGCTAACAAGCGTTATATCGATGAGCACATTCCACATATCGGAGGATTATTGCACCCCAGTTTGCCGGAAGTCGTGACTCATGCGGACGTGCTAGTGCTGGGCAGCCGCGATCCCCTCGTGCATGCAGAACTACAAACGCTGCTGCAGCCAAACCACCGTTTGATCGACCTTGCGCCTCTGAAAGACCCGAGCGGCCTGACTTGCGTATATGAAGGCCTCTGTTGGTAAGGCTATGACTCGAAAAAAACGTCTATCGTGCATCACCGTTATTCTATTGGCCATGGTGGCACTGGCGGCCGTGGTGCTGTGGGGCGCGAATGATCCGGGCGGCAAGGAAATCGCGCGTTATCGTAATGCTTTACTGGCGGAAGCCGCTACCGAAGCGGATTTCAACTGGAGGCCAGCAGATATACCGGCCGACTACCTGCAAGAGCGAACGCCAATCCCCGATGCGTTATCGCATTGGGATGGTTTGCCACGCACGGGTGATACTCTCAGCCGAGCGCTGGCGACGGCGCGAGCCTTGTCGGTCAAACCGCGGTTTGGCGGCCCGATTCAGCGGTCAGTGGTCGTTACACTCGCTGTTATCGAAACCACGGGGACCGGATACTGTGTTGACTACACCAGCGTCTTTAGCGCGCTCGCGTACTCCATGGGTATTCCCGTACGGGAGTGGGCTTTTTCCTTCGACGGTTTTGGCGGCCGTGGTCACGTCTTCAATGAATTGTGGGATGCCGACAATCAACGCTGGTTTATGCTCGATGTATTTCACGGTTTTTACCCGCGTGACCGTGAAAGCGGCACCCCGCTTTCTGCGCTCGAATTTCGTCGACGTGTGTTGTCCGCCCCGGCCAGCATCCGTTGGGAACGCCTCACGCCATCTGTTTTCGCTTTTAAGAGCGACGCAGAGGCGTTGGACTATTACCGGCGGGGAGCACGGGAGTGGTATTTGTGGTGGGGCAATAATTACCTTGGCTACGATCAAAAGCCCTTGGTATCCTGGGCGAGCCAGTTCGGCCGGCTGCCGGAGCAAGTGGCGGCTATGCTGACCGGCGTCTTGCCAAAATTCAAGGGGCTCCTGACTGAGCAAAATCAGAGCGCATTTGAGCGGCTAATGCGGCTCAAATACATGCTGATCACTGCCGCCGCTA
>WNFU01008229.1_pt1 | contig 15247 bp, 12 predicted proteins | sample 5400121 | NCBI WGS metagenome assembly WNFU01 (sample SAMN13153360, study PRJNA577476) | soil metagenome | isolation source: 100 cm soil or saprolite under grassland replicate 1 | place: USA:California | collected 2016-06-15
TACTTGGTGGCCGAATGGATCACGAGGTCGGCGCCGAGCTCGAAGGGCTTCTGCAGCGCCGGCGTGCAGAAGCAGTTGTCGACCGCGAGCAGCGCGCCTTTTTCGCGGGCGATCTGCGCCAGCGCCGCGATATCGAACACCTCGGTCAGAGGGTTCGACGGCGTCTCGAGGAACAGCAGGCGCGTGTTCGGTCTGATCGCCGCCTTCCATACCGAAGGCTGGGTGCCGTCCGCATAGGTCGTCTCGATTCCGAACTTGGAAAGGACGGTGCTGAACAATTGCACGGTCGCGCCGAACACGCCCGAAGAGCACACGACGTGGTCGCCGGCCTTCAGCGTCGCCATCGCGGTCGCCAGGATGGCCGACATTCCGGAGGCGGTCGCGACGCAGGCCTGCGCGCCTTCGAGGGCCGCGAGCCGCTCCTGGAACGCGGTCACGGTGGGATTGGTGAAGCGCGAGTAGATGTTCCCAGGCGCGTTGTTGCAGAACCGGTCCGCGGCTTGCGCGGCATTCTCGAACACGAAGCTCGAAGTGAGATAGAGTCCCTCGGAGTGCTCGTTGAACTGGCTGCGATGGATGCCGGAGCGCACCGCCAGCGTTTCGATATCGTAGTTCTGCATGTGAAATTCCCGAATAAAAAAACCCGTCCAGCTTTCGCTAAGACGGGTCTTCACCACGCTTTAGCCGTATTTGTTTTTTACACCCGGCTTTCGCCGGCGGCGCCCGCAAGCTGTTGATCAAATCGGCGCAGACGGCACCTTACTATCCCCGCGCGGGGATGTCAAATCGTTACACGGCGTTCAGGTCGAGCTGGTTGTTCTCGGCTTCCTCCTCGCCTTCCTGCCGGCCGGCGTCGCGCTGCCGCTCGACCGAGGCGAGGTATTCGCTGGTCACGTCTCCGGTGATGTACACGCCGTCGAAGCACGAGGTTTCGAACTGGGTGAGCTTGGGATTGACCGCGCGCACCGCGGCCTTCAGCGCGTCGAGGTCCTGGTAGATGACCGCGTCGGCGCCGATCTCGCGCGCGATCTGCTCCTCGTTCCGCCCCGTGGCGATCAGCTCGGCGCGCGTCGGCATGTCGATGCCGTAGACGTTGGCGAACCGCACCGGGGGCGCCGCCGAGGCGAAAAACACCTTGTTCGCCCCCGCCTCGCGCGCCATCTGGACGATCTCGCGGCCCGTCGTTCCCCGCACGATCGAGTCGTCGACGATCAGGACGTTCCTGCCCTTGAACTCGAGCCCGACGACGCTCAGCTTCTGGCGAACCGATTTCTTGCGGATCGCCTGGCCCGGCATGATGAAAGTGCGGCCGATATAGCGGTTGCGGATAAAGCCCTCCCGGTACGTCACGTTCAGGCCGTGAGCGATCTCGAGCGCGCTCGGCCGGCTCGTGTCCGGGACCGGGATCACGACGTCGACGCCCAGACCGGGCATCGTGCGCCTGATCTTCTGCGCGAGCTGCCGGCCCATGTGCAGCCGGCTCTCGTACACCGAGACCCCGTCGATCACCGAGTCGGGCCGCGCAAGGTAGACGTACTCGAAGATACAGGGCGCGCTCACGGGCTTCGCCGCGCACTGGCGGCCGTGGAAGGTTCCGCCCTCGTCGATGAAAATGGCTTCGCCGGCCAGAACGTCGCGCACCAGCTCGAAGCCGAAAGCGGTGAGCGCGACGCTTTCGGAAGCGACCAGGTACTCGGGCCCCTCGTCGGTTTGATTGCGCCCGAACACCAGCGGACGGATTCCGAACGGGTCGCGGAAGGCGAGCAGCCCGTATCCCGCGATCAAGGCCACCACGGCGTAGGCGCCGCGGCAGCGCCGGTGCACGTTCGCCACCGCGGTGAAGATGGTCTCGGGATCGAGCTTCTGGCCTTTCGCCGCGAGCTCCAGCTCGTGCGCGAGAACGTTGAGCAGCACCTCCGAGTCGGAGTTGGTGTTGATGTGGCGCAGGTCCTGGCGGAACATCTCCTGCTTCAGCGCCCCCGAATTGGTCAGATTGCCGTTGTGACCGAGGACGATGCCGAACGGGGAATTGACGTAGAAGGGCTGGGCTTCCGCGGCGTTGAACGCCGAGCCCGCGGTGGGATAGCGGCAGTGCGCGATTCCGGTTCCGCCGGAAAGCGAGCGCATGTTGCGCGTGCGGAACACGTCGCGCACCATCCCCGGCCCCTTGTGCATGTGGAACATCTTGTGTTCCGAGGTGACGATGCCGGCCGCGTCCTGGCCCCGGTGCTGCAGCAGCAGCAAGCCGTCGTAGAGCAACTGGTTGACGGGCGTCTTTGCGACGACTCCGAGGATGCCGCACATATGCTTTATCCCTGAGAGCTCAGCGATACCTCAGGCGGCGCGCCAGGCCCTCGGGCAGATAGGGCCGCAAGGCCTGCGCCGCAGCCTCGAACGGCCCCGAGAGGAGCGCCTCATGCCAGAAAGGCTCGCGCGGGAGCGGGGTCAATCCGGCAAGCACCACCACCACGAGCACGATGATCAGTCCTCTCACGAACCCGAAAACCCCTCCGAGCGCCCGGTCCGCGGGAGCCAGCCCGGATGCGCGCACCGCGGACGAGAGCGCGAGCCCGGCGATCCAGGCGATCGCGAGCACGCCGGCGAACACTAGCAGGAAACCGATCAGGCCGCTCATCAGCGGGCTCAGGCTTTGCGGCAGAAGCCCCGCGACCTTGCCGCCGAAAAACATCGCCAGTATGAATCCGCCGACCCATCCTCCGAGCGAGATCATCTCGCGCACCAGGCCGTGAAACAGGCTGATCACCACCGACACCACGAGGACGATCAGCACGCCGAAGTCGAACCAGGTCATCGCTGTGACACCTGCCCGACTTCAAGGCCGAGCGACTTGAGCTTGTCCCGCGCCTTTTCCGCGGCGTCCCGGCTCGTGAAGGGTCCGGCGCGCACGCGCGTGTGCTCGCCCTGAGGGCTTTTGAGGCTTTCGGTATAGCTCTTGATGCCCGCGGACGCCGCCCTGTCCTGCACCTGCTTCGCGTTGTCGGGATTGCTGAAAGCGCCGAGCGGGACGATATAAGCCTGGTCGTTGAGAAGCGCCTGGGCGCGCCTCGCCTCCGCCACATCCGTTTTCCCGCGTTCCTTGTCCGTTGTTCCGGCGCTCCCCTTCTGCGATGCACGGGCCCGCGGCGCGGGTTCGGCGGCCTTGGATTCCGGTGGTGCCGTGGCCTTGTCTTCCGCGGCTTTCCGCGGCGCCGCAGGGGGAGGCGGCAGCGGCGGAAGAACCCGGGTGTTGAAAGGTCCTCCGTCCTCGCTCGGGATCTCCACCGTCAGCGCCTGCGTGACGGGTCTGGGCTCCTGGTCCAGAACGACGGGCAGGATTACGACGGCAAGCACCGCCAGCGCGATGGCCCCGACCAGGCGCCGGCGCGCGCGGCGCTTAAGCAGGGTGGCGTCGTCTGCCAATCCAAGAGACCCTGAAACAGGTGCGAATCGCGTCGCCGGGCCGGACGCGTGCGGACGCTGCCCGCTGGGAAGATGGGTATCTGTCTATCATGCGACGCTGCCGAAATGCTCCGATCGGAGCTCCTCAACACCCTTGGCGCACCCCCCGCACCGCGGTCCGGGCGGCCTCGATCGCCTGCATGACTTCGGCTACGGTGTGGAACGATCCGAACACCACGATTCTATCATTTTCGTTTGCCCGCTTCGTCGCGGCGGCATAGGCTTCGCGGGGATTATCGAAGCAAGACACCTCGCCCGCCGCCCCGGCGCTCGCCAGGGCGTGGGCCAGCGCCTGGGCGCTCGCGCCCCGCGGCACCGAGAGGCCGGCTGCGAGCCAAGTCGAAATGCGGCTTTTTACCGCCCGGCAGACGCCGCCGATGTCCTTGTCCCGCAACATGCCGAACACGGCATGGGTCTGCGGATAAAAACCCATGTCGTCGAGGTTCTCCGCGAGCACCGCCGCGGCCTGAGGATTGTGCGCGACATCCAGCACCACGGCCGGCCGGCCGGGAAGCACCTGGAACCGCGCCGGAAGCTCGACTCGCGCAAGACCGTTGCGGATGTCCTGCATTCCGACGGGGAGACGCACGCGCAGCGCATCGAGCGCCGCGAGCGCCGCGCTCGCGTTCGAGAGCTGGCGCGCGCCTCTCAGGGCCGGATACGCAAGCCCGGAACGGCGCCCGAGCGGCCCCCAGAACATCCATTGCCGCCCCTGCCGCCGGTATCCGAAATCCCGGCCGACCAGCCGGAGATCCGCGCCGATCGCGCTTGCGCGCTCATGCACGCTGCGGGGCGGATCGGGATCCGCGACGATCGCGGGCTTTCCCCGTCGAAAGATCCCGGCCTTTTCGGCGCCTATGCTCTCGCGCGTATCGCCGAGATAATCCATGTGATCGAGCGCAACGGAGGTCAACAGCGCGCAATCGCAGTCGAAGGCGTTGACCGCGTCAAGCCGCCCTCCCAGGCCGACCTCCAGTATCGCGGCGTCGAGCGGCTCGGCCGCGAAAATTACCCAGGCCGCCAAGGTACCGAACTCGAAGTACGTGAGCTGAGTATCGCCTCGGGCGCGCTCGACCGCTTCGAACGCTTCGCATAGGCGCCCGTCACCAACTGGCACGCCATTCAGACGAACGCGCTCGTTGTAACGCAGCAGGTGCGGCGAAGTATAGAGGCCGACCTTGTAGCCGGCGGCGAGCAGAATCGCCTCCAGCATCGCGCAGGTCGAGCCTTTGCCGTTGGTGCCGGCAACGGTGAAAACCGCCGCCGGGCTCGATCTTCCGAGCGCCCCGCGCACTTTCGCCACCCGTTCCAGGCCGAGCTCGATGGATTTGGGGTGGATGCGCTCGATGTACTCGAGCCACTCCGCGAGGCTCCGTGCCGGCATGAAGCGGTCGCGCGGACGGCTCAGTTTGCGGCAGGAGGCTGCCGCAGCAGAAGAGTGAGGAGGCTTGCAAGCTTGTCGCGCATCTGGCGCCGGTCGACGATCATGTCGATCGCGCCCTTCTCGAGCAGGAATTCCGCGCGCTGAAATCCCTCGGGCAGCTTCTCGCGCACGGTCTGCTCGATGACCCGCGGCCCGGCAAAGCCGATGAGAGCGCGCGGCTCGGCGATGACGACATCGCCGATCATGGCGAAGCTCGCCGACACGCCGCCCATGGTCGGGTCGGTCAGCACGGAGATGAACGGGAGCTTGCGCGCCGACAGCTGAGTGAGGGCCGCGGTGGTCTTGGCCATCTGCATGAGCGAAAAGAGCCCTTCCTGCATGCGCGCGCCGCCGGTCGCGGTGACGCACACGAGCGGCAGGTGCTGGTCGAGGCACACGTGCACGCCGCGCACAAAACGCTCCCCCACGACCGATCCCATCGATCCCCCCATGAACTCGAACTCGAAAACGGCGACGACGAGCGAAACGTTCTTGATGGCGCCCTGCATCACCACCAGCGCGTCGGTCTCGCCGGTCTCCTTCTCGGCCTCCTCGAGCCGCTCGGGATAACGCTTGTCGTCCTTGAATTTCAGGCTGTCCACCGGCGCGACCTCGGTGCCGATCTCGAAGCGCCCCTCCGGGTCGAGAAGCAGCTCGAGCCGCGCCCGCGCCCTGATGCGGTTGTGGTAGCCGCATTTCGGGCAGACGTTGGCGTTCTTTTCCAGGTCGGTCGCGTACAGCACCGCCGCGCACGAGGGGCACTTGCTCCACAAGCCTTCGGGAACGTTCTTCTTCGCGCCCGTTGCGGTGCGGTTGATCTTGGGCGGAAGCAGCTTCTGCAGCCAGCTCATGCGTCGATCGCCCGGCGAAACTCCCCGAGCAGCGCCGCCCCCTTCGCCACGCAGGTCTCGGGCGAAGCCTGCTCGATCTCCTCGATGATGCGGCTGCCGATCACCACCGCGTCGGCGACGCGCGCCACGGCGCGCGCGGTGTCGCCGTCGCGGATGCCGAAGCCCACGCCGACCGGGAGCTTCGTTCTGGCGCGGATCGCCGGCAGCTTCGCCGCGACCTCCTCGAGATCGAGGTGCTTCGCCCCGGTGACGCCGCGCAGCGACACATAGTAGATGTAGCCGCTCGCGAGCTTCGCCACCTTTTCGATGCGCGCCTCGGTCGAAGTCGGCGCGAGCAGAAAAATCATGTCCATGTCCCGCCCGCGCAGCATCGCGGCGAGCCCTGCGCTCTCCTCCGGAGGGTAATCGACCACCAGCACGCCGTCCACCCCGGCTTGCCGTGCGGCGTCGACGAAAGCTTCCAGCCCCATCGCCTCGATCGGATTGGCATACCCCATCAGAACGACCGGAGTCTCCTTGTCGCGCCCGCGGAATTCCCCGACGAAAGCAATCACCCGGTCCAGCCCGACATGGTTTTTCAGCGCGCGCTCGCTCGAGCGCTGGATCACCGGGCCGTCGGCCATGGGATCGGAAAACGGCACGCCGAGCTCGATCACGTCGGCCCCCGCCTCGGCGAGCGCGTGCATGAGCGGAACCGTCACCTCCGGCCGGGGATCGCCTGCGGTGACATAGGGTATGAGCGCCTTTCGCCGCTGCCGCGCAAGTCCCTCGAAGGTCGACTGGATACGCGACATCGCTGGATTCACAACGCCGCGGAAGTCGGACTCGCCGCGACTCCAGCTCCGGCGTCCGCCTCGCCGAAGCGCGCGATGCGCCGCCTGGCAGTAGCGCAGTATTCCGGATTGATCTCGAATCCGATATAACGCCGGCCGTGCCTGAGCGCCGCGACAGCGGCGGTGCCGCTTCCCATGAACGGATCGAGCACCGATCCTTCCGGCGGACAGCTCGCCAGCACCATGCGCTCGACGATTTCGAGCGGCTTCTGCGTAGGATGCTCCTCGCGCTCCGGGTCCTGCCGGTGGATCCGCGTTACGCTCCAGACGTCCTTGGGGTTGTAGCCGACTTCGAGCCATTTCTTGCCGACGAAGATCGAGCGCGTGCGCGCGCGCTTGGTCACGGCGTCGTAGGGAATGCGCACGCTGTCGATGTCGAAATGGTAGTCGCGCGAAGCGGCGAACAAGCCGATCGTGTCGTGAACGGAGGAGAACTTGCGGGTGCTGCCGCCCATGCTCGGCACCTTCCGGTCCCAGATGATCTCGTTCACCATGACAAGTCGCGTTTTGAGGTAGCTGAAGACCTCGGGGCTGTATTGCCAGGTGAGGAATACATAGAGACTGCCGGCGGGCTTCAGCTTCGGAATCACGGCGTCGATCCAGCGGCGGCTGAACTCGAGATAGGCTTCCCCGCTCAGGCGGTCGGAATCGTTGCCGTAATCCTTGCCGAGGCCGTAGGGCGGATCGGCGATGACGAGATCGACGCTCGCCTCGCGCACGCGGCCGACGGCTCCGAAAAAATCCTCGTTGAGCAGCGTGGCGCGCGCGTCGCTCAAAACCGGATTCCCGACTTTTCCGCGACCGTGTGCATGTCCTTGTCGCCTCGCCCCGAAAGGTTGACGAGCAGGATCTTGTCCCGGGCGAGCGTGGGCGCGAGCTTCGCCGCGTAGGCCAGAGCGTGCGCGGACTCGAGCGCGGGGATGATGCCTTCGTAGTGGCACAGATCGTTGAATGCCGCGAGCGCTTCCGCGTCCTCCACGGTGACGTACTGGGCCCGGCCGGTGTCCTTGAGCCATGCGTGCTCGGGGCCCACGCCGGGATAATCCAGGCCCGCCGATATCGAATGCGTCTCGAGGATCTGGCCGTGCTCGTCCTGCAGCAGGTAGGTGCGATTGCCGTGCAGCACGCCCGGTCTGCCGGCGCACAGCGACGCTGCGTGCTTGCCGCTGGCTATGCCGAAACCGCCCGCTTCGACGCCGATCAGCTTTACCGCTTCGTTCGGAATGTAGGGGTAGAAAATGCCCATCGCGTTCGAGCCGCCGCCTACGCAAGCAATCACCGCATCGGGTTGACGACCGCATATCTCGGGCATTTGCCGGAGGCATTCCTTGCCGATGACGGACTGGAAATCCCGCACCATCATCGGATACGGATGCGGGCCCGCGACGGTGCCGATGATGTAGAAGGTGTTGCTGACGTTCGTAACCCAGTCGCGCATCGCCTCGTTCAGCGCATCCTTCAGGGTCTTCGAGCCCGACTCGACCGGGACCACCGTGGCGCCGAGGAGCTTCATCCGATAGACGTTTTGCGCCTGGCGCTTGATGTCCTCCGAGCCCATGTACACGACACATTCCATGCCGTAGCGCGCCGCCACCGTCGCCGCGGCCACGCCGTGCATGCCGGCGCCGGTCTCGGCGATCACGCGCGGCTTGCCCATCCGCCTAGCCAGCAGCGCCTGGCCGATCGTATTGTTGATCTTGTGCGCTCCGGTGTGGTTCAAATCCTCGCGCTTTATGTAGATCTGCGCTCCGCCGAGCCGATCCGACAGCCGCCTGGCGTGGTAAACAGGGGTCGGCCGGCCGACGTAGTGCTTGAGCTCGTGCTCGAACTCGGCGATGAACTCCGGATCCTTGCGGCAGCGCTCGTACGCCCGCCTGAGCTCGTCGAGCGCGTGCACCAGCGTCTCGGCGACGAACACCCCGCCGTACTGGCCGAAATGCCCGCGCTCGTCCGGAAGGTCAACCATCTTCATTCTTCACTGCTCCGATGAAGGCCGCGATTTTCGCGGCGTCCTTGATTCCTTTTGAAGCCTCGACGCCGCTGGAGACATCGACCGCATATGGCCTCACGCGACGGATGGCATCGGCAACGTTTTCGGCCGTCAGGCCGCCCGAGAGGATGATCGGTCTCGCCATGCCCTCCGGCACCAGGCTCCAGTCGAACGCGGCTCCCGTTCCGCCCCAGAGATCGCCGTGGAAAGCGTCGAGCATCCATGCCCGGGCGCTCGCGTATGGCGCGAGGTATTTTATCAAATCCAACCCGGTGCGAATCCGCGCCGCTTTGATATAGGGCCGCGAGAACCCGGCGCAGAATTCGGGAGATTCCTCGCCGTGGAATTGCAGCAGCGTCACGCCGCATTCGCGAATCACCTCCTCGACTTCCTCCCGCGAAGGATTCACGAATACGGCCACCGTGGCGACGAAGGCCGGCGTTTGCATCGCTATGCTGCGCGCACGCTCCGGCGTGACGTTGCGCGGACTCGGGCGATAGAACACGAGCCCGATCGCGTCGGCGCCCTGGGCCGCGGCGGCACGAGCGTCCTCGACCCTCGTGATGCCGCAGATTTTGACTCGGGTTCTCATCGCGGCGCTGCCGTTTCGAACGGCATCATACGAGGAAACGCGGGCAAGCCCCAGCGCGCATCGTAGCCCACCTCCGAAAGATACAGGCCGGCTGCGGAAAACGTCGGCGCGGCGAGCCGCCGGTCGCGCGCGGCGATCAGCTCCGCGAGCCACTGCGGCGGATGCTCGCCTTTGCCGATGTAGACGAGACTGCCCACGATATTGCGGACCATGTGATGCAGAAAGGCGTTGGCCGTGAAGTCGATCAGCAGATACGGCCCGCTCGCGCAGACCTCGGCGCGCTCCATCACGCGCACCGGGGTCTTCGCCCGGCACTCGGCCGAGCGAAAGCTGGAGAAATCATGCTCGCCGAGGAGCGACCGGGCCGCCCGGCGCATGCTGCCCAGATCGAGCGGCAGATGGAACCATCCGACCAGGCCCGCGAGCAGCGCCGGCCGCACCGGATGGTTGTAGAGCACGTAGCGGTAGCTCCGCGACGCGGCGGAATAGCGCGCGTGGAAATCCCCGGCCACCTGCACTGCCCACTGTACTGCGATCGACGCGGGCAGCAGCGAATTTGCGCCGCGCACCCACGCGGAATCGGGACGCGCCGCCGTAGTATCGAAGTGCGCCACCTGGGCGCTCGCGTGCACGCCGGAATCGGTGCGGCCGGCGCCGGTCACGCCGATCCGCTCGCCGGCGATTTCCGAGAGCGCGCGCTCGAGATGATCCTGCACGGTGTTGCCCGACGGCTGCGATTGCCAGCCCTCCAGCTCCCTGCCGCAGTAAGCAATTCCGATGGCAACTCTCACTTTACGTATCCAAAAACAACAATCGGCGCACGCGGCGCCGATTGTTTCAAGGTCAAACCCGGTTGAAGCTCAGCCGAGTGTTTGCAGCATCGATTGAGCCTGTTGCTGTTGCGCCGCGTCGCCTTCCTTCACCACTTCCTTCAGCAGTTCGCGGGCACCGTCCTTGTCGCCCATCTCCTCGTACGCCTTGGCGAGATCGAGCTTGGTTGCGACTTCCTGCCATCGCGCGTCCGGACCGCCGCCCGAGCCGTTGCCGCTACCGGGTGCGCCGAGATCGAGGTCGATGGAGGCCAGATCGAGCGACTGCGCCTTCGCCGTTTCGGTCTTCGCTTCTCCACCGGAGGCCGGTGTGCCAAGATCGAAATCGATCGCTCCCAGGTCGACCGCAGGGGCCGCGGGTGGGGCAGCGGCCGGAGCTTCGGCGGGCTTGTCGCCCATGGGCAAATCGAAATCGATGCTGAGGGCGGACTCGGCAGCCGAGGCCGCCGCCGGCTGGGCCGGCGCCGCGGTCGCCGTCCCGCCAGCGGGCTTGTCCCCGCCCAGACCAAGATCGAAATCGAGCCCCGCCGGCGCAGACCCCGCCGACGAAGGCGCGCCGGCGTCGAGATTGATGTCCGGCACTTGGGCCCCGTCTCCCGCCGTTCCGGCATCAAGATCGATGTCGGGCACTTGAGCTCCGCCTCCTGCCGCCGCGCCGATGTCGAAATCGATATTGAGCGCCTCCAGCGCCGGCTCGGTAACGGCAGGACCGCCAAAGGCCGGAACCTGCGCGGTATCCATGAAACCCTGCCCCGCGGATTGCGGCTTCCCGCCGTAGAGCGGGTTCGTCGGATCGATCGACAGTCCCAGGCTGGCAGCCTTTTCCCACTCCGCGCCTCGTCCGCCGGTCGCGGAGCGAAGCTCGTTTGCGGCAGACTCGAACGCCCTCGCATCCTTGCGATTGGCGTAGATCTCGAGCAGCTTCACGCGGACGGCCTGGCGAGTGGAATCCTTGGCCAGGGCGTCCTTGAGAATCTCCTCGGCCTGGGCATCGCGGCCGTAGGCCATGTAGACGTCGGCTTCCGCGATCGGATCGATCTCCTCGGTATCGAGCTTGCCGACCTGGCTGAAATCGCTCTGGAACGAACTTGAGCCGGTGTCGACGTTACGACCTCCTTCGGCGCCCAGCACCGAGTTCGCATCCGAGGGCACGACGCTCATGATGCTGTTCTCGAATTGGGAGCTGCGCTTTCTGCGCCAGGCGTACGCCGCGTAACCCGCCAGCAAAATCACGGCGCCGCCCGCGCCGCCCAGCGCCAGCGGATTGCCGAGCAACTCGTCCACCATGGGATTTTTGAGCAACTCGTCCACCATGGGATTTTTGAGCAGCTCGTCCACAAAGCTCGCTTCTGTCGGCGGCGGGGGTCGGGGTGCTGCCTTGGCCACGGCCTTGGGGGCCGCCTTCGTGGACTCGGGAGCCTTTGCAGGCTCCGGCGCCTTCGCCGCCTCGGGTGCCTTCGCTACCTCCGGCGCCTTTGCAGGCGGAGCAACCGCTTTGCTCGCGTCGGCTTTAGGGAGGTCCGCCGGTTTCGGGGCGTCGGCCTTGGCGACTGGAGCTGTTTTGGCGGCCGGCTCCGGCGCCTTGGCTGCTGGCGCTGCTTTGGCAGGTGGCGCCGGCTGCACGGCTTTCGCCGAAGGTTCCGGTGGCGTGGATTTCGCCGCCTGGGCCTGCTGCTGCAGTTGCGTTCCGGTCTGGCTCTTGACCTGCGCCAGTTTCTGCAGGTCCTGCACGTTCTTTTCCAGGAGCGCAATGCGCTCCTTCGCCTCGTTCAGCGCGTTCTCTTTCGCCGCCACGTCGTCGGCCGCCGCGGTGCCCGCCGCCTTCGCGCCGCGCTTGGCATCGCCGGAGCGAGAGAGGCGTAGCTGATCTTTCGGCGGTTCCTTGGACTGCGCTGGTTTTTCTTCCTTCTGCGCGCTGATCTGGCCGGACACCTGACGGCGGCCTTCCGGGGCCGCAGGCGCCGACGCAACCGCGATACCCAGGCTGCGACGGTAATCGTTGAAGTCGGCAACCTGGGCGGAGACGATGCGGCGCGAATCGGGCAGAGCCACCGCTTGCGCCGCGTCCCTGTCCGGGATGCTGATGATCTTGCCGGCGCGCAAGCGGTTCCAAACGCTTCCTGATTCGCACGGAACAGGGCCACGAGCATCTGCTGCAGCGCGACTCCCTCCATACGGTTTCGCATGGCGATCTTGGTGAGCGTGTCGCCGCGCTTGACTTCGTAGGTGCGCGAGGCTCCCGGCTCTTCGACGAGCGCGACCGGCGACGCATCGGCAGACACCGGTTCCACCTGAACCGAGACGGGTCCCGCGGGCCGCACTTCGGCCGCCTGGGCCTGGGTCGGCGCAGATTCTCCAATCGCGGCTTGCGCCGGCCCCGGCGGCTCTACAGACTCAGCTCGCACGTTTTCAGCTTGCACGTTTGTCGCAGGCTCTGTCGCCGCCAACGGCACCGCGACCGGCCTTGCCGGCGTGGTCTGCGCCGAGATAATGGGACCTGGGGGAAAGGCAGCTTGGGGAGGCGCGAGCGGCATCAGCGGCGCGACCTGTGGCGGCTGCACGGACTGGATCGGCTCGGGTTTGCGCAAGGCAGCGTATTCCGGCGGATCGAGCAGGAACGTGTACTCGCGGACAAGCCGGCCGTTCGCCCAATTCAGCTCGACCAGAACATCGAGGAACGGCTCGTTGACCGGCTGTCCCGAGATCAGCGTCATCACGTACTCGCCGCCGGACCGGCGTTCCACTGCAAATTTGACCGACAGCAGCGCCGGATTCAGCTCTATGTTGGCCTGGCGGAACGCGTCCCCCGGCGCGAGCCGCGCGGCAAGAGAATCCCCCTCGCCGCGTTGCAGAGAAACGATCTCGATTTCCGCCTTGAGCGGTTGTCCCAGCGCCGAGAGAACCGACAATTTGCCCAGCCCCGCCGCCCAGGCGAGCGAAGGCAGAAGCAGACACGCGACCGCCGATATCCGAATTTTTGAGGCGAACTCCCCCACTTGCCACCCTGAGCCGAAGTGGAAACAAATTAAAATACCATCATAGCCTTAGCCTTGCAAGCTCAACTTTCGTCTCACAAATTGCGTCAAGTGGCTATTTTTTCAAGAAATTTCCCTGTTTACCCCCTTGAAAAACCCGGAATTCGAGGCCGCGGCTCCTACCGAGCTTGACGGCCCGCGAGAGAGACTACTCTTCGAGGAGAATGCGGAGGATTCTCCGCAGGGGTTCGGCCGCGCCCCAGAGCAGCTGGTCACCGACCGTGAATGCGGCGAGATACGAACCGCCTTTTTCCAGGGAAAGCTTGCGCAGGCGCCCGATCGGTACCTGCATGGTGCCGCTCACCGCGGCCGGAGTCAGATCGCGCAGCGTCGCCTCGCGCTCGTTTGGAACGACTCTCACCCAATCGTTCGCCTCGGCGAGCATCTGCTCGATCTCATCGAGCGGCAGATCGCGCTTGAGCTTCACCGTGAGCGCCTGGCTGTGGCAACGCATCGCGCCTACGCGCACGCAAATCCCGTCGACGGGGACCGGGTTGCCGCTCCTGCCCAGAATCTTGTTGGCCTCCGCCTGCCCTTTCCACTCCTCGCGGCTCTGTCCGTTGCCGAGATCCTTGTCGATCCACGGAAGAAGACTGCCGGCAAGCGCAAAGCCGAACTGCGCGCTCGGAAAGGCCTCCTCGCGCAGCGCCGAAGTCACGGCCCTGTCGACCTCGAGGATCGCGGAGGCAGGATCCTCCAGAAGCGATCTTGCGGCCTCGTGCGCGAATCCCATCTGCTTCACCAGCTCGCGCACGTGCTCGGCGCCTGCGCCCGAGGCAGCCTGATAGGTCATCGAGGTCGTCCACTGGACCATGTCCGCCTTGAACAGCCCGTGCATGCCCATCAGCATCAGACTCACGGTGCAGTTGCCGCCGATGTAATTGCGCACGCCCCGGGCGAGCGCATCCTTGATCACGTCCATGTTGACCGGATCGAGGACGATGACCGCATCGTCGCGCATTCGAAGCGCGGATGCCGCGTCTACCCAGTAGCCTTTCCATCCCGAGGAGCGCAGCTTCGGGAACACCTCGTTCGTGTAATCGCCGCCCTGGCAGGAGATGACGATGTCCATGGACGCGAGCTCTTTCACGCTCTTCGCGTCCTTGAGCGGCGCGGTCTCCTTGCCGACGAACGGCCCCAGCTCGCCCACCCGGGAGGTCGAGAAAAACACCGGCTCGATCAGCGCGAGATCGCGCTCGGCGTGCATGCGCTGCATCAGCACCGATCCGACCATCCCGCGCCAACCGACGAACCCGACTCGCTTCATCGCTGCCCCTGAAAATCCCTCTGTGCCTATGCTAACGCATTGAGGCTGAAAAAGGCTGCACCGCATCAAAAAGCGCGGCGACCACGGCGTCGCCCATCTCCCGGGTTCCCACTTTGCGGGTCCCTCGCTGAAATATGTCGGCGGTGCGGTATCCCTTGGCGAGGACCTTCCTTACGGCGGCTTCTAACCGGTTTGCGGCGCGGTCCTCACCGAAGCTGTAGCGCAGCATCATCGCGGCCGACAGGACAGCGGCCAGCGGATTGGCGAGATTCTTTCCGGCGATGTCCGGCGCCGACCCGTGAATCGGCTCGTACAGTCCCTTGCCGTTTTCGTCGAGCGAAGCCGAAGGCAGCATGCCGATCGATCCGGTCAGCATCGAGGCTTCATCCGAGAGGATGTCGCCGAACATGTTGCCCGTGACGATGACGTCGAACTGCCTGGGGTTCTTGAGGAGCTGCATTGCGGCGTTGTCGACGTACATGTGCGCGAGTTCCACCGCGGGGTACTCCTTTCCGACTTCGCTCACCACCTCGCGCCAGAGCTGCGAGGTTTCGAGCACGTTCGCCTTGTCCACCGAGCACAGCTTTCCTTTGCGCTTGAGCGCCGCGCGGAATCCGGCATGGGCGATACGGCGGATTTCCGACTCCGAGTACCGCATGGTGTCGAAGCCCTCGCGTCCGCCGCCCTCGAGCTCGCGGATGCCACGCGGCTGGCCAAAATAAATATCGCCGGCCAGCTCGCGCACGATCAGAATGTCGAGGCCGCTCACTACTTCCGGCCTGAGCGTGGACGCGTCGGCGAGCTCGGGGAAAACGGCCGCCGGGCGCAGGTTGGCGAACAGCTTCAGCTCCTTGCGCAGCCGCAGGAGCGCCTGCTCCGGGCGCTTTGCGCGCGGCGCCGCGTCGTAGCGAGGACCGCCGACTGCGCCGAACAGGATGGCGTCGGCTTTCCCTGCGAGCTCCAGCGT
>WNFU01010368.1_pt1 | contig 15247 bp, 14 predicted proteins | sample 5400121 | NCBI WGS metagenome assembly WNFU01 (sample SAMN13153360, study PRJNA577476) | soil metagenome | isolation source: 100 cm soil or saprolite under grassland replicate 1 | place: USA:California | collected 2016-06-15
TCGTTTTCAATAGGGTCGACTTGCCGGCGCCGTTGGGGCCGACGAGAGCGACCATTTCGCCGGGGCGAATGATCAAGTCGACGCCGTGCAGCGCTAAGAGCGGACCATAGGCGACTTGGAGATTTTTTACTTCGAGCATCTTTTAGCTAAACACGTTCAAGCCGTTCAAAACGTTCAACCGCTGCGCTCCGTTCAAGCCCCCACCTCACTTCGACGCAGCCCAGGGTGTGCTTTCCTCCCCCGCGACGCGGGGGAGGATAAAAGAGGGGGCTTGAACGACTTGAACTATTTGAACGGCTTGAACCATTTGTATAATTGGAACTCTTCAGATCGTTTCCCCGAGATAGACTTCGATCACGTGCGGATCTTTTGCCACAGTCGCTGGCGCCCCTTCGGCGATTTTCTCGCCGGCGCTGAGCACGACGATACGATGCGAAATATCGAGCAACGCCCAGACGATATGTTCGACCAGGACGACGGTCAGACAGACGATATGTTCGACCAGGACGACGGTCAGACCGCCGCGCTGCAATTGTCGAATGAGGTTTATCGCCGCCGAGGTTTCAGTGGGGGTTAGTCCCGCCATGAACTCGTCGAGCAATAAAAGTTTCGGCGCTGTCGCCAGGGCGCGTGCTAATTCGAGGCGCTTTCGATCCATCACCGTGAAAGTGTTGGCAAGACGATTCGACCGTCCCGCCAAACCGACCGAAGTCAAGAGTTCGCCGGCTTTGTCGCGTGCTTTGCTACCGCTCAGCCGTTCACGACCATAACCGAGACCAACCAGAACATTCTCTTCGGCGGTTAGACCAAGGAATGGACGCACGAGCTGAAAAGTTCGCGCCAGGCCGCGATGACAAAGCTGATGGGGCGGCAGTTTATTGGTACGCTCGTCCTGAAAGAAAATGTCCCCACTATCCGGATAAAAAACACCGCTGACGAGATTGAACAGCGTCGTTTTTCCCGATCCGTTCGGACCCATGATGCCGAGGATCTCGCCCTCTTCAACGGTCAAACTGACATCTTTGACCGCGGCGACGCCGCCGAAGGTCTTGGTAGCTTTCCTTACAGTCAGCAGGGGCATTGGCAAGAAGGGATTACCAGCGTAAGTGAGCTTCGACTGTGGTGGCAAGAATGTGACTTAGCGCTGGTTGAAAGGCAGCGCCGGATAAGCAAAGGCTGCGGTGGCGTTTTCTTTGGGCCAAATTAGATGTTGTTTCCCCTTTTGCCACTGAATAAATACGCCGGAAATCTCTGCTGTTCCATCCGCGCGGAAGCGCAAGGGGCCCGACACCGTCATCATATTCGTACTCGCTAGTGCTTGGCGAAGCGCGTCGCGGTCCACCGCCGTGGCTCTCGTCAGCGCATCGGCAAGGATCTGGACAACGGCGTAACCGGGGCCTACGACGGGGTCGGCCAGCCGGTTGTGTTTGCGCATGTAAGTATCGTTCAGCTCCTTGACCTGCGGATACTTGAGGGCGGCGTGCCAACCCGTGCCCAATATCGTGTAGTCACCCGCGGCGCCAAGATTGTTCGTCCAAGCCGGCGAGTCTGACCCGCGCAGCAACACCAGAAACTTCGGCGTAAAATCCAGCTCTTTCATTTGTTTGACCAGCGTCATGCCGTCGGGCGGCGATGGCACGCCCAAGACCGACTCAGCGCCTGCTGATCTGGCCTGTAAGATTAGGTTCGAGAAATCTTTGGCACCTGGCGCATATTCTCCCTTCACGACGACTTCATACCCGGCTTCCTTTCCGAACGATTCCCAGTAACCGCCGATTTCTTGTCCCCAATCGGTTTTCTCCAGAAACAAAGCTACCTTCTTGGGACGTTGATTTTCCGCCAGTGAGCCATTGAGAAGACGATAGGTTTCTCTGGCGATTTGCGGCGACTTCCAAAAAGGCGAGAAGAGATAGCGATAGCCCTGCTTGTGAATGCTCTCCAGGGCAAATCCCACACCGAGGTAGGGAATCCGATTCTTCTCAGCGACGGTGGCGCCCGCGGCATGAAGATCAGAGCCGACTCCTCCCAAGTAAGCGACCACGCCCTGAGCGGCGTGAGTCTCCAATCGCGCGACGGTTTTAGTTGCATCGGATTCGTCATCGAGCACGATCAACTCCAAAAATAAGCGCCGGTTCCCCACTTGGACCCCGCCGCCGGCGTTGATTTTCTCCACGGCAATGTCGTATCCGTGTTTGAGTTCATTGCCGATGGCGGCGTAGCGACCGGTGAGAGGCGTTACGACGCCGACCTTAATGGATTGAGCCGTTGCCGCAAAGCCAAAGCCTAGCAATGCGATCTGCATTGCGAAGAAAGCCGAAACTATCGGTTTCATGATCACCTCGCCTATTGAATCGAGTATACCCTTCATGTCTTCACGAGCGCATCCGAGCAGCGCACGATAAGGTTGCGCAGAATGGCTCAGGCTCATGGCGGCTAGCGCTGACTAAAAGCCGGCGCGGGATAGCCGAACGGCGCGGTGGCAAACTCCTTGGGCCAGACCAACTCTTGTTTGCCCTTGAGCCATTGCAGGACGAAGACTTTGACCTCGCCGGTGCCATCGGAGCGGAATCGAACAGGTCCGGCTACCGTGGTCATTTTTGTGGCGGCGATGGCGTCGCGAAGTTTTTCGCGGTCCAGGGTTTTCGCGCGCGCGACCGCATCGGCAAGAATCTGCAAGCAAGCGTAGGACGGCCCCACAAGCGGATCGGACGGGCGGTTAAAAAGTTTCTGATGCGCTTCGTTCAACTCGGTGACTTTGGGATATTTCGCGGCGAAGTGCCAGCCGGGCGTGAGCAGAACATAATCGCCATCCTTGCTAAGATTCTGCGACCACACCGGCGGGTCGGCGGCGCGAATGAAAAGATTGACCTTGGCGTTGAAATCCAGTTCCTTCATCTGCTTGACGATGGTCATGCCGTCGGGCGGTGATGGTAGCGCGAGGACAGCTTCGGCGCCCGCCGATTTGGCTTTCAAAATCAAATCGGAAAAATCTTTCGACCCCGGCGCGTATTCGCCGCTCGAAGCGATCTGATAGCCATGCTTTTTGGCCGCGCTTTCCCAGCCCAAGCCCATTTCCTTGCCCCAGTCCGTCCGTTCGAGAAAGAGCGCTACTTTGCGCGGGCGTTGCGCGGCGGGAATCAGCGCATCGAGGAAAACGAAGGTCTCATTTGTCAGGTCCGGCGATTTCGGAAAAGGCGAGAAGAGATAGCGCAAGCCCTGTTTGTGAATGCTGTGAAGCGCAAAGGCGATGCCGAGGTAAGGAATCTTGTTCTTGTCGCCGATGGAAGCCGCCGCCGCGTGCAGATCGGAGCCCGCTCCACCCAAATACGCTACGACGCCCTGGGTGGCGAGAGTTTCCAAGCGCGCGACGGTTTTGGTCGGATCCGACTCATCGTCCAACATCGTCAGCTCAATCTGCAGCTTCTTTTCACCGACGCTCACGCCCCCGGCGGCGTTGATGTGCTGGGCGCCGATCTCGTAGCCGGCTTTGACCTGGCCGCCAAGCGCAGCGTACCTTCCGGTCAGCGGCACCACAGCGCCGACTTTGACGGTTTGGCCGATGACCTTGGAACCGAAGCCGAAAAGCGCCACGACTGCCGCTAGTGAAATGAGAATTACACGCCTCATGCGATTCTCCTATGCCGGGATTTTGCCGCGACGATAGATAGCACTCTCGGGGTCGGCGCGTCAAAGTTAAACCGTGCCCCACACTTTGCGGGCAGTATCGACGACTAGTTTGAGCTTCTGCCACTGCTGGTTTTCTGTAAGCAAATTGCCTTCCATGGTGGAGGCGAAGCCGCACTGGGGACTGACAGCGAGATTTTCGGACGCCACGTACTTACTCGCTTCGTCGATGCGGCGCACGAGCTGATCAGAGGATTCAAGCTCAGGAAGCTTGCTGCTCACGAGTCCTAACACGACCGTCTTGCCGTGCGGCACGAAGCGTAAGGGCTCAAACGTGCCGGCGCGCTCCGACTCGTACTCGAGCAGGAATGCATCGACGTTGAGCTGGCCGAACAGGTTCTCGGCGATGGCGTCATAGCCTCCTTCGGCGTACCACTGGCTGCGATTGTTGCCGCGGCAAAGATGAATCGCCAGAGTCACGCCGGGACGTTTGGCGCCTTCCAAACAAGCATTATCGACGCGGATCGCTTCGTCGAGCGCCTGATCAGGATCGAGTCCCATTTCATTCTTTACGTAATTGCGCCATTTCGGATCGATATAATAACTGTAGCGTGGCGCGTCGATCTGCACGTATTGCGCTCCCTCTTTGACCAGCGCCTGGATCTCGGCCTTGATGATCGGCACGATATCCCAGAGAAAGTCGGAATGAGTCGGATAGATTTTGTCGCTGATACCTTTCTTGTAATAAATCGCGGGAAACTGGTTGGCGGTGGGCAACGTGACTTTGACGTCGCCGGGATTGTGCTGCTTGATGAAAGCGAATTCATGCTCGGTCAATCGGCGTTTCTGTTTGACCTTGCCTACAATAGTGCCAGGCACCATTGAAGGACGGGACGATGGGCCGGCGCCGGTTTTCCAAGTCCGGGCAACGGCCACGCCTTCGTCGATTCCTTCCACCGCGTCGTTGAAGTCACTCATGAAGTTGCCGCGGCGCAACTCGCCGTCGGTAAAGATCTTGAAACCAAGATCCTTTTGTCGTTGGATCACGCCAAGAATATGCTTGTCCTCGAGCGCGCGCAGTTGCTCGTCGCCAACGTTCGCGCTGCGCGCTTGGAGAAGCTCTGCGGGTCGAAGAAAACTGCCGATATGTTCCGCGCGGTATTTGGCTGCCATAAAAACCTCCCTTAAAGAATGGAATAATGGAATGCTGGAATAATGGAATAGGAGAATCCCAGAACTCCAATATTCCATCAATCCAACGTTCCAAATCCTCTGGACTATTCCGCTAACAGTTTTTTCAATCTTGCAACCACTTCGGGCGGCTGGGCGATCACTTCTTTCGCCAGCGTCGCTAGCTGTTCGCCGCCGACCGGTTCCACCGGCCAGTTGCGCTTTTTGGCTTCGGCCAAAAGCTCCGGATCTTTCAGTGTGCTGATCCAAGAATCGCGCAGGATTTTGAGTCGGTCCGGGGCCATGCCAGGAGGCGCAGTCCACGGCCGGCCAAACTCGTTCGGTGCCATTACCAGCGTGGCCAAGCGCCGTTCGGCATCGCGGACTTTGTAACGATCCATCAGGTCGTAGAGTGTCGGCGTTTCCGGCAGCATAGGATCTCGTTTCCGGCCGGTCTGAACGAATGGACGGGTAAATCCTTTTTTGAACCAGGTGATGTGCGGTTCGCGGCCAAAAAACGCCGCGATGGTGATTAACCGGCACTGCAGCTCGCCGCGTTCGAGCGCCACGTCGATGTCCGCCGCGCCTTGATAACCGGTGATGATGGTAAATTTTACCCCAAAAACCTCCTCGATAAGCTTGGGGATATGATAGGTAGTCGAAGCCGTGCCGGTGGAGCCGCATTTGGGCGGCTCGGTAGCCTTGCGCAGGTCGTCAATGGTTTTGTACGGACTATCGCCGCGAAAAAAAACCACGGACTCGGTCTGCTCCGGTGTGCCGAGCCAGTTAAATTTCGACCAGTCATACTGCACTTCTTTGCGGCCGATCAGTTGATCCATATAGATTCCCGGATTGATCGAGCCAAGGGTGAGCCCGTCCGGTTTCGTGACGTTGTAAACATAGTTCGCCGCGATCACCGAGCCGGCGCCTGGCATGTTTTGCACCGTGACGCTCGGATTGCCGGGAATATGTTTTCCCAAATAGGTTGCGATGTGCCGGGTCCATAGGTCGTAAAGATCGCCGGGCTGCCCTCCGCGGATGACTCTTATTGATTTTCCTTCGAAGAAGTTGGATTGTGCGTTGACAGTTGTGGTAAAAAACAGATTCCATACGGAGAAACACGAGAATAAAATTGCGATGACAGCGCGCGTTTCTAAATTCTTCATCGTATTCTCTTGCGTTCGAGAGATCCTCTCCCTTGAACGGGAGAGGAATGAGTTGAGGGTGCTTGACAATTGTTTTACCCCTCACCCTGACCCTCTCCCGCAAGGGGAGAGGGAAATTTCTTGCCGGGTTTCCAAAACCAGCCGCTCTGTCAGAACATGTCAATCAAAGAACGAAAACCGACTTACCAGGCTCTCTACACCGGTGTTCCTTTCTCGCCAAACTGATTTCTAATATAATGATACGCCGCCATCGCGGCGGTGGCACCATCGCCCGCTGACGTGATCGCTTGGGAGGCGGAGTCCTGACGGATGTCGCCCACGGCGTAAAGGCCGTCTCGGACGGTTTTCATTGAGCCGTCCGTCGGCACATGCCCGGTGTCGTTAAGCTTGATGACACTTCGCAAAAACTCCGTGCTGGGTTGCAAACCGACGTAAATGAACAGCCCAGCGAGTTCGACGTGCACTACTTCTCTCGAATGCAAATCGCGAACCCGCACACCGGTGACGACGTCGTCGCCGAGAATTTCTTCGATCGTGCTTTGATAACGCGGGATTATTTTTGAAGTCTCCATCACTCTTTGTCGATACGAGTTCTGGGCAGAGAATTTTTCAGAATTATGGAAGAGTAAAACCTGCTCGGCGAAGTTCGCCAGCGTGAGCGCCTCTTGCAGCGCCGAGTCGCCGCCGCCGACTACTCCGACGACCTGCCCGTCATAGAGCGGGCCGTCGCAGCTGGCGCAGTGGCTGACGCCGCGGCCCATTAATTTTTTCTCGCCGGGCACGCCCAGGTTTTTGAGCTTTGAGCCGGTGGCGACGATGACGGCTTTGGCGCGATGTCGTTCTTCATCGGTGACCACGGACCATAAGCGATCCTGCGCTTCCAGGCTAGAAACTTCCGCGCGCTGGAATTCGGCGCCTTGGTCCGCCGCTTGACGTTGCACTGTCGGACACAAGTCGTAACCGGCGATGCCGTCCGGAAAGCCGGGGAAGTCTTCGATCTTGTCGATGCTGATCAGATGGCCGCCGGGAATGTTCGATTCCAATATTAACGTAGACAGACCTTGGCGAGCGGCGAATAAACCGGCGGTTAAGCCGGCCAGGCCCGAGCCAATAATTATTACGTCATAGTCCGCCATGTGATGTTTTTACCTTGGCGTTCTTTGCGCCTTTGCGCGACATGATCTTATTCGATTCGGATGTTTCTCGCGCCAAGACGCCAAGACGCAAAGTTAGAACGCTACCGCCACTCATCCACGGAAACCGTTTTCTGATAATTGCAGCCCATGATGCGCCAGTAGCCAGTGGTCTCGCCGCCGCCCACTGCGATTATTCCCCCAAGAGTTTTTTCAGCCGTTGGATAACTTCCGGCGGCTGCGCGATCACCTCTTTGGCCAGCGATTCAAGCTCCTCACCGGCTACGGGTCCGACGGGCCATCCGCGCTTTTTTGCCTCTGCCAAAAATTCGTTATCTTTGACCGTTCTATTCCACGCCTCGCGCAAGGTTTTTATTCGCTCGGCAGGGACTCCGGGAGGAGTGACTAAGGGACGGCCAAAAATATTCGCTGCCAGGATGACCGTAGCCAAGCGCCGCCCGTTCTCGGGTGTTTTGTACTGGTCCATTAGCTCATGGAGAGTGGAGACATCCGTCAATGAAGTTTCCCGTTTTTTCCCCGTCTGAGCGAGGGGACGAACAAATCCATTTTTGCTCCAGGTAAGGTAAGGCTCGCGGCCGAAATAGGCCGTGGTGGAAACTGCACGACAGTGCACCTCGCCCCTCTCGATGGCGAGGTCAACATCCGGCCCGCCCTGATAGCCGGTGATCATAGTGAGCTTTGTTCCGAGGGTCTCTTCCATAAGCTTGGGTACTAGGTATAAAAACGAGCCCGTCCCCGTGGAACCGCATTTGGCCGGCTCCTTGGCTGCGCGTATGTCTTCGATACTTTTGTAAGGGCTATCCCGGCGGGTAATAAACACCCATTCGGTTTGCTCCGGTGTGCCGATCCAATTAAATCTTGCCCAGTCGAATTGCACTTCCTTTCGCCCAATGAGCTGGTCCATGTAGATTCCCGGAAGAAGAGCGCCGATGGTGAGCCCATCCGGTTTGGCAACGTTATAAATTTGATTCGCTGCAATCACTGAGCCGGCGCCTGCCACGTTTTGTCCGACGATCGCGGGGTTGCCGGCGATGTGCTTTCCCATGTGGTTGGCGAACAGGCGCGCCCAACCATCGAGAGATCCGGCCTGACTGCCGATAATGAGCCTTATGCTCTTCCCCTGATAAAAGGGGCTTGTGCCTGGAGCGTCGTGGTAAAGGTGAGACTCGATGCAACAAAGAAACAGAGATAAAACGTAACGGCCACGCCTCTGGAAAATTTCGTCATCGTAGCCTCCTATGTTTGAGTCTACTGTTCCAGCAGATCGAATACGAATAAGCCGCGCTATCATCTGTAAATCGAAACCCGAAATAGCTCCCACATAATCAAATCGAAAGAGAAACGATGAATTTGTTTTTACGTATGGGGTTCGAGCTTTGGTATTGTTTCGGATTTCGATATTCGAGTTTCGGATTTTCTTCCCTTTAGGACATCATCTCCACTCATCCACCGACACCGTCTTCTGATAATTGCAGCCCATGATGCGCCAGTAGCCATTGGTCTCGCCGCCGACCACGACAACGTGAATCTCGTCGGGCTTGAACATCTTGATCATTTCGTCCGGCGCAGCTTTCAATTTCGACGCGTAGGGTTCCTCGCCGAAGGTTGCTCTGGGATAAATGTAGTTCTGAATCAGTTGATAATCCCAATACTCACCGGCCGGCATCAGCGCATTTTCGTAAACCCACTCAATCATTTTTTCCTTGCTATCGAAGCCACCGCGGTCGATGTATTGCCTGGCCGCGATTGGGTCGAGCAGGAAAGTCGGCGCGCTGTGCGCGTCCATGCCGCGCAGCATGTTACGCACGTGCTCGCGCCAAAATTTTTCGCGCACGCCGAGAGTAAAGGCTGTCGAGCGGCAACCAGTGAAAATACTCACGGTGCTGTCGGCCGGCTTGAATCCATGCTGGACATGAAAAGATTGCCAAGGACTGCGTTCTTCATTCTCGGCGAAAGTGACAGTACCGTACGCATAGCCGTTGCCCTGCGAGCCCATGTAACTGTCCCCCGGGAGCGAGCCGCCCTGGAGATTTTGCGACAGCAAACCATAGGCGCGCCCGATGGTGGCGTTAGCATGGTTATAAGGAGCCATCGCTCCGGTGCCGGAGTTCATGCCGATCTCGTTACGGATCGGACCGTTGACGACGACCATCGCAGCCATCGAACTGGTCGTGCTGCCGCGCGCGCTCACGCCGCTCGAAGCGAGCGCCAGTATCAGCGGAAAGTACTCCGGTCGCGCGCCCGCCATCACCGCGTTAACCGCTACCTTTTCAACCGTGAATTCCCAATACTGGCGAAATTGGTTCGAGCGCATATGCCCCGCGACTTCGTCCGGCTTGCGGCTTGTGCGCGCGAGCATTTCCCTGACTTTCTTTTCCGTCGGCAGAACGATCGGCAGCTTGTCCGTCCAATTATTTTCCAGGAACAAATGATGCAGGTTTTCGTCCGTGTCGGAGTCGACCATTCTCGGCGTCGAGCGCTCAAACTTGATCTCCTTGATGCGATCTCCCTCGGCGGGCCGGGTGAGCCCTTCGATGACTTCTTGCATTACCGGCCGGCCGCTGATCGGGCTCTTGCCTTCGACATAGGCGCGCAGTTGTTCCGCGGTTTTGCCCATCACCGGCTGGGGCACGAAAGTGTAACGCGCCTCGGGCATGCCGTGCATTCGGGTCACCGATTGCACCGCCTTGTCGAAGGCGTTGGTATGGATAGCAACGGTGGGCACACCGTACTTGCTATCGAGAGCGATTGCGTGCACGGCGACCGCCGGCGCGCAGGTACTTCAATGGCCGACACCGATGATGGCGCCGTCGCCGTTGGCTTTGATCATTTCCCAGGTCTTGGGATCGTCTTTGGTGTAGACGCTCGACATCTCTACGAGCTTGGTCGTCACCGACGGCATGTGATCGGCGAACCAATCTTGCACCTGGCGCAGGAAAAGCCCCGAGTCGTCGAAGCGCGGGTCGACTAAATAAAGTGTCTTGCCGTCTAGGCTCTCCAAGCGCGGCGCCATCGGTTTCGGCGTAATCTTTGGTGGAAAGCCTACCGGATTGAGCACGGAGATTTTGTCCGTTCCGTTAATGCCATCAGCCATGTTTGAATCCTCCTTGCGCTATTTATGTCCAAGCCGGTCAAGCCCAGGATCATTGCCTTGCGCCGCCGTAAGATTGCGAATGGCGCAGGCGTCGGTTTAGACCTCCCAAACCTAATCGAAGTTGCGAAGAGGCGTCAAGCACAAACGAGCCGGGCGGCCTTTCGCAACGGCTTCGTTTCCAAGAAATTCGTGTCTTTCAACAACGTCAGCGTTGCGCTCGACTAATGGATCGAGCCAGTGGCGCTATCATAGGTAAAGTTTGACTGAGTACCGCCCGGTTTGGCGGCAGTCACTCTGTATGAAGTTGGCGAGAGGATGACGAACGATAAGGTAACTCCGTCGGTTGATTGGAAGCCGTATCCGGCGGTTTCGGCGAGGGAAGCCGGAAGCACAGATTGTTTGGCGTAGTAGGCTTCGATGGCAATCGAGGCATTTCGAAGATCCGATTTCATCTGCGCGTCGATCGCCTCGCTTCGATAGGTCATGAACTTCTCGCGATTGGTTTTGCACTGCGCGACCGACTCGCGCGCAATGCTCCATTCCTTTGGGGACTAGGTTCAGCGCCAACTTTGTCGCGCCGCCGAATGTTCTTGACGTTTAATTTAGATCTGCCTTATGTTGCAAACCACGCCGGCTTCGTCGTTTAACTTGGCGTTTGCTTATTCAGAGTGGGAGGCGAAATGAAAAAGACGAGTATTTGGCTCTTGTCCATTCTCTTGTGGTCGGTCGAAGCTGTGGCGCAAACTCCCTATTATCAGGGTAAAACTATCAGGGTCATCGTCGGCTATCCGGCGGGTAGCGCCCACGATTTATGGGCGCGCATGATCGCGCCGCAACTGACCAAACATATTCCGGGCAACCCCGCCACCGTCGTTCAAAACATGCCCGGCGCCGGCTCGATGACCGCGACAAATTATATTTACGGCGTAGCCAAGCCCGATGGCTTGACGGTCGTCGTTAACAACGCGGCGCTGTACTTCGAACAGCTTCTAAAAAGGCAAGAAGTTCAATACGACTGGTCGAAATTCAGCTGGGTCGGCAGCATGACCCCCACCGTTCCGATGCTGTATATGTGGGCGAATACTCCCTACAAGACGATTCACGACGTGCGTACTGCGACGGTGCCGCCGAAGTGCGGGGTAACCGGAACGGGCAACACCGGCTACTATCTTCCTAAGTTGCTCGAACAAACCATCGGCGCGAAGTTTCAACTAGTCACGGGTTATGAAGGCGGCGCGAGCATCGAATTGGCGGTGGAGCGCGGCGAAGTGCAGTGCCGCGCCTTTACCATCCAGGTTTTCTTTGGCCGCGAGCCTTTTAACACCTGGCGCAGCAAGAACCTGGTGCGGGTTTTAGTTCAAGGCGGTAAAAAGCGCGACCCACGCCTGCCGGAAACACCGCTACTTACCGAGCTAATGGACCAATACAAAACTTCGGAAGCGAATCGTCGTTTAGTGACCGTCATGCTGGGATCCGGCGAATTCGGCAGCGCGCCAATGCTGGCGCCGCCGGGAATTCCCGCTGAGCAAGTTAAGATTTTGCGAGCGGCTTATGCCAAGGCGCTGACGAGTCCGGAGCTCATCGCCGACGCAAAGAAGCAAGGATTCGACGCGGAGCTGATTCACGGCGACGACCTCGAAGCGCTTGCGAAAGAGGTGATGAACCAACCCGCCGATGTCATCGCGGCGATGAAAAAAGTCATGGGCGAATAAAAGAAATCTGTCTACACCGAGCGACGCCACGCCAATCGAGTCGCCATGCGTGCCAATCGTGTTCGATGATCAGAGCTGTCTGTCGTCTTCTCATCAGTCTCGGTTTGCTGTCTTCGGTCGCCGCCGGCGCCGCGACCGCGCCTGTGCGCGTCAACATCGGCGCGGCCTCGGTAAGCAGCAGCGCGCTTAGTTTGTGGGCGGCGCAGGACCAAGGAATTTTTGCGAAGCATGGTATTGAAGCTCAGGTTATTCTGATCCGCGGCGGATCGACATTGGTGGCAAGCCTGTTAACCGGGGAAATCCAAGCGGCATTTACTTCGGGTGTATCGGTGCTCGGCGCTGCGGCGCAGGGCGTCGATGTGAAAATGCTGACGTCGATCTCGAGTCGAGTAAGCTGGAAACTGATTGCGAATCCGCAAATCAAAAAGGCAGAGGAGCTGCGCGGCAAGCGTTTCGGCGTGCAGAGCATCGTCGGCAGCACGTGGATGTATGCGATGCTTGCCTTGGAACAGCTCGGTCTCGAGCCGAAACGCGACAATATATCGTTTCTTCCCATCGGCGATCCGGTCACCATCGGACACGCCTTGGAAGCCGGTCGCATCGACGCCGCGGTGCTCGATCCGACGCTGAGCCAGCGCCTGACCAGCAAAGGATTTTCGCAGCTCGTCGATCTGGCCAAGACCAATGCGACCTTTCCGGGGTTAGGGGTCGGCGTGACGCGCGCTTATCTCGAGCAACATGCGGGTGCGATTGAAAAGTTGGCCGCCGCGCTGACGGAAGGTTTGGTATTCGTGCAGCAACCGGCGAATAAGCCCATCGCGTTGAAAATCCTCATGAAGCATCTCCGCATCAGCGATCCGAGCGTGGCCGAAAATGGTTATCAGGATCATTTGCTGACGCTGAATCGAAAACCCTATCCATCGCTCGACGGTTTGCGCAACGCGCAACGTTTGATGGCGCAGCAAAATCCCAAGGTCGCGACGCTAAAAGTTGAAGACTTGCTAGATGCGCGATTCGTGCGCAAGTTGGACGAGAGCGGCTTCATCGATCGACTGTACGCGGCGCCGCGCTAAACGTGCGTTCTGCGCGACGTTTAGAGTCTCGGGTCTCCTCGGTGGCCCCCGCTTTTTCTCTCTCTTGCTAAGGAGCAGATAGAGAGCGCTGTTCATAATCTTGTCCGAAAACCTCCTCGCCCTCTGGGAGAGGATTGAGGGGAGGGTGCTTTCGCTCGCGGATGGCCCTCACCCTGGCCCTCTCCCGCAAGCGGGCGAGGGAACCGTAAGCGCCGGGCTCCGAAAGACTTCCACTTTCTCTTTGTCCGAGAGAAGTCGTCATGACTGTCATTGGGGAATCAAATAAGCGAAGGTCTCAACTTTCATGCGTTCCCGTTACTACTGCTACGTTGATTCATTCGCTGGATTGCGATATTCGCTGCTTATATTAGCCCAAATATTTTTGGAGGTAGCACGTGCTTCAAGGAAAAGTTGTCGTTGTAACCGGCAGCGGGCAGGGTATCGGCAAACATGCGGCCAAAACATTCGCGCAAGAGAAAGCGAAAGTCGTTGTTGCCGACTTCAATGTGGACTTGGCGAAGAAGACCGCCGCTGAAATCGGCGAAGTTAGTGAAGCGCTCGCCGTCCATGTTGATGTTCGAAGTGAGGACAGCGTTAAGTCAATGGTCGATCAGGTGGTTAATCGTTTCGGCCAGATCGACGTGATGATGAATAATGCCGCGATCGTGCCGCACTTTGCCTGGAACATTCCGCGCTGGCCACTCATCGCCGATATGCCTTTGGAATTTTGGGATCGCGTCGTTCACACCAATCTGTACGGAACATTTTTCGGGACCAAGCACGCGATCCCGCACATGGCGAAGAGAAAATCGGGTCACATCATCAATCTCTACGGCGGCGGCGGTCTGAGACCGGGCGGCGCAGCCACATACATGGTCACCAAGGATGGTATCCGCACGTTTACGCGCTACGTCGCGGAAGAAGTGCGCGATTCGAATATCTGCATGGTGACCTTCTCACCGCGCGTTCCAATCGCCACGGAAACCGCGCCGGAAGAAGCGCTCAAGCGCTTGCCCGGTCCTGAGATTTTGGGGCAAGGCTTCGTGCTTTGCGCGCAACTGCCGATGGACCAGAGCGGCAAATGCTTTGCTCATGAGAATGGCAAGCTGATAGATGAGTCGCCGCGGGAAGGATGAAAAGAGGCATGAGGCGTGAGGCTCGAGGCGGGAGCCGGAGGAAGAAATCATGACAGTGATCGATGCCGACGCGCATGTGATCGAGAATGAATCCACGTGGGACTATATGCTCGAGTCCGAGCGGCAGTTCAAACCGAAAGTTGTCAGTGCGACCAGCACCAAAGATCCCTTTGATTATTGGATGGTCGATGGGCGCGTCATCCCACGCAATAACGTCGGCAGAGACCTCCCGGTGGCGGCGCGCGAAATGACCGATCTCGATTTGCGCATCAAACACATGGACGAGCTGGGCATCGATTGCCAAGTGATTTATCCGACGTTTTTCATTACGCCGGTGAGTCGGCGGCCGGATATCGATTTTGCCGTGGCGCGCAGTTACAACCGTTGGATGGCGGATATCGTTAAAAAAGAACCGACGCGTTTCCGTTGGGTGCTCGTGCCGCCACTGCAGAGCATGGAGCATCTTCCGGAAGAGCTGAAGTTCGGCAAGGAGAATGGAGCTTGCGGCGTCTATATGCGTGGCCTGGAAGTCGAACGCATACTGAGTGATCCGTACTTTTATCCGTTGTACGAGCAAGCGAGCGCAATGGACCTACCGCTTTGTGTGCATTCGGCTAATGGGGCATTTACGACCTACGATTTTTTCGCCGATGATCCTGGCTTCTCCAAATTCAAGCTGGCGGTCATCGGCGCGTTCCATTCGTTGGTATTTCACGGGATTCCGCAGCGCTTCCCGAAGCTCCGGATCGGCATCATCGAAGTGAGCGCGCAGTGGATTCCTTACGCGGTTCACGATCTCGCGCGGCGTTTCGCGCGGCGCGGCAGGCCGTTTCCCAAAAACGTTCTTAAAGAAAATAGAATCTATGTCACCTGCCAGACGGATGACGATCTTGACCACGTTCTTGGGTACGCGGGAGATGATAATCTGATTATCGGCACAGATTATGGCCATGCGGACAATGCCTCGGAGATCGAAGCCCTGCGCAAGTTGCGCAATGACGGCAAGCTGCCTGGAGCGGTGATCGACAAGATTCTCGACGATAATCCGCGGGCGCTGTACTCGCTCTAGCAGACCGGCATATAGCATATGGCGTATGGCTTGTGGCGGTGGGTTCCAT